>Ga0080064_1000930_pt1 | contig 67608 bp, 52 predicted proteins | sample Subgrocontami54m_FD_69260 | JGI IMG/M metagenome (GOLD analysis project Ga0080064, IMG submission 69260) | Subsurface groundwater microbial communities from S. Glens Falls, New York, USA - GMW46 contaminated, 5.4 m (SPADES assembly) (version 2) ...
AACGAATTCGTCGAATTGCGAATGCCCGATGGCACGCGACTGCTGCTGCGCCTGACGCAACGCCACGGAACTACTCGGCGCTGACGGTTTCGGCCGCTTCCGCCGGTTCCCTGCTGAGGTCCGCGGTCAAGTCCGCGATCGCGCTCGCCCGTGAATCCAAGTGGGAAGAATTCTTCGGGGTCTATTGCACGCTCTTCCAGGATCCGTCGTTCCAGACGAACAAGATCGAGGATCAGCGTCAGGCGCTCAAGCTCATGATCTTGACCAAGGGTCTCCCGCCGCCGACGTCGGAGCCGGGTGTGCAGGCGTATCAGGCCGCGTGGTATGCGCTGACCAAGCTCGTTGCCGACCATCGCGATCCCAAGGACTACGAATTGCTGGGGCTGACGCACTTGCGGCTGCAGGACGAGGACGGCGCGCGCAAGGTGTTTCGCGACGGCCTCGAAATCGCGCAGGGCCGCAACGACGGCGACCAGTGCGGCGAGTTCCTGCGCCATCTGTCCACGCTCTGAGCGCGTGCGCGACGTCGTGCGCCGCTCAGCCGCCCGAGGCGCCGGCGCAGCTCAGCTCCGCGTCGACGTTGACACAACGCTCGCGCGCGGACTCGCAGTTCGCGTCCTCGTCGCGCACGGCGGGCAGCACTCCGACCCGTGTGCACTCGTCGCGGGCCTCGCGGACGACGCTGTACGGATCCCCCGGCACGACATCCGCACAGTACGATCCGTCGGGCGCCGCGACGATCCACTGCGACGGGCCGACGACGGTCCACCCGAGCGCCACCTCGCCCTGGACCGGTTCGCGTCGGGTGCCTCTCGCCCAGTCGGTGACGTTCGTGAACAACCGACCGCGGACGCACGTCGACCGAGCCTGCCGCACCGTCACAACGCCGAGGTCGCCGAGCACGCCACCGTCCGACGCGCTCGACGTGACCACGACCTCAGCGCCTCCTGTCAACACCTGCAATCGGTCCGAGACGGAGCGCACGCGCAAGAGCGAGCGAGCGCCGAGGAGCGCGCCTGTCACGAAGGAACCGTCGGCAGCCGTGCGGGTCCAATCGCTCGCTCCGACGGTTGGGATGTGGTCGTAGACCCACAGACTGCCGACATCGATCCCGCGCGGTGCGTGAACGAATCCTCGCGACAGCGTCGGAGGAGCCCTGCGTCGGTCGCAGTTCCACCACGAGAGGTGCGAGACGTCGACATCCATCACGGGCACACGCCGCTCCGAGTCGACGCTGAAGCGGGCGCCCGTCTCTTCACGCCACACGGCGTCGATGAGCGCAAGCGCGGTCGTCTCGTCCTGCGCGCCGGATCCTCCCGCGCGGATGAACGACGGCAGAGACCATGCGCCGAAGCCCTCCTCGGCACGCGGCTCGCGCGCAAGGTCGAACCGGATTCTCGCAGTCGCACCCGTCCGGATTCGCAGCGGCCAGCCCGTCGCCGGGTCGGTGAGACGAAATTCGGCCTGGCCGAGCGTTGCGAGCGTGACCGTCGCAAGCTCCGAAGTTCGACCCACCATCGAGCGCGGCACGCCCAAGAAACCGTCCCAGCCGAAGGCTTGTCCCGATGCCGCGCTCGGAAACGGCACTACGTCGACTCGAGTCGGTCCCAGGTGCGCGACGCCTTCGAACGTCTCAAGGCCGCCCGCGGGCAACTCGATGCTCGCGCGACCGAGCCGCGCGATCTCGATCGGACAGAGCGCATCGCTGCTCACGAGCGTCGGCGAGTCCGCCCGGACGACGACGATTCCGGTGCATCCGACGTTCACGTTCAGGACGATTCTCTGCACGGGTCCGATCCAATTGCCGATTGAGATCCGATTCGTCGAAAAGGTGATCGCGCTCGCACTGTAGTCTGGCGGCCCGACTTCGAGCACCGCGTAGAGGTCCGTTCGAACGCTCTCGAATCGAAAGATCCCCTCGCGATCGGTCCGTGTGACGCGATCGACCAAGCCCCTGACCGCGGACCGCAGGGCGACTTGCGCGCCGCCCACGGGCACGTGGTCGCGGTCGGCAAACAGCTGCCAGATCACTCGCCCGGCGATCTCGATGGGCCGTTGCGGGCCGTCGGAGGCTCGCGACACGTCGATCGCGTAGACCTCGTCGTTCGGCCATCGCCCTGCGTCGTGCGGCGGCCGAAACTGCCGGGACGGCTCGACCGGTACACATCCGAGCGCGAGCGCCAGTGTGACGAAACACCACCGCGGTGGGTGGACAACGGCTGCCGAGTCCATGTTCGTTCTCCTCCAAGCAAGTTCGAAGCGTTCAAGCGTGCGAGCATACAGCAACCGGGCCGCCGAGGGACCGTCGGGCGCCGCCCGGCGCGCCGAGCGCGACCGCGCGAGGCATGATCGAACGTGGTACGCAGGCGAGCATGACGGACGCGGTTCGACTGCATGGCACCGTCCAGCGTGCACAGGGCGTCCTGCGCGCGACGCTACACGTTGGCAACGAGAAACGGACGCACGCGCGAAGCGGATCGTTCGAGATCGCGACGGACGACGGACGACGAGTCCATGTCAACTGGAGCGACGCGACGGTTCTGTTGCCCGAACGCACGGAGTCCGGAACGTGGGAAAAGCTCGAGAGCCACGCTGCGGCGGCGCCGTTTCGCAAGGGCGCGCCCGCTCCGCACGTGCGCGTCAAGTTGACGTACCACGAGATTCGCGACGGCGAGCCGATCGAGGTCGAAGGCGAAGTGATCTCCCGCGGGTTCGACGACGGCGGCGCCGGCATGCGCACGGCCGCCTCGGCGAGCATTCGCGCAGTGACCGCGCGCATCCTCGCGTCGGGCGTTGATGCCTGCGCCCTGCTCGAGCGCCATCACGAGCGCGAGCGCCCGACCGAGTCGACCGCGCGGCGTCCCCGGCTCCCGCGCGCACTCGCTGCGGCGGCGCTCGCAGCCCTCGCGCTGGCCCTGTTGCTTCCGAGCCCGATTCGTCTCGACCTGGCGGCCGCAGCGCTGTTCTGCCTTGCTGCAAGCGTGCTCGCGTTTCTCCCGCACGACGTCCAGTTTCGCGCGGGCAGCGTCGAGATCGACAGCACGAGCTTCGGAAGCTCGGCGCGTGGAACGGTCGTCTTGCTCGGATGCATGATGGCCGCCGTCATGGGATTCGACGACCGCCCGGGTCACCTGCGCGAGGGCCAGCAGGTCAGCGCGCCGCACCTCTCATTCCTCGCGTTGGGCGCGACACTCGTCGCCCTCGGAATATTCGCGCTCGCGTACCGTTGGGCGTTCATACGCCTCGTGAGAGAAGTCCTGCGCGCGCGCCCGCACGGCGTGTCACCCGAACCAGGTGCCTGGGGTGCCGTGACCGGATCGGTGCGAACGCAGAGCGGCGCAGCGCCGGCGATGACCTTGCTGCTCGAGGAGACGTTTCGCGAGGGCTCGACACCCAACGACGAGACTTGGAGAGTCGAGGCCCGAGCGCCGTTCTGGATCGACACGCCTGAGGGCGTCACCTGGACCGTGTCGCCCGAGAACGCGACGTTTGCGTCGGCGTGCCCCGAGCCGGGCGACGGTCAACCGAGTTCATCCGAGCGAAAGTCCATCATCGCGCGCCGAGTGCTGAGAACGGGTGCACCGGCGCTCGTGGTGGGACGCGCGCGCGCGACCGACGGGGCGGCGTCAATGTCCGCCTCCGGACCCGAGTCACTCCTGATCTTCGCCGCACCGCGCGGGACCGAGCCACGACGCGAACTGCGACGCTGGCTCCGTCGCGCTGGGCTCGCCATTGCAGTACCCCTGGTGGTCGGAGCGGCATTGCTCGCGGTGGGCGTGCTTCGCCCGGGCTTCGATCCGCCTGTCGCGTCGCCCGGCGACTGAGACTTTGCGGACCGGGGAGGCGATCAACGCCTCGATGGCACCCACGCAAGGACTCATCGGGGAACGCCGAGACAGTCGACCAATGTGACATCGGCGAGCGGGCGTCGACCACGGCGCGCTTTCGCATCTAGAGTTGCTGAGCGCACGGCCAACGTGTGCGGATACGCATCTCGACCTCGGTGTACACTGCCGCTCCGAGTGCAATGGGCTGGATTCGAAGACTCCTGGGGAGCGAGTCGCGGAGCACGATGGCCGACGAAGCGCGCGCCCTCGTCGCCGGCGGCCAACTCGACGAAGCCATCGCGCAATTCGACGCCCATCTCGAGCTGGAGCCGAAGGACGTGCAGGCGTGGGCCGAGTTGGTGCGCGTGCTCGTCACTGCCGGGCGAACCGACGAAGCGGTGAAACTCGCCGAGGACCTCGATCCATCGACGCCGCTCGTCGTTCTCGCACATGGCGAGGCGCTTGCCGCGGCCGGCGACCTCGACGAGTCGCTCGTTGTGCTCGCGAAGGCACGGGATTGGTACCTCCACGAGTTGCGAAACAACTATGGAGCCGAGTACGCACGCATCGGTTTCGACGAGGCGAGTCGTCTGCACGACGACATCTACGCGAGATTGCATGGCCGCGAGCAGGTGGCGGTCGAAGCGGCACGTGAGGGCAAGCTCGATGCGCACGCAGGCGTGAACTACCGGTTGCTCGGCGACTCGCTGATGGTGGGTTCGACGCACCAACCCGAACGACTCCACTTGCCCTCGCTGGACGAACAGACCGATCTGCACGACGACTTGTCCGCCGTCGAACAGCACACCGCGGCTGGGTTCGTACTGTTCGGCACGATCCTGCTGCGGGAGGGACTCGCCGCGGACGCCCGCGAAGCGTTCGAACGAGCAACCGAACTCGACGGCACGAGCTTCGCGGCGTTTCGCGGCCTTGGTGCCGCCCTCGAACTCGCGAAGGAGCACTGGACGGCGAGTGCGAATCTGCTCGATGAGCCGGACTGGCGCGATTGGCGCGAATTCGCATCGGTGGTTCCAGACCTCCCGAACCTGACGTCGACGGAACGCAAGATCGTCACGTGCTCCATCGCCCCCCTGCGCCACGCGTTGCCCGCGCTGGCCGCGGACGACGCGGTGATCCGGATCATGCCGCTCGACGTTCGCGCGACCGATCATCCCGAGTTCACGGAGCGAGAAGCGCACCGTTTCGAGGACGATTCGCGCACGATGTCCGCGCTCTCGGGTGTTGCCGGCGAGACGCTCGCGCTCGTGCGTCTCGACGAGCTGTTGGACATCGGACCCACCGACGGCTGGGTGTTCGCCCACGAGTTCGCCCACCTCGCGCACCATCGGTTGCGCGACGATGTGCGCGACGAGATCGTCGAGTGGTTCGAGGAGGCGGTGGCGGCAGGATACGCATCGACGTCGTACGCGCAGACCAACGAGTTCGAGTTCTTCGCAGTTCAGTATCAGGACTACGTTCGACGCCGGCACTCCGGCGGTGACGACGGCACCGACGATGGGATTGGAGTGCGCGAAGGAATGTTTGCGCTGATCGACCGACTCGCGCGGACACCGGACGCGTTCGCCCCGGCAGCGCGACGGAAGTAGAAAGCGGACGCACGTGGGCCGTCGTCGGCACGCCGTGGACGACCGCCCGCGAATGTTTCTACAACACGAGCAACGCCCGCAGCCGCTCGCGAACATCCGTAACAACGTCGGCAGGTGCCCTCGCCTCGAATACAATTCTGCGCGCCTGCCAGTCCAGGTTCTTGACGTGGTCTGCGAGGATCGCGCCGACGATCGGTCCGCCGCTCGGGAGCGGGACCTCGAATGGATACCCCTTGACCTGACTCGTGACCGGGCACGCAATCGCGAGCCGCGCCTTCGAGTTGTAGATGCGTGGCGACAGGATCAGTGCCGGCCGGCGCCCGCGTTGCTCATGTCCAGCGTGCGGATCGAACGTGAGCCACACGAGGTCGCCCGCGTCGGGAACGTACCGCCGCGCTACCACAACTCGTCACCGACCGCCGGACCCCAGCCGGTTTCGCCGTGGCGATTGCGCGACGTGATCCTCGCGACGAGTTGGTCGAGGGAGTGCGTGGGTCGGCTCGCTCGGATCACGATGACGCCGTGCTTCACCGACACATCGACCGTGTCGCCTTCGTCGACGTTCGCCTCGCGCGCGATCGCTTTCGGGATCCGGAGCCCTAGGCTGTTGCCCCATCTTGCGATTTGGGTGGTAGCAGGCATGGATATACATTGGATATACCGAGGAACCGCGATGTCGTCAAGATCCAACGTCGCGTGCGCCGTCGAAGGCGACGCGAAAGCCCGCGGTGCCCGCGACCGGGAAAATCCTACGAGTACATCGGTCGGCGGATCCAATGCGCGTGCCCGCCTGTCGCGGCCAACTGCTGCGATTGCATGTGAGCAGCGGTAGCTCTCGATGAATCACGCCGCGCGCTTCGGGCGGACGCGCGCTTGAAAACGCTCGTGCCGGTGGCTACCCTTCTCGACGTGGCGAGAAAGCAGCCGAAGCGAAAGGACCGGCCGGGCGTCGATCGGTACGGCAGGACCGATCTGCATTACGCCGCTTCGGAAAAGGATGCACCGAAAGTCCGGTCCCTGCTCGACGCGGGCGTCGACGTCAACGCGGGTGACGACGATGGGTGGACCGCGCTCCATTTCGCTGCGCAGGGGAGTGCCACCGAAATCGCAGCGATTCTACTGGAAGCCGGGGCTGAAATCGATCGCAAGGATTCGCACGGCAACACGCCACTCTCGACGGCGGTGTTCAGTTCACGGGGCAACGGTGATCTCATACGCCTCCTTCGTGCCAAAGGCGCCGACCCCCATTCCCGCAACAACCACGACGTGACGCCGGTCGGGCTCGCCCGAACAATCGCCAACTACTCCATTGCCCAGTTCTTCGACGACCTGCCGCAATAGATTGTCGCAGCCGGCATGGCGGCGCGCCCGCGCGGGACGTAATCGCCCGCCCTCCCCTCAGTCCCTCCGCCCCTCGAAGTGCAAACGGTACGTCTCACTGAGATACAGTCGCCCGTCTCGCTCTGACCGCTGGCGATTCGCGCCCGTCAGTGCATCGACCGCGCCGTTGATGTCGAGCACGAGAATTCGTCCTTCGTCGCGAAGGTACATTCGCCCGGACAGGGGAAACGCCGTGCCGGCGATTCCCGACTGGCAACTTTGCCCCGGGTCGAGCGTGGCAATCATCGGGGCCGTCCGCCGTGCGAGCAGGCGGCACTGTCGATATCGCACTTCGAACGTGTCGAGTCCGCCGCTGGCTTCACGCTCGACGATCGTGACGTTGACCGTATCGTCGGCGCGCGCGACTCCCGCGGCCACTCCGACCACCTGCGCCTCTTCGATCGCAACACCGGTGAATTGCCCCGGAAGCCCGCGCCGACAACCGGCAGCGGCCGCGAGCGTCGCGAGCGTCATGAGGGTCGCAAGCGCAGCGTGCGTCGCAACCGGCGACCGACGCGAACCACCTGCGGCGGGCGTCGTGAGCCGGTGGCGCGCTCGACGTGGCAATTGCGAGGGATTCATCCGTTCGGCGGCGGCGCGGTGCTCGGTCCCATCCCGCTGCGAAGGTACGAGCCACGCCCCGTCGGCCACAAGAGGCAATTTGCACCCGATCCCGCGACCGTAAACACGTCCATGCCGTGGTCGAAAGTCACCACGAGAATCTCGAGGGTGCCGTCGCCATCGAGGTCGGCAACCGTCGGCGCCGCAGGAATCCCGATGCCGTTGCCATTCATCCCCTGCCCCGGCAGCACGATGTCGTGCAGCATCGCACCGTTGTTACCAAGCACGATCAAGTGTCCGCCGTTGCGCTGCAGGGAGTACGTGCCGAAGATCAGTTCGGGCGTTCCATCGCGGTTCAAGTCCGCGACGACGACTTCGGAAGCAAAGGTCTTCTCGACTCCGTGACCGTAGTCGTACCGCCACAGACGTTGTCCGTCGGGACCGATGGCGTAGATGAAACCGTCGTTGATCGGTGCGACGATCTCGGGCCGCGCGTCGCCGACGATGTTCACGGTCGTCGGCGCGGGGATCCCGTCCGGTGGATAGTAATCGCCGTTCGAGCGCGCACGCGGCATGTCGGACATGGGCAGTGTGTTGAACGCCGCAAAGCGGCGGGCCGACAACGAGCCATCGCCGTGCGCGCCTTGCAACACCATGAATGCGTACGCCTGCGTCACGTACGGCTCGTGCATCTCGGCGTTGGGAATCCCGACGACTTCGTTGTGACCGTCGCCATCGATGTCGACGACGTTCGGCGGCGACGCCGTCCATTGCAGCCACATCGTGGTTTGCACATTGGGCCACGGTCCGGTCTGCGCGTGATAGTGATTGTCTTCGATCATCGGATCGGCCCACCGGATGAACTGACCCCAGCCCAGGCGTTGATTCGCAAACTCCGTCTGTCGATTGCGATACCAAGGCGATGCGAGGATCGACGTGCCGTCGTGATTGAACGCGTTGATCTGGTGGTTGTCGTAGGTGACCAGGATCTCCAACTGCGGGTCGTCGTCGATGTTGCCAATCCCGACATTCTCGCCGTAGCAACCGTATCCGTGGTTGCCCTGACCGTTGAACGTCGCGTCCCCGTTGGCGCCCATGTCCGTGTTGTACCGGGGCCACGCCTGCGCCGACACGCCGTTGGGCTGGTAGCGCTGTCCGTTCGCCGCGAAGACGAACACCTGCGCTCCGGTGCGCTCCGTCTGCGTGGTCGTCACGACAATTTCGATGCTGCCGTTCCGATCGAGATCGGCCGCCGCCATGCCGCGCGCCTCGGGGCACATCCCGGCGCTGCACGTGCTCACCGGCCAGCCCGGCTTGGCGCGCAGCATGCCGCCGCGCCATTCGTACGCCGCCACGGTGCCTTCGTTGCCGCCCACGACGATGTCCATGACACCGTCGCGTTCGAGATCGGCCACGACGGCCGGCGCATACACCCGACCGCGCGAGTCCTGTCCGCGTCCGAGCATGCGACCCTGCGCGTCGAACACGAACGTGCTGTAGAACGGCGCGACGATTTCCATCGTGCCGTTGCCATCGAGGTCGACGACGGCCGGGGACGCGTACCAGGCCGTCTCGCCTGTACGAATGTTCCGCACGAACGTCGGCGCGCTCACGGCGGCCGCTCCGCCCGCGGCCATGCACATCGCCGTGGGAACGACCGCGGCATCGTCAAGCACCTGCCCCGCGTCGTCCCGACGAGACGACCCGCAGGCTGCGAGCCACGCCGCGAACCACAAAACCGCGAGCGCGCGTGCCATCGACGCAATCGTACCCGTGCGGCTGCTTCGGCGTAAGTGCCCGCGGCGCCGGCAGCCATCGCGCGACACGTCCGCGAGAGGGTACCCTTGCGTTTCCCCGCGAAAGGAAGCAGGTAGTGGCTCCCCCGGCGTCCGGACACTTGGGACTGGTTTCGCACGCTCGCGGGTTCGTGCTACCGACACGCGGACATTTACAGGAACGTCGATGATCTCTTGGGTTCTACGGAAATTTCTCGGCACGAAGCACGACCGCGAGATCAAGCGGATGCAACCGCGGGTCGAAGCCATCAACGCGCTCGAGGCGAAACTCCGGCCGCTCTCGGACGAGGACCTTCGGGCCAAGACCGCGGAGTTCAAGCAGAAGATCGACAACGGTGCGACGCTCGACGACTTGTTGCACGAGGCGTTCGCCGTGGGTCGCGAGGCGGGCCGGCGCGTACTGAACATGCGGCACTTCGACGTGCAGCTCATCGGCGGCATGGTGCTCAACCGCGGCGCGATTGCCGAGATGAAAACCGGCGAGGGCAAAACGCTCGTGGCGACGCTGCCGGCGTATCTGAACGCGCTGTCGGGCAAGGGCGTGCACATCGTCACGGTCAACGACTACCTCGCCAAGCGCGATTCCGAGTGGATGGGGAAGCTGTACAGATTCCTCGGGCTCGAGGTCGGTGTCGTGACGCACTCGGAAGACGAGAGCACCAAGGTGCGGGCCTACCGCGCGGACATCACGTACGGGCAGAACAACGAGTTTGGGTTCGACTACCTGCGCGACAACATGAAGAACTCGCTGTACCAGTGCGTGCAGCGTGAACTGAACTACGCGATCGTCGACGAGGTGGACTCCATTCTCGTCGACGAGGCCCGCACGCCGCTGATCATCTCGGGCCAAGGCGAAGCGTCGAGCCAGCTCTACGTCGACATCAACAAGATCATTCCGTACCTGAAGAAGGACGAACACTACGTCGTCGACGAGAAAGCGCATCAGGTGACGACGACCGACGAGGGCATCGACGAGGCCCAGCGCCGGATGAAGATCGACAACCTGTACGACCCCGAGCACATCGAGTCGCTGCATGTCCTGCAGCAGTGCTTGCGCGCCCACACGCTCTACAAGCGCGACGTGAACTACATGGTCTCGGCCGACGGCAAAGTGAACATCGTCGACGAGTTCACGGGCCGCCCGCTCCCGGGACGACGTTGGAGCGACGGGCTTCACCAGGCCGTCGAAGCCAAAGAGTTCGTGCGTGTACAAGAGGAGAACCGCACGCTCGCGACGATCACGTTCCAGAACCTGTTTCGCATCTACAAGAAACTCGCTGGCATGACCGGCACCGCCGAGACCGAGGCCGAGGAATTTCACTCGATCTACAAACTCGACGTCGTACCGATTCCGACCAATCGGAAGATGTGCCGCATGGACTACGACGACCTGGTCTACAAGACCGAGCGCGAGAAATTCCGCGCGGTGGTCGAAGAAATCGCGGACTGCCACGAGCGCGGCCAGCCATGCCTCGTGGGCACCGTGAGCGTCGCCAAGAGCGAGGCGATCGCGGCGCTGCTGAAGACCCGTGGCATCCCGCACGAGGTGCTCAACGCGAAGTACCACGAGCGAGAGGCGTACATCGTCGCGCAGGCCGGCCGAAAAGGCGCCGTCACCGTCTCGACGAACATGGCGGGCCGCGGGACCGACATCGTGCTGGGCGGCAATCCGGAGATGTTGGCCAAGCTCGAACTGAAGGAGCAAGGCAAGGACTCGAACGACGTCGCGAACGCCGAGGAGTTCGAGGCGCTCGTCGCGAGGCACAAGAACGAGTGCGACGAAGCGCGAACGGCGGTGGTCGAAGCCGGTGGACTTCACATCGTCGGCACCGAGCGGCACGAGTCCCGGCGCATCGACAACCAGCTGCGCGGGCGGTCGGGACGTCAGGGCGATCCGGGAAGTTCGCGATTCTTCTTGTCCCTCGAAGACGATTTGATGCGGATTTTCGCGGGGGAACGCGTGCAGTCGATCATGGACGCGCTCGGGATGGAGGAAGACGTACCGATCGAGAGTCCGATGGTCACGCGCTCGGTCGAGGGCGCGCAAAAGAAGGTCGAGGCGCGCAACTTCGACATTCGCAAGAACCTGCTGGACTACGACGACGTGATGAACCAGCAGCGCAAGGCGGTGTACAAGATCCGCCGCGAAGTGCTGGAGGGGAAGTACAAGCGAGCCGTCGCGACGCAGGACGACGCCGAAGCCCGCGAGATCGGACCCTCGGAAGACAAACTGGCCAGCGATGTGGTCAAACGCGTGGAAGAGACCTGCGCTGGGATCATCCGGCAGTTCCCGGTGCCGAAGGCGGACGTGCTTCGAATCGTCGCGGAAGAGCGCCAGGGCGTGCGCCATGACAACGTACTGCCGCCATCGGCGACGCTCGAAGGGGTCGAAGCGTTCAATTCCGTCGCGGTCGAACAGAGCATCTATTCATTCTACGGCGTACGCGTGGATGTCGACTCGCTCGCAGACGACCCACCGGCCGCTGCCGCGGTTCTTGCGGACAACGTGAAGACCTCGCTGTTGGCGCAGCGGGAACGCTTGTTCGACGTCGTCGACATGGTCGCCGTGCACATCGTCGAGACGCACGCCGCCGATGCGAAGCAGCGCGACAACTGGAACACCGTGGCGATGGCGAACCTCGCGTACGAGTGTTTCGGCGCGCCGCGCGCTGAATCTGGCAGTGTGACCGAGGCCGTCGAGTCGGACCGAGACGTGTCGGGTCTCGTGCCGAACGCGCGAGCGGCGTTCAACCGAATCGACGCCATCGGCACCACCGAGGAACTCGCGCACGCTCTGTACGACTACGCGCACAAGATCGTTCTGGAGCGCGAGGCCGACATGCAGACGGAAATCCTGATGCGCGTCTCGCGAGGGCTACTGCTCGAGGAAATCGATCGCTCGTGGATCGATCACCTGACCAACATGGACCACTTGCGCGACGGGATCGGCCTGCGAGGCTACGGTCAGCGCGATCCGAAGTTGGAGTTCAAGAAAGAGGGCTTCGACATGTTCACGGCGATGATGTCGAGCGTGTACCGCTCGGTCGCCACGAAGCTCTATCACGTGCAAGTTCAGAGCGAAGAGCAGGTCAAGCGGTTGGAACAGGAAGAAGCTGCGCGCGCACGGGCACGCGAGCGTTCGATGCGCGCTGTGCACACGGAGATGGAGGGCTTGCCCGATCCAGGGCCCGAGCCCGGCGCGAGCGAAGATGATCTGATCGCAGCCGAGGGTGGTGCGCCGCGCGCGGGGCAATCCCGGAGGGTCGCGCCGCCGCCGCCGGAGAAGATCGAATCGGTTCGTCGCGCGCAGCCGAAAGTCGGACGCAACGATCCGTGTCCCTGCGGCTCCGGAAAGAAATACAAGAAGTGCCACGGCGCGGCCACCGCCGACGCCGCAGGTTCGTAGCGCACGACCGACTTCGCAGCAGCCGTCACATGCAGGGCAGGCACGCCAAGATGATCGGGATGCGACAACTGCACACGCCGATCGGACCGACCAGCAGGCAACAGCTGCCGGAATAGACACAGTCGCTGTCTCGGAAGCAAATCGATCCCCGTCCGCCGCCCGTCGGGACGTCCGTGGGGATGACCGGAACGTCGGGCGGCGGCAGGACGATGTCGGGCGGTGGCAGAACGATGTCCGGCGGCGTAACGATGTCCGGCAGGATTACCGGCACATCCATGCGCGGGATCGGAACGTCGACCGGCACGACGGGCACGTCGACCGGCGGCGTGGGGACGTCGGTCACGATCGGGCTGTCGGTTGGCAGGACGACGCGGTCGCTCATTGCGGGCGTATCCGTCGTCGGCGGCGTGTCGGTTGTCGGCGCGCCATCGGACGCGCGCACGTCGGGCGACATGGGGACATCGCGTGTCGCGTCCATGCCGCCGCCGTCCGCAGAAACGACGTCGTTTCCTCGGCTTGAGTCCGGCACGAGAAACTCGCCCTGAGCGCACGCCCCGCACGAAACCACGGCAATTGCGGCAAGCCGACGGCCGAGCGAACCCAGAAGAACGCGCGAAGTCATGAACGCACTCCGTGGCAAAGAACCGATCGCGGGCGACGCGAAAGGGAAGATTTGCAACCGGAGGCTACCAGAGTCGCCACCGCCCGGCCACCTCGGCGCCGCGTGCCGTTGCAGCTTCCGACCGCTTCGTGCGTATAACAACCCAACCGCCGCGTCCGGACCCCTGCTCGGCGCGACCTCGGAGAACGGTCTGACCTCATGCGCGCCCCGTTGATTTCGATCGCACTGCTTCTCGCCGCGTCCGCGTCGTCTGGACAATCGCGCCCCGCGCCGTCTGCGCGCGACGCAGGCGCGCCGGTCTCGACTCGCACCGCGACACCGATTCCGCCGGTGGCCCCGCCGACACAACCCGCGGCCGTGTGCGCGCTCGGCGCTCCTGGCACGCCGGTCACCGCGGCACAGGTCGCGCTCGGCGTCCAAGCCTTCTACGACCGAACGAACGATTACGAAGCGGACTTTCTGCAGGTCAGCAGCAATCGACTCGCGGGGCAGAACGAAGAGCGCCGGGGCCACATGCGATTCCGTCGACCCGGGCGCATGCGCTGGGACTACGCCGCGCCGGCGGGCGACATCATCGTGAGCAACGGCACGACGTTGTGGGCCTACGAATCCGCGGCGAATCAGGCGATCCAGTCGAGCCTCACGCAATCGCAGATGCCGAGCGCACTGTCGTTTCTCATGGGTACGGGCCGCTTGACCAACGACTTCACGTTTCGACTTCTGGACTCCGCTCGATATCAGTACCCGACGGGGCTCGTACTCGAAGCGACGCCCGTGCAACCGAACCCGTCCTTCGTTCGGCTGCTGTTCTACGTCGACCGCGCAAGCTGTCAGGTGTCGCGCACGGTGGTGTTCGACGCGCAGGGAAATTCGAATCGCTTCACGTTCACGTCGCCGCGTGTGAACACCGGCATCGCAGATCCCGTCTTCGCGTGGTCGCCGCCGCGGGGCGCGCACATCGTGCGACCGTAGGCGAGTGCCCGCGGAAATTTCATCGCCCGGGCGTCGGGCCCGGTGCCGAAATTTCGATCACCCCCGTGCGCACGACGAACGGCGAGTGCGACGCGCGGTCGAGTGCTTGCCGAAGCATCGCGCGGGCCGGAGCGGACCGGGACGGCTCGCCGACCGCGCGGCGGTACAGACCTTCGTAGTAATCGTCGGGACGAAACGTGAGGGTGTAGCGCAGCGACTGCGCCGCGCGATCCGCCGTGCGAACCGAGAGAATTCGCGCGGCGCCGGCGAGAATGCGCGTGTCGAATGTTTCGCTCCACGCGTGACCGTCCCACTCGAGATGTCGTTGGATCACGTCGCGCACCGCCGCGCCGACCGGGCGACCGGACGCGTCGAGCCATTGGAGTTCCATGACGGCCGCCGGTGTCGTCGTGCCGGGAAATGAATGCCCGGCGCCGACGTTCTCGATGCCGACACGTGCCGCCAGCCCGTCGCCGTCGCGTGTGACGCTTCCATACACGTGCAGCGCCTGGCGAACTGTGTCGGGATCGTGCGCCCCGCGCCAGGTGTGATCCCGGTCGGGCATGTGACAGTGCTGACACTGCACTCCGCGCGCGAAGTACGGGCTCTCGACCCACTCGATGACAGTGTTCAAGACCGGGCGACCGGCGATGCTGTCGCGCGATGTGTGTTGATGGCACGCGACGCAAAAGTCTCCGCGCTCGAATCGCGCGAGACGCGTGAGCGGATAGAACATGCCAGGCAACCGGCTCGGCGATCCGGGACCGGGTGCGAGCGCGCGCGACGGCGGCCCGAATCGCTCGCGACCGCGGAGGTGACACGACGCGCACACGACGCCGCCTTCGCGCAACTCGGGGTCGAATGCGGCACTCGCGCGATTCGCCGGAAGCTGCTCGGCCAGCGGTGCGTGACACGTTTGGCAGGTTGAAACGTCGTTCGCGTTGGCATCGAGCAGTTGACCCATCACGCCCGGTCCCATCGCCCGCGCGTGAATCGTCCCGCGAAATTGCTCGAACTGCCGCGCGTGACACCGACCGCATCGGTCCGGCTGCAGAGAGTGTTCCGCCGGACCGAGGTGCGCGGGACCCTCGCCCTGCAGTGCCAGCGGGAAGCGCCAATAGTCCCGCTCGCGTGCGACGCGCGCGTCGTCCGAGAGTCCAACGGGAGCGGGCACGAGGCCCGGGAGCGGCGCATCGCCGAGCCACGCGGACTCGCCGGGATCGTTGGCCGCGCGGCGCGCACGCACGGCGTCGGGGATCTGCGACGCGACCCACCCAGCGAGCGCGACAAGGTCATCGTTCGAGACGCCACCGTCGAATCCGGGCATCGTCGTGCCGTCGAGACCCGTGCGAATCGCACGAACGATCGCAGCGAGATCTCCGCCCCCACGCGGTGCTTCGCGGGTCAGGTCGTACGGCGCCGGCCGCTGCGTCGCCGCGAGCGGGCCGTCTCCGTGAAGGCTCGCACCGTGGCATCCAGCGCACTGCAATCGCTCGAACACCGCCGCGCCGCGCGCGAGCATCTCTTGCGTTGCCACGCTCGGCGCGGCGATCGCTGGGAGCGCGGTTCCCGGCGCACGATGCTGCGAGTCGAATCCCAACACGAGGCGCGCAAGAAGCGTGCGATCCGGCGCGGACAGTGCCGCACCGAACGAAGGCATTGCGCCGCCTGGCACTCCGCGCGCGATCGTGCGAGCGACGTCCGCGATCGTCGGCCGCTGCCCCGACGCGGTGCTTCGCCACTTGAAGGTCCCGGTGCGAAAATCGCGCGGCGCGGCACGGAGGTACGCCGCAAGCGGGCCCGCACCATCGCCGACGATTCCGTGACACGGCCCGCAGAGGCGTTCATACAGGGCCGTCGCCCGGCTCGATTGCGCCGTGTCGAGCGCGAGCGGATCCGCTGCACCCGGTGGACTCGCAAGAGCTGCGGCCGAGCGACTACGCGCGCGAGACTGCGCGTGCGTCCGTGGCGACCCCAGCGCCGCGAGCGTGGCCACGATCAGCACCGTCACGAGCGTGAGCCGGGAACGCAACGCAGAGCCTCGCCGCGAGTATGCGGGATGCGCTGCCGGTGTCGACGAATTCCGTGGTACATGGCAGCCGCCGCGATGACCGATCCAGCGATCGTGACGACCCACGTCGGACCCATTCAAGCCGTGTTGCTCGGCATCGTGCAGGGCGTGACGGAGTTTCTCCCGGTGTCGTCCGACGGACACCTGGCGGTCGGCCAACGGCTGCTGCACACGGGCGAGTCGCTCGGCTTGACCGTGCTGCTTCACACCGGAACCCTTTTCGCGACGGCCGTTGTGTTCCGTCGCGACATCGCGGCGTCGTTGCGTGAACTCGTGTCGAGCGCACGAGACCCATCACGACTGCGGCGCGATCCGCGCGGGGAAGAACTGCTCGCGATCGTGTGCGCGTCCATTCCGACCGCGGTGATTGGTTTGGTGTTGAAGAAGTCCGTGGAGCGGTGGACCAGCTCGATGTGGGTCGTCGGCGTGTGCTTTCTCGGAACCGCTGCGATTCTCGTCGCGAGCCGCTGGGGCAAGACCCGCGACCCGTGGCGATGGACCCCGACCCGCGCGTTCATCATCGGCGTGGCGCAAGGCGCGGCCGTCCTCCCGGGGCTGTCGCGATCGGCGATGACGCTGGGCGTAGCGCTCCTGCTCGGTGCGCCGTCCGCCGAAGCGTTTCGATTTTCGTTTCTCATCGCGATTCCTGCCGTCGGCGGCGCGATCCTGCTCGAGCTCGGGCACCACGGCGCGATCGCGAGCGCGGGCGGAATGAACGGGATCGCGGGCGCGGCCGTGGCGTTCGTCGCGGGATGGGCCGCGCTGATCGCGCTTCGCGGCGTGATCTCGCGCGGTCGCTTGTGGCAGTTTGCTTTCTACGTAACACCCGTGGCGTTCGCTACGCTGATCTACGGACTGTTCCGATGAATCGATTCGCAGTGATCATGGCGGGCGGATCGGGCACGCGGTTCTGGCCGCTGTCGCGACGTCGACGTCCCAAGCAACTGCTCCCGCTCGCGGGCGATGGCGCGACGCCCCTGATCGCCGCGACGTTTGCGCGCGTTGCGGGGCTCGTTGCGGCCGAGCGAACGATCGTCGTCACGAGCGAGGCGCTCGGGGACGCAACGCGCAACACATTGCCGGGCCTTCGCGCGGAGCAATTTCTCCTCGAGCCGGTCGGGCGAAACACCGCGCCGTGTGTCGCGTGGGCAACCTCGTGGATCGCGCGACGAGATCCACGCGGCATCGCGATCGTGTTGCCGGCCGATGCGTACATTGCCGACGCTCGCGCGTTCGTCGGCGCGCTGGAGACTGCGACGCAGGCCGCTCACGAGACGGGCGCCGTCGTGACGATCGGCATTCGCCCAACGCGGCCGGAGACGGGATACGGCTACCTGCACGTCGGCGATCCGACCGAGATCGACGGCGTGAAGCGGGTGCGCGCGTTCGTCGAGAAGCCCGACGCGGCGACGGCGGAACAATACGTCCGCGGCGGCCAGCACTTGTGGAACGCTGGCATCTTCGTGTTTCGCGTCGACACGATGCTCGCGGCCATCGCCGAACACCTGCCGAGCGTCTCGACGGCGATGCGGGAACTCGACGACGCCGCGCGGGACCAACGCGAGACGGCACGCGTGCGCGAATTGTATTCGTCGCTGCCAAACGTTTCGATCGACTACGCCATCATGGAGAAGCTCGCCGAAGTGTGCGTCGTGCCGTCGGACTGCGGTTGGAGCGACGTGGGCAGCTGGCAGGCCGCGTGGGAATTGGCCGACAAAGACGCCGCCGGCAACGCGAGTCGCACCAGCGATTCGTCGACGGCTCCCCGTCGCGTTCACGAGTTCATCGACGCAACGAACAATCTCGTGGTCGCGCCACCCGGCAAGAATGTTGCGTTGATCGGGGTGAGCGATCTTGTCGTCGTGGACACCGGCGACGTAGTGTTGGTCGTTCCGCGCGCGCGCTCACAAGAAGTTCGACGGGCCATCGATGCCCTCGCCGCACGCGGTGAAGACGACATTTTGTGAACGCCGGCCTGTGGTACAACGGCGGCATGAATCCGCTGATCTTCCGCGAATACGATGTGCGGGGCGTCGCCGACCTCGACCTCACCGACACTGTCGTGCGTGACATTGGGAACGCGCTCGGAACGATGTACGCCGAGCGCGGAAAACGGAAGATCGTCGTCGGTCGGGATTGCCGCGTGTCGTCCAAGCGCATTCGCGACGTCCTCGTCGCTGCGCTGGAGGAGACGGGGCGACACGTGATCACGTGCGAAGTGGGACCCACGCCGCTGTTGTATTTCGCCGTGCACCATCTTGACGCAGACGGCGGCGTGATGGTCACCGGAAGCCACAACCCGCCGCAGGACAACGGGCTCAAGATTCTCGTCGGCAAGGACAGCATGTACGGCGATCAGATTCGCTCACTCGGCGAACGCGCGGCCCGTGGCGAGAGGACACGCGGAGCCGGTGGCAACATTGGCGCGGTGCGCGTGTCCGACGCGTACATCGCGTTCATGCGCGGAAACGTCCGATTCGCACGGACGGACATCAAAGTCGTGTTGGACGCCGGCAATGGCGCGGGCGGACCGCTCGCGCTCGCGGTCATGCGCGCGCTGGGGCTCAATCCGGATCCGATGTTCTGCGACATGGACGGACGATTTCCCAACCACCATCCCGACCCAACCCAACCCGAGAATCTTGCGGCATTGCTTCAGCGCATGCGGGAAATTGGCGCGGACGTCGGCATCGCGTACGACGGCGACGCCGATCGCATCGGAGTCGTCGACGCGATGGGCGAAGTGATCTGGGGGGACAAATTGCTCGCCGCGTTCGCGCGCGGTGTGCTCGCGCGGCGGCCCGGCGCGGCGATCCTGGGCGAAGTGAAGTGCTCGCAGACGCTCTTCGACGACATCGCGCTGCACGGCGGCCGACCCATCATGTGGAAGACCGGTCACTCCCTCATCAAGGCGAAGATGAAAGAAGAGGGTGCCCTGCTCGCCGGCGAGATGTCGGGTCACATGTTCTTCGCGGATCGGTACTACGGCTACGACGATGCCATCTACGCGTCGCTACGACTGCTGGAACTTCTCGCCGACCGCGGGCTCACGATTGGCGCGCTGCTCGCAGACCTGCCGAAGACCTTCACGACGCCCGAATTGCGCATGGCATGCCCGGACGAGCTGAAATTCAGCGTCGTCAAGCGCGTGCTGGAGCACTACCGCGGATCGCACGACGTCGTGGACATCGACGGCGCCCGCGTGAGCTTCGGAGACGGCTGGGGCCTCGTGCGTGCGTCGAACACGCAGCCCGTGCTCGTGCTTCGGTTCGAAGCGCAGTCGCCCGAGCGCCGCGATGAGATTCGCGGTGAGATGGAACACGTCGTGTCGCACGCGACCGCGGCGGCCTCGGCGCAGTAGCCCCGCGGGCCTTCGGATCCCACGGAAGACGTCACCCCGCGCGCCCGATGCGTTCCACCGCCCACTGCGCGGCATCCCGCACGACCGGCGAGCCGTCGCGCGCTGCGAGTTGCTGCAGGACGGGCAGATGCCGCCGCTCGCGGGAATTGCCCATGACGATGGCTGCGTTGCGAACGAGACCCTCACGTCGAGGCCGGCGCAGCGGTGTCGCGGCCGTGGCGGCGATGAATGCGGCGTCGTCGAGATTCGCGATGTCGCCCACGTCCATGGCCTGCCAACGCTTGTCCAACGCGAAGCGTTCCGTTTGCGCCGGCGGCAGTGCCTGCGCGCGATTGTACGGACAGACGTCCTGACAGTCGTCGCAACCGAACAGGCGGTCGCCGATCGACTCGCGAAACGGCGGATCGATCGGACCATCGTGCTCGATGGTGAGATACGAGATGCACCGCCGCGGCTCGAGCACGTACGGCGCATCGAATGCTCGGGTCGGGCAATGGTCGAGGCACAGGCGGCATTCTCCGCAGCGCGAAGCCATGGACCCCGTGGGCGTGAGCGGTACGGTGGTGGCGATCTCGCCGAGCAACACGAACGAACCGAGGCCCGGCACGATGACGCATCCATTCTTTCCGATGAAACCGACTCCGGCACGCTGCGCCCACGCGCGTTCGAGCACGGGCGCCGTGTCCGCCATCGGACGGGCGACGCTGCCGGGAACGCGGCGCCGCAGCCACGCGGCGAGCAGTCGCAGTTTGCGGCGAAAGAAACCGTGGTAGTCGAGCCCACGCGCGTATCGCGCAATCGTCGCGCCGGCGGGTCCCGTGGGCTCGTCGGCGCCCTCGGTGCGAGCGTACGAAATCGCGCACACCACGACCGATCGCGCGCCCGGAAGTATCTCATCGCCCGACACGTCGCGACGAGCCGCCGGGTTCGCGGCGACGTATGTCATGTCTCCGTATCGTCCTGCCGCGACGTACTCTTCGTAGCGCTCGAACTCCCACGTGAGTGGCACCGCCTCGGCGACACCGACCGCGTGCATTCCGTAGCGGCGCGCTGCGGTGAAAACCTCGTCCGTGAGCGATGGCTTCGCTTGACGCATCGAAGAGCCGGACGCTAGGCTATCCCGCAAACTTTTTCATGCCCAAGGTTCCAACCGACCCCGGCCAAAGCTGGCAGACGAAAACGCAAGTCCTTCAGACGGGCCCGCGGCTGCGACCCAATGAAGGGGCCGGCGACTGTCTGGTCATTATCTATTCGAAGGACAGCGCCAACCTGGGCAAGCGGTTCGTGCTGGACGCCGCGAGTGCGGGCGTCGGGATCGGTCGAGGAAGCGACAACACGATCGTGCTCGAGAGCGAGGCGATCTCGCGAAAACACGCCCGGCTCGAGTACAAGCAGGGCGCGTGGGTCGCGCGCGATCTCGGAAGCACCAACGGGACGTACGTCAACGACGAGGTGATCACCGACCATCGGCTCAAGCGCGCGGACCACATCAAGGTCGGCGACACGATTCTGAAGTACCTGAGCGGCAGCGACGTCGAAGCGGCGTATCACGAAGAAATCTATCGGATGACGATCGTCGACGGGCTCACGCAAGCGCACAACAAGCGCTTCATGCTCGAGCAGATGGAAAAGGAACTCTCGCGTGCGCGCCGGTACGGCCGGCCCCTGACCCTCGTGATGTTCGATCTCGACCACTTCAAGAACATCAACGACACGTACGGCCACATCGCCGGGGACTTCGTGTTGCGGGAGTTGGCGACCCTCGTGCGTGCTCGGATCCGGCGCGACGAGATCTTTGCGCGGTACGGCGGCGAGGAATTCGCGATCATGTTGCCGGAGACGGACATGACCGGTGCGTCACGACTCGCAGAGGAAATTCGCGCTCTCGTGGCCGAGCACTCGTTTCTCTTCGAACACGAGCGAATTCCGGTGACCATTTCGGCCGGCGTCGCGCAACTGATCGACGCCATGAAGACATCGGAAGAGTTCATCGATGCCTCCGACAAGATGCTCTACGAGTCCAAGCGCGGTGGCCGAAATCGCGTGACGTCTTCGACCGCGTAGTTCGGGGCGCAGCGTTCCGCGTCAGACGTTCGCTGAGCTGTCACCGAAGCGCGCGCGAACGTCGGGCGGAATTCGCGTGGGCCTTCCCGTGTCGGTCGACACGAAGATCCATCGCGTCGTCGCACGGACGACCAACGCGCCGCCTGCATCTGCGATCTCCGTGATGCGTTCACACTCGATGCGCCGAAAGGACTCGACCCACGTCGTGAGCGTCAACTGTTCGCCCTCGCGGGCCGCCCGAAGGTAGTCGATCTCGTGACGCCGGACGACAAACGTCGAGCGCAGCGCGTCGTACTGCTCGCGCGCCATCCCAACGTGGGCGGAGTGCGCGACCGCGATTTCCTGGATCCAGCGCAGAAACTCGACGTTGTTGACGTGGCCATTGACGTCGATCGACGCCGACTGGACCCGCAAGCCCATCGTGTACCGCTGCATCCGGCGGAGGATACCTCACACGACCTACGGTCCCACGCCGATGGCGACGGCGTGATATGAAATCCGTGGATGCACGGAGGGTTCCGGACGGATCGCACGATTCGGTCGCGCCGCAGGACGCGCGGCGATCGCCGAGCGTGGTGCGCGCTCGCGACTGCGCTCATCGTGTTACTCGCGGGGCGATCCGCAGCTGCGCATCCCGCGGGGATTTCGTCGATCAATCGCTATCTGGGAATCGAGATCGGTGAGCATGGCCTCGTTCGAATCGCGTACCTGCTCGACATCGCAGAACTGCCGGCGTATGCGGAAATCGAACGACTCGACGCCGACCATGACAGCCAGGTGTCGGCGGTCGAGCGTGATCGTTACCTCGACGCGATGCTTCCGCCGATCGTCGCGCAGTGGATCGTCGAGGTCGATGGCGTCGTGGTTCGCCCGCGCATCGTCGCGCACAATCTCGAGGCGCCGCCTGGGCAAGGCGGGATGTCCACGCTGCGAATCACGGTGGAACTCGCGGTGGACCGGCCGGCGCGGTCTTCCGGGAACCCGAACGTCACGGTGCGGGTTCACGACGCCGCGTACGGGGAACGCTCGGGCTGGCGTGAGATGGCCGCGGCGGACTCGGACTTCGGGACGGTCCTGAACTCGAGCGTGCCGCGCGTTCGGACGCCGTTGTCGTACGCGGCCGGAATAACGCGTCCGCCGCGGTTCGACGACGCGACGTTCTCATTTCGCGCGACACGTTCGCCGGCCGCGCGCGGCCATTCGCACTCAGGCGGGATTGCGGGCCAGCGCACCGCATCGTCCGAGATCTCGCGGCTCGCGGCACTGTTGCGCTCGTCGCGCGGAGGCCTGTGGTTTCTGCTCGTCGCGCTCGCCCTCGCGTTTGCGCTCGGTGCCGGGCACGCGATGTCCCCGGGACACGGCAAGACGCTCGTCGCCGCCTACCTCGTCGGTACGCGCGGAACGTCGGCGCACGCGGTGGCGCTCGGCGCGACGGTCACGCTGACGCACACATCCAGCGTGTTCGTGATCGGCCTGCTCGCGTTGACCATTGAACGCTCGTTCGGGTCGGATCGGCTTCTGCGACTGCTCGAGATCGCGTCGGGCGCGTTGATCGTCGCGATCGCACTCTTCCAACTGCCGGGCAGGATTCGGGTCGCGAGGGGAGTGCGGAAGGCGGGGGGGGGGACGGGAGAGAGGGGCGGGCACGGGCATGGGCACGGGCACGGGCACGGGCATGGGAGCGGGAACGGGAACGGGAGTGGGAGCGGGAACGGGAACGGTGAGGAGGAGGAACACGCGGCGATGCACGCGAACGAGATTGCCGCGGCGGTGCGGTGGAGAGAAATTGTCGCGCTGGGGATCTCGGGGGGGTTGGTGCCATGCCCCGGCGCGCTCGTCGTGCTGCTCACCGCGATGGCGTTGCGACGAATTGCCCTGGGCCTCGCGCTGATCGTTTCGTTCTCGCTCGGCCTCGCGAGCGTTCTGACGGCGCTGGGAATTCTCTTCGTGCGTGCGCGCCGGGCGTTGGATCGTGTGAAGTTCGACGCGCGCTGGTTGCGCGCACTTCCCGTCGCGTCGTCCCTCGCCGTGATGGCACTCGGGTTGACCATCTGCATTCGCGCGTGGAGGGTCGGGTGAACTCATCGCCCTACGCGCAGCTCGACGGACGAACGCGCGTGTTGCTCGCCATCGTGCTCACAGCGTCGTGCGGAACGCTGCACGCGGCCGCATGGCGCGCACTCGCGGTGCACGGTGTCGTCGCTGCTGCGTGTGTGCTCGCAACCGCGCCCCGCGTCGGCTGGTTGTCGGGTCGCCTCGCCGCGGCCGGCGCGGTCTCCGTGATTCTCGCCACGTTCCGCTGGCTGGGATCGGGTCGCGTCGGCGGATCGCTCGCCGCGGAAATGGCCGTACGCATCTTCGTGACGTTCGCGCTGATGCTCCCCCTCGCGGCCACGATGACGTTGTCGTCCCTCACGCGTGCGCTGGGCGGGCTTCGCTTGCCGGCGGCGTTCGTCGCGATGATCGGCGCAACTGCGCGCGGGGTGACGCTGTTGCAATCCGAGGCCGAGCGAGTCGCGCTGGCCCGTGCGCTTCGCGCGCCGAATGCCAGCGTCGGAGTCCGCGTTGCGACGTACGGCACGTACGCGCAGCGCGTCGTCCAGGGCGGGTTGCAGCGGGCGCAGCGCTCGAGCGTGGCGCTGGAACTCCGCGGCGCGGATCTGCGAGTCGCTTCCGGCGTCGCGTCGCGTTGGCCGCTGCGGGATGCGCCATGGATCGCCGCGGTGGTGTGCATCGCGATTGGAAGCCGATGGCTCCCGTGAGCGCCGGCGTCGCGATCGCTTTCGAGCAAGTCTCGTTCGGGTACGCGGGCGACCGCCTCGCCGTCGACAATGTGACGTTGCAAATTGCCGCCGGGGAGCGCGTTGCGCTCGTCGGTGCCAACGGCGCGGGAAAGACCACGCTCATGATGCTCGCCCTGGGCGTCGTGAGTCCGTCGCACGGGAGCGTCTCGATCGAGTCGTGCACGGTCACGCCGGCAACGCTGCGAGCCGTGCGGCGACGCATCGCGTACGTTTTCGCGGATCCCGACGACCAACTGTTCTGCGACACGGTGCTCGACGAAGTTGCGTTTGGCCCACGGCAGACTGGATTGGACGAGGTCACGTGTCTTGCGCGTGCACGAAGCAGTCTGGCGGCGGTGGGCTTGGCCGACATGGAATCGCGCGAGCCGCTCGCGCTTTCCCTTGGGGAAAAGAAGAGTCTCGCGATCGCCACGGCGCTCGCGTCACAAGCGGACGCGTCGCTGCTCGACGAACCGACGAGCGGTCTCGATCCGCGCGCGCGGCGTCGCCTCATCTCGCTGCTCGCTTCGCTGCCCGGAACCGTGTTGCTCGCGACGCACGATCTCGACGCCGCGCTCGACCTCGGCGCGCGGGTGATCGTCATGGACGCCGGGCGCGTCGCTGCGGACGGGCCGGCGGCTTCCGTGTTGCGTGACGCCGAGCTGCTCGAACGCCATCAACTCGAGTTGCCGCTCAGCGTCGCGGCGGCGGGTCCGACAACGGAGCGGGACCGCACTCGACCGAGTTGATCGCCTGCGCAAACCACATCACTCCGCGAAACCCCTGGGGTGCCGGTTCGACGGAAATCCGCCCCCAAGGTCCGCGGCCCTCGAGCCGCGCGATGCACCACCCACGCGCGTCGCGGCCCACGGTCCACCGCGCGTCGGCCACGGACGGAGGCACTCCGCGAATCCGCGGGAATGGGAACGCATCGGCCTGGATCGGCACGAGACGCGTGCCCACGGTCAGCGGCAACGTGCACGGCCGAGCGAGATCCGCCGGGGCAAGCTCGACCGTCTCCGTCGCCGGCGTTCCGAGACGAAGCAGCGTGATTGTGCCGCCATTCCAGAAGCCATGGCCGACCCCACGCGCGTCTTCGAAGAGCATTTCGACGACTCCCGTCGGCACGTCGACGTCTTCGGTCACCACCGCGCGCCTTCGCGTCGCGGACTGAGAGATTCGGGCACGCGACGCGACATTGCCGTCGGTGACGACCGGCTCGCGCGTGAGCCGACCACCGCTGCGCAGCGACATCGTTCCGTACACCGCCCCCGCGACGGCGTTGGGCGGACGCGCGGGCACGTCGACGGCCGGGGGCACCTCGATGCGCCCATTGCCGAATCGCCGGCATTCCCACCCGGGATCGAAGTGCACGCCCGCCGTCGCCGCGTCGCTGTCGTGTCCGCCGGGCGAATGCGCCGATGCGTCGTCGAGCATCGCGCCATCGGGAACGGAAACGTCGTCGGACGGTGCACTCGCGTCACCGCCGCGAGACGTGTCTCCCGACGCCCCGCGCGATTCGTCGGCGTGGGCCACGACGGTCGGCGGCGTTGCGACGCGCGTGCGCTGACACGCCGCCAGCAACGAACACGCCGCGATCGCCCACCGCATCGACGCGCAGTGTACTCTCACGCCCTGTCACGCGGCGAGCGCGTAACCAGAATCGCTGAGCAACTTCTCGAGGCGCGAGCGAATCTTGTGCTTCTTGGAATACACGGTCTTCACGGAGATCCCCATTTCATCGGCGATCTCTTCGGGGCTCCGCCCATCGACGAAGTACAGCGTGACAAACGTGCGATCGCGCCGCGAAAACGCGCGCAGCATGTTCTCGACGCGCGTGCAGTCTTCGCGTCCTGACACCTGCTCGAACGGATCGGGCGCCTGGAACGGTCGGTCCTCGGCGGCGGACAGCGGATCGCTCGGCGGTTGCCGCGCAACGCATCGGAGATAATCCCACGCTGAATTGATGGCCAGCAGACCGATCCAGGTACCGAGCTTGTTCCCGCGCTCGGGACGAAACGTGCGGAGCTTGTGCATGTCGTTGGCCATCAGCCCGACGAGGAAGTTGGCGTAGATCTCGCGAACATCCTCCGGCGAAAGCACGTTGACGAACCGCGTCGTGACCTTCGTGATGCAGCGCCAGATCAGCCGATCGTAACGTCGCGCGAACTCCCTCCACGCGCGCTCGTCGTGCGCAAGCATCTCGTTCAGCAGTTCGACTTCACTCACTTCACGGATGGCGTCGGAGTTCATGCGCGGCCTCCAGAACTGCCGTCGAGCGACGGCGGGTGCGTCGAGCGCACTTGGGAAGCCTCTGTTTGCAGTCCGCGTACCATCAAACGCGGAACGACTCGGACGCCGCATTGTTCAGTGATTTCATTGGGACAGCCCCGTTTCCGGGAGCTGCCTATGAAGTCCTGTTCACACATTCGAGGTCGGGGCGGAAGCCACACTGGCCAGCGCCGACCGTGAACTGGTTCACACCGGCTTGCGAACTCGCCATCGCATTCGCCCGAAACCCGACGCGACGGACAGGGCGATGAGCGAGATCGCGAACGCGCCGCCGCGGCGTGGGTTCGTCGGTTGGCTCGGCGACACCGCGCATCCGCCGACGACGCGTGCACCCTGCTGCGTCAGCGCGAATCCACCGAAGGGCACGAGGTTGCAGGTGAGTTGCGGCGTTCGGTCGGGTGGGTAGGCGTCGCAGATCGCGTCGCGATCGTCCTGACGCAAATCGCGGCGCGTTTCGCCGAGTCCCGCCTCGGGCCACATCACGGCGGTGGACTGGTCGGAATGCGCCATCCCGAGAAAATGCCCGAATTCGTGCGTCAGGATCGTCGGCAGGTCCGCGCTGTTGGGTTGCGGCATGCCCACCGTGAAACGAAAGCCGTCCGGGTTCACGTCCGAGAACTGGTTCAACTCGACGTCGGCGTCGAGGATCTCGCCGGAAACCCGGTCGAACGTGACGATCGTGACTGCGATCGTGCCGAGATGATGATTCCCATTCAGCGTCCAGATGGTGTTGAACGAAACGGTGTTCGCGTTCGGCGCGCGCGCGTCGTAGCCGCTCAGGACAAAGGTGTCCGACGTGCGATCCGCCGTCAGCGCGCGAAGCTCGTAGTACGGCGGCGTCATCGCGGCGTCGCATGGGACGCTGTGCCACCGCGCGGCGGCGGTGACGGCCTCCGCGCGGACCTGGTCCAACGTCACTCCCGCTTCGTCGGGCACGGTCACGAAATGCGAATAACCCGCGCACACGCCCTGCCACGCGAGCTGCGCGCCCACAGTCCCGCACGTGCCCTGGACGCTCGCAGGCTCCGTCCGCGACCGGCAAAATGCCGACGCGCGTGAGGCAAAAGAGAGGGAGCACGCGACACACGCCATGGCGAGCCACGGGCTGAGCAATCGTCGGCGATCGTTCCGCGAACTCATCGCACCGCCCGCAAGACTTCGACGAGTCGCGCGAGCGTCACGCCCTGCGACGACATCACCGTCTCGCCGCGGTCTTGCAACACCATGCCCTCGGTCGCGGGACGAACGAGCACGGTGGGCGTCGTCGCGGTGCTGAGTGGCAACACGGCGGCGGTGAGATGCGTCGTGTAGTACGTGTTCGCGATGCCGGCCGCGCGGGAGAGAAAGAACAGATACGGCGTTCCCACGGCGGGCGCGATGACACCGGGAATCATCTGACCGATGCGACCGACGCTGCCGCCCGCGAGACGGAGCACGATGGTCGTGCCCGCGGAGACCGTTCCGCGAACGGAGACGGACACTTCGAGTTCGTAGTCGGTGACGATCGTTCGACCGAGCCACTGGCTGCGGGACCAGCGCGGCGTCGCGATCACGACGGCGTCCGCGCGAGTCGCGAGGGTCTCGACGGTGACGGGGACCACCGTGGTCGCGTGGGTGGCGCGTGGAGTGAGCGACGCGACGAGGGCGGCGATGGTGAGCGCGGCGAGAACGCGGGAGCTTCGCGGTGCGGCGTCGCGCGGGCGGTGGCGCATGGGAAGAGTGTCGGACGAAGTAGGGCGGGGGGCAAGGCGGGTGGTGAGGGAGAATGAGCCGGTGAAGCGGGAATGCGACGGAGTCGCACGGGGAGGCGGGCACGGACAAGGCGACGGCGACGGCGACGGCAACGGCGACGGCAACGGCAGAGGGGGAGACAACGGCGAGGGAAGCGAGAACGACGGAGGACCGAGGCGGAACGGCGGGGGAGACGGAAATGGGAACGGAGACGGAATGCCGGAAGGGGGAGTGAGACGACGCGAACGGCGAGGGATGAGCGAGCGGACCGATCGCTCGGCGTCACGGCGCTCCCGCCGGCACCTCCGGGACATCGGCGGCGCACCGAAATCCAGCGACGAGCCCGCGAAAATCCGGCGCGTGATGCACGCGGTTTGTCACTCGCAATCCCTGCGGCCGGTAGTTCCACGCGCCCCCACGGAGCACGCGGTGACATGCCTCGGGAATTCCGTACGCGCCCGTGAACGCCCACAAGCCACGTCGCCGCAGATCCGCGTACGCCGCCAGCGCAGACTCACACGTCGCCGTCTGTGTCGGCCGCTGATACGCGTAGGGGTCGTACGTCGTCTCGGTCCACTCCCAGACGTTGCCCGCCATGTCCAACGCGCCGTACGGCGACGCGCCCGCGGGATGCGTGCCGACCGGCGCAGTCGCACCCGTGCCCATGGGTTGCGCGTACACTGCGCGCTCGAGCGTCGGCGGCTCGTTGCCCCACGGGTACACGCGACGGTCGGTGCCGCCCGCCGCCTTCTCGAACTCTTCTTCCGTCGGCAACCGCCCACCCGCCCAGCGGCAGTAGCGTCGCGCCATCGGCCACGAGACGACGATCACGGGTTGCCGCGCGGAGCTGAACCGCGCGGGAGCGGGAATGTCACTGCACACGCCCGCGCGCACGCAGCGGACGTAGTGCTCGCGTGGGAGTTCCGTTCGATCGATTCGGAACGCGCGCAGCTCGACGCGGTGCGCTGGACGCTCGTCGGGCTCGCCTCCCGTGTCTGCGCCCATCGTGAACGCGCCCGCGGGCACGAGCACTCTGTCCGCCGGCGGTGGCGCGACGGGTGCCCGTACGCGCTGCGCGAAGGCGATCCAGGGACCGAGCGCGATGAGGGCGACGGCGGCAGCAGGAAGCAGGAACCGACAGCTCACGGAGTTCGACTCACTCGATGTCGTGCATGTGGCACTGGCCCTCGAACGTCACGCCCTTGTCGATGAAGACCTCGGGGGCCGTGATGTTGCCGAACACGCGACTCGGTGCGTGCACTTCCACCGCACGCTTGGCGCGGACATTCCCGCGGACGGTTCCGCCGCGGATGATCGCGACCCCTACGCGGATCTCCGCGTCGACCTCGGCCGGCTCTCCGATGACGAGCGTGCCGTCGGAAAACACTTCGCCGTGAAACGTGCCGTCGATGCGCACGACGCCCTCGAACACGAGCTTGCCGCGAAACTCCGTGCCGCGCCCGAGCAATGCGTGAATCTCGCCCGCGGCGGTCTCGTCGTGATCGTTCGCCATCGGAATTGCTGCGCCGCCGCAAGGTGTACACCATCCAAACGATCGCGCCTATGATCCGCGGCGTGACGCCGTTTCGCACCGGGACAGGCGATGCCGTGGCGCCGTCGGGTGCGTCCGAGGTCGTGCGCGACGCGGTCTCGCAGATGGTTCGTCAGTTCGCCGATCCGCTCGCGTTCTATCGCGAGCTGGTGCAGAACAGCATCGACGCCGGTGCGACGGGCATCGACGTGCGTGTGTCGTTCGAGCGCGAGGATCCCAATCGGGGGACGCTGCGGATCGTCGTGCAGGACGATGGCTGCGGGATGGATCTCGAGATCATCGAGCGGTGCCTGCTCGTGTTGTTCCGGTCGTCGAAGGATCGCGATCCGACCAAGATCGGAAAGTTCGGCGTTGGGTTTTTCTCGGTCTTCGCGATCGCGCCGAGCCTCGTGCTCGTGGACACCTCGCGCGGCGGTCCGGGACATCGCGTGCGACTCTTGCCGGACCACAGCTACGAGATCGAAGAGGGCGGCGCACGCAAGGGCACGTCGGTCTCGATCCGCGTCCCGATGGAAACGTCGGCCGTCAACGAGTTCATCGATCGCTCGCTCGGCGCGCTCGAGCGCTGGTGCCCGCACGTCGAAGTGCCACTGACGTTCGGCGCGGAGCGAGTGGGACCGGACGGCATGCCAGCCGCCGAGCATCCGTGGCTCGAGCAACGCATCGACCGACCGTTCGACATCGCGGGCGAGGCGACCATCGTTCGTCGCGATGCGCCCGGCACGATCATCGCCGTCGCCGTGGGCGCGCCGCCGCACAGTGCGTTCTACAAACGTGGGATTCTTCTGTACGCGACGAGCGACGCGCTCGTGCCCGGCGTCGCGTTCAAGGCGCAGCACTCGGGGCTCGGGCACACACTGTCCCGCGACAACGTGCGGCGCGATCGGGTGTTCGACGACGTCGTTCGAAGCGTGTCGAAGTTGGCGAGCGCACAGCTCGCGGACCGTGTCGTCGAAGTATTCAACGAGCGAGTGGATGCGTATGCCTCCGCGGATGCCGCCTCGCGCAGCCGCACGGCCGAGGCGCTGGGTCGGGTGGCGGCGGAACTTACGCAGCTCGAGACTTCGGTCCCGCCGAAACGACTGCGGTGGCCCCTGCTTCGTCCCGATCGAACGACGGGGCTCGCGGCGACCACCGCGGTCGTCAAGCGAAATCCCGGATGGTCAAGACAAGCCGACGAGCTGACAACCGCCGCGTCCCGCGCCGGCGTCGTGATCATCGATGCGGCGCCGTTCGATGCGGGTTACGCAGACATGCCCCGGGTCATCGCGCGCGTGTTCGCCGGCGAAGCGTACGCGATCCACGCGCGCTTCGCCCGGATCGTCGGCGTATCTCCGCGCGCGATCTCGTCCACGGTGCAGGCGTGGCTCGAGAGTGCGCAGACGGTGCTCGCCGCGCGAGGCGTTCACCGCGTTGCGCTCGGCGACATCGAGGGTGCTGCCCGTTCGCGGTTGGTCCTCGCCGTGCCGCGGAGGGACGTCGCGTCGGACGAGTTCGACTTGATGATCGAAGCCGCCGAATGCGAGCGCTCGGCGTTCGGTCTCCGAGGCACACGCGCGGTCGTACTCAATCGCGCACACCCGTTCGTGATCGAAGCGATGAACGCTGCCGTCGTCGACAACGAGTTCGCAGCGGCGGCGACCGTCCGCGTGATCCTTCTGCTGGCCGGGCGTCTCGACGTCGAATCGGATGAAGCGCTGGTCGGTTCATTTCTCGGCGATGGAAGCGCATGACGGTTCGTGCGGCGTCCGACCTGGATCGCAAGGTCGTCGCGCGCGGCGCCGTGCTCGTCGATCCTCGCGCGGCAATCGAGAAGCTGCGAATGTTCCTGCTCGCCGAACCGGGATGGTACGTCCTCGAACTGCTGCGCGTCGCCGTGCTCTCCGGCGCGACACAACTCGAGATCGAGAACGACAGCAACGACCTCGTGCTCACGTTCGACGGTGAACCTCCGCACGCGAGCGAACTGGCGCACATTCTCGACCACGTGTTCAGCACGGCGGACCGTCGACTCCGTCTGTTCGCCCTCGCGATCAACGCAGCGCTGGGCCTGCGACCAAAGTTCATCGACATCTACACGACTCGGCACGACGGGCCGGTCGGGCTCGCCGCCCGCGTGCGGTGGCGCGTGAAAGACTTGCCCCGGGCGGCAGACTCGCAATCGACCGATCTCGCGCCTGCGGACGTGAGTCTCGCTGCAATGCCGCGCGGGCTAGGCACGTCGGGAGTCCGCATTCACGTGCGCGAGCGCTTCGGGACGAGCGTCGCACGGGAGTGGTTTCGCAGCGTTCCAGCCGAGACGCGCGTCATCCGCGAACGCTCACGGCGCTTCCCGATTCCGATCATGCGTGCCGGTCGCCCGCTGCAACGCGACGATCTCCCGGCTGCGCTCGCGATCGAACCATTTGGTTCCATCGAGCGGGGGTTCGTCGGCGAACTTCAACTGGTTCCACCGGGCGCCGCGAGCAATCGCCTCGAGCTGTACGAGCTCGGCGTGCTGATGGAGTCGCGATCGCTGCACGCCGCCGACGCCGAGTCGCCGCTGATTCCGCCACCGTTTGTCGCAAGCGTCGACGCGCCGATGCTCCCAACGAATGCGTCACGCTCGCGGGTCGATCTCGATTCGTCACTCGGGCGCGAGATTCTCGCCGCCCTGAACGACGCACGCACGCGGCTGATCGACCGGGCCGTTGCAACGCTCCCGGCCGACGGCGCGGGACCCATGCGCCAGGCACTGCTCGCGGCACTTCTCGCTGCGGACGGCGACGCGTTCGTGTCGCGCCTTCAGTCCGCGGAGCATCGCGATGCGCTCTCGCCCATTCGCGACGCTGCCGTCGTGCCACTTGCGACCGGCGGCTGGCACACGCCACGACTCGGCAGCGGACCTGTGCTCGTCTGGCGCGCGAAGCGTCCGATCGATCCGGAGATCGCTCCGTGGACGCATCCCGTCGTGTGGTCGCTCGGGCATCCGGTGGTCGAGGCGGTGCTCGCACGATTCGGCGCCGTCGACGGCGGCCCGGCCGTGGAAGCGGCTCGCGGTTCGGCCGAACGGCATCGACGCTTCCTACGCCACGCTCCGACCGAGCCACGCGTTGCATTCGAGGGCGACGCAGCCTGGCACGTGGCGTTCGGTCAGGCGCCCGCGGGTATCGACGCTGCGGCCGGAGGTGTCGCGCTTCCCATCGCCGGCACACGGCTGCCGGACGGACTGTGCGGACAGTTGCTGGTACGCCCGGGTCAGGCGCCGCCTCACGACGTGACGGCGACGGTGTTCATCTCGTCGCGGCCTTTCTCGACGGAGGCCATTGGTGTTGCGCCGTGCCGGTTGGACATCGCCGTCGAGTCGCCACGCTTTCGCACGAACGTCGCGTTCGATGCGCTCGATCGCGATGCCGAGTGGTTTGCGGCCGTCGACGCCGTGCGCGGCATCCTGATGGAATGCGCGGATTTCGCGGCCCAAGTCGCGAGCGCGGACTCGCACCGACCCGCACGTTCCGATCCGCGCTGGCTGTGGATTGGCACGGCATACGCACCCCTCGACGCGGCGCAACGGGCGGCGCTCCTGCGCGCCGTCGTCGCGTGGACGCTCGCCCCCGCGAGCGTGACCCCCGAGCGGGCACGCACGCTGCTCATCGGCGGTTCCGCGCTCGCTCGCGCGCCGATCTGGAGAGTCGCGGGATCGGACGAGCGCATCTCGTTCGACGCCATCAGCCGCATCGCGAGCCGCACTCCGGTCGGCATTCCATGGGTCGCGAGCAACCTCGCCGTCGAACGAACCGACGCACGCCCGATCTTGTGGCTCGATCCAGCCGAGTCCCAGGCGCTCGCGTTGCGCCTCGGTTCGGGAGTGCCGGTCGTCGACTATGCGCCGTACGTCGTGCCGCACACTGCCGTTGCGTCGCTCGAGGATGCGCGGAAGCAGATCGCGGAGGCGGAGCGAGCACCGTGGCTCGAGATCGGGGCGGCAAACGTTCGGGTACAGGCCGTCCTCGCGGGGCGCTGCACAGTCGCGCTGATCCACCGCGGCGTGAACGCGGGAACGTATCCGTGGACGCACACGATCTTCGGAATCGGATTCGCAGTCGATGATCCCGGTGCGTTGCCGCGTCCGCCGAAATCCGACGCCGGCGGGAGCGTGCTCTCCGACGCGGCGCGCGAAGCCGTGCGGGACGCCGGATTCGACCTGGTGTCGGCCCTGGTGTCGGCCATCGATGGCAGTCCCCCACCCGGTCTTCACGACGCGGAGTCGGCTGTCAGCAGTTCACTCGTGCGCAGCACGCTCGTTCGCGCGCTCGATGGGATGGCGACGCGACAAGACGATGCGGTCATCGGACGGCTGTTCCCGACGACGGTCGCTCAACTTCGAGCGGCGATCGAGCGGGCGCCACTCCTCGAGGTCGCGTCGGGGGACGCGGCCGCGCGAACGTCGCTCGGTGCACTGCGCGCGTCGGCCGCGGATGGACAAGTGGCGTACCTGCGAAAGCGCGCGCCCGATTGCGATTTTGGCGCGACGCCGCCGGCGCTTCTCGACGACGACGCGCTGCGCACGCGAATCGCCTCGAGACTCGGACTGCGGTTCAACGACATCGAAGACCGGCTCGAACCGTTTCGCGATGCGCAGATCGCGCGGCTCGCACGCGAACGTGTGTCGTCTGCGCCCGCCGTGAACTTCGAGCAACCCGGAACGGGTGCCGTCGGCGACGTCGTCAGCCGTCGACTGGCAGGACTCGGCGAGATCACCGCGTGGGCGACGAGCGTGCCCGATGACGAGGGCGGCTTCGACGTTCTCGTGGGCGATCGCGTAGCGTTTCGCGCGGCGATTCTGGGGCGAGCGTACCCGCTGGCGGGTCGGATTCGCTTCGACCGAGTTGGATTGCTCTCGTCCGATCTCGGGTCGTTCACGACCGCCGGTGCCGACGCGAGTGAGCGACTCGTCCGCGTCGCCGCCGCTGCGTTGATCAAGCGCGTCGCGCGCGAGCCGGCCGGAGCCGTCCCGCCCGACGCGTGGATCGCGGTCATCGTCGCGTGGCTCGCGGACGCCCGGCAACACGGTTCCGCCGCCGAGAAGACGACGTTGCGATCGTTGCCGCTGTGGCCGCGGGTGGGCGGTGGCCGCATCTCCGGCGACGAATTGTCGTCGGGGCGAAAGTCCATTCGGTACACGCACGAGCGATTCGAGCCGTGGGTTGCCCCGCCGAAGTTGGCCAACGTGACCGAATTCACCGCGGCGCACGTCCCCCAGGGACCGCGCGCGGCGTCGTGGCTGGCCGCGCTCGAGGCGCTGACGTCGTTGCCCTGCCGCGATGTCACGGCGCAGATCGCGCGATTGCAACGCCAGTGGCGCGTTCACTCGCGAGAACCGATGCGCATTGCGCTCGCGCCGGACCTGTCCGGGACGTCGCTGTCCGCGCGGATCGAGGACGTGCACCCGGCGCTTGGCGTCGGCGAGATCCGCATCGTGGCCGATACGCCTGCGCGGAATCTCCGTGTGCATTTGTACGACGGCGGAGTCGTCGAACGGTCTCTCGAGTGCGAATCGCCGATCGGCGTGGTCGCGGCCGTGGAGACTGCGATGCTCGACGAACGGCGGCGGCGTGATCTTCAAGACGCTGTGCCACTCCGCAATTCGATTCTCCGTGCAGCCCGCAACGCCATCACGAGGGCGATGGCATCGACGCTGCCCCTGCCGGCTGGCATCGGTCACGCCGGACGTTGGGCACTGTTGTCCGGCGGTCGTCTTCCGTCGGCGGCGCGGGCGTTTCCTGCATTCGTCGACATCGAAGGAAGAGCGTGCTCGATCCAAGAGTTGGACGCGGAGCACACCCAGCACGGCCGATTGGCGTACGTCGTCGGTGCGCCGTCACGCGGCGAGCTTCGATCCCCCAAACGCATCGTGTGTCTCGCACCGTCCGAGGTCGCGATTGCCGCCCGGCGCTGGAAGCTCAGCGATGCGACCGACGAGATCCGTCGTGCCGAGCGCTTGCATGCGCGGCTTCGTGTGCCAGCCGTCTCGCGCGTCGGTGCCGATGGACTGGCGTCGTCCGGCGAACTCCGTGTTTCGCTCACCCGAGACGCCCATGGATACGACGGTGAGATTTGCATTCGCGCCGACGCACCGGCGACGGGACTCGTGGTTCGCTGGTTCGTCGACCGGCGACCACTCGGCGAGAGCACGCTCGAGTCGCCGTGGGCCGCGGACGTGTACGTCGACGCGCCGACGCTCTCGCCGTCGTCGACCGGTGCAACTCCTGAGCGCGATGCCGCGTACGATGCAGCGTGCGCCAACCTTCGCGCCCTCGTGGCGCGTGCGATCGTTGGACTGCATCCGCCACCCAGCAACGCCCTGATTCCCCTGTCGGTCGCCGAACACGCGGAGCCTGACGCAGCGACCCACCTTCCCACGGTCGTCGGTGCGGTGTGGCTCGATCCGTCGTGCCGCCCCGGCCCGGCGTTGCGCATCGATGTCCCGGGCCGCTCCGTGCCGGAAAATACCGTCGCACGCGTGTCGGCTCCAGGCATCGTCGATCTCGCGGTGCCGATCGCCGGATGGATTCGACTGCGTGGCGATGTCGCGATGTCACCCGAAGCGCGTCGCGACGTGCTCTCGCCCCTCGTCGTTCGCTGCTACGAACACATGCTCGACGGTCTCGTTCGCCGCGTGCAGGAACATCCGAGCGACGACGCCGCGCTCGCCCATCTCACCTTTGCGGCGTGCGAGCGGATGTTTCTCGGCGATCGCTTCGATGTGTGGGCGCGGACCACGCGCGTCCCGGGGAGTTGGGCGACGTTTCGCGATCTCGGTGCATTTCGCTGGTCCGGACGCGTTCTTCGGATCGTCGATGCCGCGACGTGGGAGGCGCAACCGAGCGCCAACGACATTGCCGCGACCGATCGTCCGTTTCTCGCCGTGATGCGGGAAGCCGGAGTCGCGAAGTCCGCGGACGGCGATTCGGCGGTACCGGACGTCATCGTCCCGAGTGCGCCAACGCGAGACAACCTGACGGCCGTGGCCGTTCGGGCGCTCCAACTGCTGCGTCTCGCGGGCATGACGGAGAGCGATGTGCAATCCGTCGACATCGACCGCGGCGTCGTGGCCAAGCGCGGTGCGGTTCGAATGGACGGGAACACCGCGCGCGTGTCCCGAAAGACGCCGGTGGTGGAACAGTTGGCGCGACGTCCCGGCGAGTCGGCCGCGCGGTGGCTCGCGATGATGACTCTTGGCGCGCTGAACCGCGCGAGCACGGAGGTCACGGACGCCGCCGAGATCGCGGCGCTGCAGCGTCTGCTTGCAAACGTGTCCCGTCGGACGGAGTGACTGCGCGAGGTGCGGCGAGCCCTACCGTATGACCGCGAACCCTCCCGGAGCTTCGATCTCTCGCGCTGCCGATCGGCGACGAACGCGCGCGACGGCGGCGAGGATTCGCGGCACGGTGATCAGCGCGTCGCGCACTCGAACTCCGCTCCGCTCGCCGTCGTACACGGCGCGAACCACAACGTCGACGACGCGAAAATCGTGCAGCGCCAGCGCACCGAGGAGATGATTCGGGTAACCGTAGCGCGACCACATGGCGGACGGATCGAGCACTCGCCACACGCGGCGATGAATCGCGGTGTATCCGCATTGCGAGTCACCGATGTGACGCAGGCCGGTGGCCAGACGCGTGAACGCCGACAGAAACGAATTTCCGACCCAGCGGGCCCACGGCATCGCCCGCGCGACGTCTCGATGGAGCAACCGATTGCCCTTTGCGTAGTCCGCGCTGCCGCGAACGACGGGAAGCACCAGGTCGCACAGATCGCCGGGGTGCATCTGACCGTCCCCGGCCATCACGGCGGCCACGTCGAACGAGTGCGCTCGCGTGAGGAGGTATCCCGTCGTGATCGCCCCGCCGACACCCTGGTTGTCGCCGTGCCGCACGAGAACAACACGCGAGTCGTTCAGCGATTCGACGACTGCGGCGGTGGCGTCGGCACTTCCGTCGTCGATCACGATGATTCGGTCGACGAACGCCGGCATCGTGCGGACGACCCGCGCGATCGTACGCGACACGTTGTACGCCGGCACGATGACAGCGATGGACGAACCCTCGAGCACGCGCAGCCCTTACCGAACTCCCGTCGCGTTCGCAACGACGGTGTTTGCGTGGGGCACACACAACCCCCGAAGCGCAGCGACCGCACCGTGTCGCGCATCGTGGAACACCGGCCACGAGTCGATTGCCTCGGCCGCGACTCCGACAGCTTGCAGCGCGCGCGAAAGCTGCAGTCCAAGGTCGGGTGGGAGTCGCGAGATGGCCTGGGCGTCTCCAGCGATCGCTTCGCACATCACTACCCAGGCGCCATCGCTCTCGTCGACATCGTGAACGGCCTGGAGGGACGACGATGACGTCGATGCCCACGCACGAACCATCGGCGCGAGCGTCGCGGGCACATCGACTCGCTCGACGAGACGCCTCGCGTGTCGGTCCAGCCAATGGCCGTGCACGTCCGTGCGTTCGTACCGTTCATCCAGGTCCGCGCTCGGCGGAGGAATCGAAGACGTAGAGCGTGTGGGTGCGATGTCGTCGACCTCGCGCCACGAGAGGCGCTCGAGCATCACTCGGAGCGTGGAGACGTCGGCCGGACGCACGTCGGGATCTTTCTCCAAGAGCACGTGCAGGGCCGGGTCGTACTCGGTTCCAAGTGCCGGACGGCGCGACGAGACCGTCGGTACCGGCTGGGACACGTGCTGTGTCACGTAGTCTGGCCCGGGAAACGGAAGCGTCCGAGTCAGCATCTGGAAGAGCACACAGCCGAATGCGTACAGGTCCGTGGCGGCGGTCGCGCTCGCGCCCGTGATCTGTTCGGGCGACATGTACGGCAACGAGCCAACGAGTCCGCCGGTCACCGTCGCGCCGAGGTCGCCGAGATGCGCGGCGCCGAGATCCCCGAGACGAGCCTGCCCGGTGTTGTCGAACAGAATGTTCGTCGGCTTCACGTCACGGTGCACGACGCCGTGGCGATGCAGGATCTCCAGCGCCGTGAGAACGCGTGTCGCGATCCGTCGCACTTCGCCGATCGTCAGCGCGTCGATCCGCTGCGCGAGCGTTCCGCCCGGCATCCAGTCGAACACGATCGTCGGCCCCTCGGGATCGAGCGCCCGCATGCGCACCAACGTGGGGTCGTCGAGAACACTCGCCAGCTCGGCCTCGCGCATGAACCGTCCGAACGCTTCGCCGCGATCGTCGCCCACGCTCAACACCTTCAGCGCGACCGTGTCGTTGGTCAGTTCGTCGACGGCCTCGAGCACGCGACCCGACGCACCCGATCCCACTTCGCGCACGACGCGGTATCGCCCGGCATAACGCTCTTCGACCGCCGCCGATGCGGGCTCTCCGAGCGCACGCTTGTACTCTCCCAGCTCCGACGGCGCAGACGGCTCGATGGATTTCAAGCGCCGCACCACCGCGTGCGCGCTTCCCTCGTACCCAAGTCGCACGAACGCATCGACGAGCTTGCGCATCGCGCTCGCACGCACGTCCGCGTCCGACGTCGATCCCGATCGTTCGCGCGCGGCCGATTGCAGCGCCCGCACGGCGCCCGCGAAGTCACCGCGAGCGGCCCGCAAGTCGGCCAGTCGCTCGGCGGACTTCGCGTCGTCGGGCGACTGCGCGAGGTGTTGCTCGAATGCAGCGATCGCCTGGGGCAATTGTCCCGCGCGGTCGTAACACTGCGCCGCGCGGGCGTATTCGCCCTGATGCTGCCAACTCGCCGCCGCCTCGCTCGGCGACGTCCGTTCGAGCAGCCGCGCGTACAAGTCCTCACGCCGGATCAAGCGTGCGTGCCCCGCGGCGGCCTGCGCCGTCGCCGGTGCGTCCCCGAGCTTCTCGCAGACGGCGTCGAGAATTCCCGCGTCGTTCGCTCCGAGCGCGACGTCCAGCGCAACGCGCCACTCGCCGGCTTCGACCGCTTCGAGCACGGCCTCGGCCGGTCGCCCCGCCAGTGCAATCAGTTCCGCCGCCCGTCGGTGAAGTCCGCGCGACCTCGCGAGCCGCGCGGCTGCCTCGAGGTCGCCACGTTTCAGCAGGTCATCGATGCCGTCGCGAGGGTCGGACATTCCACGTCGATCGCGTCAGCCGCGTACGCCGGAGGGATTGCCATGCCCGTGTCGATGATTCCGTCGTGCATGCCGGTACCGCGCGCGGTGCCCCGGACCCGAAACGTCGACCCAGTGCGTGTTGTAGTCCCGCACGTCGAGATGCACGAACCCGCTCACGGGGTAGGAGCCCACACCGACATTGGTGAGCGTCTGCAGGTACGCGGCGAGGGTCGCGTCCGAGACGCCGGGGATGATCATGTCCAGCGCCCGCCCGAGCGCGTGGTTCGAGTGACGTCCGCCCTCGCGGAATCCCGAAACGACCGTGACTTGCGGCGCGTGAAAGTGTGCGGCGACTTGATAGACCATGTCCATCAATCGTGCGTCGATGGCGTGCACCGCACCCGACCGCGAGTCGCCCAGGACGCGTGCGAATTCCGTGGCGGCGGTCTCGTCGAAGCCACCGTCATCGCGCTGCGGTACGACACTCGCGCGGGCGTGCGAGTTGACGGAATAGAGGCGAAGGACGAATCGCCCCGTGGCCGACGGCGCGGCGGGCGGAACGGTCGATGGATCGTGCCATCGTGCGACGCTCTCACGGTACGCGCGGAGATTCACTCGGGCGCGATGCCGATGGCGTGCGTGCGTGCGGTGCCGGTGCGCGCCTCGTGCGGTGACGCGAGTGTCCGCGGCTGTGGCCCGAAGTCCACGCATGCGAACCGGTAGGCTCTGACCCTCGGAGCGACCGGCACTCACCGCCAATTCACCGCGAAGACTCAGCGCGGCGAGCAGCGCAACGCCGACGATCACGCTGTTTCGGATGGGAGGCCTCGACACCATCGAAGTCCAACGTCTATCGCCGTTCGGGCGGATTGCCAAGTCGCTCGGCAATTGCACCCATCGCGTCGCGTGGCGCGCGAAGTGTCACGCGGAGCCCCGTGTCGTGCCAGTCTTCCTTTACGACCCGGGCCTCGCGTCGGATGTCCGCGAGGACTCGCTGGCCGTCGAACGCCAGGTCGAACGTCTGTTCGATCATGTCCCGCTCGAAGTACGCGATGATGACTTCGCGCAGCGCCAAGACGTCGGCCTTGTCGTGCGCACTGAGAAGCATCGCCTCGGGGAATTCCTTGCGCAGCGCATCGCGCACCGTGCCATCGACCCGGTCGATCTTGTTGAGCACGAGCCGCGACGGCACCTGCCCCGCGCCGATCTCGTCGAGCACTTCGCGTGTCACTTGATACTGCGCGCGGAAGCTCTCGTCGGCAGCGTCCACGATGTGAAGCAAGAGCGCGGCTTCGAGCGCTTCGTCGAGTGTGCTGCGAAACGACGCGACGAGGTCGTGCGGCAGCTTCTTGATGAATCCTACCGTGTCGCTGACGAGAATCCGCGGAACGCTTTCCGGGTGCAACGCGCGGACGGTCGTGTCCAGCGTCGCGAACAGCTTGTCTTCCACGAGCACGTCGCTGCCCGTCAGCGCGCGCATCAACGACGATTTCCCTGCGTTCGTGTACCCGACGAGCGCGACTCTCGCCTGGTCACTGCGCCGCGAGCGCCGCGTCCCGTGATCCCGTTGGATCGACACGATCTCCGCGCGAAGTTCCGCGATGCGGTCCCGGATGCGTCGGCGATCGAGTTCGATCGAACTCTCCCCGGCGCCCTTTCCGCCGATCCCGCCCCGCTGCCGGTCGGCCCCACCGGCCGCGCGAAGTCGCGGCGCGAGGTACTTCAACCGCGCGATCTCGACCTGCGCACGCGCCTCGCGACTGCGGGCGTGTCGATGGAAGATCTCGACGATCACTCCCGTCCGATCGAGCACGCGCGCGCCCGTCGCGCGTTCGAGATTGCGCGCCTGCGTCGGCGAGATCTCGTGGTCGACGACCACGGTGTCCGCTTTCTGACCCGCGGGAACGTCCGGCCCCGAGGCGTCCGACTCGGACTCGGCTGTATTCGAGTCGCCACCGTCGTCGACGGTTTCGGTGACACTCTCGGCTTCGTCGTCGTCCGCCTTCGCGGCCCCTTCGCGCTTGTCGCGCGCCTTCGATTTCCGTTCCGTCGCGCCCGACGGCACGATCCCCGTCCCGCCGGTCCACTTCGCGAGTTCCTTCAGCTTCCCGTCCCCGACGACCGCCACGGCCGACAGCGTGTGCCTTCGCTGGCTCACGCTCGCGACGACATCGAGACCGAGCGTCCGCGCGAGGCGACGGAGTTCCGCGATCGACGAATCGTACTCCGCAGGCGTGACACCGGGCAGTTGCACGCCGAGCAAGACCGCGCGCGGGGGAGCTTCTGCGGTCGAGTGAGTCATGCGGGGCGCGAGCCTAGTCGATTCGCGGGCCGTGTGCCGTGCCGAACTCTCCGCGGCGCGAGCGTCGGGGGTGAGGTCTCGTTCATCCCCCGTTCGTCCCGGCGCGCAACCAGTCGAGCGCTTCGTTCGCGTGCGGGTTGATCGCCGTCGCGCGACGTCGCTCCTGCTCGGCACGCGCGCCCGGACCCTGTCGGTCGAACACGATCGCTGCCGTCGCGTGGAGCTCGGCTGTATTCCACGCGGTCGACAGGACCGAGTCGATCACCGTGCGCGCATCCGCGTCTCGGTGCACGCGAAGGTACGCCTGCGCGAGAAGCACCTGTGCTTCGCCGCCGGGCCGTGCGGCACGGTTGATCTCGGCGATCTGCACGGCGCGCGCAGGATCATGGCGCAGGAAGTGTGCGAGCGCGTGCCCCGCGATGGCCTCGGGAAAAATCCTCAGTCTCCGGTCGTAGTTCGCGCGTGCCTCTGCAAGCAAGCGATCGGCCTCCGCTCGTTCGCCTCGCGCCGCGAGCAACTCTGCGAGCGCGTCCATGAATTCGGGATCGTGCGTGCGGGCCACCAGGTCCCGGTACATCGTCGTCGCTTCGTCGGCGTGACCTTGCAGCGCCAGAACCTCTGCAACGTGTTCCTCGAGCAGGTAGTACCCCGGTCGAAACGTCAGTCCCTGTCGATAGTGCGCCAGCGCCACGTCCCATCGCCCGCGATCGAGGTTCATCAGCCCTCGCACCAGGGAAACGAACGCGCGTGTGCCGGCTTCGCCCGTTGCGGCCATGCGTTCGGCCTCGTCGAGCAGCCGGTCGGCGGCGTCGAAGTCGCCGGTCTTCCAGTCCAGTTGGGCGAGTGCGACGAGCATCGACACCGACCGCGTCACAGCCAGCAGAGCGTCGTACCCGCGCCGCGCTTCGTCGTATCGCCCCGAATGGAACGCAACGTCCGCGCGGAGGGATGCAACGGCGTTTCGCTGTCCTTCGTTCACGAGCACCCAGTGCTCGACCGCGCGCAGATCCGGCTCGACCTGCTGAAAGCGGTGCATCGTGTAGTTGAAGTTCGCCCGGGTTAGGACCGGTCCCGCACCCGGCGGTGCAATTCGAAATGCTTCCTGCAGCGTTTCATCCGCGTGCTGGTAGTCGTCCCAGTCGGCGCTGAGCCGCGCGCGGTTGATGTACGCCTGCGCGATGAATTCGAGATCGAGCCAGTCATCGTTGCGTCGTGCGACGATTCGACGAAGGGAAGCGATCCGCGCGTCGATCTCCGCGAGTGCGACCGCCGTCGAGGACGCCCCCCCCGCATCGGCCGCGGGAGGCGAAGCACGCCGCGCAGCGGGGCTAGCCGTGTCCGGCGGCCTCGGCGGGTGTGTGGGCGAGGCGCCGCGAGATCGACAGGCCACAGCGCACATCGCGAGCGCGAGTGCCAGAACGCTGCGCGCCGCGCGCGATCCCGAGCGGGACCGCACGCGGTGCACCAACGGCAATGCCAGGATCACGGGGCGTGGGGAGGATGCACGTACGGGAACGTCGCGAGGAAGTTCCCCATGTTCACGTCGTTGCGCGCTGGGTTCAGCGGAACGGCCGCGAGCGTACCGGCGCTGCACATTCCGGCGCCACAGGTGGCGTTCATCCGGAGGAGCAGGACGGCGAGCGTCACGTCGATGACGGGATCCTGGAGTCGGCGTCCATTCGGGAATCCGGCCATGGCCGTCGGATCGATTCGCAGTGTGTCGTTCGGAACGACGAGGCTCGCAACCGTTCGACCAGTCGCGAACGATTGCCCGAGACACTCCGGCAACCCGCCGACCAACACCGTCATCGAGCACGGCGTTAGCATCAGGCCCGTGAGATCGTCGTCGAGGGCAGCGTGCAGCGCCGTCAATTGCGCGATGAAGTCGCCCGCGAACGCCATGTCCCCGGCCGGATCTGCATCGTTGAACGCATTCTTGCGCGCCGCTGCGACCAGAACCGTCGCGACGGCCGGCATGCCCATTCGGTCGACGCGTCGGTACGCAGTCGGCATGTCGGTTCGGAACGCCACCGTGCCGCACACTCCGTCGCCGGACGGACCGGCGTGCGGACAGTGAAGCGTTGCACCGATGGCGCCGCCCGTGCCCGCGACGCCCGCGTGATAGCTATGGCAGCCGAGCGTGTTGTTGGTCATTTCGCCGACAGTGCCCATCGGCCACATCGCGCGACCACAGTACGCCACGCACTCCGCCATGTCGGCGTACTGCATGTTGTCCGCAGTGCAGTTCGTCATGATGGTCGTGCAGTACGACATGCAACTGAGCCCTGCAGGCGCGTCGGCCGGCGGAGCGTCCGTTGCCGGCGTATCGCTCGCCGGCGTGTCGGTCGCCTGCGTGTCCGTGGTCACAGCATCATTGTCGACGACGTCGGTCGTTGATGGATTGCCACAAGCCGCGAGAAGCGCTGCCGAGGCGAGTCCGAGAAGAATTGCGTAGTTTCGTAGAGTTTTCATCGGTGTTCTCCTCACATCGCCCTGGCGCTGGTGGCCCACACGCGCAGCGTCGTGCCGGTCGCGAGTGTCGGACCCATCGGGACTTCGACGACGATCGCCGAAGTGTTCTTGCGCGAGAAGAAGTCACGATCGTTGGCGAAACTCAGCGTGCCCGTCATGAGCGTCGTTCGGAAACCCTGGAGATCGAAGAAGAAGGGATCGTCGCGAAGTCCGGCGAAGACCGAGACACCCGCGACGGTGCGCACCGACTCGACCGGCGCCACGAGCGCGGTCGTCCGACCGGGAATGCCCTCGAAACGAGCGAAGCAGTTCATCCGATCGTCCACGCCGAATCGAACGCGGATATTGTGTTCCGCCACAGCGTCGCCCGTGTTGTCGATGTGAATGCCGTACAGCACGTTCCGGTCGCACGACACGCGTTGCCCTGCGACGGGCGCGTCGGGTCCAGCGAACATCAGGACCGTCACGAGGGTCTGCGAAGCGCCGGTGCCGCGGTGCCACGCGAAGATGTCCGCGATGTCGGCCGCGTGATCCGTGCCCATCATGGCCGCATCGACGCGCGTGGGTGGATCGAGGTGGTCAGCCGCTTGGCTTCGCCCCCGGAACAACAAGAAGCCCCCCGACGTCAGCGCAAGCGCTGCGACGAAGAAGGCGATGAATGCTTTTCGTTTCATGGATGGAACCCCAGTGGACGTTCGTACGCCGCCCGCAACGGATCAGATTCGAGAAATCGGCGCGCACCCCGCCTTCGTGACGACCGGTCTCCCCCCGGAGGCAGACGGACGCGCGCCTTGCTGACGTGCGGACCATCGCAATTTCCGCGGAAAATAGCAACAGATGTCTCCAACGACGCCGCGCCGGGAGGAGGGCAGCGCCCGCAGATCAGGTCGATCGTCTATTTCCGCACGCGAAGGCGGTAGTGCACATTCACCATCGGATACCAATAGGCAAAGTGCCGCTCATAGTCGTGGGGAAATCGATTGGCGAGCGGCACCACCACGAGGTCGAACAGGCCGAACACGGCGCCGACCAGCGAGAACGGCGTTCCGCGTTCGAAGCGCACGTTCTCGACGTCGAGTTGCGCGGCCGAGTAGCGATACCGGCCGAGCACGGTTCGCGGGTCGAAGTAGTCGAATGTGCGGTGGCTGCCGGGCCGCCGGTGCGTCGGATCGGTGAAGTAGTCCACGCTCGAAACGAACGGCATGCACGCGTTCACGATCGCACCATTGCGCGCCACGCGGTGGATCTCCTCGACACATCGAACGAAGTCGCGAACGTGCTCGAGCACGTGCATCGCCCGGACCTCGTCGAACGTGCCATCTGCGAAGGGCCACGGAAACGCGTCGAGGTCGTGAATGACGTCTGCGTCGCTGCGTGGGTTGCAGTCGATGCCGATCGCCCCAGGGGCCTTTGCAGTGCCACAGCCGACGTCGAGGATGGTGGGCATGGGGGGTTTTTCGGTTCGCGCGCGCAACATGGGTGATGTCACGTTCGCGGAGGTTCTGTCGACGGGGAATCGCCGGCGGCTGCATCCAGCGATGCGGGACCCGTTGCTCGCGGGGAGCCGAGGAGCACTCCAACGATCACGACTTGCACGACGCAGTTGACGCCCTCCATCACCGTCGTCGCCAGCGCCGAGCCCACGGCCCCGTATCGCGGCACGAGCCACGACGCGAGCGCGACGTACATCCCGAGGTTGCCAATCGCGACGATCATGAGGGTTCGGTAGCGCCCGACGCCGATGATGAACATCGAGGAAAGCTGGTTCAGGAACATGAACAGTACGCCGGCCAACAGGATCTGAAGCGGTCTCGCGGCGCGGGCGTATTCGGGCGCGAATCGCGAGAGTACCCACGGCGCCCCGACCGCCGCGGCGGCAACCGTCGGAAGGACAAACAGCGTCGCGCCGCGGATCGTGCGTCGGTACGCAACCGCGAGTTCGTGCCGATCGCGATGGGCCGCGGCCCGCGCGACCAGCGGGAGCGAGCTGCTGACGATCGCGGCGCACAGTCCGAGAAGCGGTTGCGCAAGTCGCTCCGCGGCTGCGTAAGTTCCGAGCACGACGGCGCCCTGCGGCCGGAGAAAGAGATACGCCGCCTTCAGATAGACCGTCACGACGATGTCGAGCACCGCGATGGGCCATGCAGTGCGCAGCAGTTCCATGGCGAGCCCGCGGTTCCACCGACCGTCGAGACCGTACACCCGGTGAACCGCCCACCACGTTCCCGCCAGCCCCGCGACAGCCGAGACCGTGATCGCGGACTGATGCCAGAACGGCGTGTTGCCGGTGCGCACGGCCGTCTCGATCAGCGCGAGTCGGACGAGCGAGACACCGAGTGGAAGCACGACGAGGCGGTGCATCGCTTGCTCGTATTGCGCGGGCACGCGGACGGCGACCGTCATCACCACGGGAAGCATCGAGAGCGTCACGACCGACAGCAGTGGCAGCGGCCCGCCCGCTCCCGTTGCCGCCGACAGCGCGAGAACCACGCCGGTCGCGACGAGCGCGAAGAAGGCATGCAATCCCCCGAGCGTCCGCACCAGTGTGCCATCGGCTCCACCGCGTCGCGCGGCGACCGTCATGCACACGACGCTGAGGCCGAACGCCGCGAGCGCTCGGAACGGTTCGACGAACGCCTGTGCCGCGGACAAGACTCCGAAGCCACCGGGGCCGAGCGCGAGGGCGGAGCGCGCCGTGGATACGGTATTCACCGCTTCGGCCGCGGCGTCACCGACGAGAATCGCCACGACGTTTCGAGCCACGCGTGTGGTCGCCGGCGCGTCGGCGCTGAACGCTCGAGTCAGCCGCTGTGCGACGCGAGAGAACATGCTCGTACGCCACTCAACTCCGAACGGCGCGCTCGTAGACCCCGAGTGTCTGGTGCGCCGTCGTGTTCCAATCGAAGCGCCGGACGCGATTCAGTCCGGCAGTCCGCATGCGCGCACGGGCCGTCTCGTCGTTCCACGCGATGCGGATAGCGTCCGCAAGGTCATCGACGGACGTCGGGTCGAACGTCGCGCCGGCGTCCGCGATCAGTTCGGGCAGCGACGTCGTGTTCGAGCAAGCCACCGGACACCCGCACGCCATGGCCTCCACGACCGGAATTCCGAATCCCTCGAACAACGAAGGGAACACCATCAAGCGTGCTGCATTGTACACGATGGGAAGCTCGGCGTAGGGCAGATAGCCCAGCATGCGGACCGTGGTCGTCAGTCCGAGCCTCGCAATCTCGGCGCCGACGTCGCGGTGTGCAGATCCGGGCGCACCAGAGAACACGACATCGCCGTCGAACTCCCCGCGATCGCGCAGGAGCTTGACGGCCCGGAGAAGCCGCACGTGGTTCTTGTGAGTCCACGTGACCGCCGGATAGTACACAAAGGGTCGTTGGAGTCCGTGACGTTGCCGAAACGTCCGGAGCCGGTCGTCGTCCGACGCGTCGAATGTGCGGTACTCCGCGCCGAAGCCGGGGTGAACGACATCGATCTTGTCCGACGCGATGCCGTAACGGTCGCACAGACACCGGCGCGTGAACTCCGCGGCCACGATGATCCGGGTGGCCTCCAACGCAGAGGCTCGGTAGGTGCGTCGCCGCACGAATCGCTCCATCGGCGTGAAGAACTCGGGGAAGAATTCGTGCTGCATGTCCCAGAACGTGAGAACCGAAGCGCAACGCAGACGGGATGGATCGACGATCGTGTACGGATGGTGAATGACGGAAAGGCCGAGTGAGTCGAACCGTTTGCGGAGCGGATCGACGCCCGTGAGTTGCTGGACGATCCCGCGCAGCGCGAGCGCGGGCGAGCCCGGCCGGGGAAACACCGCGCGAACCGAGAATCGGGGCGACGCCGCGCGGACCGCGTCCGAGTGCTCGCGATTGGCCAGGAGCACGAACTGGTGTGGCGAATCCGCTCGTTCCAGCGCGCGGACGAGGTTGCGGAAATACGTCTCGACGCCGCCCATCTTGCCGGGTCGAAACCACACGTTGTTCAAGCCGATGATCAACGCGCCGGCGCCTCTCGGGCCAAGGACGGTGTCAGCCGCTTCACCTGCGCGTCGACCATGATCGTCACCAGTTGCTCGAACGTGACCTGGGGTGACCAACCCAGCTTCTCACGCGCGCGCTGCGCGTTGCCGACGAGCCGACCCACGTCGACCGGCCGCACGAGCGACGTGTCGATTTCAACCCAGTCCCGCCAGTCGCGCCTCACACGCGCGAATGCGATCTCGAGAAAATCGCGAATGCTGTGCAACTCACCCGTCGCGAGAACGTAGTCTTCCGCGTGGTCCTGCTGGAGCATCTGCCAGATTCCGCGCACGAAATCGACGGCGTAGCCCCAGTCCCGTTGCGCGTCGATGTTGCCGAGCTTGAGCCGCGTCGCACGGCCGGCGGCGATCTCTGCGGCTGCAATCGCGATCTTCTGCGTGACGAAGTGGCTCTGTCTCCGTGGCGACTCGTGATTGTACAGAATGCCGGACACCGCAAACATGCCGTGTCGTCGGCGGTACAGTCCGGTCAGCAGGTGCGACGCGAGCTTGCTGACACCGTAGGGCGTCATCGGGTTGAACGGCGTAGTCTCGTCTTGCGGGGCGTTGGGCGGGTCGCCGAAGATTTCCGACGAGGATGCTTGGTAGTATCGAGTCGAGCGGCCAGTCTCCCGCAATGCCTCCAGCAGTGCCGTGACCATCAGCGTATTGACTTGGAACGCATGCGTTGGATTCTCCCAGGACGCCGGGATGAACGACATGGCCGCAAGGTTGTAGACCTCGTCAGGTTCGAATTGCCGGGTCCAACGGACGATGTCTTCGCGCCGGACCCACTCGGTGCCCTCGATGTCGACCTGCCGAATCACCGACGTGAGGTTCGAGGTGTCGCCGTCCTTTCGCATGAAGCCGAGGACGCGATAGCCCTTCGCGACGAGAAGCTCGGCAAGATACGACCCGTCCTGGCCTCCGATGCCGGCGATGATCGCTCGGCGGGGTCGATTGGATGCCACCGAGTTACCCTATCACACCCCCGTACGCGCCGTGGATGGGCCAATACGCCTCGGAGTGTTCCATCAGAACATCACCCCGTCCGTGATGTAGATCCCGAACGGAAACCCCGAGTTCGCCGAGGCGGCGTCAGGCGAATAGGCGATCTCGGCGCGAAAGATCGTTGCCTGTCCCCAGCGCAGATACGCGCCGAGTCCCGTGCCGAACTTCAGGCCCGGTCCCGCTCCGTCGAGCGGCGAATTGAAGGTGTAGTCGCTCCAGACGCGCCCTGCGTCGAAGAACGCGCTTAGACCGAGCCGGAAATTCTGTCCGAGCAATCGAAAGCTTACGAGCAGCGCGCGAATCTCGATGTTTCCGAAGATCTTGAACGGACCAGCGTACCGCGCCGAGGGAACTCCACGGATCGCGCCGCCACCGCCCGGCATGTTGAGCATGTACGGCGTCGCGCCCCGAGCCAGATCGTAGAACGGAACGCGCCCGAACTCGAGGTCGACCACCAATCGCGCTGCGAGCACGAACGGCCCGGCGATGGGCACGTAGTGCGAAAGCGACACGCCGGTGGCCATGTAGGCAACGTCGGCATCCAGCGGGAAGCCGCGGGTGTACTGCAGCCAGAGACCGTACGCGAGGCCGCGGGTCGGCATGATCTCGCTGTCGCGCGTGTCGTAGATGAACCTCGCACTGAGTTGCACGAGATGCAGCGGGCGGACACCGTAGATGCGAGGCGCGCCACTCGGCTCGATGACCGCTGCGTCGCGCGCGAGTTGACTGTCGGCGTAGGGTTCCGGACTGACGAACCGGTAGACCGGCGAGAGCGATACGCTGAACGGCCCGTGAAGCGTGAGTCGACCGGCCAGGTACGCCCAGAACTCGCTTAGTCGAAACTGGAAGAACCGACCGGGCTCGCCCGTGTAGTCCGCTGCGGGTGAGGATGGGCTTGCGTTGCCGATGCCCCAATATCCGTAATTGATCGTGCGGAAGAAGAACACCGCCGGGTTCAGGCGCAACCAGCCGTCGAGCAGCCCGATGATGTCCGACTGCCATTCATAACTCTGTTGGACGAACTCCAACCCTCGAGGACCCACCTTTAGACTCGCGCCGAGCGAAAGGTCCATGCTCCAGAAGTACGGTCGCCTCCCGCCCTGGAATCGCGTAATTCTCGCAACGCCCCCGAGGTAGAGCCCGATGTCGGTGTTGCCGGCGACAATCGGAAACCCGGCCGGCTCGTATCGCGGCGTCACGTAATCCGTCGCAACGTCACGAAACGTCGGCGCCGAATTCGCGCGTGGCGCGCCCGGGACAACCGGGCGAGCCGGTGTCGCTGACGCGGGCACCGGCGTCTGCGCCCACGCCGCGCTCGCGGCAGAAACGATGCCGAACATCGCGAGGGAACACGCCGCGACGCGAGATCCCGACCCGCGCGACCGACTCCGCTCGCGACGCTCGGACCGACCCCGCGCCGTCACCCGGACGCTCGCGCGCTTGCCATGCCTTCGAGCAGCAGATTCGCTCGCGCGGTGGCCACGGGCCGGACGGCCGCCATCGTGTTTCTTGCTCGTAAGACCATGGATCAAGAACGCGACGTCCCGATGCTTTCGGTACCGCGAAGGATACGCCGATCGCGCGCCGCTGACGAGTCGCAGATGCCCGTGCGGTCCCATGTCCCGCTCTCGTTGTCCGGGCGTCCCCGGTCGTGCGGCGCGGGCGCCGTTGCGTTTCGGTCGCGCCGCGAGGACAATCCCGCCCGCCGTGAGTGACGCCACGTCCGAAGCCGCCATGTGCTCGTTCTGCGCAAGAAGCGCACCCATCGCCGTCGTGCTTTTGCAGACCCACGAGGCATCGATCTGCGAAGAGTGCGTCTCGCTTTGCAACGACGTGGTCGTCGAACGACAGTTCGCCGCGGCGGATGCCGAGCCGAATGCGATCGTCACCGCGGTGGCCGATGCGGTGCGGCCGTACATGGCCCAATGGTTCGCGTCTGGTCGCGACCGCGCCGAACTCGAACGCGTCGCCGCCAGCGCCATGGCCGCCGCCATCGAGACCGCCGAGCGCGACGCCGCGGCGTCGGCAGTGTTCAACGCGAGTCCGGACCTTCACGCCATTGGGGACGACGGCGACGAATTTGCGGACATCACCGGTGTGATCCGTCGCGAGCCGCCGCGGGAGATCGACCCGAACCGCGGCGGTCGCTGAGAATCTACCGGACGTTGGACGCCGCCCTGCTACACTGACCGACAGACACCGAGAACGCAGCGCGTTTCGTCGTGTCGGAGTGCACTGCGTGCCCACGTCGGCTTCCAGCCCTGACTCCTCCCGAGATTCCCCGCCGCCCGCCGACCGCGGAGCGCGGGCCATCGGGCGCATGCGAATGCGGGTGCGTGCACTTCGAGCTGCACGAGGCGCGATCGAGATGACGCCCTACGGGGCCGCCCTCGCGACGGTGGTCCTGCTTCTGGCGAAATCGGGACGCATGCACGACAGTGCCGCACGTCACGGCCTTCTGCTGGCAGTCGCGTTCCCGCTGGTCGGTCTGCTCGCCGGCGCACTGATGCGCGTACCCAAGTTGATGGCGGCGCAGTTGCTCGACCGCGCACACGCGCTCCACGGCCGGCTGGCGATCGCGCTCGAGTTTCGGGCCCTCCCAGAGGAAATGCGAACGCCGATGATGCGCGCGGCCATCGATGACGCGGCCGATCACGCGCGCACGCAGGCACTCTCGGCACGGCGTGCACTCTCCTGGCGGTGGCCCGGCGAGATTCGCTACGCGGCCGTGTTGCTCGCCGTGATGGCGATCGCGGCGTCCGTCGAATTTCGAACCCAAGTGCGCGCGAGACCGCGGCGCGCCCCGTCGGTTCACGTCGATCCATTGATGCTCGCGGGCGAGGACATCGATGCGTTCCGTGAGTTCGCGCGCGGCATCGAGCAAAACGCACGCACGGAGCGGAGTCGCCAGGCCGTCGACCGGTTCAATCGGTTCGTCGACCGGCTGGCGAATCGTGAACTCGATCGACAAGACGCCTATCGCCAACTCAGCGCGCTGCAAGCGGACATCGAGACGGACCGGCGCGACGATCAAGAAGCGCTCCGCGAAGCGTTGCGGCAGCTCGGCGAGCGCGTGGACTCCGAGTCGACGCGGCAACTCGCGGAGGCTCTGCGCCAGGCAGACCCCCAGGCCGCTGCCGAGGCGATGCGGCAGCTCGCGCGGCAACTTCGCGAACAGCGAACGTCGCAGCAACAACGTCAGGAGATGCAACGAGCGCTGCAACGCGCGACGGAGCAACGAAACGATCCCGCACAGGAAGAGCGATTGCGTCGCGCGCGGGAAGAAGTCGAGCGGCTCCTACGACAACAACGCGAGCGCCAGTTGAACCAGCCAGAGCAGAGACTGCTGCAGCAACGTCAGCGCGACCTGGAACGGTTGAGTCGCGAGCAGCAGCGGCGCGAGGAACAACGAAGGCAACTCGAGCGGCTGACACGCAACATGTCCCAGGCGATGCAGGATCTCCTGCGTGACATCGCACGCGCAGCGGGGGATCTCGAGCAAGGCGCCGAGGACTTGAATCGCATGCACCAAGACCAGATGTCCGAACAGCAGCTCGAAGAGATGCGCCAGGCGCTCGAAGAGTTGCGACAACGCATGCGCGAACAGAATGGGCAGGGAGGCGAAGGGCAGCGCATGCGCCTCGAGCGGTTTTCGGGCAGCGCGCGCGGGGGCGTTGCGCCCGGCGGCATGCAGGGCCGTGGCGGTCGGCTCGTACTGACTCGCGGCGGTCCCGGCGGCGGGATTCCGCTGCCGAATCCCGGCGGACGCCCGGGGCAAGGCTCGCCCCAGGGCAGCGACCCGTCGAATGGTGCGCAAGCCGGTGTGGGACACGACGAGCGAATCCGTGGCGCGGCGACGCACATCGACGCGAGGCTGAACACCGTCAACGTCGCGGGACAGCATCGCGATGGACCGGGGCGGTCGCAGATCATCCGCACGGCCGCTCAGGAGGGCTTCACCGGACAGTCGTATCGCGACATTCACACCGAGTACTGGAACCACGCGCGCGAAGTCGTTCACGCCGGCGAGGTTCCCCCCGGCTATCGTGGCTACGTCCGGCGGTACTTCCAACTCATTCGTCCCCGAGAAGCAGAATAGCCTGCCTCATCCGACGCGGTCGGATCCGTCCCTTTCATCGTCCGAGAGCGAGTCGACATGGCCGAGAGCGAAATCAAACAGACGTCCGGGCGATCGTCCCATCCGCCCATGGCACCGAAAGAAGCGCTGGCGAACTTTCGACGCGACTTGCACGCGGTCCGATCCGAAGTGGGAAAGGTCATCGTCGGCAATCAGGAGATCGTCGACGGCGTGTTGACGGCGCTGCTCGCGGGGGGACACGCGTTGCTGGAGGGCGTGCCTGGATTGGGCAAGACGATGCTCGTACGGACGCTCGCGCGCGCGCTGGATCTGGCGTTCTCGCGGATTCAGTTCACGCCGGATCTGATGCCGGCCGACATCTTGGGCACGCAAGTGATCGTCGAGGACGAACGCGGTGCCAAGACGTTCGAGTTTCAGCGCGGACCGATCTTCGCGAACATCGTGCTCGCGGACGAGATCAACCGGGCGACGCCCAAGACGCAGAGCGCGCTACTCGAGGGAATGCAGGAGCAGTCGGTCACGGTTGCGAAGAAGACCTGGAAGCTGGAGGCGCCGTTCCTCGTTCTGGCCACACAGAATCCTCTGGAGATGGAAGGGACGTATCCACTGCCCGAGGCGCAACTCGATCGCTTCTTTTTCAAACTGCACGTGCGGTTTCCCGATCGCGAAGAGATCCACGCGATTCTCGATCGCACGACGGGCGTCGACGAGGCGTCGGTCTCCCAAGTGCTCTCGCGGCCCCGCATTCTCGAGTTGCGCGGGCTCGCGCGGGAAGTCCCCGTCGCACGACACGTGCAGGACTTCGCCGTTCGCGTGCTCCAGGCGACGCATCCCGACGGTCCCAGCGCCCCGGACACCGTGAAGCGGTTCGTGCGGTTCGGCAGTTCGCCGCGGGGCGCGCAGGCGCTGCTGCTCGCTGCGAAAATTCGCGCGCTCATCGAGGGTCGGTTCGCGGCGAGCGCCGACGACGTGCGAGCGGTCGCACTTCCAGCGTTGCGACATCGCATGATCCTGAACTTCGAGGGCGAGGCCGAGGGCGTGAAGACCGACGACGTATTGCAAGACGTTCTCGCGCGTGTGAAAGACGTCGTTTCCTAGCGGGCAACGCGCATGGGGCTCGCAGACTTCTTCCGCCGCACGTCCGCGCCCGCAACGGCGGTCGACGACTTGTTCGACGAGAATTTCCAGCGCAAGTTGGACTACCTCGCCGTCGTCTCACGCCGCGTGTTTGCGGGGCGGCTTCGTGCGGAGCGACGCACGCGAAAGAGCGGGTCGGGCATCGAGTTCGCAGATCACCGCGAGTACGCGGCCGGGGACGACCTTCGCAACCTCGATTGGCACGTGTACGGCCGGTCGGGTCGATTGCTCCTGCGCTTGTTCGAAGAAGAAGAAGATCTTTCGATCTACATCCTGCTCGACTGCTCGCGATCGATGGCATTCGGGTCCCCGCCGAAATTCGACCACGCACGTCGGCTCGCCGCGGCCATGGCGTACGTTGGGCTCGCCAACCTCGATCGTGTCGCCGTCACGGCGTGGTCTACGACGGTCGATCGGCACCTTCCGGCCTCCCGCGGCAGGGGTCGCATCTTCAAGGTCTTCGACTTCCTCCGCGCGGTGCATCCCAGCGGCGATACCGCGCTTGCCGACGTCGCACGGGTCTTTGCGTCGCAGAACAAGCGTCGCGGCGTCGCGATCGTCATCTCCGACCTGTACGATCCTGCGGGCTTCGAACGCGGCATCAATGCGATTCGGTATCTGCGCTACGAGCCGATCGTGATTCACGTCGTCGACCCGCGCGAGGCCGACCCCGGCGCCCGCGGGGACATCACGCTGTTCGACGTCGAGAGCGGCGAGGAACGCGAGGTGACTCTCACGGACGGGATCGTGGGCCGGTACCGCGCTGCGCACGCGACGTGGCGCCGCGAGATCGACGACTTCTGCAAGTCCCGGCAAGTGCCGTACATCGCTGCCGACGTCACGGGCGCATTCGACGAACAAGTGCTGCACCTGATGCGGCGCGTCGGCATGGTGGAGTGACGCCGCGATGGAGTACCTCGGCGTCGCGAGCGCAACACTCATTCGCCTGCTCGTCGTTGCGGGCGCGGCGATCGTCGTTCTCTACATTCTCAAGCTTCGGCGCCGGCGCGTGGCGGTTCCGTACGCCAGGCTGTGGGAGCGAGTGCTGATCGATCGCCCGACGTCGTCCCTGTTCCAGCATCTCAAGCGCATCGTCTCACTCTTGATTCAGCTCTTGCTGCTCGGCCTGATGGTGTTCGCGCTTTCGGATCCCCACGTGCGCAGCCAGAGCCGCCGCGGGCGCAACCTCGTCGTGCTGATCGACGGGAGCGCCAGCATGCGCGCGACCGACGTGCGGCCGTCCCGCGCCGAGGTCGCACGGTCTGCGGTACGGCGGATGATCCGCGAAATGGGATCGAACGATCGAATGCTCCTCGCGCAGTTCGATGCGGAAGTCACGGCACTGAGCCCCATGACCGACGACATTGCGCCGCTCGAAAACGCGCTGCGCGAGTACGGCCCACGCGACACGGGGGTCGACTTCGCACGTGCGATGCGATTCGCCCAGGACGCAGTGCGCGACATGCCGAATGCAGAGATCATCGTCGTCGGCGACGGTTCGCATGCCGCGGGAGGCGCGCCGAGTGCGCCGTTGCGCGATGCGCTCGGCGAGGTCCGGATCGCGTCGAACATCGCGTTTCGCTTCGTTCCGATTGGGCGGTCCGGCCGAAACGTCGGGATCAGCGCGTTCGCCGTGCGACGGTACCCGCTGGACAAGTCCCGGTACGAAGTGCTCGTCGAATTGCGCAACGATTCGGTGCGCCGCGAGGAAATCGAACTGACCCTGTCGGCAGACGGCGTTCCGCTCGAGGTCACGCGGCTGTCGCTCGACGCCGGTGCGCGGGCGCAGCGTGTCCTCGCAGATCAGTCGGGAGCCAACCAGACGCTCGAGGCGCGCATCACGTTCGCCGACCGCACGCGCGACGACCTTCCCGCGGACGATCACGCGTACGCAACGCTGCCCGCCCGCCGCCGCGCACGGATTCTCGCCGTCACCGAGGGCAACCTGTACCTCCAAGCTGCGCTGCTGCTCGACGAGTACCTCAACGTCGACGAAGCGACCCCCGCGGAGGCGCCCGCACGCCTGCGTTCCGCATCGTACGACGTCGTGATCTTCGACGACGTTGCGCTGCCGCTTCCCGCGGGCACGCCAGCGCTGTACCTCCATCCGTCCGGGCCCGACAGCCCGCTCCAAGCCGACGGTGTGGATCTGAACGCTGCGATGGTGCGACGACCGTTCTTCGACCGCATCGAGTCGCGTCACCCACTGATGCGATGGATGAGCGACCTCGCCGACACCAACATCGCCGTCGCGACGCGCTACCGACTGCAGCCCGGCGACCGCTCCGTCGGCGCCAGCACGCTCGCGCCGCTGGTCGTCGTAGGCGAGCGCAATCACGCACGGTTCGTGACGCTGGCGTTCGACGTCCGCTCGAGCGACCTGCCGCTGCGCATTTCGTGGCCCGTGCTCGTAATCAATTCGATCGACTGGTTCGCCGGGGAAGACCCTGCGTACCTATCGTCGTTTCGAACCGGCGAAACGTGGCGAATTCCTGTTCCCGCGGGCACGGAGAGTGCCGACGTGGAAACGCCCGACGGCCGGCACTCACGTGTCCCCGTTCTCGAGGGACGCGCCGTGCTGTTCGGCACGCAAGCCGGATTCCATCGAGTGCGCGCGGGCGGCGAGACGCAAATCGTCGCGGGCAATCTGTCCGACCCGGACGAGTCCCGGTGCGCGCCGGTTGCCCGCCTCGAGATCGGCGGGCGCCGTGCGGACGCCCCCGTGGCGGGACGCCTCGGCGTACGGCGCGAGTTGTGGATCTACCTGCTCGCCGCTGCGCTCGGCATCCTCGCGATCGAGTGGCTCACCTACCACCGCCGCGTCACCGTCTGAGAACCGTCCGGGACTTAACTATTTTAACTATTTAACTTTTGTCGTTCAGCGTGTCCGCGCCGGACCCACCTCGAGGCATCGACCACCTCGCCAAACCCCGCGGCGGCTCCATGCGTCCCGCCACGTCGGCCGCACGCGAGTGCGTCCGCGGCGTTCGCGCCGGGGATCGCGATGGGGATCCGCAGCGGACAAAAGTTAGAAAGTTAAAAAGTTAACTCCCGGATGCGAATTGCTGGGCCTCTGTCGAGCCCTCGAGCGCAAGCGTCGACGCAAGCCCGCCCGAGATCACCTCAGCGACTTGGTCGAAGTAGCCGGTGCCGACCTCCCGCTGATGCCGCGTGGCGGTGTAGCCGTACTTCTCGGCCGCGAACTCGGCCTGTTGCAATTCGGAGTACGCCGCCATCCCGCGGTCTCGATAGCCGCGGGCCAGTTCGAACATGCCGAAATTCAGCGCGTGGAATCCTGCCAGCGTGACGAACTGGAATTTGTATCCCATCGCACCGAGTTCGCGCTGGAACTTCGCGATCGTGGCGTCATCCAGGTTCTTCTTCCAGTTGAACGACGGCGAGCAATTGTACGCGAGTAGTTTGCCCGGAAACTTCTTGTGCACGCCTTCCGCGAATCGCTTCGCGTCGGTGAGATCCGGCGTCGACGTCTCGCACCACAACACGTCGGCGATCGGTGCGTACGCCAGCGCCCGCGCGATGGCCGTGTCGATTCCGCTCTTCAGACGGAAGAATCCCTCGGCCGTCCGTTCGCTCGACGCGATGAACGGACGGTCGCGCTCGTCGATGTCCGACGTGATCAGTTTTGCGCTGTCCGCATCCGTGCGCGCGACGAGCACGGTCGGCACGTCGAGCACGTCGGCCGCCAACCGCGCCGCAACGAGCGTACGGACGAACTGGCCCGTCGGGACGAGAACCTTGCCACCCATGTGCCCGCACTTCTTCTCCGAGGCGAGCTGGTCTTCGAAGTGCACGCCGGCGGCCCCCGCCTCGATCATCGCCTTCATCAGTTCGAAAGCGTTGAGCGGGCCACCGAATCCCGCCTCGGCGTCTGCGAGAATTGGCACGAACCAATCGCGATCGTGGACTCCCTCGGCGTGATCGATCTGGTCGGCGCGACGTAGCGACGCGTTGATGCGCCGCACGACGTTCGGAACGCTGTCCACGGGATAGAGGCTCTGGTCCGGGTACATCTGCCCCGCGGAATTCGCGTCGGCGGCGACCTGCCAGCCACTTAGATAGATCGCCTGCAACCCCGCGCGCACCATCTGCACCGCCTGCGCCCCGGTCAATGCGCCGAGCGCCTGAACGTACGGTGTCGTGTGCATCTGCTCCCAGAGTGTTCGCGCACCGCGCGTTGCAAGTGTGTATTCGATGTCGACGCTTCCCCGCAGCCGTTCGACATCGGCCCGCGCGTACGGCCGCGAAATGCCCTCGAAGCGCTTCGCGTGCAGGCTCGCCATTCTGTCTTCGGGACCGATCTTGCGTGCGGTGGACATGATGTCTTTCTCCTGCGTGGTCGGTTGGGTCCGCGGCGTCACCGTGTGTGACGGCGCGTGGTCGTCAGTCGTCGAGATGCCCGTAGGCGGAAATCGTCAGGAACTCTTCGAAGCGGTCGGCGTACATCAAGCGCTCGAGCAGCGACCTGGCGTCGGCGAATCGACCGCGGGCGAATCGGTCCCGGCCGAGGGTTCGCTCGATGAGCAGCAGCTCCTCGCGGAGCACGTTCGCGACGAGCGCGCGATCCACGCGGCGTCCGTCCGCGAGCGTCACGCCGTGCCGAAGCCACTGCCACACCTGGGCACGTGATATTTCGGCGGTGGCGGCGTCCTCCATTCGGTGTTCGATTGGCACGCACCCGTTTCCGCGCAGCCAAGCCTCGACGTACTGAACGGCGACGCGCAGGTTCAGACGCAGGCCCGATTCGGTGCGCAGCCCGTCGTGCACGCGAAGCATGTCGTCGCGTGTGACCTTGTGGCGCGGGGTGCCATCGACGTCGCGTGCGAGCGCGATCTGGTTTGCGCCGGGCATGTGCGCGTCGAACACCTCGCGGGCGATGGCAACGAGTCCCGGGTGCGCCACCCACGTGCCGTCGTGACCGAGCAGCACTTCACGCAGTTTGTCGGCGCGGACGCTCTCGATCGCTCTCGCGTTCGCGTTGGCGTCGTCTCGAATCGGGATCTGCGCGGCCATGCCTCCCATCGCGTGTGCGCCGCGGCGGTGACAGGTCTGCACGAGGCGCGTCGCGTATGCCGCGAGAAATGCCTTGTCCATCGTGACGCTCGAGCGATCCGGAAGGATGCGGTCGGCGTGCGTGCCGAGCTTCTTGATGTAGCTGAAGATGTAATCCCAGCGACCGCAGTTCAGTCCGGCCGAGTGTTCGCGCAACTCGTACAGAATCTCGTCCATCTCGAACGCGGCGGGCAGGGTTTCGATCAGGACGGTGGCCTTGATCACGCCGCGCGGAATCTCGATCGCGCACTGCGCGTGGACGAACACGTCGTTCCAAAGTCGCGCTTCCCGGTGGCTCTCGAGCTTCGGGAGGTAGAAGTACGGCCCCGTTCCACGGCGGAGCAGCTCGCGTGCGTTGTGGAAGAAATACAAACCGAAATCGAACAACGCTGCAGGCACCGGCTTCCCGTCGACCGTCACGTGTCGTTCGACGAGATGCCAGCCGCGAGGCCGGACGAACAGCGTCGCGACGCGCTCGTTCAGCGAGTACGACTTCCCAGTCTCTGGCGACGCGAACGCAATCGTGCGACGGACGGCGTCGTAGAGATTGCGCTGGCCTGAGATGCAGTTGCTCCAGGTTGGCGAGTTCGAGTCCTCGAAGTCCGCCATGAACACGTTGGCGCCCGAGTTCAGCGCGTTGATGATCATCTTGCGATCGACCGGCCCAGTGATCTCGACGCGGCGATCGAGCAACTCGGTCGGCAGTCGCGCGACCGTCCAATCGTCCGCTCGGATCGCGGCAGTCTCGAGCGCGAAATCCGGCAGCGCACCGCGCTCGAACTCGGCCTGGCGCTCCGCACGCAGCGACAGAAGCTCCCGAACGCGGGGGGCGAATCGACGAACGAGGTCGGCCACGAATCCCATGGCGTCGTGCGTCACGATCGAGCGCGTGTCGGCCGAGATCTTCGCGTCGATGTGGACACCGCGCGCGAGGCGCTCGATTGGGTGGACCGCTGGGTGTTCGGTCTGCATGTGTGCTGAGAGTTACCGGCAAGACGCGTTGAGTCAATCGATGAAATAACATGTAAAGTCGTAGTAGTAGATGACTGTCAGTGACAGCTTGTCATGTTGTCATTCTTGTCAATTCTCTTCACGGATGGTAGGGTCCGCGGGTATCGAAGCGCCCACGCGATCTGATCATTCGCCTCATCCGATCGCACAGCCCACAGGAGGTCCCCCGAAGATGCCACGCAGCGCCGCGAAGTCCGACGGTCCCCGCCTTGGCGCCAAAGTTCGCGCGCTCCGACGGCGTGAGAATCTCAGCCAGGTCCAGCTCGCGGAGCGCCTGGGCGTGTCGGCGAGCTATCTCAATCTCATCGAGAACAACCGACGGCCGCTCCCCGCGGCGATTCTCATTCGACTCGCGCAGCTGTTCAGCGTCGATCTGCACACGTTTGCGTCCGACCAGGACGCGCGGCTCATCGCCGACCTGCTCGAAGTCTTCGCCGACCCACTATTCGAGGGTCACGAGATCAGTTCGACCGACGTTCGCGAAATCGCCACGAGCAGCCCCGCGGCGTCGCGGGCCGTGCTCGCGCTGTACCGCGCGTACCAGGGCGTTCGAGCGTCGACGGACTCGCTTGCGTTGAAACTGTCGGATGGCGACGACGGCGTAGACGGGAGTGGCGTCGAGCGCTCGCACCTGCCGTCCGAAGAAGTGAGTGACCTCGTTCAGAAGTACGACAATCACTTTCCAGAACTCGAGGAGGCCGCCGAGGAGTTGTGGCGCAAGGCGAAGCTCGAGAGCGAAGACGTGTATGCCGGCCTCGTACGCTATCTCGAACGCACGCACGGCGTTCGCGTGCGAATCACTCGAACAGAAGCGGATCGCGATGTCCTCCGGCGATACGAACCGGACAAGAAGATCCTCTCGCTCTCGGAGCTTCTGCCGACGCGATCGCGCACGTTTCAACTCGCGCATCAGATCGGACTTCTGACACTCAAGGCGCCCCTTCAGCGTTTGAGCGCCGACCCGATGCTCACGAGCGACGATTCTCGCGCGCTGGGCCGGGTGGCCCTTGCGAACTATTTCGCGGCCGCCGTCATGCTTCCGTACGCGCCGTTTCTCGCGGCCGCACGCGACCAGCGCTACGACATCGAGCTGATCGGTCGGCGGTTTCGCGTCGGCTTCGAGCAGGTGTGCCACCGACTGACGACGCTGCGCCGCCCCGGCGCAGAGGGCGTGCCGCTGCACATGATCCGCATCGACATCGCCGGCAACATCTCGAAGCGATTCAGCGCGTCGGGGATTCGTTTCGCGCGCTACTCGGGCGCATGCCCGCGGTGGAACGTGTTCGCGGCGTTCATGACGCCGGGCATGATCCGGATTCAACTCTCGCGAATGACGGACGGAAATACGTATTTCTGTATCGCACGCACGATCCTCAAAGACAGCGGCGGCTACCACGCGCAGCAACCGGTGCAGGCGATCGGGCTCGGCTGCCGCGTCGAATTCGCGCGCGAGCTGGTGTACTCGGACGGCGTCGACCTCGAGAACCGCGCGATGGCGACTCCCGTCGGTGTCACATGCCGATTGTGCGAACGAACGGACTGTGAGCAGCGCGCGTTCCCGTCGTTGAAGCACCCGCTTCAGGTCGACGAGAACTCGCGCGGGCTCTCGATCTACGCCCCCGTTCGCTGACGCAATCGCTGTTTCCGCGCGTCGCGGCCCGCGGTACGCTTCCGCGCCCATGGAACGTACGCTGCGCGCACACTTCAACGCCGCGTTCACGAACGAACGCTACCGACGAGTTCTCGATCGCATCGAAACGCGGCTCGGGTGCTCCATCCCGTTCCGCGTGGCCGAGACGCCGCTGTTCATCCCGCGGGACTTGCGACTGCGCCTCGTCCGCCACGCCACCGAAATCGTCGACGAGATTTCGCGGCCAGCACTCATCGCGAAACTCGCAGATGCCATTCCGTCCGAACTCGACGTTCCGCGCGTGGACTCGCTGTGCAATTGCATCCAGGTCGATTTCGCCATCGCACGCAACGAGGCCGGCGAACTCGACGGACGCCTCGTCGAGCTGCAGGGCTTTCCGTCGCTGTACGCACTGACAGCGGTCGAGGTGCAGGCTTGGTCAGAGGAATTGGCAACGATGCCTGGGCTCGCGAGACCGTGGACGTGTCTTTTCAACGATCCCGACCACGATTCGTTCGTGCGCAGATTCCGTCACGCGGTCCTCGGTGGATGTGACCCCGAGGAAGTGATCTTGATGGACCTCGACCCCACGCGGCAGAAGACCTATCCGGACTTCGTTGCCACACGTGAGATGGTCGGCATCGATGCCGTGTGTCCCACGACCCTCGAGCGCGACGGCCGTCGACTGTTTCGCCGCGTCGGCGATCGGCGCGTCCAAGTGCGCAGGATTTACAATCGGGTCGTGTTCGATGAACTCGAGAAGTCCGGAGTGACTCTGCCGTTCGCGTACAACGACGACTTGGACGTCACGTGGTTTCCGCACCCGAACTGGTACTGGATCTGGTCGAAAAACACGGTGCCCTTCATCGAACATCCGTCGGTGCCCCGGGCGACGCTTCTCTCGCGCCTCGCGGAGATCCCGGATGACTTGGAAAACTACGTTCTCAAGCCCCTGTTTTCGTTCGCGGGCGCAGGCGTGAAAGTGGACGTCACGCGCGCGGACATCGACGCCGTTCCCTCGCACCAGCGCGGCGGCTGGATGTTGCAGCGCAAGATCGTGTACGAGCCCGGCATCGTGACGCCCGAGGGCCACGGCGTGAAGGCCGAAGTGCGAATGATGTTCATGCGTGCGCCCGACGAGCCGAAACCGACACTGACACTGAATCTCGTCCGACTGTCCCGCGGCAAGATGCTGGGCGTCGATCAGAACAAGGACTTCGACTGGGTGGGTGGCACGGTCGGGATCTGGCCGGCCGACGAGGCATGAGCGAGGCGCTTCCGGAGATCGTCATCGGCGTTGCGGGTCACATCGATCACGGCAAGACGGCGCTCGTGCGGGCCTTGACCGGGATCGACACGGATCGTCTGCCCGAGGAGAAAGCGCGCGGAATCACCATCGAGCTCGGCTTCGCACATTGTTCACTCCCGTCGGGGCGTCGCGCGGCCGTCGTCGACATGCCGGGGCACGAACGCTTCGTGCGCGCGATGATCGCCGGTGCCGGTGGCATCGACGCGGTGTTGCTGGTCGTGGCGGCCACCGAGGGAGTGATGCCGCAAACGCGCGAGCATCTCGCGATTGCAACGCTGCTCGGTGTGAGTGCCGGCGTCGTAGCGCTGACGAAGTGTGACATTGCGTCGAGCGAGATCGTCGAACTCGCGACCGAGGAAGTGCGCGAGCTACTCGTCGGGACACCGCTCGCAGGCGCGGACATCGTGCCCGTCAGCGCACACGCCGGCACGGGCTTGAACGCACTGCGTGCATCGCTCGATCGAGTCACCGCGCACGCGCGACCGAGCGACGGGGCGGCGTTGCTCCCGATCGACCGCGTCTTCGTGCGCAAGGGGTTCGGGGCGGTCGTCACCGGAACGCTGGTGTCCGGCGCGATCCGCGTGGAAGACGAAATGGTGATCGCCCCCATCGGCGTCGATGCGGCGGAACGTCCCGTGCGCATTCGCGGGCTTCAAGTGCACGGCGCTGCCGTGGACGTCGCGCGCGCCGCGACGCGTCTTGCGGTGAACATCGCGGGGCTCGAAGCGTCGGAGATTCCACGCGGCGCGTGGCTGTATCGCGCGGGCGAAGTCGCGCTGACGCGTGCATTCGACGCGCGGGTGACCCTTCTCCCCGGAGTCCGCCGGACTCTCCGCCGACGCTCACGGCTCGAACTCGCCGTCGGTGCCGCGCACGCATCCGCGTCCATCGCACTGCTGGACGGCGACGAACTCGCCGCGGGACACGGCGCACTCGCGCGCATTACGACCGACGAACCTGTCGCGGTGCGTCCGGGCGAGCGCTTCGTCCTGCGCGGCCCGCCGTCGCTCGCGGCGATCGGCACCACCGTGGGCGGTGGGGTCGTCATTCGTCCTGCGGCGGAACGCGCGCGAAAACGCGTCACGGCGCACGAACGCGCGTCGGCCGTTGCGGCCCACGAAGACCAGCCGGCCGAGCGCGCACGCATCGAAACCGAGGCGACGGGGCACCGTGGCCTCACGGCGAGGGAGATCTTTGCGCGCGCGGGATACCGCCTCCAGTCTGGGACCGCGAACGTCGCGGGGCTCGTGTCGGTGTCCGGCGACCGGTTCGTCGCGGCCTCGGTGCTGGACTCCGCTGCGCAGAAGCTGCTGCAGACACTCTCCGCGCACCACGGCACTGCCCCCGGCGAGCGCGGCATCGAGCGACGAGCACTGCGGCTCGGCGGCGGCGACGCGGTTCTCGATGCAGTGATCGCACAACTGGTCGCCGCGAAAAAGATCGAGAGACACGGAGACATCCTCGCGCGCGCGGGATGGAAGCCGCGTGATCCGGATGCGACTCCGTATCTTCGGGAAATCCTCGCTGCGATCGGTGCGGCGGGCGTGACTCCACCGCGTCCCGACGAAATCGCCGCAGGCTTGAAAACCCAAACTGCCAGTCTCGAGCCATCGCTCAAACGCCTCGTCGAGCGCGGAGACGTCGTTCGCGTGAACGCCGAACTCTGGGTCGACGCGAGGGCGCTGGCGGACCTCGAGCGGCGACTGACCACGTATCTCGAGTCCCACGGCACGATCGACGCTCAGGGCTTCAAGGAGATCACGGGCGCTTCTCGCAAATGGAGCATTCCGCTTGCGGAACACTTCGATGCGAAAAAGGTGACGCTGCGAATTGGCGACGTCCGAAAGCTGCGAGGTCGATAGCGCGATGGTCGAAGACACACGTCGCCCCGGTCTGCTCTCGCGCGAACGCATCATCGCAGGGCCGAGCTTCAACCGATGGCTGATCCCGCCGTGCGCACTCGCGATTCACTTGTGCATCGGCCAGGCGTACGCGTTCAGTGTCTTCAACGTGCCATTGAGTCGCGCACTCGGCGTGTCGCGCGCCGCGCCGGGCGACTGGAAACTCACGCAGCTCGGCTGGATCTTCACGCTCGCGATCGTGTTTCTCGGCCTGTCCGCTGCGTTTGGCGGTCGTTGGCTCGAGCGGGTGGGTCCACGACGCAGCGGCGTCACGTCGGCGTTGTGCTGGTCGTCTGGATTCGTACTGGCATCCATCGGTGTGCGCACGCACCAGATCTGGTTGCTCTACATCGGCTACGGCGTTCTCGGCGGATGCGGGCTTGGACTCGGGTACATCACGCCAGTCTCGACGCTGATCAAATGGTTTCCCGACCAGCGCGGCATGGCGACCGGACTGGCCATCATGGGATTCGGCGGCGGCGCGCTGATTGCCAGTCCGCTCTCGCAGATTCTCATGCGACGATTCGCAACTCCACACTCCGTCGGAGTGTGGCAAACGTTCCTCGTTCTCGGTGCCGTCTACCTGGTCTTCATGCTCTGCGGCGCGTTCGGGTTCCGCGTCCCGCGCGACGGCTGGACCCCTGCGGGATGGAAGCCGCCCACCGGCGTGCACGCCCCGCCGGCAGCGTTTCACGTGCATCCGACCACGGCAATCCGCACACCTCAGTTCTATCTTCTGTGGGGCGTGCTGTTCCTGAACGTCACGGCCGGCATCGGCATTCTCGGCCAGGCGGCTGCGATGATTCAGGAGGTCTTCGCCGGTCGCGTCGCAGGCCCGGCGGCCGCGGGGTTCGTCGGCCTGTTGAGTCTGTTCAACATGGCGGGTCGATTCGCGTGGTCGTCGGCATCGGATCGATTGGGCCGCAAGAAAACCTACGCAGTGTTCTTCGTATTGGGCCCCGTATTGTATCTCCTCGTGCCCTGGACCGGAGCGCACGGCAGCGTGCCATTGTTCGTCGCGACTGCAGCGGTCATTCTCACGATGTACGGCGGCGGATTTGCAACGATCCCTGCGTACTTGTCCGACGTGTTTGGCACGCAGTTCGTCGGCGCGATTCATGGGCGACTGTTGACCGCGTGGTCGCTCGCGGGCGTCGCGGGGCCTGTCGTCGTGAACTACCTGCGGGAGTACGAGATCGGCCGCCACGTCCCGCGTGCACACGCATACGACGTGTCGATGTACGTGATGGCCGGTGCGTTGGTGCTGGGATTCGCCTGCAACGCGTTCGTTCGACCGGTGGACACGAAGTTTCACATGACGGCGGAGCAACTTGCGGTGGAACGCAAACGGCTCACGCCGGCGGCGAGTGCAACGCCGGCGACGGAGACGACGGCGGTCGCGCCGGGCGGACACGGAATCGTTGTCGTTGCGTGGCTCGCCGTGGGGCTGCCACTCGCGTGGGGCGTCTATTCGACGGTGATCAAGGCGCTGGCGTTGTTTTGAGTGCGCTGGTGGGGGGACGGCGTCGATCGGGGGTG
>Ga0080064_1000933_pt1 | contig 67545 bp, 65 predicted proteins | sample Subgrocontami54m_FD_69260 | JGI IMG/M metagenome (GOLD analysis project Ga0080064, IMG submission 69260) | Subsurface groundwater microbial communities from S. Glens Falls, New York, USA - GMW46 contaminated, 5.4 m (SPADES assembly) (version 2) ...
CGAGGCCGGGGTTGGCCCGGAGCTTGCGCCCCATCTCGCTGCCCTGCGCCTCGGCGTCGGCTCGCGTCGGCGCGTCGAGCCGGACCTCCATGTACTTGCCGGAGCGAACCGACGTCACGCTGGCGAAGCCGAGCGAGTGCAGGCCGCCCTTGATGGTCAGCCCGGGCGGGTCGTTGACGGTCGGCTTGAGCGTGACGTACACGCGTGCGAGGAACATCGCCCGCAGGATAGCGGCCCGTGCGGCACGAGCAAGCGCCGCGCGCATTGCGCCTGCCACTGCTCGTACAGGATTGACATCGCCAATACGGCGGCACACAAACAGTGCTAGGATTGACCCTTACTTCGGGATCCGTGAAACGATGTCCGCTGGAAGGGAGACAGGTCGATGAAGCGACGAGACATAACAGAGATGGTCCGCCACGGCGAAGAGGGCCACGGCATGATACTCATCGGCCCGATCATCGGCGCTGCCGGGGCGATCGCGCTGGCGATCGGCGCTGCCAACGACACCGGCGTGCTCGCCATCGCCGGCGGCATCGTGCTCGCCGTCGGCCTGGTGGGGATGCTGCTCGGACAGCACATGGTCGTGGACTACGATGTCTACGACCGCCTCAACAAGCTCGAGAAGAAGTAGGGGAAGTCGTCGTGCGGTAGCGGTCAGGTGATCCGGCCGGCGGCCCGACGGTTACAGGGCGCAGCGGCGGGTTCCTCTGCTTTCCGCATGCTGCCCTCTGTTCTGCCGCCGCAGGCGGCGGCTTACCGGACTTCCTGGCCCGTCAGCAGCCGGTACGCCTCCTTGTAGCGGTTCGCCGTGCCTTCGACGACGTCCGGCGGCAACTCCGGCCCCGGCGCCTGCCTGTTCCATCCCGAGCGCGTGAGCCAGTCGCGCACGTACTGCTTGTCGAAGCTTGCCTGCGGCTGCCCGGCCTTGTAGTCGGCGACCGCCCAGAACCGGCTCGAATCGGGCGTCAGGATCTCGTCGATGACGATCAGTTCGTCGCCCAGCCAGCCGAACTCGAACTTCGTGTCGGCGATGATGATGCCGCGTTCGAGGGCGTACGCCGCCGCGTAGTTGTACAGCGCGATGCTGCGGAGCCGCAGCACCTGTGCGGCCTCGGGGCCGACCTCCTGCATCAGGTCGGAGAAGGTCATGGGCTCGTCGTGGCCCTCTTCGGCCTTCGTCGTCGGCGTGAACAGCGGCTCCGGGAACTGCTCGCTCTCCTGCATGCCCTTCGGCATCCGCACGCCGTTGACCGTGCCCCACTTCTCGTACTCGACCCATGCCGAGCCCGACAGGTAGCCGCGCACGATGCACTCGGCGTCGATGCGGCGCGCCTTGCGGGCGATCGTCGAGCGTCCGATCAGTTCTGGCGGCAGGGCGAACGGCAAGTCGTCTGCGGCCGTCCCGTCGGCGAGGCGGATGAAGTGGTTGGGGAGCACCTGCGCCGTGCGCTCGAACCACCACGCGGACATCTGGCTCAGCACCTTGCCCTTCTCGGGGATGGCCGTCGGTAGCACGACGTCGAAGGCGGAGAGGCGGTCGGTGGCGACGATCAGGAGACGATCTCCGAGGTCGTACGTATCGCGGACCTTGCCGCGATAGGTGCGGTTGGGCAGCGGGGATTCCATCAGGATGGGCATCGGCGGGTCTCGCTTTCCGTGTCGATTCGAGCCTGCCCGATTATAGCGGTTGCGGCGGTCAGTGTCCGGTTCCCGCGCCGCCCCCGGCCGGGTGGCGCGGGTGCTACGATCGGCCCATGGCACAGCCACCGCGCGTGTATTCAACCCCGGCCGTCGTCCTGCGCCAGCGGAAGCTGGGCGACGCAGACAAGATCCTGACGCTGTATACCGAGCGCTTCGGCAAGGTGGACGCGGTCGTGAAGGGCGCGCGCAAGACCCGCAGCCGGATGGCGGGGCACGTCGAGCCCCTAACGCAGGCGAATTTCTTGCTCGCGAAGGGCAAGTCGCTCGACATTGTCACGCAGGTCGAGACGGTCGAATCGTTCCAGGCGCTGCGCGATGACCTGGACCGGCTTAGCCGCGCGCTGTACGTGAGCGAGCTGCTCGATAAGTTCACCGAGCCGCGCGAAGAGCACGCCGGCCTCTACCGCCTGCTCATCGAGACGCTGCGGCATCTGGAGGTGCGGCCCGACTTCGACCTGCCGGTGCGCTACTACGAGATGGCGCTGCTCGACACGTTGGGCTATCGCCCCGAGCTGGAGGAGTGCGTCACCTGCCGCAAGCGCCTCGAACCGGTGACGAACTATTGGTCGCCGGCGGCCGGCGGCGTCGTCTGTCCCGCATGCCGGAGCGACCAGACGGCCGCGCGGCCGCTCTCGGCGAATGCCGTGAAGCTGCTGCGGCTGCTGCTCCACGGCCGCTTCTCCGAAGTCGCGCGCGTCAATGTCGAGCCGCCGCTCGCCGCCGAGCTCGAACGCGCGATGCTTGAATACGTGCGGTGGGTGCTGGAGCGCGACGTGCGCTCGGCGGCGTTCATCGACACCGTGCGCAAGCGCCGCCGCGCCGGCGGCTAAGTGCGGGTCCGGCCTGAGACGGCCGGCGCGGGAGCCGGTACACTTGCGGCACTGGCCCGCTTTGGTGAGGTGTTGCATGCCCGTCTACGAGTACTTCTGCAAGAGTTGCGACGGCGTCTTCGAGACGATGCGGCCGATCGCGCAGGCGTCGGACCCGGCGCCGTGCCCCGTCTGCGCGAAGAAGGCGCAACGCATCCCGCCAACGTCGTTTTCGGCGTTCACCATGCGGGACGGCTATCCGCGCTCGATCCCCGACCGCGGCACCTACTACCACCTCGAAAAAGAAGTCAAGCGCCCGGTGACCGGTTCGGTCCGGATGAACGAGCACCCGGAGATCAACAAGCCGAGACCGAAGCGGCAGAAGTCCAAGGGCGAGGTCGCGGCGATCGAAGACCGCCAGAGCATGATCGCGAAAGAGCAGAAGAAGATGCTCGACTCGGGCATCGCGCCGATCGCGGAACCCCGCCACGCATTCCCTTCCGACGACGACTAACACACTCGCCATGACCGCGTACGCGCTCTACGTCGAATCCGGGCCGCGCCACCGCAAGACGATGGTGCACGTGCTCGGCTTGCTGGGGTGCATCGCCCAGGGGCCGACCACGGACGAGGCGCTGGCGGCGACGCCCGAGGCGATCCGCGGCTTCCTTCGCTTCCTCAAACGTCATGGTGACGCCGTCGATCCGAAGAGCCCCTTCACTACGAAGGTCGCCGCCCACGTCACAGAGGGATCGTGGATCGGCGAGGGCGATCCCGTAGCCGGCTTCGCCCCGGACTTCGAGCCGCTCGGCGCGGCCGAACTGAAGCGCTACGTCGAGCGCCTCGGCTGGGTCCGCGAGGACCTGCTACGCCTGGTCGGAGATCTGCCGCCGAGGCAGTTGAGCGCGCAGCCGCACGGCGGCGGCCGGCCGATCCAGAGCATCCTGGAGCACATCTCTGAGGCGCAGTGCGTGTACCAGCGCTACGCCGCCGGCAAGGTAGAAGGCCTCGCCGAGGCGGCACGGTCCGTGCGCGAGTCGCAACCTGATCTTCCGTCAGCGCTTGCGCGCGTGTGGGAGATCTCCGGCGCGCGCTGGGCAGCGATGACGGAAATCGAGCGCAACCAGCAGGTGGAGCACGGCCAGAGGATGTGGACGGCCCGCCGCGGGCTGCGCCGCGCGCTCGAACACGACTGGGAGCATTTGCAGGAACTGTCGCGGCGTCTCGAACGATGAGCCAGCCGCCGTACTCCGCTACTCGACCGCGCAATCCGCGGCGTCGAGGTCCGGGCGCAGGGCGCTGAAAATGGGGAAGCGCAACTGCCCTTCGCGCGTCCATTCGCTGAACCGCACGTGGCAGACGATCTCGGGTCGCACCCAGTAGATCAGGCGCGGGATCGGCGGCGTGTCGAAGAACGGCGACGTCTCCGCCAGCAGCGGCTCCATGTTCTTGACCAGTGCCTTCGCTTCAACGTCGGTGAGCCCGCCGCTCACCGAGCCGACGTATTCAAACCGGCCGTCCGCATAGCCGCCAAGCAGCAGCTGGCTGAACGGCTCCCCTTTCCGCCGCGCGCCGCCGATCGTGTAGCCGCCCACCACGAAATCGCCGCTCTGCAGCGCCCGGATCTCCATCCACGCCTTGGACCGCCGCCCGGGGGTGTAGGGGCTCGCCTTCTGCTTCGCGACGATGCCTTCGAGCCGCCGCTCCAGCACCGCCTCGTAAAACGCAACGCCCTCGTCGTCGACGAAATCGACGGCCGCGAACTCGGCGCCCGCGAGGATCACTTCGTGCAGGCGGTTCTTGCGCTGCCAGAGCGGCCGGTCCGCCAGTGAGCGCCCGTCGAGCCATAGCAGGTCGAACGCCTGGAACGATAGCTGCCCCGCCAGCCGCTTCAGCTTGAGCTGCACCGGCAGGTCGGGCACCTGCTCGCGGTCCGGGCCGACGGCGTTCGCCATCAGCTGCAATCGCGGGCGCAGCGCGTCGAACGCCGGATGCCCCTGGGCGTCGATCGCGACGATCTCGCCGTCGAGGATCGCGTCGCGGGCGCGCAGCCGATCCGGGATGCACATCAACTCGGGGAAGTAGGGCGTCAGGTCGCGGCCGTTGCGGGCTCGGATGTGGACGACGCCGTCGCGCACGTGCGCCATGGCCCGCAGCCCGCCCCACATCAGCTCGAAGACATAATCAGGAGAGTCGAACGGCTCGCCTGCCTCCGTCGCCAGCATCGGCCGGATCGAGCCGGGCATACGCCCGGCGTCGCCCGAAAGCGGCTTCAAGTGGGTGATCGATGTCGGGGCGTCGTCGGTTGATGACGGGGTCATCCGGCTCGCTTGCGGCGTGCGGGTTTCGGTGCGGCCTCGGCCTCGGCTTCATCCTCCAGCGCGGGGCCGGCCGGCACTCTCTCTCGCTTTGCCGCATCGATACTAGCACGCAGCGCTTCCATGAGATCAGTGACTTTACCGGCGACTGGCGCCGGCCGCTTGATCTCCTGCCCTTCGGCCTTGCGCTCGATCAGCTCCAACAGCGCCTCGCGATAGGCGTCGTGGTACTTCTCGGGCTCGAAGTCGCCGGTCAGCATCTCGACGAGGGACTTCGCCATCGCCAGTTCTTTCTCGCCGATGCTGACGTCGGCCGGCACGTCGAGGTCGTCGGCGCCGCGGATCTCGTCCGCGTACAGCATCGTCTCCAGCGCGATGGTGTTGCGGTAGACACGAAGCGTGCAGAGCTGCTCCTTCTGGCGCAGCGTCACCTTCGCCAGCGCCACGAGTTCCGAATCCTTCAGGACTTCGCGCAGCAGGGCGAACGGCTTGCCGCCGATCTTCTCCGGCTCCAGGTAGTACGTCTTCTGGTAGTAGATGGGGTCGATCTGCGCGGCCGGGACGAAGTCGGTGATCTCGATGGCGTGCGTGGTGTCTACCGGCACCTTCTCGAAATCCTCCGGCTCCATGACCACGTACTGCTCCGGCGCGATCTCATAGCCGCGCACGACGTCGCCCCACTCGACGACGGCGTCCTCTTCGGGGCAGTAACGCTGCGTCTTGATGCGGGCGCCGTCCTTCTTGTGCAGCAGGTTGAACGAGACGTCTTTTTCATCGGTGGCGGTGTACAGCTTGATCGGGATGGAGACCATCCCGAAGCTCACCGCCCCTTTCCAAATGGCACGGGGCATGGTTCGACTCCTCTCGCCGGGCCTCTGGCCTGGTCCGGCGTCGCATCTAGCTTCCCTTGTTGGGCGGCAGCCTGTCAATCCGGGAGGCTCCTGAGGCGTAACCACCGCGCGAAGAGCCCGGTCCGGCCGTGAATCTGCCGCAGATTCGACCGCACCCGCCGGGCGATCCACAATGGTGCGTCGAACGGCGGCAGAGACGAGGAGCATCGATGACCGGTAAGCAGGCACATTCCGTCACCGATGCGGTCCTGCGCGGCACGCGGCTGCTGCCGCCCGGCGCGCTGGGCGTCGATGTCGGGATGACGCTGACGAAGGTGGCGCGCGGCACGGAGACTGGCGTGGTGCTGGAGGCGCGGGAGACGCGGGTCGTCTTCGACGGCGATGGGCGCGGCATCCTTCATCGCGAGGAGGGTGCGGCCGCGGGGCTGACAGGCGCGCGTGCCGGCCTTCTGCGTGACGGCGCCGGTGCGATGCACGTGCAGGAGATCGAAGCCGGGGCGCGCGGTGCGAGCGCGCTTCTCGACATGGAGGGGCGCCTCGCCGGAGGCGAGTTCCTGCTGGTGCTACTCGGCACCGGCACGGCGTTCGCCGCCGTGCGCGGCGGGAGTGTGCAGCACCTCGGCGGCACGCCGCTCGGCGGCGGTTCCTTCGCCGGCATCGCGCGCCGCGCCGAGCTGTCGCTGACCTACGAGGCGATGATCGCGGGGGCCGAGCGCGGCGACCGCCGCAACGTCGACACGATGATCTCGGACATCTATCCGGACGGCATCGGGCGCGTGGGGCCGGACCTGACGGCCGCGCACCTGGTGCGGGCCGATGAGGGCTCGCTCGACGATTTCCTCGCCGGGCTCCTGAACCTGCACGGCGAGAACATCGCGCAGATCGCCGCGGGACGAGCGCAGGCGGTGAAGCTCTCGCGTATCGTGCTGGCGGGCGGATTCGCGCACGGCAACCCGCAGCTGGTGGCATCGATCGCCGGCATGGCGGGGTTGTTCGGCATTATGGTGGAGACGGTGGCCACGCCCGCGTACGCCGGCGCGCTTGGCGCGGCGCTCGCGGCAGCCGCAGAGTAAGCAACGATTGGCAAGTGGAGGTTCAAGTGGCGTACTTCCTGGCGAAGACCGATCCGGAGACATACTCGATCGATGATCTGGAGCGCGATGGCACGACCGAGTGGGATGGCGTGCGCAATCCGACGGCCGTGAACGCCATCAAGACGATGCGGCCGGGCGACCGCGTCGTGATCTACCACTCGCAAGGACAGTCTGCCGTCGTCGGACTGGCGGAGGTAGTGTCTCCGTCCAGGCAGGACGCAAACGACCCCAAGAGCTGGGTGGCCGACTTCAAGTACATCCGTCACGCGAAGAAGTACGTCACGCTGCGCGAGATCAAGGAGTCGCACCAGTTCGACGACTGGCTGCTAGTGCGCCAGAGCCGGCTGAGCACGATGTCCGCGCCGCCCGAGTTCTGGACCTGGCTGAAGGAGCGGGGCGTGTTCTAGCGACCGTCGCGTGGGCTTTGCAGCCCGCGCGTTGTCTATCGACGGCCCGCTGAAACAGAAGGGACGCCCGCCGGGCGTCCCTTCGACGTGAGCCATTGTCAGCCTGCCCTAGAAGAACGTGGTCACGGCCTTTCGTTCGGCGTCGGCGACGCCGGTGCGGATGGCGGCCGCGGCGACCTCCCTGGCCACGTTCTTGAAGACCGTCGGGTGGAAGACGCTGGGGATGACGTACTCCGCGCTCAATTCGGACCTGCTGACGGCGGCCGCGATGGTCTGCGCCGCCACCAGCTTCATCTCCTCGTTGATCTCCCGCGCGCGCACATCGAGCACGCCACGGAAGAGGCCGGGGAAGCAGAGCACGTTGTTGATCTGGTTCGGGAAGTCGCTGCGGCCCGTCGCCATGACCGCGACGTGCGGCGCCGCCAGTTCCGGCCGGATCTCCGGGTCGGGGTTTGCCATCGCGAAGACGATCGGGTCGCGGTTCATCTTCTTCACGTCGTCGACGGTGATCATGTTGGGACCGGCGACGCCCAGGAAGAGATCGGCGCCCTCCATGGCGTCGCTGACCGTGCCGCTGACGCCCTCGCGGTTCGTGTTGTCCGCGAACCACTCCTTCATGAAGTTCATGCCCTCGGTGCGGCCTTTGTGGATGATGCCCGCCCGGTCCACGCCGATGATGTTCTTCACGCCCGCGGCCATCAGCATCTTCGAGCAGGCCACGCCCGCTGCCCCGACGCCCAGCACAACAACCTTGAGATCGGTGATGTCCTTCTTCACGATCCGCGTCGCGTTCAAGACGGCGGCCAGCACGACGACGGCCGTGCCGTGCTGGTCGTCGTGGAAGACCGGGATGTCGAGTTCTTTCTTGAGCTTCTCCTCGATGTAGAAGCAGCGGGGGGCGGAGATGTCTTCGAGGTTGATGCCGCCGAAGCCGGGCGCAATCGCCTTCGTGATGGCGATGATCTCGTCCGGATCCTTGGTGTCCAGGCAGATCGGCCACGCGTCGACGCCGCCGAAGGCCTTGAAGAGCATCGCTTTGCCCTCCATCACCGGCATCGCCGCCTTCGGACCCAGGTCGCCCAGCCCCAGGATCGCCGTGCCGTCGCTGACTACGGCGACGGTGTTGCCCTTGATCGTCATCGAGTACGCCAGGTCCGGGTCCTTGTCTATGGCAAGGCAGACCCGCGCCACGCCCGGCGTGTAGACGACGGACAGGTCGCGCCTGGTGGTCACCGGCACCTTGTTGCGGATCTCGATCTTGCCGCCCTTGTGGCTCAGGAACACGCGGTCGGCAACCTGCTTGATCGTGATCCCCTTGGTCGCCTTCACATGGTCGACGATCTCATGGGCGTGGTCGCTGTCGCGCGCCGAAACGCTGATCTCGCGCACGATCGTGTTCCCTGAAGAGCGGATCACATCGATGTCGCCGATGTTCCCGCCGCACTCGCCCACCGCGGCGGCGATGCGGCCCAGCATGCCGGGCTTGTTCGCGTATTGTGCCTGGAAGCTGAATGTGTAGGTTGCCGCGGGAACGTCGCCCGCGTGGCTGCCGCTCTTCCTCGTCATGATCATCCTCATTTCTCGCTCAAACCGACGGCAGAATGATTCTATGCAGCCACGCCGGTAAGTGCTAGTTGACCAACGGCATGTGCCGTGGGAAGCTGCCGTTGCGCCTTCGGCCGTATCGGCGTACGGTCGAATGGTAGATCGAAGCTGAACGGAGGAACTGATGGCGGCGCCAGAGACCGGTCGGGTGACAGTCGAGCAAGACGTGGTGTTCGGGACCGGCGGCGGCCGCAACCTGAAATGCAACGTCTACATGCCCCCGCAGGCCGGGACATCCCGGCCAGCGGTCCTGCTGGTCCACGGCGGCGGCTGGGTCAACGGCGACCGCAGCCAGCTTCACGGTTATGGCATCCTCCTCGGCCGCCTCGGCTACGTGTGCGTGGCGACGGAGTACCGGCTCGCCGGCGAGGCGAAGTGGCCGGCGCAGATCCACGACGTGAAGGCCGCGCTCCGCTGGATGCGCGCCAACAGCGCCCGCCTCGGCATCGACCCGCAGAAGATCGCCGTGTCCGGCAACTCCGCCGGCGCGCACCTCTCGCTGATGCTGGCCGGCACGCAGAACATGCCCGCATTCGAGGGCGACGGCGGCAACGCCGGCGCCGGCACCGGCGTCGCCGCATCGATCGGCTTCTACGCGCCGACGCAGCTCTACACGCCGGAGCAGCCGCTGCGGGAGGAGTTGTCGTTCCTGTTCGGGCGCGGGTACAGCGAGGAGACGGCGCGCGCTGCCAGCCCGATTGACTACGCCAGTCCCGACTTCCCGCCGACGCTGCTCATCACCGGCAACCGCGACGAACTCGTGCCCGACGAGGCGAGCTTCCGCATGTACCACGCGCTGGCGAAGGCGGGCGCGCCCGCGGAGCTGCACGTGTACGCCGGCCAGCCCCACGCGTTCGACGCCGTGCCGGACTTCGGGCGGCAGTGCGCCTCGATCGTGGCGCTGTTCCTCGACCGGCACGTCGCGAATCCGGTCGCGCAGGCGGCGCCCGCGACCGCCGCGTCCCGCTGATCGGCCTACCTAATTCGGCCCCTCCTGATGGGCTGAACGGGAGAGCGTTATGCTCCGTTCGGCTGTCGATCGCGCCCGCCCGCGGGGTGTAGCCTCAGCCTGAGTGAATGTGCTCTTGAGGCATCAGGAGGTGTTGCCATGCCCACCAACGGCGACAAGACGCTCACGATCCGCCGGCCCGCGTTCCCCGACATCGACGACCTGCGCGAGTTGCTGCGCTTCGACACTCGCTGGCCCTTTGCGTTCCCAAGCCGCCTGATGCGGGCGGAGCGGGAGCCAGCGGCCATCGACATGTTCGAACGAGAGGGCAGCATCGTCGTGAAGGCGGAGATGCCGGGCATCGACCCCAACAAGATCGAGGTGACGGTCGTCAGCGGCGAGCTGCGCATCAGCGGCGAGCGCGAGGAGGAGAAGGAGGTCAAGGAGGAGCAGTTCTACCGCTCCGAGCGGACCTTCGGCCGCATCTACCGGGCGTTGACCCTGCCCGAGGGGTGCGACGTCGACAAGGTGTCGGCTACCGCCAGGGATGGCGTGCTGGAGGTCGTGATCCCCAAGAAGGCACCGGCCGTCAGCAAGAAAGTGGAAGTGCGCTCGACCTGACGCAGGCTCCCTTCCCACGAAGAGCGTCCGGCGAAGGATTCGTCCGGGCGCTCTTCACGTCTCCTGCCGTCGCCGTCAGCCGGAGTACGTCCAGCCCAGGTCGTCGTCGCGCAGCGGCTTGCCGGTGTTGATCTGGCCGCCATCGGTAATGCGCGCGACCACCAGCGTATGGTCGCCCGTGGGCACGCCGCCCTCGACCTCGCACTCGAACCAGGCGAGGGCATCTCGGAGGATCGGGCAGCCGGCGGCCATTGTCTTGTGCGGCACGCCTGCCAGCTTGTTCACCGGGCCGGCGCCGAGCGCGTGGCGGCCGTGCACTTTTCCGGGATTCGCCGGCTGCAGGAATGACGCCACCAGCGCCATGCTGTCGTCGCCCATGATGTTGACGCTGAACACCCGCGACTCGCGGATGTTCTCCAGCGTGCGCGCGTCGTTTTCGAGCGAAAGAGCGACCATGCGGGGGTTGAACGAGACCTGCATCAGCCAGTGCGCCGCCATCACGTTCAGCCCCGCCGGCCCTCGCGAGCCGATGACGTACATGCCGTAGTTCATCATGTCGAGCGCGAATCGGGCGTCGTCCTCTGCCATAGTGCTCCTTCCGGACGTGGCGTCTGGAATCGATTGTAGCAATCCGCCAAAGTATCGCCGCCGCCCGGCGCGGATGGAGGGAGTACGAGGCACGTGCCGGTTGTACCCGCTGGTTGACCCCTTCGGCACGTTCCCGCGCCGCGCCGCCCCGGCTATGCTCGCGCGTGGAAACATGAGGAGGCTGCCATGCAGACCGAATCGCGCGGCACGCTGCTCGAAGACGAGCGCTTCGAAAGCGTCATCCACCACCTGATCGGCTACCACAACGAGGATGGCGTGCTGAGCGTCTACCTCGACATCGACCCGGCGACGGCGCAGCGGGAGGGCTTCGAGGCCGAGCTGCTGGATGTGTGGAAGCCACTGCTCGCCCGGCCCTACGATCAGTGGACGCGCGGGCGCCTGGAGTACGAGATCGCCGGCGTCACCGACGCCGTCCGCGCGTGGCACGAGCCGCCGGGCCGCGCCGTCGCGATGTTCTTCAGCGGGCCGGGCGGACTGCGCACCGTCGTGCCGCTTCAGTTCCCCATGCGCTCCGTCGCGCGGTTCGAGCCGCGGCCCGTGGTGAGCCCGCTGATCAAGGCGCTCGACGAGCACCGCCGGTACTGCGTCGTGGTGTTCGACAAGGAGCACGCCCGCATCATCACCATCTTCCTCGGCCACATGGAGGAGGAGATGATGCTGCACAGCGACGTCATAGGCCGGAGCCTTGCCGGCGGCTGGAGCCAGGCGAACTACGCCCGCCATCGCGAGCACCAGGTGCACGACCACGCTCGCCGCGCCGTCGAGCACCTGTGGGCGATCGACCGCTCGCGGCCGATCCACTCCCTCATCCTCAGCGGCCCCCCAGAGGCGCTGGAAGCGCTGCAGCGCCAATTGCCCTCGGCGCTGGAGCGTTCCGTCGTCGCGACGCTGCACATCGAGATGTTCGCGGTGACGCCCGACATCGTGAAACTGGTCTCGTCGGTGGAGGCATCGGCGCGCGAGCGCGAGGATCGCGACATGGTGGCGGACCTCATCACCGAGACCGAGAAGGGCGGCCGCGCGACGCTCGGCTGGGACGATACGCTGCAGGCGCTCGGCGAAGGCCGCGTCCACCTGCTCGTGCTGCCCGCGGGCGCGTCGCGCCCCGGCGTTCAGTGCCCGGAGTCGCACTTCCTTGCGACGAGCGACCTCAAGTTCTGCCCGCTGTGCGGTGAGGCGCTCTGGCAGAGCGACGACATCACCGAAAACGCCGTCCGCACCGCCATGCTGACCGACGCGCACGTGCACTTCCTGGCGCCGGAAGCCAGCAAGCTCATGGCCGACCGCGGCCCGGCAGCGGTCCTGCGCTATTAGCAGACTCCGCAAGAAGACCAAGGACTGTTGCGCGCACTGCTCTAGCGTGGCGCCGGCGGTCTCTACTGTGGCCTAGGCTTTCTAGCCCGTGCGGGCCGGCCGTTGGGGGTGGTGCCTCTACCACCAACGCAGCGCTCACCTGTCCACGTGGCACCAAGACGGGGCCGTCCGTACAATTGCGAGACATCGCCGGCATCGGCGGATCACCATCTTGAACGGAGCGAACTACATGGACATCAAGGGGAAGGTCGCGATCGTCACGGGCGCCGGGTCCGGCATCGGCCGGGCGACGGCGCTGCGGCTGGCGAAGGAGGGCGCGAGCGTCGTCGTCGCCGATGTCAACGACGCCGGAGCGGCGGAGACGGTCGCGGCGGTTTCGGCCGCCGGGGGAAAGGCGGCCGCCGTCCACGTCGACGTCACGAAATCCGCCGACCTCGACGCCATGTACGCGTTCGCCGCGAAGACGTACGGCGGCTTCGACATTCTCCACAACAACGCCGGCGTCACGACCGGCGCGCCGCGCTATCCCGAATGCCCGGAAGAGCAGTGGCTGCGCACGATCAACATCGACCTCATCGCCGTCATCGAGGGCACGCGCCGGGCAATTCCGCTGATGAAGGCGCGCGGCGGTGGCGTGATCGTCAACACCGCGTCCCTCGCCGGCCTGTTCGGCTTCGCAGCGGACCCCGTGTACAGCGCCGCGAAGCACGGCGTCGTCGGCCTGACGCGCGCGCTGGCCGGACTGAAGGACGAGGCGAACATTCGCGTGAACTGCGTCTGCCCCGGCGTCGTGGACACGCCGCTCGTCACCTCCGGCATGCAGAACCTGACCGGCGAGGCGCGGGAACAGATGCAGAAGGTGCTTTCGGCGATGCCGATGATCCCGCCGGAGGACATCGCCCAGGCCGTCGTCGAATTGATCGAGGACGAAGACGCGATCGCCTACGCGATGGGCATCACCGTCGGCCAGCCTCATCGCATCGTCCCGGCGCCGATCGGCCTGCCGATCAGCAGCGGTGACGCCTCGGCGCTGCGGATGCGATAAGGCAGTTCACAGTTCACAGTGGACAGCAGACAGTTGAAAAGAAGGCCGGGCGCACGCGCCGGCCTTCTTGTTGCAAACTAGAGACTACGAATCGCTGCGACCGTGATCGGTGGCATCCCGATATTGCTGGTAGTGTTACTCGTCGGCGCTACGCCGAGTGCGGACACTCCGTGGACGCAATTTGTCGCAGATGGATGCTCATGAACTGTCTAATCCCCAACGCCCAGTCGAAGCCGGTATTTGCGCTCACTCTCCTGTTTGCGGTGGTCGCAGGGTCCTGCGGCGGAGAGCGTCAGCCGGCGAATACGGCGAATCGCATCGATATCAGGGGCGCTATTGTGGCTCTGGTGGGGCGCGGAGGCGATAATTCCCATGGCGAACTCACCTTGTACGATGGAGCCACGCCGGGCGGCCACGTCCTCGTGCGAGGGGTGCCTCGTAATCTGCAAAGCATGACCCCGGCTGGTACCTCCTTTGCGTACGCCCGCTACTCAAGTGATGTGGCGGGCAACAGTCAAATCGACACAGTTGATATCGAAACAGGCACTACGCGGAACTTCGCCGCAGGTGACTACCCCGTTTCCTCCGGTGATCGAATAGCGTTCTGCCCGTCCGTCGGACAGCTCTATGTTTCCCCACTGGACAACGCGAGCCTGCGTCAGTTCGTTGACTCAGTGTCTACCGGCTGCGGATTCAAGGCGTGGTCTGGCAGTCGCCTGGCGTTTGTCCAATTCGGCTCCTCGTTGGGCCTCGATGGCGTCACTCTCCGACTCTGGGATGGCGGCATCCAGGAAGAAGTTGATGTCGCAGTTCCCGTACGCGGTCTGGGTGACCTTTCGTGGTCAGCGAGGGGAACGTCGCTGCTGTACGCGAACGGTGATGGGGAGCTGGTCGAAATCGACCTGGCGAGTCATCGAGGAACCCCTGTTGGCGTTGGGCAAGATCCAAAATACTCGCCCCTCGATGATGACCTGTTCGCCGTAATGACGGACGACAGCATAGAAGTGCGCAATCGGGCTGGCGGCACCGTCGCGCGTCACGATCTCCCGCAGAATGCCCAGCCCCGGTTGGCCGAGGTGAACTTCGCCTGGTCCCCCGACGGTACCGCCATCGCCGTCGTCACGCCGTCGTGCATTAATGTTTGGGATTGGAAGAGTGACGAGATGTCGTGCGCCATCAGCCCCAACAACGGTGCTTTTCTCCCCGTGGTGCTCTGGTTCCGCTGAAGGAGTTCTGCACAATCTTCTTGCTGCTGTGGATGACTCCGCTAGCCAAGACGCGCGCATGCAGGTACCAAACAGAAGGCCGGGCGCAAGCCCGGCCTTCTGACTACAAACTACCAACTACGAACTACCAACTAATCCCTCGGCAGCCCCAGTCCGCGCTGCGCCATGATGTTGCGCTGGATCTCGCTTGTGCCGCCGGCGATTGTCGACGACACCGCTGCCACGTAGCCGACACCGTACCGGCCCGCCGCCGAGTACGCGGGGTGGCCGCCGATTACCATGCCGTACAGGCCGGCCATCTTCATCCCCAGCGCCGCGATGCGCTGCCCCATCTCCGACGTGAACAGCTTGCACATCGAAGCCTCGTGGTTTGGGATGAGGCCCGCCTGCTGCATGCTGACGACGCGGTACGACATCATTCTTGCGACCAGCGACTCGATCCAGCGGTCCGCGAGCGCCATCTGCGTCGCGTGCTTGTGCGCACCGACGTTCAGCTCAGGACGCTCCTTGGCGAAGCGGATGATCGACTCAAGCCCCTTGCGGATGCCGACCGCCGAGCCGATCGACGAGCGTTCGAAGTCGAGCGTCGTCGTGCCGATGTACCAGCCGCGGTTCTCCTCGCCCAGGCGGTTGCGCGCGGGAACGCGCACGTTCTCGAAGAAGACCTCGTTGAAGATCGCGCTGCCGGTCATCGTCACCAGCGGGCGCACCGTGACGCCCGGCGCGTGCATGTCCAGCATGAAATAGCTGATGCCGCGGTGCTTCGGCGCGTCGGGGTCGGTGCGCGCCAGCATGTACATCATGTCCGCGAACTGCGCACCAGTCGTCCAGATCTTCTGGCCGTTGATCACGTAGTCGTCGCCGTCGCGGATGGCGCGCGTCTGGACCGATGCCACGTCGGAACCGGCGTTCGGCTCCGACCAGCCCTGGCACCACTGCACGGAGCCGTCGAGGATGCCCGGCAGGTGCTCTTTCTTTTGGTCATCGGTGCCGTGGACGATGAGCGTCGGGCCGAACATCATCACGCCGAAGCCGCCGACGTTCATCGCGCCAAACTCGGCGAACTCTTCGTTCATGATGAACTGGCGCTTCGTGTCGAGGCTGGCGCCGCCGTATTCCTTCGGCCACGCCGGCGCGACCCAGCCGCGCTCGGCCAGCGTCGAGCGCCAGCGCTGCATCGGCGGCGCCTGGTTGGCGCCGCGGCTGCGGAACATGCCCTCACCCTCCGCCGAAGCGCCTCCGCCGCCGCCCCCGCGGGCGCCGCCCGGGCGCAGCTCGGACGGGTACTCCTTCTCCAGGAAGTCGCGGACTTCCTTGCGCCATTGGGCCTCGTCTGGTGTGTCGTTAAAGTCCAATTTCTGCCTCCCTGATCGGGATACGCTGTGCGTGTATCGCCATGATCATACGGCGTGCCGCCCCTTCAGGCCACCACCTATCCGAGCGCCGCGAACACCTCTTCGAAGGCCCGCATCTGGCCGCCGGCCGTGCTCGAAGGCACGACGATCAGCGTCTTGACGCCCGAAGCGTGCCAGGAGTCGATCCCGTCGCGGACTTCGGCCGCCGGGCCGTACAGCGTCACGTCCTTGAGCCAGCGCTCCGACATCAGGCCCGGGATCTTCGCGCCTTCGCCGGCCGCATGGGCGGCCTCGATCGCCCGCATCTCCTCTTCGTACCCGGCCTCGATCCAGTAGTTGCGGTAGTTCGGCAGCATGACGTAGCCGGTGAGCGTCCGGCGCATCACTGCCGCTGCCGCCTCGCGGTCGTCGGAAATGCAGGTCGGGACCATGTTGCCGGTGAAGAACGCCGGGTCGTCGCGCTTCGCCGCCGTCAGGTGCGCGAGCGACGCTTGCATGTGCGAGCGCGCGCCGTTGGCGAACACGCACCCTTCGGCGATCTCCGCGGCCAGCTCGATCATCTTGTAGCGCATCGCCGCCAGGACGATCGGCGGCAGTGCGCCCGCGCCCTGCTCGCCTGCCTTGCGCACGCGCTCGACGAACTGGCGGATGTCGGCCAGCGGCTTGCCGGGCTTCACGCCCAGCCGCTGCTGCACCGGCCCGTGCGTCACGCCGATGCCGAAATGGAAGCGGCCGCCGCTCGTCTCGTGGATGAACGATGCCTGCGCCGCGAAGTCGGCGGGCTGCCGCAGGTAGATCGGCTGCACCGTCGTGCCGAACGGGATCGTCGCCGTGCTCAGCGCCAGCGCGACGCCCAGCCCCATCGCATCGCCGAAGCTCGGCATGTAGATGCCGCTGTAGCCGCGCCGCTCGATCTCCTGCGCGAGTTCGATCGTGTCCCGGCGCCGGCCCGGGACCGCGGCAAGGGAAAGAGCAGGCTTCACTGTTGGTCTCCTGGTTGCTGGTTGCTGGTTGCTGGTTGCTGGTTGCTGGTTGTTGGTTGTTGGTTGCTGGTGACTGGTGACTGGTGACTGGTGACCTGGGAAGGATCGGTGATTGGGGCATGAGGGGCCAGAGCTCACCGCGACGGTACGTCGTCCGCCTTCTCCGCGCCTCCGCGTCTCCGCGTGACGTTCGTCCGGCAGGTGTGGCGCGCGGAACGGGCGACCGACGGGCGTGCGATCGAGGGACGCGAGCGGATAGGGGGTCGGAAGCGGTCAGGCGTGCGCGGGCGTGCGGTCCAGCACGATGCAGATGCGCTCGATGGCGTGGCTGACGTCGCGGCGGGCACGCCAGCGGCGGTACATGTTCGACCGCTTGTACCAGAGCACGCTCCACTGGTGCAGCCCCCCCAGCGTCGAGCGCGCGGCTGTGCGCGGGGTGAACGCGAACGTCAGCCGGGGCACGTCGTCGTACAGGGGGCGCGGCGCCGCGTCGAGCCTGCCGTCAACGAGCGCGCCTGCGAGGCCGGCCACGACGGCGTCTTCCTCGCGCTCCTCGCGCGTGGTCGCGTGCTCGCCGGCGTACTCCATCTTCGCATCGATCGGGGCGTGCAGTTCGCCGACCAGCAGCCGTGCGACGATGCGCGCGTACACGCGGTGCCGCTCGTCGTCGGTCAGCCTCGCCGCGATCAGGGCCTCGGTGCCGCGCGCGCTGGCCAGGAGCACCGCGTCGACGTCCTGGAGGTCCGCCGTCTCGTCGCAGTCGACGCCCATCTCTTCGAGCAGCATGCGCAGGCGGGCGGCGCGCGTCACGGCGCTCCCGTCGCCCGGAAGCGAGCGGAGGCGGTCGCGCAACTGGCGCTTGGTCTCGTCGAGGACGCCGGTCTCGATCATGCTGACAGTTCCTGCTCGCCGCGCGGATGCAGCCCCAGCAAGTGCCAGAGCATCCGCCTGCGCAACACCATCTGGTCGGGCCGTGAGAGCGCGCGGTACCGGCGCAGCAGGTTGTCGAACTGCGCCATGTCGCCGCGCGTCCACGGCAGCACGTACCCGCCGAGTTCGAGCACCTGGCGCAGATGCTCCGAGCTGAGCGCATCGCAGCACAGGGCCCAGCCGACCATGCGCTCGAGCGTGAGCGGCACTTCGCCCTGCCCCTGCTCGTATCGGCTGACCATGCTCTGGCTGACGTGGAAGCCCAGCTCATCGAGTTCCCAGGCCAGCTGCGCCTGCGAGCGGCCGTGGCCCCGCATGCCGCGCAACTCGCCGCCTATCCGGTTGCGGATGGCGTCCCAGCGGGCGATCTGTACTTCGTCGCGTTCAGGCATCTTGGCTATATGGTAGCACCGGCCGGAAGCGGATCAATGCCGCCCCTGCATGAGCGCGGCCGGGGCGGAGCAGAGACTGCCCCGCGGGCGCGCTCCCAGCGACCAGCAACCAGCGCCCAGGCGACCAGATCAGGGGTATCCGTATCGCGAGACGAACCACTGGAAGGCGAGCGACGAGATCGCCTGCCCCAGCGGGATGTCGTCGTACTTGCCTGGCACGTTCTCCGTGAAGAAGGAGATCGCGTAGCCGTATCGCTCGCTGCCGCGTTGGAACCAGACGATGCCGACGTCGTTGTCGGCCCATCCTTCCTGGTACAGGAATCCGTTCTTGTGCGAGACGGTCGTGCCCGCGCTGGTGCCCGCCGGAATGAGGTAGTTCAGCCCCGGCTTCACGAGCGTCATCTTTCGCAGCAGGTAGTCGCGCCACCCGGGTTCGAGCACGCGGCCGCTCCACAGCGCTTCCAGCCCGAGGTTCACGTCGCGCGCGGTGATGCGATTCTCGATGCCGCCAAAGAGCGACTCCTCCGGGAAGGCCGGCGGATGGTCCATCAACGATGCGTTCATGCCGAGCGCGTGCATGAAATCGTTGACGCGCGTGATGCCCGTCGCCAGATCGCCGTCGCCGATCCAGTCACGCGTCAACCGCCGCGCCGTGATGGGATCCGAGCGGTTGATCGTCTGGGCGATGAGATCGCCCGGGACCGGCTCCGGGTATTTCCCGGCCTGCAGGTCCACGACGACACGCATCAGCGCGAAGAGGTTGATGGTGCAGCCCGGCAGCCGCGTAGCGTCGCCGTTGACATCGATGGTCTCGCCGGTGCGCAGGTCGGTGATCGCGATGGCGGTGTTGATCGTCGTGCGGTCGATTGCCGCCGCGATGTCGTCCCGCAGCCACAGCATGTCGGCGGCTGGCGCCGGGTCGCGGCGGCCGCTGCAGAGAGGCGTGCGGAAGGCCAGCGTCTCGCCGGGCTTCCAGCCGGCGGCGGTGAACGTGTTGACGCGTGCGAAGTGTGTTGATCTTTCGAGGACGCCCGTCCACACCCAGCCCCACGTCGATGGCGCCACGGCCCCGGTACTGACGAAGGTACCGGGGGTGAACCCGTTGTTGACCAGGCTCAGGTCGAGCCACTGCGGCCCGGAGCGCGACGGCGTCCAGAGGAAGAACACGCGGACGCCGTTCGGCGTGGCGGCGGCGCACTCGGCGAGCATGACGCCGGGGCCCTGTGCCGGCGCCGGCACGGGTGGCGGCGCGGGCGTCGGTGACGGCGTCGGCGGCACGCTGGTGCGCGTCGGCGTGTGCGTCGCCTTTGCAGCCGAGACGTTGGAGGCAAGGTGGGGCGGCAGCAGCAGTCCGACGATGGCCACCGTGATGATGCCCAGCGCCGCGGCGGCGACGATCTTCAAAGGTTCGCGCCCTCCCTCGTCAAGTACCCTGCCGGTCGATTGTCCGTGACCAGCGCCCAACGATCAACGTCGCCGGGTTGGCTGATCATATGGTCGGCCGCTGTTACCCTGAGACGATGACCTCGATGGCCCTTCGTGTGCTGAAGCTGCGGCCGCAGGCCCGCTTGCCCGCGCGCGCGACGCCGGCGGCGACCGGCATCGACCTGTACGCGTGCGTCGATGCGCCGTTGTCGCTGGGGCGCGCGCCGGTCATGGTGCCGACCGGCATCGCTATCGAGTTCCCCGCGGGGTACGACGTCCAGGTGCGGCCGCGCTCAGGCCTTTCGGCGAAGGGCGTGGGCGTCGCGCTAGGGACCATCGACGCGGACTACCGCGGCGAGGTGCTGGTGACGATGTGGACGTTCGGCGACCTTGATTCGTACGAGGTCGGACACGGCGACCGCATCGCCCAGCTCGTTGTCACCCGGCTCGCGCCCGTCGATGTGGTTGAGGTCTCCGAGCTGACGGCGACACCGCGGGGCGACGGCGGACACGGCTCCACGGGCAGGTAGGCGGGTCGCCTTGACCGCCTCTTCGGGCGATTGCTAGACTTCCGGGGCAATTGCGGGCGGCTTGACGTGGCTCTGCGGCGGGTCTGCGCAGGGCATTTTTTTCGCCACCCGGAGCGGCATCGTGGTGGGCGTGGCCTAGCGGTTAAGGCGCCAGGTTGTGGCCCTGGAGATCGAGGGTTCAAATCCCTCCGTCCACCCCAATTCCCCCTCCGACGAACCTCAAAGGAGTCCGCCGTGCCCGACGAGACGCCCGCCGAGGGTTCCCGCTCCGACCACCAGCAGTCCGAGCAACCCGAAGGTGCCGCCTCCGTCACCCCGGGCGGTTACGCGTACACCGTCGTGGACGACGAGGCCGCCGAGCTCGGACGCCCCAATGCGGCCGCAAAGCAGGGCATCCGCATCCACGCGGCGCTGCTGGCTGCCGCCGTCATCATTCCGGCGATTGCCGCCGGCGCGATCGCCTGGTTCATGGCGCCGTCCGGTGGCGGCGATGGTGGCCGGATCGCCGCTGACGTTGCGAACGTCATCAGCGCGTTCAGCCAGGGCAACGGCGCCACCGCCTCGATCCGGTACGAGGGGGAGCTGCCGGCGGGCTACCCCAACGACGTGCCGTCCTACCCGGGCGCGAAGCTCGTGTCATCGATGCTCCAGATCAACGGCGAAGACGCCGGCTACCTGGTGGTGTACGACACCGGGGACTCGCGCGGGACCGTCGCGGCGTACTTCGAGGACAAACTTGCGGCGGATCCGTGGCAGGTTGACGCGGGTCAGGACAATCGCGACTCGACGCTACAGCAGTTCAGCAAGATCGACGACCCGAACATTCGCGGCCTCGTGCTCGCGGCGGAGTCGAAGGGCGACAAGCTCACGACGATCGTCGTCAGCGTGCAGGTAACCGCCGGTGCGAAGGATCTCGCGAATGACGCGTTCGCCCTCGGCGCGAGCAAGCCGCTGCCGGAGGGCTTCCCGGAAGCCGTGCCGCAGTACCCCGATTCCACGGTGATCGAGCTGGCATTCCAGAAGCAGCCGAACGCCAAGTCGTTTGTCGTGTCGTTCGTGACGAAGGACGACATCTCCAAGGTGCTCGACTACTACCGCGACCAGCTCGAAAGCGGCGGCCTGACCGTTACCGACGGCGATGCCAGCCAGTCGCCGTTGGCGGACGCTGAGGCGGTGGAATTCACCGACGATGAGCAGACGGTCGGCGGTCAACTCACGGCCGGCACGTTCGCGGAAGACGAGAGCTACACCCGCATCGACCTGCAGGTGCAGACGCAGAAGCAGTAGCGGCGGCGCGCCGCGGGCGCTGTGTTAGACTGCGTCCGGCCTCGCATGCGCCCGTAGCTCAGCGGATAGAGCATCGGTCTTCGGAACCGAGGGTCGGGGGTTCGAATCCCTCCGGGCGTGCCACTCCTCAGATACGGCTCGAGTGAGCCGTCGAATTGACAGCTCTCATGCCGTAAACGAAGGAGGGGAGATTGACGACGACAACTGCTGCGACACAGCCAGGACGCGTTCCATGGGGCAAGCAGGACAATCGACGCACAGCCCACGTTACCCGTGTGGTACAGGACTCGCCCGAGATCACGACGATCGCCCTGAGCGAGATGCAACTACTCGAACTTGTGGGCGCCATCTCCATCGCGTTACGGGAAAAGGCCAAGCACCGAGACGGCTATCACCTGGCTCTTCGCAAGGATGGCCGAGGCAGCAGGGTGGACCTTTGTCACGGTAACCCGCCGTGCGATGGTGGCGCTGCCTCTCTCAGCCTCGTTGCCCCACCGAAGCCCGTTAGCAAAAAGTAGGCCCGAGGCCATCGCCGGCTCTTGGCCTGGCGGCAACGCAGACACCACGGGTCGTTCTGACAGCAACGGCGACAGCAACCCGAAGAGAGGGCAGCCCCAAGTCGCATCTTGACGTCCTCCTCCATTCGCTGACCTGCGGCTCTTGACTACGGCGGCGATCACGGCTACCGTCGTGAGCCAACACGGGGGAGCCATGGGGACTGCACATGGCTATTGCTGCCGATGCATTTGGCGATGAGCGCGCTCTGGTCCTGGCCTGCCAGGCGGGACACGACGCCGCGCTCGCGTCGTTCTACGAGCGATTCTTCTCGCCCGTCTATCGCTACGTGCTCGCGTCCGCCGGCCGGCGCGAGGACGCGGAGGACATCGCCGCCGAGGTCTTCGTCAAGGCGCTGCGCGGCATCGGCCGCTTTCGCTTCGAGGACGACTCGAAGCCGGTGACGGCGTGGCTGTTCCGCATCGCCCGCAACGAAGTCGCCGACCACTTCCGCCGGGCGCGCCGCAGGATCGCGCCTTCTTCGCTGAGCGCTCAACAAATCGAACCTTCGGGACGTTATGATCCTTTAGAGACCAAAGATTCCGTGATGGATCTCGCCCGCGCGCTGCGCGGACTGCCCGGCGCCCAGCGAGACGCGATCCTGCTTCGATTGGCCGCCGGGCTCTCGACCCGTCAGACCGCCGAAGCGATGGGCAAGCCCGAAGGGACCGTGCGCTCGCTCCTCCATCATGGCATCAAGGCCGTACGAGCGGCGATGGAGCGATAACCGTGCCTGCTGATTCCGACCGTCCATATCGTGGCCGCGCTGCTGAGGCCTTCCATGCGCTCGATCACGGGGGCGACCTCGCCAGGATGCGCATCTGGCGCCGCGTCGAGCAGGGGATCCGCGAGGACCGCCGGCGACGCCGGCGGCGTCTCGGATGGATCGGCGGCGTCGCCGCGAGCGCGGTGGCGGTGCTCGCGATCGCGCTGCCGTCCGGGCTTGACACGCTGCGCGGGTGGTACGAGCCCTCCGAGCGGGAACAACACAGTGTCGCCGTCAGCGCAGTGATGGAGATGCTCGGCCAGCAGCAGGTCCGCGCCGCCACAGATGGCTCCACCGGCTTTGAGGACTTCGCCCAGTTCATCGTGACGGAGGCGAGCACCGGAGCCGAGTAGGGACACGGCGCGCTCCGCCACACATGACATACCGATTCCTGCGCGGATTCCTCCTAGCCCTTGGCGTCGTGGCCACGTTCACGATGGGCCATCGCCCGGCGCAGGCCGCCGAACCATCGCTGCTCTCCGTCTCACCGGCCGCCGCAAGCGCCAGCGCCGGCGACGACGTGGCGCTGGACATCAATGCCGCAAACGTCCCCGCACAGCCCGGGCTCGGCGGCTATTTGATCGTCCTGACGTGGGATCCTGGTGTGCTCACGCTGACGTCGCTGGCCGACGCCGGCTGGGTGACGGGCGGGCAGGTGATCGTCGTCTGCACGACCCCGATCATTGACAATGACGCCGGCACCGCCGAGATCGATTGCTCGCCCGTTATCGGCTTTGGCGCGGGCGTTTCGACCACCGAGCCGCACGTCCTCGCACAGGCAGTCTTCCAGGCGAAGGCTCCGGGGACGACGGCCGTCGATCTCACTGACTCCGTCCTGCTCAACACCTCGAACGTCGCAATGACGAGCACGCTCACTGGCGGCTCGGTCACCGTCACCGCGCCGACACCGACGGGAGCGGCGTCGCCGGAGGCCACGCAGACGCCGCAGCCCACGAGCACTCCTCCGACCGTCCAGCCCACCAGCACTTCGGTAGCGCAGGCGACCCAGGAGCCGATGTCGCCGACTCCTTCAACAAAACCGGCGGGGGAGACGTTATCTAAGGTAGAAGTGCCCCGGACAGGTTCCGGGACGCCCGCCGGCGCGGAGGACAGCGGCTTCGCATGGTGGACGCCCGTCCTGACCGCGGCCGGGGCGGCGCTCCTGGGGATCGGCGGCTTCACCGCTGTCCGCCGGGCCAACACGCGAAGAGACCACCGGTAAGACGTTGACGATAGCGGCGGCGATATGGCCGGCGCGCCATTCTAAGGAGGGACTGGCATGTTGAAGAGAGTTCTGCTGATCACGGCGGCGGCGCTGGCGCTATCGATCGCTGCGTTTGGGGCGTACACGCAGTTCGGCCACAAGGGCCACGCCGAGGCGGCGCGCCTGATCAACTGCACCGTCGACGCCGCGGCGCACCCGAACGTCGAGATTACGTGCACGGGCAAGATCATCGTCATCACGCCGCTCGGCACGAAGGTGATTGACTTCACGCTCGTCGTGGACGCCGTCGACAACCCGCCGCAGGGCCCGAGCTTCGGCGACGTCATCAACTCGTGCACCATCGACTTCGGGAACGGGCCGCGGCCGATTCACATTGGACCGTGCCCCTAGCGCGAACTTGACGCGATAACCACCAGACACGCCCGCCCGGCTTTACTGCAAAGCCGGGCGGCGTGTATCTATAGCCGGGGGGCGCCGAGGGATGCATGAGAAGGCTGCTGGCCGCGCTCGTCCTGGCTGTGATCCCCGCATCGACGCTGGGGTTTCTCTGCCTGCCTATGCTGCCCGCGCCCGCTACGCCCTACACAGGCGCCGCGCCCGCAGGCACGTTCAGCCCCACCGTCTCTGTTACCGATAGCTCGACCGTCGCGGGCGCGGCAGGCACGCTGACCTTCAGCATCGATCTGGCGCAAGGCGACCTGATACCGCAGGGCGTGGCGATCCTCGTGCCTGCCGGTTGGGGTGTTGCGTCCGATGCGGCCGTCCCGGACGGCGCGCAGGTGGGCGCCATCAGCGGGACCTTCACCGCATCGAACCTCGGCGGTCCGTGCATGACCCTGGCCGATTACCTCCCGGACCTGTTCGAAGCGACCACGGACACCGGCTCGCCAACGTATCCGGCGTTCCTGGCGGCGCTCGCGCCCGGCACCCACAAGGCGCGGTACTACGGCATCGACAGCATTGCGGGGCTGCCCAACGCCGCCGTGCCGGTCAACATCATCGTGGATCAGCTTCCCGCGCCGGACAACCGGCACCAACTCATCGTCATCGTCGGCGATCCGGCGACGTCCCCCAACCTGACGACGGAGGTCATGTGCTCGCCCTGGACGTTCGCGCTCACGCTGCAAGGCACGGCGACTCCCGGTGGCGAACCGCTGTACACGAACCCTGCGACGCCAGGTGCGTACGAGTTCTCGGCTGTCCTGGCGAGCGAGTCGGACGCGGACAACGATGGCTACAGCAACGCCACGGACAACTGCGCCCAGAGGGCGAACGCGGACCAGACTGACACTGACGAGGACCTGATGGGCGACGCGTGCGACCCCAGCCCGTCCGTGAAGAACACCGACATCGATTCGGACGGCATCGCCAACGGCTACGACAACTGCGCGCTGGCGCCGAACAGCACCCAGGACGACAGCGACTTCGATGGACTTGGAAACGGATGTGATGGACTCCCGGACACGGTGACGGGAACGCGTTACGTGCTCGGCTGCGCACAGTATCTGTACGTTGGCGTTCCTGGCTCGGGTACCGGCTCGTGCTCTAATCTCACGGAACCCGCGCCGACGCCGACGCCCACGCTGGTACCGGGGAGCGCCGTTGGCGGCGTGGCCGAATCACTCGATCTCGCGGCGCTGCCGGCGCCCGCATCGGGCGCGGCAGGCGCTCGTCGAGGTGCGTACGCCAGCGTAGCCGCGGGTGCCGCGCTCCTCGCCGCGGCATCGATGTCCGCATGGAGGGCCCGCCGGCGGCGATGACGGCGCCGTGTGTCACGGCGCCGCGAACAGCATGGCGAAACTGTTGCCTCGCAGGTCGGTGACCTTCCGCTCCGCGAACTGCGGGAAGATGTGCGCGACCTGCTCCAGAACCAGCGCGTCCTCCGGCACCCGGTCTGTCGACTGCACGATGACGCAGCCGACGCCGGTGATGTTCTCCGGCAACCCAGCATCCACCCGCGCGAAGACATCGCTGTGCGACATCAGGTACGGGGGTGGCTCGATGCGGTACGACCTGAAGACGTTGGCAAACAACCGCGACTGCTCGTCGCTGCGCGTGATGATGAAGGTCTGCTTGTGCTCGCACTGCGGCTCGCGGTAGGCGCGCAGGACGACCGGCTCCCACGACGGGGGGCCGTATCGGACCGGGAGCTGCGCCCAGAACCTGTGCAGGTTCAGGTAGAGGACCAGCGGGAAGAGCGCGACGACGACGCCCCAGCTGATCCCGTGCTGCCACGTTCGATCGCCGACGAGACGCCGATAGGGCGACGCCGCTGCGATCGGGCGTACGAGCGCATCGACGGCGATGGCGGCCAGGGCGGCCACAGGCGGGACGACGGCGTGCATGCGCGAGATCGGCGGCTTCGGATACGGGTTTGTGAAGCCGTTGAACGCCACCTCGACGATCCACCAGATGAACAGCAGCCGGTACGCCGGCCGGTTCATCCGCGGCACCACCACGCCCAGGCCGAGCACGTAGAGCATCGCCGTCAGCGGATCCGCCATCGAGCCCCACACGTAGTGGCGGCCCTCCGTCATGAAGTTGAACGAGATGAAGCTGAATTGCAGGTTGACGATCAGCCGTTCGTAGCGGTCGCCGGTGACCTCCGACGAGTAGCTGATCGCCGACTGGCCGAACATCTGGTCGAAGACGTGCGCCGGACCGTCGGTAGCGAATAGCGGCAGCGCGAGCAGGATGAAGCCGCCGGCGAGCGGCACGAACACGGCCGGACGAAACGCTCGCTGACCGAACGTCAGCATGAACAGCGACGCGACGACGACGGCGGCGCGTCCGGACTCGAACGTGTAGAAGCCGAGGCCGAGCGCGAGGCCGCTGCCGAACAGCGCGAGCGCCGAGTCGCGGCGCAGCCCCACGACGAGCAGCCACAGCCCGAGCGCCGTCGGAAACATGCCGTCGAGGTAGAGGAAGTGGTGGGCGTACCCGAAGATGTAGTGCGAGCAGGCGAAGAGCACCGTCGCAAGCACGGCCACCCGCGCCCGAAACAACTCGCGGATCAGCAGGTAGAACGGCACAAACGAGATCGCCGCGGCGAAGACCGAGTACGACTTCCAGGCGAAGTTGTCTTCGTTGCCGATCTTGAGAAACAGCGCCTGGCCGGCGGACCCGAGCACGGAGAAGAGGCCGTCCGCGCCGCGATGGCTCCACGGGTTGAAGAAGGCTCCCTTCGCGATGCCGAGCGCGTAGTTGAAGTTGGCGTACTCATCGCCAACGGCGGCGTACTTCCAGCTTCCGAGGTCACGGAGGTTGAGGTAGATGAACCCGCCCGTCACCGCGGCGAGGAATGCGGCATGCGGCAACAATGACCTGGTCGTATGCCAGCGCACCGGCGTCGCGGTGCGATCGCGGGCGACGAACGGCGCGGCCACGAGCAACAGCGCCGCCAGCATGATGAGATTGAGCGTGTGCTGGTAGTGGTCGCCGTACAGGCGCCAGAGGAACAGCGCCCATAGCAGGAGTCCGAGCGCCGCCCCCGCCCACAGGACGAGGTCGTTCCTCGTTCCGAAGCGGAACGGGCGCGTCGTAGCGAGCATGCGGTCGTCGCGGTCGGCGTCGTCGTAGTGGAGCGCGGCGATCCCGAGCACCAGCGCGCCCGCTACGAGCAGGATGAACGCGGCGGAGACCTCGCGCTTGTTTGGGTACACCCAGAATGCGCGGGCGAGCACGTCGAGCGGCGAAAGGGGGCCCGGGAGCGCCCGCGTGGTCATCGCCTGGCCTGCCCACGCGAGGCCGAGGGCGCACACCGTCAATCCGATCGCGAACACGCGGGACCATGGCGCCGCCGCCAAGCGTTGACGCTCGACCGCTTCGTCGTCGTCGGCGCCCATCGGGGCGGGTTCGCCCGCCGGAAAGGCGCTCATCGGCGCGCGGGCGCTCTTAATCGAATCACCCGGCGATGGTACGACGGCACCCGGCACGATGCAATGCAGCTTGCATCGCCTCGCTGCGCCGCTCGCGACGGGATTGGACTAGAAGAGCTCCATCGCCGCGGCGCGCACGCGATCCGCGTTCGGCGGGAACGCGAGTTCGAGCGGCCGGCTGAACGGTACGGGCGCGTGCGGCGAGGTGACCATCTTTACCGGGCCGTCCAGGTCGTCGAACGCCTGCCCGGCGATGAGCGCGGCGACGTCGGCCGCCAGCCCGCAGCGCGGGAAGCCCTCGTCGACCACCACCGCGCGCCCGGTCCGCCGCACCGATGCGAGGATCGTCTCCTCGTCGAGCGGCGCGAGGCTGAGGAGATCGACGACCTCCGCATCGATGCCGTCGGCTTCGAGCGCCTTCGCCGCCTGGAGGCAGACGGATGTCGTCAGCGCGGCGCCGATCAGCGTCACGTCGGCGCCGGGGCGCGCGATCCTCGCGTGTCCGATGGGGAACTCGTACGGCTCTTCGGGGACGTGCTCCGACTGTCCCAGCAACAGCTTGTGGACGCAGAAGACGACCGGGTCGTTGTCGCGGATGGCGGCGGTGAGGAGTCCCTTGGCGTGGTATGCCGACGAAGGCGCGACGACTTTCAGGCCCGGAATGTGCGCGAAGAATGAGTACAGCATCTTCGAGTGCTGCGCCGCCATGCCGACGCCCGCGCCGACATGCGTGAGCATCGTCAGCGGCACGTTGACGCGGCCGCCCGACATGTAGTGGGCGAACGCCGCCTGGTTCATGATCGGGTCCAGGCAGACGCCGATGAAGTCGACGAACATCAGCTCCGCGACGGGACGGAGGCCCGTGATGGCCGCGCCCACTGCGGCGCCGAGATAGCCCATCTCCGAGATCGGCGTATCGAGCACGCGGCCTGCGCCGAACTCGGTGTAGAGCCCCTTGTATTCGGCGAACGCGCCTCCCCAGGCCTCGGACAAACCCTCGGCGTCGCGGCCCGCACCGCCGGCGACGTCCTCGCCGAGCAGGATCACTGCCGGATCGCGGCGCATCTCCAGGCGGAGCGCCTCGGCGATCGCTTCGCGGAAGCTGATAATCCGTTCCGCGGTCATCGCAACACCTCGCTGCAGACGCCGGCCATGATCTCCGAGAGCTCCGGCAGCGGACTGCCTTCAGCGAACGCGACCGCCTCATCCATTCGCCGCTCGGCGTCCGCCGCCATCTCGTCGAGTTGCTTCGTCGCGACGCCGTGCTGCTGCTGCAGATACTCGGCGGACCGCAGGATGCAATCGCGCGATCGGAACCACTCGACTTCATCCGCGGATCGGTAGCGGGCCGGATCGCCGACGAAGTGGCCGAAGTAGCGGTACGTCTCGCACTCCAGCAGCACCGGGCCTTCGCCCGAACGCGCATGGGCGACGGCCTCACGCGCCTTCGCGAACACGTCGAGCACGTCCTGGCCGTCGGCCATCAGGCCCGGCATCCTGTAGCCGGGCGCGCGGTCCACGACGTGTTCGGCCGAGAGCGCGTACTCGACGGGCGTCGCTTCGCCGTAGCGGTTGTTCTCGCAGACGAAGATGACCGGCAGCTTCCACACCGCCGCCAGGTTCAACGACTCGTGGAAGGCGCCGATGTTCGAGGCTCCATCGCCAAAGAACGCCACGGCGACGCGTCCCGATCCGGTGAGCTTCGCCGTGAGTGCCGCGCCGCAGGCGATGGGCAGGCCGGCGCCGACGATGCCGTTCGCGCCGAGCATGCCGCGGCGGAAATCGGCGATGTGCATCGAGCCTCCCTTGCCCTTGCAGGTGCCGGTTGCTCGACCGAATAGCTCGGCCATCATCTCGCTCGGGTCCACGCCCTTGGCCAGGCAGTGGCCATGGCCGCGGTGCGTCGACGTCACGTAGTCGTCGTCGCGCAGGGCGCCGCAGACGCCCGCCGCGACCGCCTCCTCGCCGACGTAGAGGTGGCCGACGCCGCTGAACGCGCCCTTGAGCACGAGCGTGGCGACGCGCTGTTCGAAGGCGCGAATCAGCACCATCGTGGCGTGCAGTGCGAGGAGAGTGTCGCGAGACGGTGTTGCATGTGAGTCCGGGGGTGGCGCCGTATCGGGCACGGGATTGCTCCTTGTGGCTTCCTGTCCAGCGTGCGGTTGTCTGATGCTCGCGACGATAGTGCGGTGATGGCGCGCGATCTAGGGCCGAAGGTCGTGTGGGGCAGAGCCAGCGGGACCTGTGACTGGAACGGCATCAACTTGACAGGTTCCGAGCGATCATTTACGCTTCGGGAAATCCTCCCCCCGCAGTCTCCTGTTCGACACGGTTCTTCCGACGTACATGACGGCTTCAACGGATGAGGTCGCCGGCTTCGTCTGGCGGAACAAATTTGTGTGTACGCCGTATTCGCCGGCTAATCTGCCGGACCAACGAAACATTTCGCGGCGACAGGAGGTACGTCACATGACAGGGGAAATCAAGCGCCTGGACCGGAGCCGTGGCTTTGGATTCATCCGCCCGGAGGGAGCGTCCGAGGACGTCTTCTTCCACAGCTCGGCCCTCCAGGGCCTGGTCTTCGATTCGCTGAACGAAGGTCAGACCGTGGAGTTCGAGAAGCAGCCGGACGACCGCGACCCGCGCCGCAGCCGGGCCGTCAACGTCCGCGTCGCCGGCTAACAACCCGGCCGCAAGCGATACCGGCATGACCTGCCGGCGGGGTGCGCTTCACGCGTGGCCTCGCCGGCAGGTCATGTTCTTTCCCGGCACAGCGCCCCGTCGCTGCTTCCGGTGGCGATTGCCCGCTGCGGTCCGCAGCTTGACGCGCATCGGCCCGCTGTTGAGGCGCCTGGCCGAATCCGCCATGCTTGGCGACGAGCGTACTGCTACACCGGATGCGAGAAAGCGGAACGGGTAGGCTCTATGAGCATGGGTTCGCCAATCGAGCAAGAGGGAAAGTGGCGGCTCGCCGGTGAGGCGCACGCCGAACAGGTGCGCGCCGGGCTCAGGGCGCACGGCGCGCGGCTTCAGGGCGTCGATGAGGAGCTGAATCGCCTGTTCGACCGCAACGGCGAGTTGCGCGCCAGGAGCCAGGTGCTGCGCCTCCGCATGTTCGGAGGGCAGGACCGGGCCATTTTGACGTGGAAGGGTAAGGCCCGCCGCGACGGCAAGGTCAAGTCGCGCGCCGAGCAGGAAGTCGGCGTCGACGACGCCGGTACGGTCATCGCCATCCTCGCCGGCATCGGATTCACGGGGACGATCGAGTACCCCAAGACGCGCGAGAACTGGCAGCTTGGAGATGCGGCCGTGTCGATCGACGCGCTGCCCTTTGGCCTGTTCTGTGAGATCGAGGGGGACCTCCAGGAGATCGCGCGGGTCGCCGGGCTGCTCGGGCTCACGGATGCACATGCCGAGCGGCGCGGCTATCCCGCGCTCATGCGGGCCTTCCTCAAGCAGTGAGCTGCTTCACCGGTATCCCTCGACCACGGCGCGGCGCGGCAACTGCCACCACGCGGCATCGCACGCCTGGCGCAGTTCATCGTCGAGCACCAGGTCCGCCGCCGCGAGCGTGTCATCAAGTTGGTCCGGCTTGCTGGCGCCGATGATCGCCGACGTGATCCCCGGCTGAGCGAGCACCCATGCGATCGCCACCGATGCCAGCTTCATCTCGCGGGCGTCCGTTGCACTGCGCAGTGCGGCGACGGCGTCGAACTGCGCGTCGTTCCAGTAGCGCTGCTGGTACATGGCGCCGGCGCTGCCGAGCGTGAAGCGCGTGCCGCTGAGCGGCGCGTCGCCTTTGGTGTACTTGCCCGAGAGAAAGCCCCCGGCCAGCGGGTTGTAGACGATGACGCCCAGCCCGTTGTTGCGGCAGAGCGGCAGCAGTTCGGTCTCGATCTCCCGGTACAGCAGGTTGTAGCGGGGCTGCAGTGACTCGTAGCGGCTGATGCCGAGGCGGTCGCTCGTCGCCAGTGCCTCGCCCAATCGCCAGGCCGGATAGTTGGAGCAGCCGGCGTAACGCACCTTGCCGGATCGCACGAGGTCATCGAGCGCGCGCAGCGTCTCGTCAATGGGCACGTGCGGGTCGAAGGCGTGGACCTGGTACAGGTCGATGACGTCGGTGCCAAGCCGCCGCAGGCTCGCTTCGACGGCGCGCTGGATGTGGTAGCGCGAGAGGCCGCCGTCGTTCGCCCCCGGCCCCATGCGCCCCGCACACTTCGTCGCGAGCACGATGCGGCTGCGGTTGCCGCGCTCGCGCATCCAGCGGCCGATGATCTCCTCCGTCCGTCCCACCGTCGCCAGGTCGCCGCCGAGCGGGTACACGTCGGCGGTGTCGATGAAGTCAATGCCGCCCTCGGCGGCGCGGTCGAGGATCGCGAACGCCGTCGCTTCGTCGCACTGCAACCCGAAGGTCATCGTGCCGAGGCAGAGCGAGGGGACGCGCAGTCCGGTGCGCCCGAGTGTCCGTACTTGCATGACGCCTCCTACTCTCTCGAACCCCGCGGCGGCAGGTCTGGCAGCAACGGAACGTTGCTGTACTATCAAGGTTGCCAGAACGCCTGGGCACGAGAAAGCAGGAGCAGGCATGAAGCTGGGTTACTCGACGGGCTACTGGAGCAGCGGACCGCCCGCCGGCATCGAGGATGCGATCGCGGAAGCGGAACGCATCGGGTTCGACTCCATCTGGGCGGCTGAAGCCTATGGCTCCGATGCACTGACGCCGCTTGCGTGGTGGGGCGCGAAGACGAAGCGCCTCAAGCTGGGCACGTCGATCGCGCAGATTTCCGCGCGCACGCCCGCGGCTATGGCGATGGCCGCGATGACGCTCGATCACCTGTCGGGGGGACGCTTCATCCTGGGGTTGGGCGCGTCCGGCCCGCAGGTCGTCGAAGGGTGGTACGGGCAGCCGTATCCGAAGCCGCTGCAGCGCACGCGCGAGTACATCGAGATCGTTCGCGCCATATTCGCGCGCGACAAGCCCGTCGAGTTCCAGGGCGAGCACTACAAGATGCCGTACCCCGGCGGCATGGGCCTCGGCAAGCCGTTGAAGTCGACGGTCCACCCGTTCCGCACGGATATCCCGATCTACCTGGCTGCCGAGGGACCGAAGAACGTCGCGCTGGCCGCCGAGATCGCGGACGGCTGGCTGCCGCTGTTCTTCTCGCCCAGGAGCGACAAGTTCTACCGACAGGCGCTGGCCGAGGGATTCGCGCGACCGGGCGCGCGGCGCACGGCTGCCGATTTTGAAGTCGCGGCTATGGTTCAGGTGATCATCAGCAACGACATTGAGGCGGCCGCGGACATGATGCGGCCGATGCTCGCGCTTTACGTCGGCGGCATGGGCGCCAAGGGCGCGAACTTCCACTTCGACGTGCTCGCCCGCCTCGGCTACGAGGAGGAGTGCAACCACATCCAGAAGCTGTACCTCGAGGGCAACAAGCGCGAGGCGATCGCCGCCATTCCGACGTCGATGGTGGAAGACACGGCGCTGATCGGTCCCGTGGAGAAGATCCGCGAGGAGCTTGAGGAGTGGAAGAAGACTTCGCTGACGACGATGCTGGTCAGCGGTCCGGCGGAGATGCTGCGCCCGATCGCGGAATTGGTGCTTGGCTGAGCCGCCTCGGGCGTAGTCGCCGCGCAGTTATCGTATTTCGTTGGTATTACCGATGGAGGGTGCCATGATCAAGGGATTGAGACTCGCCAGCATCTGGAGCGAAGACCTCAATAACCTGCTGCCGTTCTATCGTGATGTGGTGGGCCTGACGCCGGGAATGGAATCACCGGGGTTTGTGATTCTTGGCGATCCGAACGGCCCCGCGCTGGCGCTGGGCACGCACAGCGACGTGCATGGTGCGTCGAAGGATCCGAACCGCCACATGGTGCTGCTGGAGACGGACGACTGCGTTCGCGAGCACAAGCGGCTTAAGGACGCGGGAGTGACGTTCATCCAGGATCCCGAGGCCATGGACGGCGGTCTGACGATCGCGACGTTCCGCGATCCCGAGGGCAACCTGATTCAGATCGCGCAGTTCGGTTAGGACACGCCGATCGAAACGCCGGACAGCCGCGGCCTGACGCTCTCCTTCTTTGGCGGTGCCGGCACCGTGACCGGATCGCGCTACCTGCTGGGCGCAAACGGCCGTCGTGTGCTTGTCGACTGCGGCATGTTCCAGGGGCTGAAGGAACTGCGGTTGATGAACTGGCGCAGGCCGCCGTTCGATCCGCACACAATCGACGACCTGCTGCTCACGCACGCGCACATCGACCACGCCGGCTACATCCCGCGGCTCGTACGGGAAGGCTATCGCGGCCGCATCTACTGCACGCCCGCGACGGCGGAACTGGCTGAGGTGCTTCTGCTCGACTCGGCGAAGCTCCAGGAAGAGGACGCCGACTACGCGAACCGCAAGGGCTTCAGCAAGCACGCCCCGGCGCTGCCGCTTTACATGGCGAGGGACGTTGAAGCAGCGCTGCGCCGTTTCGAGGCCGTCGACTACGGACGCTGGCTCGATCTTGGCAATGGCGTGCGGGCGCGCTTGCACAACTCCGGCCACATCCTCGGCTCCGCGTTCGTCGAGTTCGAGGCGGACCGTGGCGGCGGCAGCACGAAACGCATCGTGTTCAGCGGCGACCTCGGCCGCTACGGCGTACCGCTGCACACCGACCCTGAACCGTTGCCGGCGTGCGACGCGCTGGTTATCGAATCGACGTACGGTGACCGCCTGCACGATCCGGCCACGCTTATCGACCAGATCAAGCAGCCGTTCACGGAGACGCTGGCGCGTGGCGGCACGGTGCTCATGCCGTCGTTCGCGCTGGCGCGCACGCAACTTGTGACGCTGATGATCGGCGAGCTGATCGCGTCGGGCGAACTGCCGGACGTGCCGGTGCACGTGGACAGCCCGATGGCGATTGAGATCACTCGCATTTACAACCGCTATCTCAACGGAGGCGGCCTCGACGAGGGGTTGGACGACGGCAAAGGCGGGAAGTTGCTGCCGCGCGGCGTGAGCTTCCATCGCACGGTCGACGAATCGAAGACGCTGAACCGGCTCCGCGGTCCGCGCATCATCATCTCGTCGAGCGGCATGCTTACCGGCGGGCGGGTGCTGCACCACCTGCGGCGGTTGATGCCCGAGCCGGACAACCTGATCGTGCTCGCCGGTTACCAGGCGCCGGGAACGCGTGGACGCGCCCTGCGCGAGGGCGCGAAGGCGCTGCGGATGCACGGGCAGGACATCCCGGTGCGGGCGAAGGTGCTGGTCGTCGAGGGCATATCAGCGCACGCCGACAGCAGTGAGTTGATGCGCTGGCTGCGCTCCGGCGATACGCTGCCACGCGTTGCGTTCGTCACGCATGGCGAGCCCGAAAGTTCGGCGGCGCTGGCGCAGCGCATCGGCGCGGAGGCGGGCGTGACGTCGTTGACGCCGCATCTGGATGAGGAATTCGACCTGGCCGAGATGCTGGCGTGATGGGTTGATGCGCGGTCAGTCGAAGACGACGGTCTTGTTCCCGTAGACGACGATGCGGTTGCGCAGGTGCAGGTCGACGGCTCGCGCCAGCACCATCTTCTCCAGATCGCGACCCTTGCGGACGAGATCGACGACCGCATCGCGATGGCTCACACGCGCGACATCCTGATCGATGATCGGCCCCTGGTCCAGTTCCGGCGTGGCGTAGTGCGCGGTGGCGCCGATGATCTTGACGCCGCGCTCGTGCGCCTGGTGATACGGCCGCGCGCCCGCGAACGCGGGCAGGAACGAGTGGTGGATGTTGATGATGCGGTTTGGGTACTGCCGCACCACGTCGTCGCTCAACACCTGCATGTACCGGGCGAGGATCACCAGGTCGATGTGGTGCGCCTCCAACTCGGCGATGACGAGGCGCTGCTGATCCGCCTTCGTCGCGGGTGTCACCGGCAGGTGTCGGTAGGTCGCGCCGAACTCCTCGACGATGGCGCGCGCCTCCGGGTGGTTGCTGATCACGAGCGGGATATCGGCGTTCAGTTCGCCCAGCCGCCGGCGCGCCATGATGTCGTACATGCAGTGATGCAGCTTCGAGACGAAGACTGCGACGCGCGGGACGTAGTCGGAGAAGCGCAGGCTCCACGTCATGTCGAACCGTTCGGCGATGGGGCGGAACGCGTCCGCGATCTGGTCGCGCTCGACGGCGAAGCCGTCGAGTTGCCACTCGACGCGCTGCAAGAAGACGCCTTCCTCGTGGTCGGTGTGCTGGTCCGCGTGGACGATATTGCCGTTGTTCCGGTAGAGGAAATCCGACACCGCTGCGACCAGGCCCCGCTGGTCGCGGCAAGAAATGAGCAGCACCGCCGTCACGCCGTTCGCCATCACGTGGGACGATAGCATATCGCGAACGGGGAACAGAGAACCGGCCGCGCGCCGAGACGGCACGGGTGCCGGGTTTCCGTCTACACAGGTGCGTTCGGCGCGACGAGCGGCCACGGCCGCGTGCGCTCCATGACGAGCGCCAGGTCCAGCAGCAGCGCGTCGTCGTGGCGCCGGGTGATCGCCTGCAAGCCGATCGGGAGGCCGCTCTCCGAGAGGCCCGCCGGGATCGAGATAGCGGGGTAACCCGAGATGCTCGCCGGGATCGTCAGCGCGCCGCCGTTGTACGGGCTGACGTCCAGGTCGCCGACTTTGACCGGCATCGGCCCTTCCGCTGCGAAGGGTTCGACCGGGCTGACGGCGGACAGGATGATGTCGACCTGCTCGAACATGTCCGCCATCGCCTCGTTCATCTCCATGCGAAAGCGCTCGGCCGCTGCGGCGTGCCAGACCCGGTATCCCTCCATGGACTGCATGCCAAAGCGCACCTCGAATGTCAGGTCGTCCTTGCAGTCCGGCCAGTACGGTTTGAGGTCGGCATACAGGCCCGGCGCGCCGGCGGTTGCCCACGACGTGCCGCCTTCCGGCAGGCGGATGTCCGCACCGACCCGCGACAGGCCGGCGGCGGCGACAAGCGCCTCCGCGGCGTCGCTGACGATTCGCTCGACCTCGGGATGGACCACCGCACATGTGAGATCGGGGACGACGGCGACGCGCAATCCCTTGAGCGCGCGGGTGCCCAGGTCACGCTCCCACCCATCGATCCGGGGCAGGCTAAGCGCGTCGCGGGGGTGGTATCCGGTCGTGACGTCGTACCAGCGCGCCGCGTCGCGGACGCTGCGAGCGGTGGTGCCCCAGAGGCTCGCAAGCTGGCCGGTGCGGCTGCGAGGCCCGCGCGGGATGCGGCCGAAGGTGCCCTTCATGCCGATCAGCCCGCAGTACGAGGCTGGCAGGCGGATGGAGCCGCCGCCGTCGCTCGCCGTCGCGAGCGGCGTCAGTCCTCCGGCGACCGCCGCGGCCGAGCCTCCCGAGGAACCGGCGGGCGTGCGTTCGAGATTCCACGGGTTGCGCGTGACGCCGTGCAGCTTCGTCGAGGTGTAGCCGACGAAGCCGAACTCCGACGGCGCGGTCTTGCCGACGATGACGGCGCCTGCCGCGCGGAGCCGCTCGACGTGGATCGAGTCGTGGTCCGCGATGTTGTCCTTGTAGACGACGGAGCCGTGGGTCGTCGGCATGCCTTTGACGTTTTCGAGATCCTTGACCAGCAGCGGCACGCCGCCAAACGCACCGGCATCCTCCCCTGCCGCGAGGCGGCGATCGATCTCCTCCGCCCGGCGGCGTGCGCCATCGGCATCGAGGTGTACGACGGCGTTCGTCTTCGATGCGGCGATGGCGCCGAGCGACGCTTCCAGCGCCTCAGCCGCGCGTACTTCGCGCCGCCGGATCGCATCGACGAGGGAGCAAGCGTCATCGAGCCAGGGTTGCATGTGCGCAGTGTAGGCGCGGCGGGGCGCAACGATCTAGGGGCAAATGGCGGCTGCCAGGAGTCAGTCGCGCGGCAGGCCGAGGCCGCGTTGGGCGATGATGTTGCGCTGCACTTCGGACGTGCCCGCGGCAATCGTGTACGAGAAAGCTGCCAGGTAATAGGACTCGAAGCGGCCCCCGAGCACCGCGTGCGCCGAACCGCGAGCGAGCGTACCGCTCACCCCCAGCAGGTTCATCGCGGCGACGGCGAAGCGCAGCTGCAGCTCCGTCGAATACAGCTTCGCGATCGATGCCTCGGAGTTCGGCACCTGTCCCTGTCCCTGCATCCACGCTACGCGGTAGGACAGCAGGCGCCCGACGTTGAACTCGATCTGCAGATCGGCGAGCCGGTTACGCACGCCCGGCCGGTCGATCAGCCGACGGGGGCCGTCACTGCGAGCGCGCGCGTACGCGATCAGGTCATGGAGCAGCGTTTCGGCGAAGACGATGCGCTGGATGCCTGAGCGCTCGAAGTCGAGCGTGGTCGTGGCGACGTACCAGCCGCGGTTGAGCTCGCCGATGAGGTTGGCGCGCGGGATGCGGACGTTGTCCATGAAGAGCTCGTTGAAGTGGTCCGATCCCAACATGTTCGTCAGCGGACGGATGCTGATGCCGGGCGACTTCATGTCCATGAGGAAGTACGAGATGCCGCGGTGCTTCGGCGCGTCCGGGTCGGTGCGCGCAAGCAAAATGCAGTAGTCCGCTCGGTGGGCGTTGGAGGTCCAGATCTTCTGGCCGTTGACGATGAAGTCGTCGCCGTCCTGCACGGCGCGCGTCTGCAGCGATGCGAGGTCTGAGCCCGCGCCCGGCTCGCTGAACCCCTGGCACCATGACATCTCGTTACGGGCGATGGAGGTCAGGAAGCGGCCGCGCTGCTCATCGGTGCCGTGCAGCATGAGCGTCGGCCCCACCATGGCAACGCCGATGCCGGGAAACGCCGGGGCGCGCAGGGCGGACATCTCCTCGTTGTAGACGAGTTGTTGCATGGGATCGGCGCCGAGGCCGCCGTACTCCTTCGGCCAGGCCAGGGTCAGCCATCCCTTGTCGGCGAGCTTGCGCTGGAACGCGCGCGAGACGGGGGAGAGATCCGCGGGCGTGTCCTCGCGGTCGTTGAACGCCGCCGCGCCCCAGCCTGCGGGCAGCTCGGCGCGCACGAAGGCGCGGATCTCCTCGCGGAACGCCTCTTCCTCGGTGCCGAAGCGGAAATCCATGGCACGGCGATGCTACCACGGCGCCCACTTGCGTGCAGAACCGGCGACTGCTGCCGACGCAGACGGCCTGAGGCGCGCGGTGGCTCGCATGGCGGCTTGAAGCTGCGACGTGCAGGTTGTAGAGTCGTGCACTCCCCGCATCGAGAATCTGAGACGGCAAGGGGCATCGATTGCAGCAGCGCGAGGGCAGCGCCGGCGAACGCATCGTCGCGATCGACATCCTGCGCGGCGTGGCGATCCTCTGGGTCGTGCTCTTCCATCTCTGGGGCGACCTGGAGTTCTTTCCGGGCGCGCCACAGGCGTACTACGAGCAGCTGACGTGGCAGGTGCGGCACGATCAGGGCGCGTGGCGGATATTCACCTCGTTCACGGATCTGCTGTTTCGCGACGGCTTCCAGGGCGTGCCGCTCTTCATGATGATCAGCGGCCTGTCACTGACGATCGCCGCGTACCGCGCCGGCGACGCGCTGAACTGGCCTCGCTTCTTCGCGCAGCGTTTCCGCAAGCTACTCCTGCCGTACTGGGCCGGCGTGGCGCTGACGTTCGGCGTCATGGCGGCGATCGCCTGGCGGCAGGTCTCGGTTGGCGGCGGCGACTTCGGATCGCACTTCAGTGACGGCATCACGATCTCGCTGCACAGCACGATCAACATCGACCGGGGCGTCGTGTTCGCGAGCGTTGCGTTGCTGCCGCGTCTGTGGCGCGCCGAGTGGTTCTTCGCGCCGCAGCTCGCGCTCTGGTTCGTCGGATTGCTGGCGCAGTACTACGTGCTGTTTCCCCTGCTGTTCGCGGTCATGCGGCGCATCGGCGTGCTGCCGTTCCTCGTTTCGACGTTCGCGCTGACCGCCGGCGCCAACTGGTGGATCATCGACCAGTACGGCGCGCCGGAGTTCAAGTTCGCCATGGTGACCGGTTGGGCGCCGTTCCGTCTGTTCGAGTTCACCGCCGGCATGGCGATCGGCTGGCTGCTCGTGGCGCCCGGCGCGCGCAGCACGCTTGCCGTGCTACGCCATCCAGTGTCGATCGTCGCGATGCTGGCGGTCGGGCTCGCTGTCCATACAACGGGCGACCTGCTCATCGGGCGTTGGGCCGTGCGCTACTGGCAGTCGCTGGCGCTGCCGCTCACGACGCTGGGGCTGGCGCTGCTGGCGCTGCCGCTGCTCGTGCGGCGTCCGGGCCGCCTCGACGCGAGCGCGCCGGTGCGGGCGCTGACGACCGTCGGCGTGATGTCGTACGCGATCCTCATCGTCAACGACCCCATGCGCCTCGTCGCCAGCCAGTTGCGGCTTGAGAGTGTGTCGCAAGGCGTCTGGTGGACGTTCCTGGTGGCGGTGTACGTGCCGGCGAGCATCGCCCTGGCCTGGCCGCTCGCACACGCGCTGGGGCTCATGCCGAAGCATGCGCCGGGACGCCGCCTCGCGCCGGTGACCCGAATGGAGGCCGCAGCGGCGGGCGCCCTTGAAGCGGCGCGGCCTGTCGTGACGGGCGGCTGATCGCACGCGGAACCCGTGCTACACTCGGCCCGTGAATCTTGAACTCCTTCGAGACCTCTCCGTCCCAAACGACACAAAGATCCTGCTTCTCGTCATCGATGGCCTCGGCGGGCTGCCGAACGAGAGCGGCCGCTCCGAACTGGAACAGGCGGCCATTCCGAAGCTCGACCGGCTGGCGCAGGAGAGCCTCTGCGGGCTCACCGTCCCTGTCGGATATGGCGTGACCCCCGGCAGCGGGCCCGGGCACCTCGCCCTCTTCGGCTACGATCCGGAGCGCTTCACCGTCGGCCGCGGCGTGCTGGAAGCGCTCGGCATCGACTTCGACCTGCAGCCGTCCGATGTCGCCGCGCGCGGCAATTTCTGCACTGTCGATGGCGAGGGCCGCATCACCGACCGGCGCGCCGGCCGCATCCCGACGGCGCAGTCGGCGCAGCTGTGCGAGCTGCTGAATCAGATCAAGGTGCCGGGCGTGCAGGTGTTCGTCGAGCCGGTGCGCGATCATCGCTTCCTGCTCGTCCTGCGCGGCGAGGGGTTGTCCGACAGGCTTACAGAGACGGACCCGCAGCGCGAGGGGCAGAAGCCGCTCCCGGTGCGCGCGCTCGTGCCCGAGGCAGAAGCGACGGTGGGCCTCTTTAACGAGTTCGTCGCACAGGCGCAGAAGATCCTGTTCGGCCACCGGCCGGCGAACATGCTGACGCTGCGCGGGCTCGCCAAGCAGCCGCCGATGCCGTCGCTCTCCGAGATCTGCAAGTTCCGCGCGGCGGCTATCGCGGCCTACCCGATGTACCGCGGCCTGGCGAAGCTCGTCGGTATGGACGTGCTGAAGACCGGTTCGACCTTCGCCGACGAGGTGGAGACGCTGCGCGCGCACTGGGACCAGTACGACTTCTTCTTCATTCATTTCAAGCGCGCCGACGCCGCGGGCGAGGATGGCGACTTCCAGGCGAAGATTGCCGCGCTTGAGGAAGTCGATACGTACATCGAGGCGCTGCACGCGATGCAGGCTGACGTCTTCATGGTCGCCGGCGACCACTCGACGCCGGCCATCATCGCCGGGCATTCGTGGCACCCCGTGCCATTTCTCTGCCACGCGCGCGCGTTCGCGCAGGCGGACGAGAGCGAAGGTTTCAACGAGAAGGCCTGCTCGCACGGCGTCCTCGGCACGTTCCCCGCGAAGGAAGTGCTGTCGCTGGCGATGGCGCATGCCGGCCGTCTCACTAAGTACGGAGCCTGACATGACACGCATTCCGATCGTCGCCGGCAACTGGAAGATGAACACAACGCGCAGCGAAGCGATCGAGCTCGCCCGCGCCATCCGCGAGCGCTCGGACGCCGTGGCGGGAGTCGAAAAGATCGTCTGCCCGCCGTTCGTGTTCCTGCACGACGTGCGGGCAGCGATTGAGGGTTCGACGATCAGGCTCGGAACGCAGAACGTGTTCTGGGAGGAGAAGGGCGCGTACACCGGCGAGGTCAGCGTGACCCAGGTGGCGGAGGTCGCGCAGTACGCCATCATCGGTCACAGCGAGCGGCGCCAGTACTTCGGCGAGACGGACGAGACGGTGAACAAGCGCGTGAAGTCGGCGCTGGCGCACGGCATCCTGCCGATCATGTGCGTCGGCGAGACGCTCGAGCAGCGACAGGCGAACGAGACCACGGACGTGCTGGTGCGCCAGACGCGCGGCGGGCTCGATGGCGTCGATGTCGGGCCGGACTTCATCATCGCGTATGAGCCGGTCTGGGCGATCGGCACCGGCCTCGCGGCCGACGGCGCGACGGCGGAGCAAGCGATCGCGCTGATCCGCAGGACGGTGCGCGAGATCGCGGGTGCGGTGGCGGACAGCGTGCGCATCCTCTACGGCGGCTCGGTGACCGGCGACAACATCGCTGAGTACATGGCGCAGCCGGACCTTGACGGGGCGCTTGTCGGTGGCGCGTCGCTCAAGGCGGACGGCTTCGCGGCGATCATCCAGGGCACGGCGGCGGCGGCGACCGCCCGCGCCTGATGTCACAGCGCCTCGTCGCGGTTGTCGGCGCGACGGCGACCGGCAAGACCGCGCTCGCCATCGAACTCGCTCGGCGGCTCGACGGCGAGATCGTCAACGCGGACTCGCGCCAGGTCTACCGCGGCATGGATATCGGCACGGCGAAGCCGGCAGCCGCCGAGCAGGCGGCGGCGCCCCACTGGCTGATCGACGCAGCCTGGCCAGATGAACCGTTCACGCTCGCGGCATTCCTTGACATGGCGGACGCCGCGCTGGCCGGCATCTGGGCGCGCGGCCGGCTGCCCGTCGTCGCCGGCGGCACCGGTCAGTACGTCTGGGCGCTGCTCGAAGGCTGGCGCGTGCCGCGGGTGCCGCCGGACCGCGTCCTCCGCGCCGAGTTGGAGGAGCGGGCGCGTCGAGAGGGTTCGGCGGTGCTGCTCGAAGACCTGCGCGCGATCGACCCCGAAAGCGCGGGCACGATCGATCCGAATAACGCCCGCCGGATCATCCGCGCGATCGAGGTGACGCGGGCGACGGGGCGCCCGTTCAGCGAGTGGCGCAAGAAGGACGCTCCGCCGTTCGCCGCGCGCATCATCGGCCTGCGCATGGAGCGCGAGGCGTTGTACCGCCGCATCGACGCGCGCGTTGACGGCATGATGGCGGCGGGGTTGGTCGAGGAGGTGCGGCGGCTCAACGCGGCCGGCTACGGCTGCGACCTGGCGTCGCTGGCCAGCATCGGCTATCGCGAGGTGTGCGCGCACCTGCGCGGCGAGCTGACGCTGGCGGAAGCGGGGGCGCGCATTAAGACGGAGACGCACCGGCTGGCGCGAATGCAGCACACGTGGTTCCGTGAGGACGATCCGCGCATTGTCTGGCTCGATGCGGGTGCCGCGAATCTCGTGGCGCAGGCGACGGAAGTGGCGCGGTCGTGATATGCCGCCCGAACACGAAGTTCAGGGCGAAGGGGCGGGGAACGGCACGACGCGGCTCAACGTCAATGCAGGTAGAGGGCTGATGAAGGAGGGGCGAGATGCAGATGAGAGCGAAGCTGGCACTCTTTTTCGTGGCGGCGGCGGTCGTCCTGACGGCGGCCTGCGGCGGCGCGGACGACGGCGGCGACGGCGCGACCGCCACGCCGGGCGGCGATCGGAAAGTCGTGCTCGCGCCTATCGATGCGCTGCAGATGATCATCCGCGACGGAGTGACGAAGCAATATTCCGTGCGCATCGGCTCAGGCTTGCCGAGCGGCTGCGCGCAGTTCAACGCGGTACGCATCACGGGACGCAAGGGCTCGACGATCATGATCGAGGTGACGAACACGATTCCATCGGACGAGGGCGTCGCCTGCACCGCGATCTACGGCACGCACGAGGAAGTAGTCGCGCTGGAGTTCCCCTTCGAGCCGGGCAAGGAGTATGTGCTGCGCGTGAACGAGAAGGAGCTGCCGTTCACGGCGCAGTAGCTGGCGCCCTTCCGGATGGCTGAAGTCACCCTGTATCCTGACCGGGCATGAATTTCACGAAGCTGCACGGTACCGGCAACGACTTCGTCCTGGTGGACGCTCGCTCGCTCGAGCGTGACTGGAACGCGCTGGCGCAAGTCATCTGCGACCGGCACTTCGGAGTCGGCGGCGACGGCCTGATCCTGGCCGCGGCGTCCGAGCGCGCCGCCGTGCGGATGCGTATCTTCAACGCCGACGGTTCCGAGGCGGAGATGTCCGGCAACGGCATGCGCTGCCTGGTGAAGTTCGCCGTCGATCAGGGCATCGTGACGCCTGAGGGTGACGAGTTCGATGTCGAGACCGGCGCCGGCGTCCTGCGCGTGCGGATCGCCACGGAGCGCGGACTCGTGACAAGCGTGCGCGAGAGCATGGGACCGCCGCGCCTCGACCCGCGTGAAATCCCCGTCGCTATCGACGCACCGCCTCCGATCAAGGAGTTCGAGGTGCAGGTCGATGGCCGCACGCTGGCCGTAACGCCGGTGTCGATGGGCAATCCTCACGCCGTCCACTTCCAGGACGCGCCGGTGGCCGCCTACCCGCTGCACAGCGTCGGACCGCTGATGGAGCACCACCCGTTGTTTCCGAAGCGCACCAACTTCGAGGTCGTCCGCATGCTCGGCCGTGACCGCGCCGAGATGCGCGTGTGGGAACGCGGCGTCGGCGAGACGCTGTCGTGCGGCTCCGGCGCCTCGGCGACGATGGTGGCGGCGCGCCTGCTCAACCTTGCGGACGGAGCGCTGGAGCTTCGCGTGCCCGGCGGCGTGCTGAATCTCGAATGGGACGGCGAGGGCGACGTCATCCTCACCGGCCCCGTGGTCGAAGTCTTCCGCGGAACGTGGCCTGCATAGATGGCACTCAAACAACTCCGCCGTATCGGGGCCAGCGCAGGCCAGAGCCTCCACGATGAGCTATCGCACCATGCCCTCGGCTACGCGTGGAGCCGCGGTGAGATTGGCCGCATCGAGCGGGAGCATCCGGAGCTGATCGTTCGCCGCGAGGGCAACGTGCTCGCGGCACTGGTCGACAACGCGGCCCTGGCGTACGCGTTCCGCAGTGACGGTCAGTTCATCGAGCACTTCGAGGCGATGTTCGTAGAACTGCTGCCGCGGATCCGGCGCTCGCTGGGCGCGGACAGCGTGCGTTTCCGTCTCACGCACTACCCCGCGCGCCCGAAGGTCGAACCCGTGCTCAGGAGGTTGTGGTTCGCGGCGGGCAAGCCGTGGCTCGGGTTCTCGCTGTCGAAGAAGACGCCGCTGCCGAAGCTATCGCCGATCAAGGGCGTGAAGTTCCGCGACGGCGGCGTCGATGACGTGCCGGAGTTGATCCGCCTCGATCGGCAGGCGTTCCCTGATACGCCGATCCCGACGCCGGTGATGGTGCAGCGGCTCGAGACGGTCGAGCGCGTGCTCGTCGCCGAGAGCGGCGGCGCGATTGTGGCCTACGCCACGTACCTGCAGGCCGATCCCGGCGAAGGTTATCTGCACACGCTGGTGGTCGATGAGGCGCAACGCGGACGCGGCATCGGCTCGGCGCTCACGGTGAAGGTCGCGAAGCGGCTCTTTACAGAGGGCGCGGAACGCATGGACCTGAAGACCGACGAGGACAACACGGCGGCCATCCGCCTCTACATAAAGCTGGGCTTCAAGCAGAACACGGCCGGCTGCGACTACTCCCGGCCCACGGATCAGCGGGCCATCACGCGCCTGAAGAAGACGAGCGAAGGCACCGTGATCCGCTTCGGCGGCTGGCGGTAGGCTCCGCCATGAGCGCCGCCGGCACGGCGACGGTCCGGACGCGCCACCGCGTCCGCGCTGTGCGCCCAGGAGGGAACTGACCGTGGCTGAGGCGACGTCGTCCGGGCTTGGCCGCAACGGGCCGTGGCTGCAGAACCAGTGGCTGCGCGTGGAGACGCGGCAGGACGACGGCTCGATCTCGCCGGTCGCGCTCGATGGGGCGTTCCGGCCCACCGAACGCGCGCTGGCGTACGTGGTCGCCGTCGATGGACACGTCGCCCACTTCGAACGGGCGGACTACGACATCCAGCCGCACGAGGACGCGCTGGGCAAGGGACGCCGCATTACGCTCATCGCGCGCGCGCCGCGTGGTGGCGTCACGTTGCGCCGCGAAGTCGTCCTGTACGACGCGCAGCCGTTCTGCGTCACGCGCCTCGGTGTCACAAACGAGCGGCACGACCCGTTGCACGTCGAGTCGCTGCACGTGTTCAGCACGCCTCCCGATACGCGCGGCCGGTTGAGGCTCGACGCTGCGCCCGCGAGTTGGCGCGTCTATCGCAACGGCTGGCAGTCGTGGGCGCCGGCGATGTCCTTTGGTGGCGCGGATCACGATGTTCGGAGCGCGCCGCCGGTGTTGTCGCCGGAGCCGCCGCAGACGGCCCCGGGCCGCTTCGCCTCAGATGATGTCGGCGTGCTCTTCGACCCGGCATCGGCCCGTTCGGTGCTGGCGGGGGTCGTGACCGCGCGCGATTTTGTCAGCCAGGTGTTCATCGATGCGCCGGATCGCGCGATCGACGTGCGTTGCCTCGCCGACGGGATCGGCGTGGAACAGGGCGAGACGCTCTGGTCCGAGCGCGTGCTGGTCGACCTCACGGGCCACCCGAACACGCAGCTGGAACGCTACGGCGACGCGCTGGGGCGGGAGATGGGCGCGCGCGTGCCCGCGGCGGCGCCGGCAGGGTGGTGCTCCTGGTACTACTTCTTCGCGCAGGTGACCGAGGACGACATCGTCCGCAACCTCCGCTTCCTCGAACAGCACCGGCGAGAGCTGCCGATACAGGCGGTGCAGATCGACGACGGCTACCAGGCCGACATCGGCGACTGGCTGACCGCGAACGAGAAGTTCCCTCAAGGCATGGGCTGGCTGGCTTCGGAGATCAAGCGCGCCGGTTACATCCCAGGCCTGTGGCTCGCGCCGTTCTTGCTGGCCGAAACGTCGAAGACGTACGCGGAACACCCCGGCTGGGTGATCCGCGGCGATGACGGCGCGCCGGTCATGGCGCAGCAGAACTGGGGTCGCCACAACTTCGGGCTGGACGGCTCCAACCCCGAGGCGCGCGCGTGGCTCACGAACCTGTTTCGCGAGGTATGCGACGGCTGGGGCTACGACTACGTCAAAATCGACTTCCTCTTCGCCGCTGCCGTGCGCGGCCGGCGCCACGACGCGCGCGCCACCCGCATCCGCGCCTACCGCGACGCGCTGGCGGCGGTGCGGGCGGGCGTCGGGCCGGAGCGCTTCATCCTCGGTTGCGGCTCGCTCATGGCGCCGTCGGTGGGGTTCTTCGACGGCAATCGCATCGGCTCGGACCTGGCGCCGTTCTGGCGCTTCCTCACGACCGAGGAGCGCGAGGCGCCGACGCCGCGGCTGCGGCGTCCCGATGACCTGCTCAGTGCCGAGACCGCGATCCGCAACACGATGACGCGCTCGTGGATGCACGGGCGCCTGTGGGCGAACGATCCCGACTGCCTGATCGTCCGCACGGACCGGACGAAGCTCACGTTCGACGAGACGCGGACGCTCGCGACGGCGATCGGCCTGTCGGGCGGCATGACGCTTTCGAGTGACGAGCTCGCCAACGTGCCGGCGGAACGCCTGGCGCTCATCTCGATGCTGCTGCCGCCGCTCCCCGCGTCTGCCACGCCCGTCGACCTGATGGAGCACGACATCCCCGAGCGGTTCGAGGTCGGGTTCGACCGCGCGTTCGACCCGCTGCGCATCGTCGGCCTGCTCAACTGCGACGACGCGGCGCGTGAGATGGCCTTTGCGCTGGCGCCCGGGCGTTGGAACGCCTTCGAGGTGTGGGGCGAGCGCTACCACGGCATCGTCGAGGGCACGCTGGCATTTCCCGGCGTTGACGCGCACGCATGTCGCGTCGTCGTGCTGCGGCCGGCGGGGGACACCCCGGCAGTGGTCGGGACGACCGCGCACATCGGCATGGGAGCACTCGACATAACGAGCCAGGCGTACGATGCGGCGTCATGCACGCTGCGAGTCGGACTGGGGCCGGCAGGCACGCGGGAGCGGCGCATCCACGTCGCCTGCGTGGGCCTGCGTCCGGTTGCGGCGCGCCTGGACGGCCGCGAAATCGCGGTGCGTGACGCCGGGGCTGCGTGCGTGGTGGACGTCGCGATCGATGAAGCGGCGATGCTCGAGATCAGCTTCACACCAGCATAGCAATGGCACGCCGAGGCCGGTCTCAGACCCGTGACAACGCCGGCGGATCGGCCAATTGCTAAGGTTGCCAGCGTTGACATCTTTGGGGCTCCGGCGTAGAGTAAAAGCACAACTGAATAGAGCCTAACTCGCTCGTGGAGCGAGGCGGGGGAACCACAGTTCCCGGGGTGAATCGCATCATCTGATGCGTAGGCGAACTCCTTTGAGCCGAACCCGTCAGCTAACCCCGCAGGCATAAAGAGGAGAGGGTGCAACCGGCCGAAGGTACGCCTTCCGCCGGTTTTTGTTCCCCGATCGCAAGTGCTGGAGGGACGCCGCTTGGCCATCGACCGCCCACCGCGTGCGGATGCCGGAGTGACGAAAGGACAGCTCGAAGCGATAGAAGAAGCGATGAGGATTCTCATCGAGGAAGACCGGGAGCGGGGCGTCGATCCCGATGCCACGTTCGCGTGTGCGAAGTGCCGCCGGCCGCAGCCGTCAGTGGGGTCGGTGGATTACCAGGGGATCCGCCTGTGCAACCGCTGCGCCACGCGATTTGAGGTGGCGCGGATCAACGGCAGGACCCGCACCTGCGCGGAATACGTCGGACGGCCGGCGCGCGCGACATAACACGATTTACAGCCTCCTCCTCCAACGGCAACAGGCCGCCGGTACCACCGGCGGCCTGTTGCTTTGCGTCGCGTTTCGCTGCTGTTATCCCTCTTCGACGATGATCGACTGGATGGGCGTGCCCGGTTCCGGGTCCTTTTGCAGTTGCGGATCGCGCGGCGCGAGCCCGCTGAGCACGTCCAGACCGCTTACGACCTTGCCGAACACGGTGTACTTGCCGTCGTAAGTCGGCTCGTCCTTCAGCATGATGAAGAACTGGCTGCCGTTGTTGGGTGTGCCCGCCTCGTTCGGCTTTGCCATGGCCAGGACGCCGGCGCTGAACGACTCGCTGGTCTGCTCGACGGGCAGCGTGTAGCCGGGCCCGCCGGATCCGGTCCCCGTCGGGTCGCCGGCCTGGGCGTGGTGAATCTGCCCGTCCTTGTCTTCGACAACCCTGTAGAACGTCACGCCGTCGTAGAAGTGGTCGTTTGCCAGGAAGACGAAGTTGTTGACGGTCTCGGGCGCTTCCTTCGCCAGGAGCTGGACCTTCACGTCGCCCTTCGCGGTCTTGATGGTGACGATGTAGTTCTTGCTGGGGTCTATCGCCATGGCCGGCGGCGCGCCGTACTGCTTGATGGTGGCCTGGCTGTTCGTCGTGCTGGTGCTGCCGGGCTCGGGCGTCGTCTTCATCACGCCTTCGCCCCGGATGTCGTTGTTCGCGGTGCTGCCGCTGTTGCTGCTCTGGAATAGCGCGGTGAATCCGAATCCGCCGATCAGCACGATGGCGCCGATGATGGCGAACGCCCGGTAGTTGGTGAAAAAGCGGAACGCGCCCTTCGGCTTGATGACCGAGGCGTCCGCCGACATCTCGCCGGCGCGGTAGACCTTGTGGCGCTTCTGCTTCTGGACGACCTGCTTCTTTCGCGGCATGTTGCTCTCTCTTTTGGGGCGTGGTGTCCCGAACTATAACATTCGGCCCTCCGGACGGCCAAAGCGTCCCACCAGTGAAACGTCATGCCTCCCGGTTAGTTGCATTCGCCTGCCGCGCGGGCCTATTGTCGCTACTGATGGCGACACCGCTGACGACGGTGAGGCACGAGGCCGCACGCACCGTGCGGCGCTTGTGGTCGCTTCCCGGCGCCGGTGTCGTCACCGGAGCTTCCGACGACGACCCCTCCGGCATCGCGACGTACTCCGTAGCGGGCGCCCAGACGGGTTACTCCCTGCTCTGGACGAGCCTGCTGACGCTCCCCCTGAACGCAGGCATCCAGGAGATCTGCGCCCGCATCGGGCTCGTCACGGGCGGCGGCCTGGCGTCGGTGCTGCGGCGGCACTACCCGCGCAGGCTGCTGCTCGTCCTCGTGGCGCTGCTGTTCGTTGCCAACACGGTGAACATCGGCGCCGATATCGCCGCCGTAGCCGCCGGCATCGACCTGCTGACTGGCCTGCCGGCCGATGCGCTCGTCATCCCTGTGGGGGTCGCGGTCGGGGCGACGGAAGTGCTCGTGCCGTACCGGGTGTTCGCGGCCTACCTCAAGTTCCTCACGCTGGTGCTCTTCGCGTACGTCGCCGATGCGTTCTTTGCGGGCCCGGACTGGGGGCAGGCGATCCGTTCGACGTTCCTGCCGCACATCAAGTTCAACGCGGCGTTCATCACGACTATCGTGGCGATCCTGGGGACGACGATCTCGCCGTACCTGTTCTTCTGGGAGACGTCCGAGGAAGTCGAGGAGATGCACCGCCGCAGGATCGAGCCCGGCGACGAGCCGGAGTTGCGGCGCGCGCAGGTCGATACGAACATCGGCATGACGCTGGCCAACGTGGTGTTCTACTTCATCGTGCTGACCACGGCGGCAACGCTCTACCCGGCGGGCATCCGCGAGATCACCACCGCGCGGGAGGCGGCCGAGGCGTTGCGCCCGCTTGCCGGCGACCGGGCGACCGTGCTGTTCGCGGCCGGACTCGTCGGCACCGGGCTGCTGGCCATCCCGGTGCTCGCCGGCAGTGCCGCGTACGCGGTGGCGGAGGTGTTCGACTGGCGCGAGGGGTTGGAGGAGCGGCCGCGCGAGGCGCCGCAGTTCTACGCCGTGATCGCGCTGTCCACGATCGTTGGCATGGCGATCGCGCTGTCCGGCGTGGGCGCGATCCGCGCGCTGTTCTTCGCTGCGGTGGTGAACGGCGTCATCTCACCGGTGTTGATCGCGGCGATCCTCATCGTCAGCAACGACGAGCGCGTGCTGGGCAAGCATCGCAACGGCATCGTGTCGAACGTGCTGGGCGTGGCGACGGTGCTGGTCATGGGGGCGGCGGCGATGGCCATGGTCGTGACCTACGCAGGGTCGTGGTGAGGGAGCGCCACCGCGCCGTGGTCGCAACGTCGCGCGGGTGGCCGCGCTTTGCCGGGAGCTGCGCCCGACCGTATATTGAGGACACGCCCCCGTAGCTCAGCGGATAGAGCGCTAGCCTCCGAAGCTAGAAGCACAGGTTCGAGTCCTGTCGGGGGTACCACTCTGGAATCGCGAGGCTGGTGGTGGAAGGCGGCATGCCTCCGCGCCAGCCTCTTTCGTTGCTCCGCCTCGTCAGCCCCGCAGCGTAGCAACCGAGGAGGCGTCCGCGACGGCCATGCCCCCCCGCGTCAGCATCATCACTTGCTCGGCCATCGTCTCGAATCCGGCTCCTACGGTGCCTCCCTCCAGGAAGCGGGCGTGGATGCCTTCGAGGATCACGGCGAGCTTGAAGTAGGCAAGCACGACGTAGAAGTCGAGGTTGGACAGATCCCTGCCGCTGCGGGAGGCATAGCGGGCGACCGCCTCATCGCGCGTCATGAAGCCGGGGAGCGCCGTGACGCCCGCGCTGGCGATGCCCGGGCCATCGGGTGCGGCGGCGGCGCCGCGGCCCGCCCAGTACATGATCTGCATGCCGACGTCAGCCAGCGGGTCTCCCAGGGTGGCCATCTCCCAGTCGAGCACGGCGGCGATGTGTCCGTCGTCGTCCAGGATGCAGTTGTCGAGCCGGTAATCGCCGTGCACGATCGCGGCATCGGAGCGCGCCGGCACCGACGCCGACAGCCGTCGCGCCAACTCGTCGAGGTCGGGCAGCTCGCGCTGCTTCGACCGCGCAAGCTGGTCCACGAATCGTCGCACCTGCCGCTCGATGAAGCCCTGGGGCTTGCCGAACTCACCAAGCCCGACCGTCTGCGGGTCGAGCGCGTGCAGGTCGACCAGTGTGTCGATCAACTCCTCGCCGATGCGGCGTCGTGCCGGCTCGTCGAAGCGGCGCGCGACCTCCGCCGGATCGGTGGGTACGAAGCCATCGACAAACGACATAATGTAGAACGGTGCGCCGATGATGGCGGGATCCTCGCACAGGGCGATGGCGTGCGGCACGGGGACGGAGGTCGGTTCGAGTGCCGAGATGACGCGGAACTCGCGTTTCATGTCGTGCGCGGTGGGCAGCACGTGGGAGAGCGGCGGACGCCGCAGCACCCAGGCGTCGCCGCCGGACTCGATGCGGTAGGTGAGGTTCGAGCGTCCGTGGCCGATGATCTTCGCCGAGAGAGCGCTCACGGGCGTGACATGCGCCGAGAACCACGGGAGCAGGCGCTCGAAGTCGATGCCGGGCACGTTCTCGCTCATGTCCGTGGCCGCCTCACGCGGGAAACAGATACCACTGCGGTCTTCTCGCTGAACGCACATTCTGGAGAACGTGCGTGTCGCGGCGCGTCGCCGCCCAACGAAGAGAAGCTACGGCACGACGAGTCTGACCGCAAACGGGCGAGGCGGGCGCGGAAGGAGGTTCCGCTTGGGAGCGCACGGGCGGCCGTCGGCCGCCCGCGCCCTTCACGTGAAGTGCGAACCGAATGGTGCGCGCTGCTTGCTAGTGTTCCTTGACCAGCAGCACCGGAAGGCTGGATTCGTGGAGGACGGCTTCCGCAATGCTACCGAACATCGCGCGGTTGATGCCCCGGCGAGAGTGGGTCGACATCGCGATCGCATCCGCTTCGACATCCTTGGCTGCCGCGACGATCTGGCGGGCCGCCGCACCCTGGCGGACGAGCGTGTTGACGCGGAGACCGCTCTCCCGCAGTGGTGTAGCCACCCGCTCGAGGTACACCTGCGCCTGGTCCGCGAACGGCGACCGGGCCGCGGCATCGACCTGCGCCTTACCGAGCGCGCCGCGCTCGCTCCAGTCGGCGCCCACGGCATCGACGATGCGCAGCAGTGTGACCTCGGCGTCCATCGACCTGGCGATGTCGACCGAGTGCGGGATGACGGCCTCGGCGCCCGGCGAACCGTCGAGCGTGACGAGCAAGTGCTTGTACATGGACGTTCCTCCTCCGGCCCATCGCGGACCGCATCGCATGACTCCCAGCCGAGCCACGCGGTAGAAAGGGCGCCCTCACCTGCGTCGATGACAGAGTCGCCCCTGACCCTTACTGACCCGTGTTGAGTATCGGCAGCGCGAACGGAAATCCGTGCTACCATGCGGCCGTGATACGGATATTGCTCGCGCTCAGCGCGGTACTGGTCGTATTCGCCTGGGCCTGCGGCGGCGGCTCCGAGAGCCCTTCAGCTTCGCCGGCCCCTTCGTCCGAAGCTTCCCCCGCGTCCGATGCCGCCTGTGGCCAGCCGATGCCACATGCGCCGGGCAGCGCCACGCAGTCGATCACCAGCGGTGGCCTGAGCCGGACCTACATCCTCCATGTGCCCTCCGGATACGACGGCCTGAAGCAGACGCCGCTCGTGCTTTCGTTCCACGGATACTCGCTGAACGCCAGCTTCTTCGCGCCGTATGCGAACTTCGACGCGGTCGCCGATGCCCAGGGTTTCATCGTGGTGACGCCTGACGCCGTGGGTGCGCCCTCGGTGTGGAATTCGCGGGCGGCGTCCGGTGGCACCGAAGATGTCACCTTCGTGAAGGATCTGCTGGCGAAGCTCAATGGCGAGTTCTGCATCGACCCGGACCGCATCTACGCGGCCGGGTTTTCGAACGGCGGCGGCATGGCGCTGCGCGTCGCCTGCGACTTGCCGCAGCAGATCGCCGCGATCGGCGTCGTCGGCGCCACATACGTGAACTGCCGCGAACAGGTGCCGCTCGTCGCGTTTCACGGGATTTCGGACCCCATCGTCCCCTTTGACGGCGGCGACCTGCCGCCGGAGCGCGGAGGGCCGTTCCCGTCCGTGCGACGGTCGGTCTCAGAGTGGGCGCGCACCCTCGGTTGCGATGGTCTGCCCTTGATCACGCGTCCTTCGAGCGAGGTTGAGGTATCTACCTTCCAACGCTGCCCGTCGGGCGTGACCGACGTCCTGCTCTACGCGGTCATCGGCGGCGGCCACACGTGGCCCGGATCGGAGGCCCTGCCGGAGTACATCGTCGGCATGACGACGCAGCAGGTGGACGCGTCGGCGGTCATGTGGGACTTCTTCGCCGCGCACCCCCACGGGCAGTGACCGCCAGGCTCACGTGGTGTGCAGGATGTGGGTCTTGATCCAGTCCCAGGGCTGCGCCTCGGCGTAGTGCAGCAGGTACTCCTGCGCCATCTTGGGGATGAGCAACAGCACCAGCGGGACCGCCACCGTGCGGGTAGTCCGCGGGTAGAGCCCCGGCCAGAACCGCGCGACGACGGCGCAGTACAACCACCAGTTCTCGAACAGGTTCGGGAAGATGAAGAGCATGACGCGTGCGTGCGTCACCTCGAAGAGGACCACGCCCACGCCGCGATACGCGAAGAGCGCGACTGCCGGCAGGCGAGCGTAGGGGCTGTCCCAGCGCAGCGCCACGATCACCTCCAGCGACAGGTAGTAGGAGTCGAGCGCCTTGTCGAGCTCCGGGTAGTGGCCGCCGAAGCCTCCGAGCCCGATCGCCTCAATCAGGACCACGTCGAGCGCGTCGAGCACCATTGCGGCGATGCCGCCCGCGAGCGGGGACCGCAGGATGAGCAGCGGCACCACGAGCCGCAGGCCAATGACGATGAGTTCGCCCTCACTCACGGGGCGGCAGCCTGCGCCCCGGGCGCGGAGCGCGCTCGACCAGCGGCAATGGGGCGCTCGATGCAGGTGAAGCCAAGTGCGGTCCCATGGGTGTTCCGCCGAGCGGGGACACGATGATTGCCGGAACGATACCGGCCGCGCAATCGCGCCGCCATCGACCGTGGCGGTGGAGAGATAGTCCGCGGTGCATCGAAAGATCCCATCAGGGGGCTTGCGGAACAAACGTTCTGTATGCGATAGTCGCTTCGCTATGACGCTCGCGAAGGTACTGTCGTGTGCTGTCGTCGGTCTCGAAGGCGAGATCATCGAGTGTGAGGTCGATGTCTCGCGCCGGGGCCTCAACAGCCTGGCGATGGTCGGCTTGCCCGATGCCGCCGTGAAGGAGGCGAAGGATCGCGTCGAGTCCGCGATCAAGAACTCGGGCATCCGGTTCCCATCCGGCCGCATCGTCGTTAACCTCGCGCCGGCCGACCTCCGCAAGGAAGGGCCGACCTACGACCTGCCGATCGCGGTCGGCATCATGGTCGCGGCCGGCCAGATCGTGGCCGATGTCGCCGACTGCGTCTTCCTGGGCGAACTGTCGTTGGACGGCGCGGTGCGCCACGCGCAGGGCATCCTGCCGATGGTGGCGCTGGCCCGGGAGCGCGGCATCAGGACCGCCTACGTCCCCGCCGTCGATGCCGCGGAGGCGGCGCTGCTGCCGCGCATCACGATCTATCCCGTTGAGACGCTGGCCGCGCTGGTGAACCACCTTTCCGGCGGCGAGCAGATCGCGCCGATCGTGTCCACCGGCATCCCGGCCCCCGTCGACATGCCCTGGGAAGGCACCGACTTTGGCGACATCAAGGGGCAGGAGCATGTCAAGCGCGCGCTGGAAGTGGCCGCCGCCGGCTCGCACAACGTGCTCCTCAGCGGCCCGCCCGGCAGCGGAAAGACGCTGCTGGCGCGTGCGCTGCCTTCAATCTTGCCTTCGATGACGCCGGAAGAGACGTTGGAGGCGACGAAGATCTACTCGGTCGCTGGGCTGCTGCCGTCCGACACGCCGCTGGTGCAACGGCGGCCGTTTCGCGCGCCGCACCACACGATCTCGCATGCCGGACTGGTGGGCGGCGGACGCAACCCACGACCGGGCGAGATCACACTGAGCCATCGCGGCGTGCTATTCCTCGATGAGTTGCCCGAGTTCGGTCAGCAGGTGCTGGAGGTGATGCGGCAGCCGCTGGAGGATCGCACGGTGACGATCTCCCGCGCGCAGGGGACGATCACCTATCCCGCCAACTTCATGCTGGTCTGCGCGCAGAACCCCTGCCCGTGCGGGTACGCGGGCGATATGACGAAGGAATGCTCCTGTTCGGACTCGACCATCACGCGCTATCAGAAGCGCATCTCGGGTCCGCTGCTCGATCGCATCGACATCTTCGTCGAAGTGCCGCGCGTGGAGTACGACAAGCTGGCGTCGGAAACCGCGGGCGAGCCGTCGCGCGAGGTCCGCGAGCGTGTCGAGCGGGCGCGCGGCCTGCAGTCGCAGCGGTTCGCGGGCACGCGTTTCGTATGCAACGCGGAGATGACGCCGACCGAGGTGCGTGAGCACTGCCAGACGCGCCTCGATGAACAGGCGCAATCACTCTTGCGGCTGGCCATGGCGCAACTGTCGCTCTCGGCCCGGTCGTTCCACCGCGTGCTGAAGCTCGCGCGCACGATCGCCGACATGGCAGAGTCAGAAATCATCGGCTCGCACCACCTGGCCGAGGCGATCCAGTACCGGCAGCGCGCCCGGACGTGACTACGGCACTGCCGTCGCGGGCAGCGCCGGCGTGCCCTGCGCCTGTCCACTTGCATAGGTCGGGAACGCCGCGACCGGGGTGACCTCCTCCGGCCGTGTCATCAGCGCGTCGAGCCGGTCGAACATGATCTGCACGTAGCGCTTGAGCGCGTCCTTGTCGGTCACGACGCCGGTCTGCCCGACACTCCGTGCCTGCATCACGACCGTAAGCCAGTACTGGCCGCGGAGCACCAGAGCGGCCTGCGCGGGCGCGTCCGCGCTGTCCGTCCAGTAGATGTACGCCGCATCGGCGCCCGGCAGGTCAAGGTTCGACTCCGGGCCGATGGCCTTTGCCAGGCCGCGCCGCTGGTGGTCGAGGACCTCGTCGCGCGCCGCGACGTCCGGGAAGCGCGCGACGCCCGCCGACATGGTTACGCCGTCGTTCTGGAAGAACGAATTGAACCCGATGCCCTCAGTAGTGCCGGGTGTGAACGAGCCCGATACTTGATAATCCGGCGGCGCGTCGCCGGGGACCAACACCACGCTCGTTAGCAGGTTGACGTCGAAACTGTCGCCGGGTGTGTTCGATGCATCCGGCACGTAGTCGGGCGTCTTGCCATTGCCTCCTCCGCACGCCGCGAGTGCCACGATGGCGAAGGCGGTGGTCACGATCAGGAATTTGAACCTCATACCAAGCTCCTAGAAGTCGTCCGGGCAGTACGGCGAGTACGTTGAGGCAAAGAGCTCCGTCGCGGCGGCGATGGCGTCGTCGCTGGCGGCGCTTACGCTGCCGGTGCGGACCGCCTCGGCCGGGCGGGTGAATCCGTTGTAGATCGGCGCCAGCGCGCACACGTCCATCTCGAGATCGGGCGCCGTAGTGGTGCGCTCGGCTGACATGCGACCCTCGCTTGCTCCGATGCGCCACGTGCCGGCATTCCACGGCGCCGCCCGGTCGGTGAGCGCGATCGTCACCCCCTTGCCCGATGCCTGCGGCAGGGCCGGGCGCGCCTCGATCGCGCGCTGCACATCGACCAGGCGCAACATGATGCCGAACCACGCGCCAGGCGGCTCGCTGAGGTGTACCGGCTCCTCGAGTGCATCCGGGAGCGGATCGTCCTGGCTCGCGAGCATCGTGATGCGTGACGCGAGGTCGTGGTTCAGCAGGTAGGTGAGGACTGCGGCGTACGCGGCCGCGTCAAGCGCCGCCCAGTCGTGCACCTGCAGCAGCGTCTCGACGAAGGGAAAGGTCGCCGCTGACCGCGTGCGCGTGCTGTAGATGACGTAACCTCGCGGCTGGCCGGCGTCGTTCGCCCAGATCGCGGCGTCCCGCACCTTGCCCGCCGCGTAGTCTTCGAAGACGTTCCAGCGCCAGCGCTGCTCGTTGCGCGTCATCCCGCCGTTACGCGCCTGGTGATGCTGTGTGTAGATCGCGTCGAATCGAGGCCAGTCGTCGGGCGTCAGGCGCTCCCAGCGCCCGCGCTCCGCGGGGCGGCGTACGTGCGTGACCTTGGGCGGGAAGGCATAGCCGACCATGCGGGCGGCCATCTCCCAGCCGAAACGGCGATAGAGTGATGGGTGTGGCGTCCAGAGCGCCGAGAGCGGCTGCCCGGCCTCGCGCATGGTCTCCAGCGAGCGGCGGAGGAGCGCACCCACGTAGCCGCCGCGCCGCCGCTCCGGCAGGCAGCTGACCGATGCGACGCCGCCGAGCGGGATGCGCGCGCCGTTCAGGTACTGCTCGAAGGGGATCACCATCATGCCCGCCGCGATCTGCCCGTCATCGAACGCGGAAAGCGCCCAGCTTCGCTCGTAATACTTCGAGCGCCGGGCGGTGCCGGTCTCTCCGCGGTCGCCGTCAAATGCGTATGCGGAGATGAAGCAGTGCTGCTCCCACTCCTCGTCGGTCAGAGGCGGCCGGATTTCGATGCTCATGGTGAGAGACAGGTTACCCGCTGCGAGGCGTCGATTACAGGGTTGGAGCACCCGCCATTGACGTGCTGGGCCGCCACGGTCGCGGTCGAGCGCAGGTCTGCCTGGCGGCCGCGTCGTGGCACGGCTGCCGGGGGCCGGGTATAGTCGGCGCGATGAGACGGCCGGGATTACTCGCGAGCATACGCGCGGACCTGCTGGCGCACGACCGCTTCGCCATCGGCGAGGGTTGGGTGCCCCGCGGCCACGGCGCCGGTGCGTGGTGGTGGCGATACCGCCGAAACCATCACGCTGCCGGCATCATGATCCTGTACCGCGTGCGCGAGTGGGCGCGGCGGTGGCCGAGCGGGCCGCTGCCCGGCCTGTGTGATCGGATCATGGAGATCGTGCATCACACGTCGATCAGCCGCGATGTCAGGCTCGGCACCGGCGTCTACTTCCCCCACGGCGATGCCCATATCCACGGCGAAACATCCATCGGCGACTGCGCCATCATCGGCGTGCACACGGGCATCGGCCTGCGCGGCAGCTTCTTCTCCGACGATATGGGCACCCGGGGGCCGGTCGTCGGCGCGTACGCACGCGTTGGCACCGGCGCTAAAGTGCTGGGCGCGATCACGATTGGCGACCGCGCGGTGATCGGCGCGGGCGCGGTCGTGCTCGACGATGTGCCGGAGGCGGCGACGGTCGTCGGTGTGCCCGCGCGCGTCGTGCGGCAGGGGCCGGTGGGCGACGAGCTGGCGCCGGCGTTGGAGCGCCTGGAGGCGCTGCGCCGGATGCACGAGCGTGGTCACGACCAGGGAGAGGCGTGATGGGGGAAGGGGTGGAGAGCAGCGTGCTGGACCTCGCGATCACGCCGCTAGGGCTCGCCGGCGTCAGCGTCGGCGAGAGTCTCGATGCGGTGGTGGCGCGGCTAGGCGCGCCCACGATCCGCCGGCCGGATTCCGACTCCCCGGACGAAAACGTCGAGATCCTCGAATACGGCCCGTTCGTCGTGATCGCGGTGGATGGCGTCGTTGACGGAGTGATGGCGCTCGAAGGGTATCGCGGCGAGACGCTCGGCGGCGTCTACGTCGGCATGCCCTGGACCGATCTCCTCGCGCGCTATCCGGGCGTGTTCTTCGAGGAAGGGCGCTTCGCGTGGCGCCTTCCCGGGTGGCCGCATCTTGACCTCGAGGTCAGTCGCCCATTGCACGAGGACGAGGCGGCCGACGAAGGCTCCTGGACCGAAGAGTGGTTCGAGATCAGCGACCCCGAGGACTCGTTCGTCAGCCTCATCGTGGTGACACTGGGGACCTGAGAGCTTCTTCCTGGCTACAGCGATCCTGACGAGCGGCGCTGGCCATCGAGCTGGCGGTTCACCGTGATCACTCCCCGCACGGATTCGAGCTTGGCCATCAGGCGGCTGAGCTGGGCGACGCCCGTGGTCTCCAGCGTCAGGTAGACCGAGGTCGTGCGGTCGTCTTCGTGCTCGGTGCGCACGCCGACCATGTTGACCTTCTCCTCGGACACGACGGTCGACAGGTCGCGCAGCAGGCCCACGCGGTCCCACGCATCGATGTGGACCGCGACGGGGTACAGCTCGCCCGTGCGGCCCCACTCGACGTCCACGAGTCGATCTTGCTCATCTTCGTGCACGACGTTGTAGCAATCGAGCCGGTGGATCGTGACGCCGCGGCTCCGCGTGATGTAGCCGATGATGCGGTCGCCGGGCACCGGGTTGCAGCATCGTGCCATCTGGGTGAGCAGGTCGCCCGTACCGAGCACCTGCACCGTCTGGCTCTGTGTGCGCGGCGGCGCCGGGCCGCCCGCGGCCGGAAGCTGCGGCTCATCATCCTTGTGGATCAGCGGCGACAGTCGCATCGCCATGCTCGTCGTCGCGACGCCGCCGTAGCCGAGCGCGGCGAGGAAGTCGTCGAGCGTCTCGTACTTGAAGATGCGCAGGATCTCGTCCTGGTGCTCGCTGAGCGACAGGTTGAGCCGGCGCAACTCCTTGTCGATCAGTTCGCGGCCGCGGTCGATGTTCTCGGCGCGCTCCTGCTTCTTGAACCACTGGCGGATCTTCTCGCGCGTGTGGCCCGTCTTTGCGTAGCCCAGGTTCGTGTTGAGCCAGTCCCGCGACGGCCCGCGGGAGTTCTTGCCCGCGAGGATCTCGACGACGTCGCCGGTCTGGAGCTGGTAGCTCAACGGCACCAGCCGCCCGTTCACCTTGCCGCCAACACAGTGGTGCCCCAGGTCCGTGTGGACGCGATACGCAAAGTCAATGGGCGTGGCGCCCGCCGGCAGTTCCTTGATCTCGCCCTTGGGCGTGTAGACGAATACCTGGTCGCGGAACAGGTCGGTCTTGACCGACTCGACGAATTCCTCGGCCGCCGGCATCTCGCGCTGCCACTCGATGAGCTGGCGAAGCCACGCCATCCGCTCGTGATTACGCGCGTCGCGCGGATGGGCGCCTTCCTTGTACCGCCAGTGGGCGGCGACGCCGTACTCCGCCAGCTGGTGCATCTCCTGCGTGCGGATCTGGATCTCGAGCGGCCTGGCGCCGATCGCCATCACCGTCGTATGCAGCGACTGGTACAGGCTCTCCTTGGGGCTCGCGATGTAGTCGTCGAACTGCCCCGGCATCGGGTGCCAGAGGCCGTGCACGACGCCGAGGGCGTTGTAACAGTCGCCGACGGTGTCGACGATCACGCGCAGCGCGAGCAGGTCGTAGATCTGCTCGAACCCCTTGTCCTCTGCGGCGTACTTGTCGGCCTTCTGCGCGATGGAGTAGATGTGCTTCGCGCGGCCTTTGACATCGGCCTCGATGCCGTGCTTCTCGAGTTCTTCCTTCAGGATTTTCTCGACCTGTGCGACGTAGCGCTCGCGGACGGTGCGCTTCGACTGGATGAGGCGGGCGATCTGCTTGTAGCGCTCCGGCTGCAGGTGACGGAACGCGAGGTCTTCGAGCTCCCATTTGATCTGCCAGATGCCCATGCGGTTCGCCAGCGGCGCGTAGATCTCCATCGTCTCCTGCGCGGTGCGCAGGCGCTTCTCGGGCGGCTTGGCGTCCAGCGTCCGCATGTTGTGGAGCCGGTCCGCCAGCTTGATGATGACGACGCGCGGATCCTCGGCCATCGCCAGGAACATCTTGCGGAGGTTCTCCGCCTGGATGTTGCGGTCGCCGGGGTGCTCGCCGGGTGCGAGCCAGGGGATCCGTTCGAGCTTCGTGGCGCCGTCGACGAGCTTCGCGACTTCGGGGCCGAAGCGCCGCTTGATCTCGTCGTTCGGGACGCCGCAGTCCTCCTGCACGTCGTGAAGCAGCGCGGCGGCAACCGCCGCGGCATCGAGCTGCAGGCCGGCGATGGTGATCGCGGCGTCGAGCGGGTGGACGATGTAGGGGTCGCCCGTCAGCCGCAGCTGGCCGCGGTGAGACTCAGCGGCAAACGCAAACGCTTCCTCGATCAGGCGCACCTTCTCGGCCGGAAGGTAGGCGGTGATCCTTTCGAGGAGCGGCTGGATGCTGGGCTCGTGGGCGATGGTGGTCATGCGGCGGGCGGGCACCTCCGGCCCTCAGAGCTAGTCACGGACGACGGCCGGTTCCTTCGTCAGCCCCAACTCTTCCAGGATCTTCTCGACGGGCGTGCCGCCCATCTTCGCGTACGCCTTCATCCTCGCGCGCATCAGGATCGTGGCGTGCTCATCGCTGGTGGCCTCGAACATCAGCTGCAGGGCATCGGCCACGAGGTCCTTCGCGGGCCGATGCGTCCGGGCGGCAGCGACCTTCAGCGCCGTGTACAGCTCCTCGTCATCGAAGACGATGGTCATGCGTCGGGACATCGGGCACCCCCTGAACGGGCTCCATGCGTCTGTACGCCTGGACGTATAGGCGTACGTACGCCCATTCTAGCAGGGCGCGCCACGTGAGGCCGGAAGCAGGGAAACCCCCACCTCGGCAGCTCGGCACGACCCAAACCCGCAACACTGGTATTCTGCGGCGTCGAAACCGATTCTGGAGCAGGCATGAGCAGCGAAGACGAAGGCAAGCCGCGGAAGTTCGCCGCGCCCAGAGGTACCGCAGACATCCTGCCGGAGGACTGGCCGTACTGGAAGTACGTGCGGGACACGGCGGAGCGCGTCTGCGCCCTGTTCGGCTACCACCGGATCGAGACGCCGACATTCGAACACGCCGGCGTGTACCTGCGGACGGCGGGCGCCGGCACGGACATCGTGGAGAAGGAGATGTACGTGTTCGAGGACCGAGGCGGCGACCGCCTGGCGCTTCGCCCGGAAGGCACGGCAGGCGTCGTGCGCGCCTACATCGAACACGGCATGGCGAGCCAGCCGCAGCCGATGCGGCTCTGGTACGTGGCGCCGAACTTCCGCTACGACCGCCCGCAGGCCGGACGCTACCGCCAGCACACCCAGTTCGGCATCGAGGCGATCGGCGACCCCGATGCGCTCGTCGATGCCGAGGTTATCGAGCTACTGACGGTGTTCCTACGCGAGCTTGGGCTCACGGCATACACGCTGAAGCTCAACACCATCGGCGACCACGTCTGCCGGCCGCGATTCGTCGAGGTCCTGCGCGAGTACTACCGCCCGCATCTCGACGAGGTCTGCACCGACTGCCGCGTGCGCTTCGAGAAGAATCCGCTGCGGCTCCTGGACTGCAAGGAGGAGCGCTGCCGCCCGCTCATCGACGGCGCGCCGAAGCTGCACGCCTACCTGTGTGACCCTTGCCGGGAGCACTGGGAGCGGTTGCTGGCGTACCTGCAGGCCCGCGGCATCGGCTACACGATCGACCAGCAATTGGTGCGCGGCCTCGATTACTACACGCGCACGGTGTGGGAGTGCCATCCGCACGAGGAGGGTGCGCAAAGCAGCATGCTCAACGGCGGACGCTACGACGGTCTCGCTGAGCTGCTGGGCGGTCCGCCGACGCCCGGCATCGGCTTCGGCACGGGCTTCGAGCGGCTGGTCATCAACCTGAAGCGGCAGGGCGTGTCCGTGCCGCCCGATGTCCGCCCGGCACTGTACATCGCGCACCTGACGCCGGAGGCTGCCGGAGTGGCGCTGGAACTGGCAGCCAGCGTGCGCGCGGCCGGGCGCCAGGCGATCGTCGGTGGCGCCGGCAAGAGCTTGAAGGCGCAGATGCGGCACGCCGACGCGCGCGGCGCGGTGTACGTCGCCATCATCGGCGCCGCCGAGCTGGAGGCGGGCGAGGTGACGTTGCGGAACCTCGCCGACCGTAGCGAACGGCGCGTCGCGCTGGGCGAGGTCGCCGGAGCGCTCGGCGGCTGATCCACGGCCGTTTTATGGTTGCGGTTAGCATCTCCAAAGCCGCAAATCTCCCTTCCTCATGTCAAGCGGAAGCTTGACGGCCACGCGGCGTCTCTGCGACTCTCTCCCAATTCACCGTGAAGGATCTGCCGGCGCCCGCGCGGTGTAGCGTGCGGTGCGCTAGAGGGTGGCAAGATGCCGAACCAATGGCCGCGCCGCGCCGCGGGTACCGGGCTCGCGCTGGCGGCACTCGCTGCCGCGGTGCTGTTCCTCTGCGCGACGCTGGGGTCCCGCGTTCTCGGCGCCGATCTGCGATCGGTGGCTGGCGGCAGCATGCAGCCCGCGTTCGGCGACGGCGCACTCGCGATCGCCTTCGCCGCTCACGTCGATGGCCTCCGGCCGGGCGACGTCATCACGTTCCACGATCCTGACACCCCGTCGCGCATCGTCACGCATCGCATCGTGTCGGTCGAAGGCGACGGCGCGACACGCACGTTCGAGACGCGTGGCGATGCTAACACCGCATCGGACCCCTGGCGCGTGGGCGAGGGCGACGTGATCGGCAAGGTGCGGTGGCACGCGCCGAACGCCGGAGCCGCGCTGGACCGTCTCCGGTCGCGCGAGGGCCTCATCGCGTTGCTGCTCTTCCCCGGTGTGCTGTTGCTGCTGAGCGACGCGCCGTCGTGGTATCGATTCCTGCGCCGGCGCCGCGCGCGTGTGGACGTGCCCGACGTCCAGGCGCTGGAGATCGAGAATCACACGCGAGTGCGCCTTGGCCTCCCGCGTGTGGCAACGGTGGTCGCGCTGCCGCGACGGGCACTGAAGCCATCCCTCGTCGTGGCGGCGGTCGCGCTGCTGGCAATCGGCGTGCCTGTGGCGGCGTTCGCATGGTCGTACAGCCCGCCACGCGCATCGGACGCCGGCGATGGTGCACGGGTCGCGGCTGATGCAGCGGCTGTGGCGGAGGGGAACAGCCATGCGCTGGCCGTCGCGCTCGGCGGCGATGCCCCCCTGGCGCGAGCAGCCGCCGATGCGACGCTGCGCGACCCGGATGCCGAGCCGGCTCAGGTCGAAGCGACGCTCCGCCGTGCCCTCGATGATGGCGCGAACACGATCGAAGCGCTGGCGCTGATCGGGCTCGATGGCCAGGTGATCGCGACGACCGACGCGCAGATAACCGACGTGCATGACAGCGCGGCCTTCCTGACGGCGCTCGCCGGCGGCGCAGCCGCATGGTCGAAGGCGCTTCCATCGGCGAACGGCGGACGCCAGATGCTGGACCACGCCGCGCCGGTCGTGTCAGACGATGGCGCGACGCTGGCGGTGCTGCTCGCGCGCTCGGACGCGCTGCGCACGCTGACCGCCGCGCTGCCCGGGGAGAGCGACGCGAGCCGCAACATGATTGTCAGCGGCAACGGCCTCGTCCTTTCGGGCGCCGGCGCGGCGGTGGAGCAGCCGTGGGCCGCATCCGATCGGGCCGCGAGGGTGAGCTTCGACGGAGCATCTTCGGTGTGTGCGGCGAGGCCGATTGGACGGGACGCGCCGCTCGATCTCGGCTGGCGCGTCGCATCATGCGTGGCGGAGCCGCAGGCGGCGCTCGGTATCCACGATCGATGGTTCCGGCTGGACAGATTCACTATCCTGGCGCTCGCGGCAGCTGTTGCGCTGTTCCTGCTGCGCGTCGTGGCACGGATGGGAGAGACGCCCCGCCAGCGCCGGAAGCCGCGCGAGGGCTTCCGTGCGATCGAATCGCGGCTTCGCATACGGCGCGAGAGCGGGGCGCCATAGCGACTCCTTGCGCTGTTCCGCGCTCAACCTGAGCATGGCCATCGATGCGTGCCGGTCATCGCCGCGATATGCTGGCTGCGTGACCTACATCGCTTTGCCCGGTGCGCCCGATGCCTGACATGCTGGTGAGGCTGTACGACCTGCCGGACCCATCCCCGTACGACGCGCGCACATCCGCAAGCGGCATCGCCGTGCGGCGGATGGACGCGTGGGACCGCGACGTCGTGCGGCGATTCGTGCGCGATCAATTCAGCGACAACTGGGCGGCCGAGGTGGAGTTCGCGTTCTCGAACGGCCACCCGATCACGGGCTTCCTCGCCGTGAAAGACGGTGACATCGCCGGCTTCGCGGCGTACGAATGCAGCCGCCGCGGCTTCTTCGGTCCGACGGGCGTGCGGGAGGACCTGCGCGGAAGCGGCGCCGGTGCATCGCTGTTGATGCGCTGCCTGGAGAGCATGCGGGAGATGGGGTACGCGTACGCCATCATCGGCGGCGTTGGCCCCGCCGCGTTCTACGAGAAAGTGTGCGGCGCCAGGGTCATCGAGGGCAGCGATCCCGGCGCGTACGCGGCGCTCTACGCTGAAGCGCGCGCGAAGGCCATGGGGCAGCGGAGCACATAGCAGCACTCGCCTGCCGTGCTACCATGAGGCGTGAGGAAGAAACCCCCTCCGGCAGGGGGTTTCGGCATGTGTGGCGATGTTCGACCGACTTGAGGCAACGGACCAGCGGTACGACGACCTGACCGAGGAGTTGGCCAGGCCGGAGATCTCGGGCGACTACGAGAAACTGCAGGCGATCGCGAAGGAGCGCGCCTCGATCGAGCAGGTCGTGACGCTGTACCGCGAGTGGAAGGCCAGCGCGACGGCGATCGAGGAAGCGCGCTCCGTCCTTGGCGACAGCGACGCGGAACTCGCGGCGATGGCGAAAGAGGAGATAGAAGCGCTCACGGCGAAGCGCGCGGGACTCGAGGCCAGCCTCAAGCGCGCGCTCGTGCCGAAGGACCCCCGCGACGATCGCGACGTCATCGTCGAGATCCGGGCCGGCACCGGCGGCGATGAGGCGGCGCTGTTCGCCGCCGACCTGTACCGCATGTATACGCGCTACGCGGACCGCCGCCGCTGGGCCATCGAGATGCTGTCGATGAACGAGATCGGCATCGGCGGCATCAAGGAAGTCGTCTTCGAGATACACGGCGATGGCGCGTACTCGCGCCTGAAGTACGAGAGCGGCGTGCATCGCGTGCAGCGCGTTCCGGCCACCGAGGCGCAGGGCCGCATCCACACCTCCACGGCGACCGTCGCGGTGCTGCCGGAGGCGGAAGAGGTGGAGGTGGCGGTCAACGAGTCGGACCTGCGCATCGATATCTTCCACGCAGGTGGCGCCGGCGGGCAGAACGTCAACAAGGTGGCGACGGCCGTGCGCATGACGCACTTGGCGACCGGCATCGTGGTCGTGTGCCAGGACGAACGCTCGCAGTTGAAGAACAGGAACAAGGCGATGGCGGTCCTGCGCGCGCGCCTGCTCGATCAGAAACAGAGCGCCCAGGCCGAGGAGATCGCCGGTGCGCGAAAGCAGCAGGTGGGCAGCGCGGAGCGGTCGGAGAAGATCCGCACGTACAACTTCCCCCAGGACCGGCTGACTGACCACCGCATCGGGCTGACCGTGCACAACCTCCCCCGCATCATGGACGGCGAGATCGACGATATCATCGAAGCCGTATCAGCCAACGAAGAGGCGCGCCAGCTCGAAGAGAGCGTCGCGCGTTAGTACGCGTTCTCGCGGCGGGCGTGCTTGCATCGCGACGCGCATCGGCGCGGCGGAGATGATGATGACGAAACGGCATCGGCTCGAGATCGAATTCTGTACGGCCTGCAAGTTCCAGGGCCGCGCCTTCTGGCTGGCGCGCGAGCTGTTCGACCAGCGTCCGGACCTCGCTGGCGAGATTGTGCTCGTGCCGGGATCTGGCGGCGTCTTCATCGTGCGGTACGACGGACAGACGGTGTTCGACTATGCGACTGCCGGCCGCTTTCCCGAGCCGAAGGACGTCCGGGAGGCGGTGCTCGCCGCCAGCGGCCGCCCGCCAACCCCCACCCCGCCCCCCCCCCAG
>Ga0080064_1000934_pt1 | contig 67407 bp, 50 predicted proteins | sample Subgrocontami54m_FD_69260 | JGI IMG/M metagenome (GOLD analysis project Ga0080064, IMG submission 69260) | Subsurface groundwater microbial communities from S. Glens Falls, New York, USA - GMW46 contaminated, 5.4 m (SPADES assembly) (version 2) ...
GTTGGTAAGAAACTTCAGACGGTTGTTGGTTTTCGCATCGAAGTAGGTGACGCGCCGCAGCGGATCGGGGTATACCTGGGCCGCGGCGATTTCGGCCAGGATGACGGTGTGATCGGATCGCGCGCATACCAAGGCCGTGCGATACCGATCCACACCGGGGCGAAGTCCGCGTAGATGCGCCCCTCGCGCGACTCGTTCGCGCCCGCCAACGTCGAGCGAGCCGCTCGGCCGCGGAACCCCCTGTGATACAGTTTGCCGTGCACGGAATAAAGACATGCTTCGATGTCGCGAAGGCTCTCGCGGTAAGTCCGTTGAGCGAAGGCCATCGCCAGAAACTGCTCCCAGCAAGAGAAGCTCTTGAGATAGTAGTCGCCCCGATACCGGGCGACGCATTTTTGAAATTCCTGGTGTGGAAGATACTCCACCCGTTGCGCAAAAACAGTGCGTCCAAGATTCATGCGTCATTGTCGCGCCTATACCAGGAGCGCTCACCATGCCATTTTTTGCGCTTCGAATTTCAAATCGTTCCCGAGCACACTTGTGCCCAACCGACTCATGCTGCACCGCTTATTGGCATTCAACTGAATTCCCCCCGGACAGCAGTGATGCTATATTGCAAAACGCTACTTCGTCGGCAGTTCTTCGGTGCCTCTGTGATCAGATTCTGGGTGAAGAATTACGCCATGTACAGTTCCAAGCGGAGCAGCTAGATAAACTCCGGTCCGGTTGTAGCCTGACTAATAAGATTATTACAGTTGCTTTGCAGCAATTTCTTTACTGCGGAACCGTCTTGATCGTTTGGATCTTTCATCAGAGAGTGATTCGCCGTGGCGGTTACTCGTGCTTGAGATGGTGGACATCGTGTTGGCACGAATTTAACGCTGTATTTGCAGAGCCGCCGCCCAACGATCTGTCGCAGCCGACGAGGATACGCGAAGACGAAAACCTTTCCACGGGCAGCACAGCGCGTGCAGCTACCTAAGATGATCGCCGACTACCGTTAATGGACATTGAGAGGATGGGAGCTTTCATTGATAATAATACGAGGATCTCCTGCCCGCACTTTGGCCGAAAGAGAACCCCTAGGCAGATCCACACACGGCGGAATCCAGGCATTTGCTTCACGCAGTGACGTAGATCGTGACGCGTATCACATGGCCCTGTAACCGCAACACGGCCCAGACCCTCTGGGGGAGCAACCGATAACCGCGTCGAGAGAGGTTCGATGGCGCTTGCAGACGAACGCGGTAGAACTGTGACAAGACTCATTTTCCATCTGACTCCGTGGCATAATGACGCATTTGTATTTTCATTGAGTTGCAAAGACCGTCTTGCCGCAGTAAGGTGTCCAAACCGCTCTTTGGATCTGATACCGAGATCGAGAAGAGATCCAGTTCAAGCAAATCATTGAGTAGTAATAGCAAGGAAGCAGCCTTGCGCACTTGCTTTTCAAGCAGCGCGCGGATTCTACTCGACGAAAGGATTATGGAGTTTAGTTGGAAACACCTTCGGTGACGCTGATGTATTCAGGGCGGGATTGAGAGAACTCTCTTCGTGGGCTATATTGACTGGGTGGATTCGGCACCTCCTCATTCCGTGGATTTCACTCGCCCTTCAATTTCTTCGGAAAGCGGTGAGCAGGGACTGATACTGGACAGGATTCAGGAACCGGAATTGTGCTTGAAGGAGCTTTCCGGCGTTTCAATCGATGAATTCTGGCGAGAAGCCGATGCCGGTTCTGTCGGTCTCCGGAAGGACGAACTGGCGAGAGTTTTGCTCGACCTCGGCGTCAAGTACAACTATGGGCTGGCTCCGGAGACTGCTGCCACTGGAGCACAGATTGTTGCTTTCTGGCAAACGCTTCAACTGCAAGACCTGGCTCTCGCACACGCCTGCGCCCTGGGCCGCGATGCTGCCTGGCAGCAGTTTATGGTTCGTTTTCGGGAGCCGTTGAGGCAAGCAGCGGCCGGCATCACGGGCTCGGCACCGTTGGGGCGGGAACTGGCCGATTCGCTCTACGCCGAATTATTCGGCGTAACGGAGAGAGGCGAGCAACGCCGGTCGCCTTTGGCCTACTACTCCGGCCGGGGATCGCTCAAAGGCTTTCTGCGCGCGACACTCGCCCAGCGGAACGTAGATCATCATCGCCGCGCCAGCCGCGAGACTCCCATCACAAATGAGGATTTGCCGGCGGCATCTCCGGCTCCCATTCCCGCACCGGATGTGCTTTCGCGCCTCAGCCGGTCTTTGACGGCCACGCTAGGCTCGCTGCCGCCTGATGAACGGTTTCTTCTTTCGGCCTGGTTCCTCGATCAGCGTACCTTGCTGGAAATCTCCCGGATTCTGCGCGTGCACGAGGCGACAGTGAGCCGCAGGCTCCAGCGGCTGACCGCGAGACTCCACAAAGAACTTCTGAAGAACATGCAGGCTTCCGGGATGAGTAGAACTGCCGCCAAGGAGGCTCTGGGTACCGATCCCCGCGACATCGACATCAATCTTCGAAGTTTGCTGCAAGCTTCCCGGCCTGCAGCGTTCATCCAACAGGGAGCGCTTGAGGACCCGGAACCAAGATGAGCGAGCATCTACAACCCGGACTACATCCCGACGCGGATTCGCTCAGCGCCTTCATCGAAGGTGTGCTGCCGGAGCGTGAACGGCTCCAGTGTCTGGCGCACCTTGCGGATTGTTCCCGCTGCCGGGAAATCGTGTTTCTCGCGCAGGAACCTCCGCCTGCGGTGGCCGCACCAAAGCCCGCTCCTGCGTGGCGGCGTTGGTTTGCGCCCATACCGGCGCTGGCTGCGGCGGCCGCAGTGTGTGTGGCGGTGCTCGCGGTTTCGCTGTATCTGCACCATACGGCCGGAGCGCCAACGCGCGACGTGGCCGCACGCATCGAGCAGTCGCTGCCGGCTCTTGCGCCCGGAGCGGACAATGAAAAGGGAGCGCACGTGCCGCTGCCGGTCATGCCGAAGGCTGCACCAAACACCCAGCAGCCGCGCACCAAGCCGGGACGGGCACGGGCAGCGAGAGGCGCGGCAACGGAGGAAAATTCTCGCGCTGCGACGGAGTCGGTTGACGTCTCACCCTCCACCAGCGGGTCAATACCGGCAACAACTCCCGCACAACAGGCGACGACTCCCACGCCGGCGCCGCCAAGTCCTCCGCCGCCCCCTCCGCTCGTGGCGCAGTCCGGCAACATTCAGCTCCAGCAACTTCCCGTTCCTCCAGTTTCATCGTCTTCCATCCCTCCCCCTCCACCCGCGAATTCTCCCAATGTAACTCTCAAGGATGATCAAGGCTTGGCAGACAGCTTGTCCGGAATTTCGGGCACAGTCACCGACGCGAGTGGGGCGGTGATACCTGGAGCCGCGATTATGCTGCGCCAACTCGCCACAGGCGCTAGCAGGAATGCGCGGACCGATGCGAGGGGACAGTTCCAGTTGACTGGCGTCGCGCCCGGCCGATATGAATTGCAGATCACCAGGCCGGGATTTCAGCAAACATCCAGGCAAATCGATTTGCAGCCCCGGGAAATAGCGGCTGTGAACTCAAAACTGGAGGTTGGCGCTGTAGCAGAGTCGGTAATGGTCACTGGAGAGGCTCCCATGATCAACACCACAACCTCGTCAGTGAGTTCGTCAATTCGGAAGAAAGACGTTCGCGATCTGCCACTCAATGGTCGCTCGTTCGAGACGCTGGCAGCTACGGTGACCGGGGCGGGCGGCAACCCGCTCCCGAGCAAGCTGCCAGCCACAACTACGATGGCAAGCGGCAAAGCGAGGGTCGCTGTGGATTCCGCCGGCGTCCTCTATTTCAGTTCGAATGAAGGAAAACGTTGGAAGGCCGTCAAACCCGTCTGGCGCGGAAAGGTGGTTCGCCTGGCACCGGCCGAACCGCCGCAAACTGCGATTGCGGCCTTTCAACTTACCACGGACTCGGATTCCACCTGGTTGAGCCGGGACGGCAATCACTGGTTCCCGGCGCCGCCCGTGCACTGATCTTTCCCTCCAGTTAGACCCCGAAAATTCTTTCTGCAAGATTGGCGGACCTCCCCGTTCTCAGGGTGAGAGCGCACGGCAAGTCTCTCATCGCCCAAGACGCAGATTGACGGAGGTGATTATGAAGAGGTCTTTGCCTTTCCTGCTTGGTGCTGCGCTGATGCTAGTATCGGCTTCAGTAGCTGTGCTGATGTCTCGTTCGCTGGTCCAGTCAAACGATACAAGTTCGATTGCCGCTGCCTATGCCCGTGGCGTTCTGCGCGTGTCCGTACCGTATAACGCGTTTCGAATGGGTGAAGGGAACCTGATCGTAGAGGTCCTCGATCCGGAAGATGGCGTCGTCGCGCACGTCGGCCGGCACATCTACGCCAAAGGAGGAGAGGGCCGTTGGGAGCAGGAGCTTCCGTTACCCAATACACTTTCTCTTGACGATCTGGTATGGCATCGCCTCCGGTACAGCTTCACCTATCGGGACGAAACGGCTGCCGCGTTGCAAGGAATCGTTTCGATTTCACGGATCCTCCGCCGTCCTGCAGTTCACGTCTTTGGCCAACAGTCATACCTTGCCGGAAGCGCGGCCGCGGTCCGGCTGATCGTCACTGAGGCGGACAATGAAACTCCAGTGACATCCGGATCGGTGCAAATCGAGTTAGCGGGCGCGGGGCAAAAGCCTCAGGTCCTCTATTCGGGAAGGCTCAACGAACGCGGCACCACGCAAGTGCATTTCCGCTTCCCGGCCGGCTTGGTGGGACGCTACTCGTTGCGCTACGCTCTCGATACCGCGCTGGGACCGGCAGAGTACGCCCAGGAGGTCCGACTGGAGGACAAATCCGCCATTCTCCTCACCACGGAGAAACCGGTCTATCAGCCCAGCCAGACAATCCATGCCCGCGCGCTGGCGCTCGATCGCTCCAATCATCAGGCGACCGCCGGGCGCAAGCTGACCTTTGAGCTGGAGGATTCCCGCGGCAACAAGGTATTCCGGAAGATCACGGAGACCGATCCATACGGTCTTGCCTCCGCCCAATTCAGTCTGGCCGACGAAGTCAATCTGGGCACGTATCACTTGCGCGCCGTAATGGGCGGCGACGCCGAAGGGACGCAGAACAAGTCCGAGATTGCGCTGCGGGTCGAGACTTACGTGCTGCCGAGATTTAAGGTCGCTGTCGAACTGGCCGGCAAGGATGCCACAGCCAAACGAGGGTACCGGCCTGGCGATCATGTGACGGGGATCGTGCGCGCCAATTACTTCTTTGGTAAACCGGTGGATGGCGCTGAAGTCGCGGTCAAGGCCTCGGGAATGGACGTTGCGCCATTCGATGCCGGGAGTTCTCAAGGACGCACAGATAGCGATGGGACCTTCCGGTTTGACATTCGGCTGCCTGACTTCTTCGCCGGGGTGCCCCTAAACCAAGGCGCCGCCCGTGTCTTGGTTGAGGCGACGGTAAAGGACACGGCCAGGCACAGCGAGAGCCGCGGCGAAGCGGTAACAGTGAGTGAGTCGCCGCTCCTGATCACCGTGGTTCCCGAGAGCGGCACGCTGATCCCAGGCATTGAAAACGAAGTCTTCGTTCTAACGTCCTATCCGGATGGGACGCCGGCGGAAGCGGACCTCCGGGTTAACGTCCCCGGAAACGCGGTTCAGACCGCAAGGACGGATCGCGGCGGAATTGCCATCATTCCAGTGCGTGCCGCCGGCACGACGGCCGTGCGCGTACAGGCCAGGGACCGGGAGGGCAATCACGCGTCGATTCGAGCTCCGCTCCAGTCCCGTCCCGGCTCTGACCAGGTTCTGTTGCGCACCGAACGCGGTGTCTATCGCGCCGGCGAACGCATCCATCTCGAGGTGTTCTCGACCCGACAGGGCGGGAGCGCTTACGTTGACGCCGTCAAGGATGGACAAGTCATCGGCACACACGACACGGAAATCGTGAATGGCCGGGCGGAGCTGGATGTTGCGGCTACGCCGGAAATGACGGGGACTCTTGAGTTCAATGCCTATCTCTTCGGCCGCGACGCGCGCCCCATCGGCGATCACCGGCTGGTTTTTGTCCAGCCCGCCGATGAGCTCAAGATCGAAACATCACTGGATGAACCGGTGTACAAGCCCGGCGGAGAAGCGCGCATCGGATTCCAGGGGACTAACCGGCGGGGCGAAGGCGTGCAGGCGGCACTGGGTCTGGAGATTGTCGATCAGGCCGTTTTCGCGCTGGCCGAGAAACAGCCAGGATTCGCGAAGGTCTTCTTCTACCTGGAACAGGAAGCCATGAAGCCTCGCTACGAGATCCATTCGGTCACTCTCACCGAGGCGATTTCACCTGCGGAGCCGGCGGAATTCAGCCGGCGGGACCGGGCGGCGCGAGCGTTGTTCTCCGCCACGGAACTCGTGCGCACTAACAACCCTCCGCTGGAATTCGGCCGGGATGTGCCGCAGATGAAATACTACGCATACACGGAACGCTACCAGGCGCGATTACGTGCACAGATCGACCAACTTGCTGCTGCCCAAACACTAACGGATGACACAGATTCGCGGATCTGTGATCAGGCCATCCTCACCGCCCGGCTGCAGAAGGCGAACCTGCTGGATGCCTGGGGCAATAACCTTCGCGTTGAGAACGGAAACCCAGGCACGAGGTTCTTCTCGGTGCGGAGTGCCGGACCCGATGGACAGTTTTACACCCAGGACGATCTGATCCAATACCGCGCAGATCGCCATTGCACGGAGCCGGGTCTCCGGAATTCCGGTAACATCACTTTACGGATTGAGCACGACGACGGGCTGAACGGCCCGGCCGCGATCACAGGGGTCGTACAAGATCGTACCGGTGCGGTGATCCCCCGCGCCGAAATCAGATTGATCGATTCCGCGACCGGTGTATTGCGAATGCTGATCGCCGGCGCGGATGGCCGCTTCAGTTTAGCGCTGCCGGCGGGCCGCTACGAAATACGGACTTCCGTTCCGGGGTTCCAGAACGCGGCACGGCTGTTTTCATTTAAGGAGCACGACCGCGCGGTCTTCACGGTTATTCTCGAGGTCGGCTCGGTAAGTGAAACGGTGACGGTTACAGCGCAAGCGCCGGTAGTAAACACGGCAACCGCGGCGTTACGTAGGGAAACGATACGCGACCTACCTTTGAATGGACGTTCATTTGATGATTCAACCGCCGCTTCGGCGATGAAGAAAGATGCGGCCCCCAGGTCGCAAGCGGCCACACCGGAGACGCACGTGCGCTCGTGGTTCCCCGAAGCATTGTACGTTGCGCCGGAGATCATCACGGACCAGCATGGGCGCGCGAGTATCACCATCCCGATCGCGGACAACATCACGACGTGGCGCATGGCGATGATGGCATCCACGAAGCAGGGTGCCCTGGGGAGCGGTACGTCGAGCCTCAAGGTTTTTCAGGATTTCTTCACGGAGCTCGATTTGCCGGTGACCCTGACGCAGGGCGATCAGGTTTCGCTTCCCGTCGCCGTCTACAACTACTCCGGTTCGCGCGGCCAGGTGCGGTTGCTGCTCGACGAAAGCGGCTGGTTTTCGCTAATTGGCGACGTGTCCGAAAAGAGCCTGATTGTCGAGTCCGGCCGCGTTGGCGGATCGCACTTCACAATTGAGGCGAAGCGTATCGGTAAATTCAAATTGACACTCCGGGCCGAAATGGACGGGCCCGCCAAACGCGCGGACATCGTCGTTCGCGAGATCGAAGTCGTTCCCAACGGGCGCGAGCAAACCATGGCCTTCAATGGGCGCCTCGAAACCTCCGTCGAGCACGTTGTGAGTTTCCCGCCAAACGCGATTCCCGATGCCGGTAAGATTTTCGTCAGGCTGTACCCCGGTCCCTTGAGTCAGGTAGTCGAAGGCATGGATGCAATCCTGCGCATGCCGTTCGGCTGCTTCGAGCAAACCTCCTCCGCGACATATCCCAATGTACTGGCTCTGGACTACATGAAGCGCATCAAAAAGTTGACGCCTGAGGTTCACGCTAAGGCGGAGGGCTTCATTGCCAATGGCTACCAGCGTCTGCTGACGTTTGAGGTTCCGGGTGGCGGCTTCTCCTGGTTCGGGCAAGCGCCCGCGAATAAGATCCTGACCTCTTATGGTCTCATGGAGTTCGGCGACATGTCGAAGGTCCATGACATGGATCCGAGGGTCATCAGCCGGACCCAGCAGTGGCTCGCCAGCCAGCAGCAGCCCGATGGAAGCTGGAAGCCGGACAGCAACTTCATCAATGAAGGCGCTACCAACCGGTACAACACCGATTTGCTGCGCATTACCTCCTACATTGCCTGGGCCCTCGAAAACACCGGATATCAGGGACCGGAGGTTGAAAGAGCCCGCCAGTTCATTTACAGGAATATGAACGGGAAGCCGGATGCGTACACGCTCGCTGTGCTGGCCAACTTCGCCGCGGACTATCAAAGAGACCGCGCCTTCACGCACCAGGCGATCCAGCAACTCCTCGACGCGCGCACTGAAAAGGATGACCAGGCATGGTGGACGGCGGAAGAAACCGGCGTTTATGGCCGGGGTGCGAGTGCGGCAGTCGAGACCACCGGACTCGCCGTGCAGGCGCTGCTCAAATCGGGCGAGGCGCCAGCGATCGCGCGCAAGGCCCTAAGCTACATCGCCGCCCGGAAGGACGCCTCCGGAACGTGGGGTACCACGCAGGCCACCATTATGGCCCTGCGCGCGCTGCTGCTCTCGACGGAGAAGGGCTCCTCTGACGTTCGCGGGACGGTCGAGGTTACGCTGAATGGAAAAACCGCGGCGAAGCTTACGCTCACCCCAGAGAACAACGACCTCTTCCATCAGTTCGTTCTCAAGAGCGTCGATTTCAACGGCTCGAACAACGTTGCTCTCCACTTCGATGGCGAGGGCACCCTCGCGTACCAGGTGGCCGGCCAGTATTTCGTGCCGTGGACAGTGAAAGCCACTGGCGAGCCGCTCTCGATTGACGTGAGCTACGACCGCACCCGGTTGGCGCAGGGTGATATCGCCTCCGCAGTGGCCACTGTCAAGAGCCACCTGTCGAAGACCGCCAATATGGTGATGGTTGACCTGGGCATTCCCCCAGGCTTCGACCTCCTCAGCGAAGATCTTGAGGATTACCGGAGCAAGAGCGCCGGGCGTAAGAGCGGTCGCTTGGAGAAATTCAACCTGACCGCTACACAGGCCATCCTCTACTTCGACTCGATAGCCGCGGGTGACACGGTTACGCTGCGCTACCGTCTGCGCGCAAAGTATCCTATACGCGCCCGAACGTTCCAGTCGCGAGTGTACGAGTACTACGATCCCGAAGTAAGGTCGGTCGCGAGCCCGGTCGAGATGGAGGTTCGCCGAAGGTAGCGACAGCCCGGTGCCTGGAACGATTCAGACGAGCGCGAATGAAGGTCGCCGCGAACTCCAGTTCAATATCTTCGAGCCGTTCTTTACCACCAAAGCTCCGGGCCAGGGGTCGGGGCTGGGCCTTTCCACTGTCTACGGAATTGTACAGCAAAGCAATGGACACATTTATGTGTATAGCGAACCGGGAAAGGGTACAACCTTCAAGATTTATCTGCCACGGGTAGAAGAGCCTCTTCCGGCGGCTGCATCTCCCATCGCGGCAAGACGTCTGGAGGGGTCGGAAACCGTTTTGCTTGTCGAAGATGAATCGTCGTTACGGGAAGTGGCGCGCGAGTTCATGGAAAAGAAAGGCTATCTGGTGCTGGAGGCGAAAGACGCGGCAGAAGCCATTCAAGTCGCGCAGCAACACTTAGGCGCCATCGATTTGTTGTTGACCGATGTAGTGATGCCGGGAATGAACGGACGGCAGTTGGCGGAATCGCTATCCGGCACCCGCCCTTATATGAAGGTCATCTACATGTCTGGCTATACGGACAACGCCCGATCATTCGTAGGCATCATGAAAAATTGGATGGATCCGGTTACCCCGATGGTCTCCGTGGCGACGAGATTCCGTTGATTGTCCGAATTATGACCACGGTTGATGTATATGACGCCCTCAGCACGGATCGGTGTTACCGGGAGGCATTCTCCAGAACCGACGCACTGAAGCAAATGCGCGAGGAGGTGCAGCGTGGCTGGTGGGACGGATACTTGGTGGACGAGTTGGAATACGTGCTGGGCAGGTCTGATTCGTTTCCAGTCGGCGAACGCGACAAGTCTGCCAACGAACTTTTCGCGGCTACGTGAAGGCGTGAGGCGCTCGCATGCCTACAAAGCAGCTTGGTGAATTACTATCACGCCATGCTTTTCTTGTTGGCGAGCGCCACCGCCTCCTTCGTCTTCTTGCTGGAATTGTGAGGCGCTCGCCGTATTGTTCCCCGTTTCGAGGCCAGTCCGACCCCTTTTTTTCTTAATCGGTAGGAATGAAGGTTGGGAAGGTTGCAACCGAATTGATTGTGCCGCTCGCAACCCGTCTGCCGTCGGAACCCACAGCGACAACTCCGCCGACCATCGGGTCTCCCTGCAAGGTACCCTGGCAGAAGCCGGCGCCAGCGGCATTGACTCCGCAGTTAATCGTTTCGTTGCCGGCGGCCGTGGTGACCACCAGAAGCGTGCTGGTGTTGCCGCCAGGCAAACCGTTGAGACCGGCGTCCACAAAGATATTCCGGCGGCGAAGCGTAAAGGTCACCGTACCGCTGATCCCGCTCCCGGAAACGGTAGCCAGCGTGGCTTGCGATACCGATTGGACCGTGCCGGCGGGAACGCCGAAGACGTCCGGAGCCGTATCATGGAAAACCAGTACGCCGGGGCTGCCGGTGTCGGCGCTATTCGGATCGGCCGGATACTGGACAATCGGAACATAGATGTTGTTGTTGATGGTATCGATGCCGGTCCTGGCCGCGCCGCGGCCGACGCACGCCACTCCTTGGAACTGGGCCTGTGTGGGCGCGTTCGAAATCACACCAAGCACCCCGGTACGGCCGTCCGAACCTTTCGGGCATGGAATGGTAACCCCAGGTAGAGCGGTCCGATTGTCCGCGGCGAGATACCAGCGGCGGTTATGCGGATTGAAGAAAGCGATGTCCTCCCCGGTGATCGGGATCGACTGCAAAACCGCTCCATTACGCAGATCAACCACGCTTTGCGGGCCGGTGCTGCATCCAACGTATGCGGTGTTGGTCGTCGGGTCTACGTCAATAGCACGCACGGAGTTGGGACAGGTGCTGGGAGGCGCGAAGCCATTGATAACTTGGCCGAACGCGCCCCTTTCCGGGTCGATAATCACAATGCCGCGAGCCGGAACGCTGACGTAAATGAGCCCGTCTACGGGGTTAAAGCGGGGTTGCTCGGGAGGATCGGAAAGAGGGATAAAACCGAGAACGTTGTCGTTTTTCAGATCGATCACGGTGATGAAGAATTCCGGGCCCGTCGTATTCCCGATGTAGGCGCGCTGGTTGATGGGATCATAGTCCAATTCGTCCTGTCCAGGAGGGCCGCTTAGGACCACTGGGGGGGATAGGCCCGGGGCTCTAAGATCATAAACGAAAATGTGAGTATCCCGGTCGGTAATGATCAACTTCTGCAGGTCGGGCGCCACCAGTGCGCCGCTCGGACTGCACACTGAATTCACACGGCAACCGGGTAGTTCCACGGAGCCAATAAAGGTCCAGGTTTTCGTATCGATTGCCAAGACGCCCTTGTTCGGGCGATCGGCAATATACATAACCCCTGTTACGCGGTTGAACGCCGGCTCATCGAAACTGGCCACATTGGCAGTTGGTCCCACGGCATTGCTCGTAATCCAGGTTGGGATACGGATGAACGTCTGAAGCTGGAGTCCCGGAGCCGTCGGGAGCGCCTGTCCAAAGGCCGCGGCGGACAACAGGAAGACGAACACGATTCCTCCGGCGATCGAGGATACGATGGAAAGTTTACGCGCAGTCGGTTGCTTTTTTTCATTCATCGATTTGCTCCTTACCGTTTGTTGTAGTTTCGCTGAGAAAGCAGTCGTGAACTAGACAAAATCAATCCCGGGGCAACGGATGCTCCGGGCTGAATTTTCCTGTGGATTTTTTCCGGGATGTCGAGTGGAAATCGGCGGCACCGGCCGTGGGCCGGGCCCCCGAAAGAGTCACGCAAATGGCGGAGCGCGGCTGGCCTGTCGAAGAGAACTGCGCCAGACGAAGGCGGGCGGAATGTTGGGAAGCGAAGCGTGAGAACGAAAGATGGCTGGCGCCGGATGAAAGGCCGCAGCCTGAAAATTGGCGAGCGCCTGCAACCGGAGCCCGAGCTGGAAATCCGGCCCTCCCAGCGAATCGGAAGGAACCAGAATGCCGATCTGGTATCTGCCAGGATTGCGGGGAGACAACAGCCCAATGCCGATCAGGTCGTCGCTGGCGGAAAGGCACGGGAAGAGGAGAAAGAGCGAGAAAAGAACCGCGAGCGCCCGGCGGGTCCGTCCTATTCTTTGGTTTCGGCGTTTTTCGAATACGAAAAGCGCGACCAGACAGCCGGCGGCAACCGCAAGCCACATGGAGTCCAACAAGATGATGATGGCCGGCATCTGAATTCTAGTCGCTCAAAATGGAAATGGCGTCCGCCCGATTTGGAAATACCGAACCGCCCGCCCGGAATCCTTACAAATGAAGTTCCCGGCACAAGGTCACGGGAACAACAGCCCAACTTTTCCCCGCATGATTGAACCGCCAAACGGGTTTGATGTCAAGAGAATAATTAGGCGCTTTGTTCCTCTGGGAAGAAAGCTTGATTAGGTTTTTGAAAATTAGGCGTTCTGGAAGCAGCGGGAGTACCAGCGTCATTGAGTGGAATGAGCAACTTTGACGAGACGTGTGAGCCCTACTGAATTGACACGCCAGTAACACGAGGCTATAAACGTATTGCGTTTAGTTTCCCCACGGAAGGAGAGTCTATCACGTGCTGGGTATTGATCTGCGCGCAGCTCGTTATACCTGGACAGTAGCTTTCACTCTCCTACTGTTGGGAGTGGTTTATCTCATCCGAGAGACCCTGTTCATTTTTGTAGTGGCGTTGCTGTTTGCCTATCTGCTATGGCCATTGGTGAACTATCTCAATCAGCGGCTGCCGGGGCAGTCCAGGGTCCCCGCTCTTACGATTGTCTACTTGTTACTGGTTGGATCGCTAATCGTAATTGGAATTGAAGTTGGCTCTCGAGTCGTGGTGGAGGCAAACGCGTTGGCGGCAAGGATCCCCGAACTTATTTCCAAGTTCAATCAAACGCTCCCATCAACCGCTTCACCCACAGCAAAGAGTACGGTGATCTCGATTCTGCAAAAACAGCTCGCCGATCATTCGCAAGAACTTCTATCACTCTTACCTAATGCAGCTTTGAACGTTCTGTCTCATGCTGGAAGCCTCGTTTTCCTGGTCCTGGTGCCGATCCTGAGCTTCTTCTTCCTGAAGGATGGCCCCGTCATTCTCAGAGATACGCTGGGGATTTTTGCCGAGGGATCCCGGCGAGACATGGTCGAGGAAGTCGCCTCCGACCTGCACTTACTGCTCGCTCTTTACATGCGGGCCTTGGTGTTGCTGGCGGCGGCCGCGTTCGCAGCCTACGGGTTGTTCCTCTCTTTAATCGGCGTTCCCTATGCGCTGTTGCTGTCAGCCATTACCTTTCCTCTTGAGTTTATTCCTGTAGTGGGACCCCTGGTGGCAGCGGCCATCATCTTGACCGTCGCTGGATTGAGCGGCTTTCCTCATCTGCTATGGATACTCGTTTTCCTAATCGTGTTCCGCGTTTTCCAGGACTATGTCTTGTCGCCCCACCTGCTGAGTGCCGGCATGAAACTCCATCCCCTGGCCGTCATCTTTGGAGTCCTCGCCGGCGGAGCCATCGCCGGGACCCCTGGTATCTTTTTGTCTGTGCCGGTCCTGGCAACCCTCCGCATCGTATATCGACAATTGCAGAAGAGTCCGGTCGATCCCCAACTCCACTTTCCTGATATTGAACTCAGTAACGACAGATAGAATGCCGCGAGGCAAATTGTCATTCCCTGCTTAGATACCGGATTGAGCACAATTGACCGGACGTGTGAGCCTTAATGAACTGACACGCGAGTTACAGGAGGCTATAAAGGTATTGCGTCTAGTTCCCCCCGGGCAATATCTGGCAGGCAAAAATCCTCAGGGGCTAGCCGCCGAATCGGAACCATCCGAAATCCGTCGCCTGGCAACGTCGGAAATAGGAAAAGAGGACGTGGTACGCAGCTGTTTGTTGAGTTCCGTTTTTGGCGCTCAGCATCGAGGCATGCTCCCGCGTTCTCGAACCAATTGGAGGCATAAATGAAATTGAATTTACAAAAGGCAACATGGGCGTTTGCTCTGGCAGTCGCGGTCGTGGTTTTCAGCGCGCCGAATTTCGCCGGTGCGTTTCAGTCGGCAGAAGGCATGGCGAATGGCCGCGGGCATAACAAGGACAGGGATCGGGACTGGAACAGGAATCGAGACGGGGACAGGAACTACAACAGGAATCCGAACTACCAGCAGGGAATGAATCATGGACGGGAAGACGGCGCGAACAGTCGGAATCGCCGGTATCGCTTGCGGACCAATAACGACGCAGACCGTCGTGCCTACGAGGCTGGCTACGACCAGGGATATCGAGACAACAGCCGCAACGGCAATTACAACGGTCAGAATGGTCAGTACGGACGCAACGGCAATTACAACGGTCCGTATGGCCAGAATGGGCAATACGGGCAGAATGATCCCTACGGACGCAACGGAAATCTGGCCGCCCAGATGGGATCGCAGGACGGATTGAACGACGGACGCCAGGACCGCCTGACGGGACACAGCAACCGTCCCACACAGGGCGACAACTACAAGGATGCGACCCGTGGCTTTGCCGGAGGCGCAGGCCAAACCGCGTACAAAGCGACCTACCGTCAGGCTTACGTGCCGGCCTACCAGCAGGGGTACAACGAACAGCCCAATGGTCGCCGGTAAGGTTTCTTTTCGGATAACAGGACTGTTTTGTCCGAGCGAGCAGGCGCTTTCAATCCCCGGGACCACTCGTCGCTCGGGGCGAAAATCTGAGGAATCGTAGCGAAGTCCGAGGGAGGCGAAAATGGAATGGAAAGGTCTAAGAAATTATAGGGTCAGCCAGGTTGGAATCGTCGGCCAAAGCCTGCCGTGGGCAGTGGCACTGGTTGTTACTTTGGCACTGGTGCTGGCCCCGCTGGCCCGGGCCGAACGCACGCTGCTAAAGCCCGGCTGGAACATGTTTTCGCCGCAGCAGGACGTCGAGGTGGGTCAGCAGGTTTCCAAGGAAGCCGAGCAGCAATTGCGCATGCTGAATGACCGCCGCGTGGACAACTACCTGAACAATCTCGGCCGCCGCCTGGCTGCCAAGGCGCCGGGCGAGAAATACCCCTACCAATTCAAAGTGGTTAATGACCGGGCGATCAATGCTTTCGCACTGCCCGGCGGGCCCGTCTACATCAACCGCGGCGTGATCGAAGCCGCCGACAGCGAAGCACAGCTCGCCGGGGTGATGGCGCATGAAATCTCTCATGTGGCGTTGCGCCACGGCACAAACCAGGCCAGCAAGGCCTCCGCCGCGCAGATGCCGCTGGCGATTCTGGGCGGGATGCTGGGGAGCAACTCCGTGGGAGCCACCCTGGCGCAGCTTGGCGCAGGCTTCACGCTGAACTCCATCCTGCTGAAGTATTCGCGCACGGCCGAGAGCCAGGCCGACATCATGGGTACCCAGATCCTCTACGACTCGGGCTACGACGCACGCGCCCTGCCCCAATTTTTCGAGAAGATCCAGGCGCAAGACCAGAGCGGGCACCCTGTGGAATTCTTCAGCAATCACCCAAACCCAGGCAACCGCATCCAGAACGTGAACCAGGAAATTGACAGGCTCGGCGGGGTGCGGCGCGGGTATAACACCGATTCTCGGGACTTCGATGATACCAAGCGCTACGTCCGGTCTTTGCCTGCGCCACCCGCCAAAGGCCAGCCGTTGCAGGCCGACAATCGGCGTAACGATGGCGGCCGTCAAGGTTCCCAGCCGGAATGGCCCTCGGATCGCTTCGTGAGTTTTCAGAACTCGGTGTTGAGCATCAACCACCCGGACAACTGGGAGGCCTACGGGCAGGGCGACGCTGCAACCATCGCGCCTCGCGGCGGGATGGTGACCGACGGCAACGGCAATCAGGCTCTGGCCTACGGCGTCATTGTGAATATCTACGAGCCGCACTTGGACGGTTACGGCCAGCGGTTGCAGGGGCGCGGCTACGAGCAGGGATATGGGCAGGGTTCCCGGCAAGACTCCCACGCGCTCCTGGAACAAGCCACCGACGAATTGGTCCAGGAGCTACGCCAGTCCAACCGGAACATGCGCGTGGTTCGCTCCCATGAGGACATCAGCGTCAATGGCGGCGACGCGCTTTCGACGTATCTCTCGAACGAGTCGCCCATCGGGGGCCGTGAGACCAACTGGCTGATCACCCTGCAGCGGCCCGAGGGCCTGCTGTTTCTCGTTTTCACCGCACCGGACCGCGATTTTCAGAGCTACGAAAACACGTTCCAGCAGATGCTGTACTCGGTCCGGATAAACCACTAAGGTCCGGCTATTGGTCTGGCGGAGGGCCCGATATCACGGCGGAGCCCTACGCTCCGGAGTCAACTAAGGTTCTGGCCGAAAGTGCCAGAGCCGAACTTGCGGCCAGAGGGATGAGCCACAGCAAAGAAATAGTCGCTTCGTCCCTCAAAGTTCGAGAAAGAAGAGGAAACAGTTAACCCGTTTCACTTGAAAAAAGCCAAACGCAATTTCCGATTCAGAAAAATATCGGTGCCTTATGAAGCTATTCCGTTCGAAACTACTGCTTTGTTCTCTATTTTGGATCGTATGGTGTGTTTTCCCGCTCAGGGCACAGGAACCTTTTAATACGCCATTGTTGAATATTCCGCTAGGCGTTTCTTCGGGGGATCCCCTCGTCCCTATAACAGCGAAAGACAAATTCACGCTTTATCTGAAGACGACCTATGGCCCCGAGGCTTTTCTCAGATCCGGGGCGATAGCGCGAATCAACCAGGTCCGAGATCAACCCGCGGAATGGGGGCGCGGGTGGGATGGCTATGGCGATCGCCTCGGGTCCAGCTTGGGCCAGCGCGTGGTATCAAATACCATCTCGTTTGGCGTGGAATCGTTGCGAGGGGAAGATTCGAGGTACTTTCCTTCCGAGCAAACAAGAACCTCGGCAAGAATCAAGAGCGCTCTGGCACAGACATTCGTGGTGCACACCGATCATGGTGGCACGACGGTGGCATTAGGACGCATTGCCGGAGCTTTTGGAGGCGGGTTCGTTTCCAGGGCTTGGCAGCCCGAGGGCCACGGCATTATTTGGCCCGGCGTTCAGAGCGGCGCGATCTCGATGGCATCCGATGCGGCTTTCAATGTCTTCCGGGAATTTTGGCCGGACATCAAAAGGCATTTCCACCATTAGTCGGTCCATCCGGGAGATGCACACGGCAGACTCGTTTCACGAAGTCGGTTTTACAAGAATGGCTAATATGAAGGAACGAACTATTTATTTAGGCGATACAAGTGTTCCTGGACCTCAAACCACTTTTACTCAGATCGGGGAGCTAATTGAAGGTTTTCTATCTTCCTTTTTCGGGTGGTTTGGCGAGCTGGGAATCTTCTGTGTACGACTGGTCCGGGCGGCGCTGACCCGTCCGTTCGAAGGCCGGGAACTGATCCGCCAGCTTGACGAAGTGGGATCGAAATCACTTCTGCTGGTTTCGCTTGCCGGGGCTGCCATCGGAGTGGTGTTGTCGCTGGAGACCAGCGCGAGCTTGATGCGATTTGGAGCTAAGTCGATGCTCCCCAGCGTCATCATGATTTCAATTGTCAGGGAAACCGGCCCGATTATCACCGGTCTGATCGTTTGTGGCCGTGTGGGCGCGGGCATTGGCGCCGAGTTAGGTTCCATGAAAGTGACGGAGCAGATCGACGCCATGGAAGCTTCCGCCGTGAATCCCTACCGGTTTCTGGTTGCAACCCGGGTCTTGGCATGTACTCTAATGCTCCCTCTGCTGACTCTAGCAGCGGATTTCTGGGGCATCATCATGGGCTGGGTTGCCAATACGCTCAGTGAGCCAATCTCGCTGCGATTGTTTTTGGATACCGGCCTCAACAGTGCAACCTTCAACGATTTTCTTCCGCCCACCATTAAGACGGCGGTATTCGGCCTGATCATTGGCGTGATCGCTTGTTTCCAGGGAATGCGCGCGACGGGTGGCACAGCGGGAGTCGGCCGGGCCGCCACGACCTCGGTGGTTTTGTCGTCCCTCTTCATCATTCTTGCCGATGTCTTGCTGGTTCGATTGATTCTGATGTTTTTCCCGTAGGAGGCACGATGGAAGGCAATGGAACAGAACTGGCCGTGGTGCTTCAGGATTTGCATAAGTCTTTCGGCCGGCAGACGGTCCTGAATGGGATTGAACTGAATATTGCGCAAGGTAAAACCTTAACGGTTTTGGGACGCAGCGGCACGGGGAAAAGCGTTTTGCTGAAGCTAATTATTGGCTTGCAGAAATCGGACTCCGGCTCCATACGCGTCCATGGAAAGGAGATTTCCGGCCTCTCCATGGAGGAACTAAATCAAATTAGAAAGAAGATCGGGTTTCTGTTTCAAGAGGCGGCCCTGTATGACTCACTGAGCATTGAGGAAAATGTGGCCTTCCCGCTCGCACGGAATACTCAGATGTCTCGAATGGAACAGAAAGATCGTGTGCGGGAACTTCTGTCGAGCGTTGGCATGGAAAAAGACTTAGGTAAAATGCCTTCGCAGATCTCGGGGGGAATGAAGAAGCGAGTCGGATTGGCCCGCGCTCTTGCACTGGAGCCCGACATTATGCTTTTTGATGAGCCCACGGCCGGACTCGATCCCATTACCTCGAGTGAAATCAATGATTTGATTGTGAGACTGCAAAAAGAGCGAAAAATGACTTCGATTGTTGTTACCCATGACTTGCACAGCGCCAAGACGATTTCCGACCGCGTAGCTCTCCTCCATGAAGGAAATATTCTGATAGAGGGAACCTTTGACGATTTGCAAAAAAGCGATGACCCGTTTGTTTCACAATTTTTGAGCCAGAGTTCGTAGGAGGGGTTATGTCCAGAGCTGTCCGTCTTGGAGTCTTTATCTTTGGCACGCTGGTTATTCTAGCGGCCGGAATCTTCCTCATCGGGAACAAGCGTTTCATTTTTACTTCCACGTACCGGCTCCAGGCCGGTTTCAAGAACGTTGCCGGCCTCAATAACGGCGCGCAGGTTCGCGTCGGGGGGATCCACAAAGGAACCGTGAAACAAATCGATTTGCCCAATCTATCCAGCGGTGAAATGACGGTGGTTATGGAAATGGAGAGTTCCACTCGCGACGTCATCAAACAAGATTCGCTTGCAGCCATTCAGACCGAAGGATTGCTGGGCAATAAATATGTGGAAATCTCGTTCGGGTCCGGAGACGCGCCCAAAGTGGTGGATGGAGCAAATATCGGAAGTTTGCCTCCGCAAGATATCTCGGACGTGATTAAGAAAACCAACGAAATCTTGGATACCACCAAGCTGGCCATGGGAGGCATGCAGGAGAGCATGGACAATCTCAAGGCAATCAGCTCGAAAATCAATCAAGGCGAAGGAACCATAGGCGCGCTTGTCAACGACAGGAAAATGTATGACCAGCTCAACGCTGCTACAACTCAGGCCAAGGAGGGCGCGGCTGCTTTTCAAGAAAATATGGACGCCCTGAAGCACAATTGGTTACTGCGCGGTTTCTTCAACAAGCGAGGCTACGACGATTCATCCAAGTTGACGGAGGATGCAATCTCCAATCTGCCCCAAAGTCCGTATCTCAAGAAATTTGTTTTCGACGGAAATAAGATTTTTGACAAGCCGGATAATGCAAAACTCAAAAGCGAGAAAACGCTGACCGAGGCAGGCCGGTTTCTTGAAGGAAACCGGTTCGGGTTGGCCATTGTGGTCGTCAGTAACGGATTGAAGGGAGACACGGACGAAGCGCAATTGCTAACGCAGGCACGGGCCATGGTGGTTCGCGACTACCTGGTGAAAAACTTCAAGATGGACGATACCCTCCTCAAGACGATTGGGCTGAAAAAGAGCGGCCAGAAAGATGCAGGCGACGGAGGGTCGGTTGAAGTCATTATTTACCCCGTCGGATTGAGCATGAAGCCCACAAAGACCGCCAGGAGTTCTGTTCGTTAGGAGCGCAAGTCCCACCGCGCAGAGAAGTGATCCCGAGGAACAGATGTCAGCGGCGAGGCGGGAAACAGACCAAACTTCGGTTCTACTGTCCTTCTCATCATAAGCCAGCAGCACGACCACGTACGCGCTAACTGACTTATCAGCTACGAATAGTCGTCCGTTCAAAGTTCAATCGAAGTTCCCTCTTGGGCTAGGGAGCATGTGAAGGTATAGTTCCGATCCGCAATCGTCTTCTGGCAGAATTCCAAAATCCCATCTAGAAATGCATCGTCATGAGAGGGATCGTGATGGAAGATAGACAAACGCTTTACGTTTGCCTGCGCGGCCCGCTCCAGAGCATCCAGGAACGTGCTGTGTCCCCATCCCTTTTTCTCAGGATACTCCTCCTCCGTATATTGCGCTTCGGAGATCAATAAATCCGCATTCTCGGCAAAGCGCGCTATCTCCAAATCCATGGGATTCGGACTGGGCCCGCCAGGCGCCAAGCGCTCGTATTTCTCGTGATCGCTCAAATAGACCAGGGATCGGCCCGCAAAGGCGATGCGAAAGCCTACCGCAAGACCTGGATGGTTCAGGAAGGTATAGGAAACTTGAGTTTCCCCCAGATTCACGACTGATTGCAGCTCGCAAAACTCCAGGTGCGCTTTCATATCGCTTAACAGGATTGGGAAGTAGTCACTGTCCATTTGTCCCCGGAACACTTTTTCGAGCGGCTTTTCGGCCCCGTGCAGACTATAGATAATGAACTCGTTGCTGGGATTGAACGCCGGTGCGAAAAAAGGGAATCCCTGAATGTGGTCCCAATGAGTGTGGCCTACGAAGATGTGTCCCTTGATCGGTCTTTGCTGGAACTCACGGAGCAATGATATCCCCAGCACGCGAATCCCGGTGCCGGCATCCAGAATCAGCAACTGTTCGCCGCACCGCACCTCGGTACAGGAGGTGTTCCCGCCGTATTTTATGGTGGCTTCTCCTGGCGTCGCGATGGAACCGCGCGTGCCCCAGAAGCGAACCGTAAAAGGCGGCCGCTTTTCCTCCAGAAGTTCAGCGATGGTGTCCCAGAACTCCTGCAAGTCGTAGGGTTTGCTCAAATAACGGTCCGCCCCCAGCCGCAGGGTCCTTTCCACATCCGACGCATAGGTTTTGGACGAAGTGACCAGAATCTTGACATGGCTCAGGGTAGGGTCGTTGCGGATCTCTTGAATCAGGGTATAGCCGTGCATCTTGGGCATCATCAGGTCCAGAACCACCACATCGGGGAGGTGTTCTTTGGCCAAGTGCAGCCCGTCGGCTCCATTGTCAGCGGTCAAAGTCTCGACAGATTCCGCTTGCAACCGATTTGAGGCGAGGGTCAATATTGCTGGATCATCGTCGACCACGAGAACTTTCTTCATAACTACCTCCATACGAGCGACGGTAAAAAATTGTCGAAAGGGAATCCCTGCGCCAAGTCCGTCTAAATGATTTTCTCACTGACATTTTTCAACGACCACGAAGGTGATGTCGTCGGATTGCGGCGTGCCCTGAGTAAATTCCTCAATGGCTTTCAAGAACTTTTGCTCGAGAGCGTGACTTCCCGAGGGGGCCTCTTGCTGAATGATTTTTAGCAGTCTTTCCTCTCCGAACATTTCTTCCTGCTGGTTTTGTGCATCCGTAAGGCCGTCGGAATACACCACTAGAATGTCTCCCTTGTCGAGATGGAGAGCGCGGGATTGATACGAGGCGGAATCGAACATCCCCAGGGCAAATGCGTCCGAAACCAGATCTTCGATCTTTCCCGTGGCGGAACGGTACAAATAGGCTGTATTTTGTCCCGCGCTGATGAAGTGCCCCATGCCATGCGGGCTCAATAGGAACAGAAAGAGCGTAACGAACTGGAAGGGAAGAGATTTTTCGCATAGGAGCTGGTTAACCCGGTTCAAGACCTCCTCCGGTTGAGTCCGGGAGCGAAAATCCATGCTGAGAGCGCCCAGCACCATCGAGCTCAACAGGGCTGCCGGCATCCCCTTGCCGGAGACATCCGCCAAAACTCCCACCCATTCCCCTGTACTCAGTTGCAGAAAATCGTAAAAATCCCCTCCCACATAGCGTGTGGGATTGTTGAATGCATGAATGCGAAAGTTCTCAAACTGGGGCAGGAAACGGGGCAGCAGGCTTTCCTGAGTTTTCTGCGCCAAGGCTAATTCCTGCTCGCTTTTCTTCCGCTCCTCGATGCTCTTCAGCCGTATCACCTCGCGGCTTGCCTCCAGTTCCCGTACCGTCTCCTCCAGCACTTTGCTGTAATTCTTCGTTTCCAGGTGCAACAGTCGCACTTCCAGCATATTGTGAACGCGCGCCAGAACCTCGGCCAGATCGAACGGTTTGCCGACGAAATCCTTTGCCCCGGCTTGCAGCGCGCGCAGCTTGTGATCCGGCTGCGCGGTGATCACGAGAACCGGAAGATAGCCGTCCTCTTCGATTTCCTTCAGATTTTCCATCACCTGGAATCCGTCCTTACCGGGCATCTGAAGATCGAGCAGAATCAAGTCGTAGCGGTTTTTGCGGTAAAGCGTGCAGACCTCGTTCGGATCGGTTGTAGATTCGATCGAGACATAGCCGGCACCGCGCAGCATCCGCTCGAGCAGTATGACATTGGCTTCTTGATCGTCAACGACCAGGACTTTGGCGTTCAGAATATCGGATAAGCTAACCATGAGAATTGTCCCGCCCCGTTGCCCCTGACCAACTCCGTCTTCCGCAAATTCCAGTGCCACGTTCAGCAACTCAACCGGGGGATGTTCCCGATAATCCCTCCTTGCAAAAGTACGCTGGCTCGAGGCTCACCTCACCAGAACCGTCGCCAGCCCCAACAGCAACGCCAGACTCGCCACGTCCGTGGCCGTGGTGAGTACAATGCTCGAAGCAGTGGCGGGGTCGGCACCGAACTTCTTCAGAGCGAGCGGCACGATGGCGCCGCAGATGCCGCTGACGACGCAACTGCCGGTCATGGCGAGGAACACGACGGCGCTGAGCATGAGTGCGATGGACAAGTGCTGAACGGTGGCGGCCGCATACATGGCGATGGCCGCCACCAGCCCGACGAAGACGCCGTTCAGCAAGCCAAGCAGAGCTTCCTTCATGACCAGCGCTTTTTCCTTTCCCGATTCCAACTCGCCCAGGGAGAGCCCGCGCAGGGTGACCGCCAGTGTCTGGCCGCCGGTGTTGGTGGACTGGCTGATCAGCACCGGCACGAACACGGCGAGAATCAACAGCCGGTTGACGGTATTCTGGAAGATCAACACCATGGCGCCGCCCGCCAGAGAGGTGAGCAGGTTGAACTGCAGCCACGGGTGACGGAGCCATAGGCTCCGGAACCATGGTGTGGCAAGCCGTTCATCCTTTTCGACTCCCACCATGGCGCCAGGTTGGGCGCTCAACTCGATGGACCGCTGGTGCTCCGCCACAAGTTCATCGTACAAGCGCTTGACCTCGTCACTCTGACTACGAATCAGCTCGTGACTTGCCGTCACTTCTTGTACGGTTCGCTCCAGCTCTTCGCTGTAATTCTTCGTTTCCAGGTGTAACAGTCGCACTTCCAGCATGTTGTGAACGCGCGCCAGCACCTCGGCCAGATCGAACGGCTTGCCGACGAAGTCCTTCGCCCCGGCTTGCAGCGCGCGCAGCTTGTGATCCGGCTGCGCGGTGATCACGAGCACCGGCAGGTAGCCGTCCTCTTCGATTTCCTTCAGATTCTCCATCACCTGGAATCCGTCCATGCCGGGCATCTGAAGATCGAGCAGGATCAAGTCGTAGCGGTTCTTGCGGTGAAGCGCGCTGACCTCGTTCGGATCAGTCGTAGATTCGATCGAAACATAGCCGGCACCGCACAGCATCCGGTCGAGCAGTAGGACATTGGCTTCCTGATCGTCGACGATCAGAATTCTGGCGTTCAAAATATCGGCTGAGTTGACCAATGATCTTCGTCCTTATTCATTTGCTCCGACCGACCCTTTGTCCCGCAAATTCCAGAGCCACATCCAACGCATCCATGAACTCAACGACCTTGATTGGTTTGGTGAGGTACCGGAAGAATCCCGCCTGCAGGCCCTTCTCGATGTCGAGTGGCATTGCATTGGCACTGATGGCAATGACGGGGATGTGTTCCGTGGCCGGGTCTGAGCGCAAAAGTTTCAGGGCTTCGAAGCCGCTGATGCCGGGCAGATTGATGTCCATCAGGATCACCTCCGGCTGGCTGTCGCGCGCAATCTCGACGCCGAGAGTCCCGTTCACCGCGGTCAGCAGGCGGATATCGGGGTGGCGCGCGATGATTTGCTCGACCAGTTTCAGGTTCGCCGGGTTGTCCTCTACATAGAGCACGGTGTGTAACCGCGCTCCGCGAGCCACATGCGGTTTGGCCAATGAGGCCGGGCCTCCTCCTTCCATGGAAAGGTGTGGCTCCGCAACCGAGATGAGCTCGAACCAGAACACGCTTCCCACCCCGACGGTGCTTTCCACGCCGATTACGCCTCCCATCAGTTCGACCAGTTTCTTGGCCACCACGAGACCAATGCCTGTGCCTTCCTCGCCGCCGGCCTCCTGTCCGAGACGATTGAACGGCTGAAAGAGCTGCGCCAGTTGTTCCGGGGGCAACCCCGCGCCGGTGTCCCTGACGCTGATGCGAGTACGTTCCGGAGTGCTCGGGGTGCAGTCCACGACGACCGTTCCCTGCTTGATGCTGTACTTGATAGCGTTGGAAAGCAGGTTGATGAGAACCTGCTTCAAGCGGGTCCGATCGGCACGGACAAAGTAAGGGATGTTGAACTGGGGAAAGGTCAGTTTGATGCCACGCTTTTGCCCTTGTGGTTCGATCATGGCCTGGCATTCCGCCATGACGTCGGTCAGCGACACCGGCTCCCGCGACAGCGGCACCTGCCCGGACTCGACCTTCGCGAGATCGAGGATCTCGTTGATCAGCTTCAGCAGATGCCATCCCGCCTGAAGAATCTGGGCTATGCTTTCCTTCTGGGTGGGCGTTGGCGGCGGGGAACCGGTTTCCATCAGCTGGGCGAACCCGAGGATGGCATTGAGCGGGCTGCGCAGCTCATGGCTCATGCTGGAAAGGAAATCCGATTTGGCGAGGTTGGCTTTTTCCGCCGCGATCTTGGCTCTCTCCAGCTCGACGTTCGTTTCCTGCAGCGCCTGGTCGAGACGTTTACGCTCCGTGACGTCGCGGGCGGCGGCGAACACGCCCTGCAGCGTCCTATCTCGGTCGTAGAAGGTGGTCGCATTGTAGGAGACCACGGTTTTCTTGCCGTCCCTGGCGCGCGCGGTGAGCTCGTAATTGGTGACCTTCTTTTCGCTCAGCACCCGCATGATGGCCGCCTCGGCCCGCTCCGGATCGGTGAAGTAATTCTTGAACGGGGCGCCGATCAGTTCGTCGCGCGTGCAACCGGTGAGCGCCTCCATCTGCTTGTTGACATCCGTAATGATCCCGTAGGGATCGGTGGTCATAATCGCGTCTATGTTGGATTCGATGAGTGATCGTGTATAGAACTGCTGGTCGCGCAGACGCTGATCGAGTTTCTTCTGCTCTGCTTCGACCTGCTTGCGCGCGGTGTTGTCCGTGCCAATGAGCAGATAGCCGATGATGGCGTTCTGCGCGTCGCGCAGCGCCGTGACCGACACGACGGCGGGAAAGCGGCTGCCATCCTTGCGGATGTAGGTCAGTTCGTAGATGTCCTCGATCCCGCGCGAGGCCTTGAAGACCAATGCCTCAAAGCCCGGCGTAATCGTAGTTCCGAGTTCGACGCTCAGCGCTTTGGCGCGCGCGATCACCTCCTGCGGATCGGAAATGTCGGCCGGAGTGATCTTGTTCATCACCTCGGCGGCCGTGTAGCCCAGCATGCGCTCGGCGCCGACGTTGAAGATCTGAATTACGCCCTTCGCGTCGGTGGCGATGCTCGAGAAGTTGGCGCTGTTGAAGATGGCGCTCTGGAGGGCCCCCGCCTTGAGCTCGGTGCCAATGAGCAGATAGCCGATGATGGCGTTCTGCGCGTCGCGCAGCGCCGTGACGGACACCACCGCCGGAAAGCGGCTGCCATCCTTGCGGATGTAGGTCAGTTCGTAGATGTCCTCGATCCCGCGCGAGGCCTTGAAGACCAATGCTTCGAAGCCCGGCGTAATCGTAGTTCCGAGTTCGACGCTCAGCGCTTTGGCGCGCGCAATCACCTCCTGCGGATCGGAAATGTCGGCCGGAGTGATTTTGTTCATCACTTCGGCGGCCGTGTAGCCCAGCATGCGCTCGGCGCCGACGTTGAAGATCTGAATGACGCCCTTCGCGTCGGTGGCTATACTCGAGAAGTTGGCGCTGTTAAAGATGGCGGTCTGGAGGGCCCCCGCTTTTAGCAGGGCCTCTTCTGCTTGCTTGCGCGCGGTATTGTCGGTGCCGATCAACAGATAGCCGATGATGGCGTCTTGATCGTCGCGCAGCGCCGTGACGGATACGACCGCCGGAAAGCGGCTGCCGTCCTTGCGGATGTAGGTCAATTCGTAGATGTCCTCGATCCCGCGCGAGGCCTTGAAGACCAATGCCTCAAAGCCCGGCGTAATCGTGGTCGCGAGTTCGCGGCTCAATGCTTCGGCGCGCGCGATCACCTCCTGCGGATCGGAAATGTCGGCTGGCGTGATCTTGTTCAGCACCTCGGCGGCCGTGTAGCCCAGCATGCGCTCGGCGCCGACGTTGAATATCTGGATCACGCCCTTCTCGTCGGTGGCTATACTCGAAAAGTTAGCGCTGTTGAAAATCGCGTTCTGCAAAGCTCCCGTCTTTAACAAAGCCTCTTTGCGTCGGACCTCGGTGACGACATCCAGCGTGCCAGCGGCGGCATCGAGAATGGCAGGATCGTGGATTTGCGCGGACATGACTCAACCTCCGTCGAATTCGTTACCTGGGATTACCTGGGATTACATTCGTCGAATCCCATATAGTTGAAGGGATACACCCCAACAAAGTCCAACAACATTGAAAAAATATAACAGGCCGCTTGTTTCGTTGTCTGTTCAAAAAGAACCACCTCGGCCACGGAGAAGAAGTAGATCGACCGTGGAAACACTAACGGGTGGCCCAACGCTTTAGTTCCACACCATTTAAGTGGATTGAGCAATATTGACCAAGAGCTTGAGCAGTACGGAACTGACATGCGATTTGCACCTCGGTATAAGTAGAGTGTGCATCGAGGCAGGATTTACCGTCGGGCGGATCGGGAGTGGTAAGGAACAACGTGTTTCGCCAAGAAAACAACGGTTGAGAAGTGAAAGAGCCACGACTTCTATGTGCCGCAGAATGCCGGCTAACCGAAATAGGTGGTTCAACAATTATTTAGAAGGAGAATACAACAATGAATCGATTCAAAGTGATGGCCACGATCTTTTGTGTGTCCATAATTGCTATCGCGCTTTCGCCCACGGCGAAAGCGACCGAGTACGACAAGAAAACTACAGTGACATTTAGCCAAACCATCGAAATCCCCGGCGTGGGTCAGCAGTTCCTGCCGGCTGGTACGTATGTCTTCAAGCTGGTGGATTCGCTCTCCGACCGGGACATCGTCCAAATCTTCAGCAAAGACATGACCCATGTGTATGCAACCATCCTCACGATCGCGAATTACCGCCTGAAACCGACGAGCAAAACCGTCATGACGTTCCGGGAAAGAGCTAGCGGACAGCCGGAAGCAATCAGGGCGTGGTTTTATCCGGGAGCTACCTGGGGCCAGGAATTTGTATATCCCAAGGCGCGCGCTATCGAGTTAGCGAGGGTAACGCAACAGCCCGTTCTCGCAATGCCCGCGGAATTGGCGCCGGACATCGTCGCACCGGTAAAGACATTGGACGAGCCGGCGGTCGTGGCTTTGAAGGCGGCGCCAATCGAGGCCGTTACACCCAAGGGAGAAGTGGTTGAAGTAGCCCAGGTGATTCCTCCCAAGGACGCTGTGCAAACCCTGCCGAAAACTTCCAGCCAATTGCCGCTTTTGGGATTGCTGGGGCTGCTGGCGCTAGGCTCAGGCTTTGCCCTTTCGCTGATTTCGAAGCGAAATGCCTGGACCCTATAACTGTGTGCGTAGTTGGACGACGTAGGAGCAAGAGCGGGTGCTCAGGGTCAACTCCAGGACCCTGGGCAAGCCAGCTCTGCTCTGCGTCGGCGGGGCGGCGGACGAGCATCGCTGGCCCCGGAGGCGCGGTAGGTTTGCAATAACCCTAATTGAATTTGGTTTGCCGCTCAGATTCCACAAATTGGGAAGCAATGACGGAGGAGTCAAATTCGGTGAAGGCTTCCACAACAGCCACAACAATAGGATCACCAGTGCGGAGAGGGATGAGGTTGCCAGGCATGATTCGTTGCAGCAAGGGAGTACGGACGGAGCTGGAGCGCATTTTCGGCTGCCGCTGTTTGATGCCGCTTCTCTTGCTGATTGTTCTGCCAGGTATTGCTTGGACGCAACCATTGCCGCCGGCGCAGAGCCGCACGGCCGACCCATACACCATTCGGGTCGACGTTGCCGATGTGGTCTTGCATCCGACGGTTGAGACCCGCGATGGCACGCCGGTCTCGGGACTCGCCAAAGGCAATTTCCAGATCTACGAAAACGGGGTTCCCCAGCCGATCAAATATTTCAGTCATGAAGATATTCCGGTGACCGTGGGACTGGTTGTCGACAACAGCGGAAGTATACGGCCGAAACGGCCGGACATCATTGCCGCTGCAGTGGCGTTTGCCCGTTCCAGCAATCCGCAGGATCAGATGTTCGTGATTAATTTCAACGAGAACGTTTTGTTTGGTCTTCCACCGGGAACCATGTTCACGGACAAACCGGAGGAACTGGAGGCCTCGCTAACTAGAACCACCGCGCAAGGCCAGACGGCGCTCTATGATGCAATCGCAGCCGGGCTCGATCAACTGAAAAAGGGGGACCGGGATAAGCGGGTCCTCATCGTGATTACCGATGGCGGCGACAATGTCAGCAAACACAGCCTGGCGCAGATTAAGGCCATGGCCGGCCAGTCGGACGCCATGATCTACACCATGGGAATCTTCGATGAGGAAGATGGCGACCAGAACCCGGGTGTGCTCAAGCAGCTCTCCCAAGCCACCGGCGGCGAGGCGTTCCTGCCCAAAACACTCGAGGAGGTTTTGCCAATCTGTGAGCACATCGCTCGCGATATACGGAACCAGTACATGATTGCGTATGTTCCGACCAATGAAAGTCAGGACGGAAAATATCGCAAGATCCAACTGAAGGTGCAGGCCGAGGGTAGAGAACACTTGGTTGTCCGCACCCGTGCCGGATATTACGCCGTGCCAAAGCCTCAAGCTTCGACGGGTATCCAGACCAGCCGGCCGTAAGCTCGAAAGTTGTTAACGAATGTTTTCCTTCATGCACGCCAAATCGATTCTTCGCTGGAGCCGGTATGCCTTTCTTACCGCCGGCGTCCTTATGCTTAGCTATGTCGCCTATGCGGTCGTCGACTCGAAACTCTACCAGGCTTCCGAAACCCGGCGATTGCAGCGGGCAATATCCGGGCTGAAACCGTCGCCCAAAAACGACAAGAACATTTCTCCCTTGGGCGCTTCAGCAGCTCTGGCTGTGGCGAACCGTGAAAAAGCGGACATTCCTGCGAGGAACGAGGCCGATAGCACTCGCGTGGGGAGAATCGAGATCAGCGCCATCGGCGTGGCCGCGATGATCCTGGAAGGCACCGACGATGTGACGCTTCGGCGCGCCGTGGGGCATATTCCCGGCACGGCGCTGCCGGGCCAAAAAGGGAACGTCGCCATTGCAGGACACCGCGACACGTATTTCAGGGGGCTGCGCAATATTCACAAGAATACCGAAATCACCTTGACGACATTAAAGGGATCCTACCGCTATCGTGTGGACTCGACGGAGGTGGTTGATCCGCACGACGCGGAAGTGCTGTACGAATCCGACGACGCAACTCTGACGCTGATCACCTGTTACCCCTTCAACTTTATCGGCTCGGCTCCGCGGCGATTTATCGTCCGCGCGCACAGAACTCCCGGATAAGGCGACAGTTACTCCACTTGTTTGGGCCACAATGGGAAAAGTGAGCGCAATTGAACAGACAGGCCGAATAGGGGGTTGTACGATTGGTTGAGAAAGGAGACCGATCACATTATGAAAGTGACAATCTTGCCCTCGGTTTTGATTTTCACATTGACCCTACTCACTCTGGGATGTTCACAAAGTCAAAAAAGCCCTGATTTAAAGGATGCCGTAGAAAAGGCATTGAGCCAGGCAGGTTACACCAGTGTCACGGTCGCCCAAGATCGGGACAAAGGCGTCATCACACTCTCCGGTGACGTGGCAACCGAAGAGGACAAGCAAAGAGCCGCGGATGTGACTCACTCCATCTCGAGTACGGTTGTGATCGCAAACCAGATCGGCGTGAGACCCGCTGGATTTGCGAGTGAGGCAAAACAAATCGATTCCAGTTTGGATACCGCAATTGAAAAGAACTTTGAAGCGATCTTGATTGGCGGACGAATGGATAAAGACATCAAATACGCAGCCAAAAACGGTGTACTGACGCTCAAAGGAGAAGTGAACAGTCAGAAGAAGAGGAATGAGCTCGAAAAGTTAGCCGCCTCTGTACCCAACGTGAAACAGGTGGTCAACGAGCTACAAGTCAAAGAACAAAAAGCTACCTCCACGAGTTACTAGCGCGATGTGCTTCGTGCGGATTTCACGTAGCGGAAGAAACGGCACTTGAAATCCACGCGCTTGATGGTAACTCGATCGCGCGAATGGCGGATCCTAATGGCGCAAGGCAACTACGAGGCCTTCCTCAAAGAAGTAGATTGAAATAGTGGATTCAAGAACCGGACCGCAGCCTGCAAAGGTCGGAGGAAATTGTAATGAAAAACAATGACGGAGCAGGAGTTTTATACTTTTTGACTGGGGTGGGTATCGGGACCCTGGTTGGAGCGTTATTCGCGCCACACTCAGGAAAAAGAACTCGCGAACTGATTGCTAATCAAGCCGGGGAGAGCCGCGATTTTGTGGTCCGAAAGGGAACGGAGTTGCGGAAACAAGCCTCTGACTATGTGGAGCGTGGAAAGGAAGTGCTGGTTGACCAGCGCGACCAGGTAATCGCGGCTGTTGCGGCCGGCAAGCAGGCTTACCGGGCTGCGCCGCAATCAAAGAGCAATTCGTAACGGCCCACTGGCTTCAGGACGGCGGGGGTATTTGAGTTAACCTGCCCGCAAGAACGCTGGCAATAGTTGCCGAGATTGACGTGTCGAAGGTCGGATGGAAACCATGTCCGCCGATCCCACCCGAGGCAACACGCGATTTGATGGACCGAACCGATCACGAGGAAGACGAACAAGCTGTTAAAGCGCACGCCAAGAAAGTCGCAGCTCGAGGGACCGTCGCAAACGAATTAAGAACAACGCGGGAAAAATAAACTTAATTCCAATAAAGGAGAATGCAACATGGCCAACACAGCAGTGTTCGGTCTCTACCCGGATTACTCCAGCGTGGAGAGCAGTGTCGATACCTTGAAGGAGGCTGGATTTCGGAATACGGACATCTCAGTACTGTTTCCGCAACACGTAGGCTCGAAGGACCTGGCGCATGAGAAAGACGTTAAAGCTCCAGAGGAGGCTGCGGCCGGCGTCAATACGGGCGCTAAAGTGGGAGGTACCCTGGGATGGTTGATGGGCATTGGCGTCCTATCCATCCCCGGCTTAGGCCCTTTTATCGCCGCGGGCCCGGTTATGGACGCACTCCAAAAGGCGGGCGTGGCCGTGGGCGGCGCAGTAGGCGGACTACCAGGCGCCCTGATTGGCTTGGGGATTCCCGAACCCGAAGCTAAGCACCTGGAAGGCCGGGTAAAGGACGGCGGTATTCTCCTCTCCGTGCATTCGGACGATCTGGAGTGGACAAAGCGCGCTAAGAAGATCATGGAGCAGACAGGAGCGCAGCATATCTCGTCAACCACAGTGTTCAGCGCCGCCGACGCCAAGGTCGATAGTCCCCTCGATTACACGGCTGCGGGCAAAGAAGGTTATACAACGGCCGGGGAGATTCAGCGCCCCCACCTGGGGTGAGCTGCTCACCACATCAGATCGCTTCAGAACGAATCCGTATTTCATTCACAACCTAAGGAGGAACATTGACGAATCCCAAAGCGGAGATGCAGAAGAAAGGTTCGTTTTTGACGGATATCGAAGAGCTTCGGCGGCGGGCACGAGTACACATCGAGAAGGGCGCCGTGACGGGAAGCTACAAAGGTGATCTACAAACCGTTCTCCGCGTGCTCAATGAGGCGCTCGCCACCGAGTTGGTTTGTGTCCTGCGGTACAAGCGTCACCACTACATGGCGAAGGGTATCCACTCCCAAAGTGTCGCGGAGGAGTTTCTACAGCACGCCGTCGAGGAGCAGGGTCACGCCGATCAAATCGCGGAGAGAATTACGCAACTGGATGGGGAGCCGAACTTCAGCCCCGAAGGGTTGCTGACGCGCAGCCACTCTGAATATGTAGAGGGGGAGACGCTTCACGATATGATTCGCGAAGACCTCATCGCGGAACGCATCGCCATCGAATCCTATTCGGAAATCATCCGCTATCTTGCGGACGACGACCCAACCAGCAGGCGAATGCTGGAAGAGATTCTCGCTAAGGAGGAAGAGCACGCGGAGGACATGAAGAACTTACTGGCAACAATCGGAAACGAGGAGAGGCCACGCAAGCCCTGAAACCGAAGGGCATGGGACCACTCTGTTCGCCTGGATGGGGCCGCAATCTAAAATTCGCAAAAAACGACAAAGGAGAAAATCATGAAGACAACAGGTACTGAGGATGAGGTAAAAGGCAAATTTCACGAAGTGAAAGGCGCGGTCAAGGAGCTGGCCGGGGTGCTGACGAACAGCCACGACTTGGAATCCGAAGGCAAAGATGAGAAAAAGGAAGGTAAAACCCAGAAAAAGATCGGCCAGATCAAGAAAGTCTTCGAGAAATAGTGAGTCTGGTGAGTGGGCGCGGTTTCGAAGGTGTTGGCCAACAGGTCGGAGAATTTAGTATTAACCTGCACTTGCACTCTGTTTAGTACGCGGCTAGGACGGTACTTCCTAGCGTGCAAGCGGCATGGTGCTAAGGAATTCGAAACAGGTGTCAATAAGGTCGGTACCTTCGAGCGGCCCCACGCTATGGTTCCCTCTCATGAACTGGTCTGAGCAATGGGAGCACACAAGCTGAAAGGAAATTCTGTATGTTACTGCTGATTATTATCCTGGTGCTGTTGTTTGGTGGTGGCGGTGGATATTACGGGTACTCCAAATGGGGGACGGGCGGAGGCGTCGGGATCGTCGGACTGGTTGCGATCGTTCTAGTGGTCATGTACCTGTTCGGCGGAATGCCTATGCACCGTTGAGGTTCGATCGGAAATGAGAGAAGGTAAAACACCATGTGCACTCGATTGTTGCGACGATGCGGAAGAATTCGCCTCATCGGGCTTGCATTAGCGGCTTTCTTCCTTCTCTCCGACGCCGCTCAAGCGCAACTCATTCCCTCAGGAGCGCCGATTCCCCTGACAACGAAACCGCCGGTGGTGTTCGTAGAGGGATACATCATTAGCTGCGGCACTACGTTCTCCCATAATTTCGGTAAATTCGATCAGCTTTTCCAAGCCACGAACCGGGTGAGCCTGCTGTTCGACAATTGTGCATTCAGCGGGAAGCCGTCGATTGAAGAGCTCGGCAACAATTTCCGGGACTTTTTAGCAGCGTTGAAATATACCGACGGCAGTCCGGTGACACAGGTGGACATCGTCGCCCACAGTATGGGCGGCCTGATCGTCCGAAGCTATGTTGCGGGCAAGCAAACGGCCGCAGGAGTTTTCCAGCCGCCGGTGAACACGGGCATTCGCAAAGCCGTTTTTCTGGCTACCCCGAACTTCGGCAGTTCCGTCGCTTCTCGTTTTGGGAGCGATATCCAAACCGATGAGATGTCCAACGGAAGCTTGTTCACGTCCGATCTGGCCACCTGGAATCAGGGAACTGACGACCTGCGCGGAATCGATGCCTTGGCGCTGGTTGGTGACGACGGGACCGGGCTAGCCGTCATGTCGGGTTTTGATGACGGAATCGTCTCGCTCAGCAGCGGCTCCATCGGGTTTGCGATTCCCGGCCGCACCCGTGTCATTCCTTATTGCCATAATGCCGAGGGTTTCATAACCACTACGTTCCTTTGCCCGCCGGGCGCTCCCGGTATCGCGCAGGGCGGGTCTGCAACCGACACGAATGCGGCTATGGTGCTGTCCTTCCTGAACGACACTCCCGACTGGCAAACCCTGGGCCAGGCGGCTGAACAGAACAAGTTTCTCTCAACCGGCGGGGCAATCTACGTTCGCGCCAAATCCTCGTCCGATCAGTTCGTCACCATTCAGAAGGCGGAAGCCAGCAAATCACTGAACGTGAAAAACAGTGCTGTCGCATGGACAGAGCTGTTGCCCGCGCAGATACAGAATCTATCCCTAACCACTGGGGCGGGAACGCTTCAAAAGAGTTTCAATCTTCCGGCCGGCTACGTTTCGGCGGTGACGGTGAAGAATGGACCGCTCATTTCGCGGGTGCTGCCGGCGGCCGCTGTGATCAAACCGCTGAACGTGGCTCCCGGCATGTTCGTGGCAATTTACGGCTCGGGCTTCGCGGCAGACACAACCGTAGCCGATCCTCTTCCATATCCCACCACGCTCGGTGGCGTGCAGGTGACGGTCGCCGGCGCTCCAATCGGTCTCCACTTCGTCAGTCCCACACAGATCAACGCGATTTTTCCCGCTTCCGCACAAGGCCTAGTCACCCTGACGGTCAGCAACGCCGATGGTGTTCATACCGTGAACGTGCTGGTTCAGCCAGCCGCTCCGGCAATCTTCACTCTGGATAATACGGGCTCCGGCCCGGCGGCAGCGCTCAATGCGCTGACCTACGCTGTGGTGACCGCTGCCGCGCCGCTGCAGGCCGGGGATTATGTCTCCTTGTACGTCACCGGCCTCGGTACCGTGCATCTGGTGAGCGGTTTGCAAGTCGCCGATCAACAGCCCAGCGTAACGGTGGACGGAAAAGTTTGCCCCGTTGTATATGCCGGGCGGGCTCCGGGATTCGACGGCTTGGATCAAATCAACTGCCAAATTCCAAGCGGCATTGCGCCGACATCTTCGGCCCCTGTGGTGGTGACCTCGGGAGGGCATAGCAATCTGGCAACGCTGAGTATTCGCTAGAGAGATCGTTCGCGATACGCGGAGTTCGGAATTGCAGGAGGCGGATCAGGACGTCAAATCAGAGACGCTCAACAGTGCATAACCGGAAGCAGACCTATTTGGTCTGCCTGCGAAAGCAAAATTGGGAGGTGCTAGCTCATGGATATAGTTCACGTCGTGGTGGCCCTGATCGTGATTGGCGTTCTACTTTGGTTGATCAATCTCATACCAATGGCGGGATCCATTAAGTCGATCTTGAATGCTGTCGTGGTCATTGCGGTTGTCTGGTGGCTCGTGAATGTTTTTGGATTGCGTCATTATCTCCCCGATATGCACCTTGGCAGGATACGCGCCGGGAGATGAATAAACCTTCAATGAACGGCAGACGCAAATGACCTAAAACTAGCACGATGCCAGGATTGATCGTGTTTCACTCTTTTCGCTTGCGCAGCATCCTCGGCCGATTTCGAACTCTCGGCATTGCGGTGGTTTCCGAGAGTTCGTCCCATTAAGTTGGATGAGCAATTGAGACCATCCCAGTGAGCCGTCTGGAACTGACACCAGGATTTACCCAAGTTATAAATAGAGTGCCTCCGATCGCGACTGATGACTGGAAGGGGTTATCCGCGGCAGGAGGAAAGACCATCCGCGGGGACGCGAAAACTGATCGGAGATCAAAATGATTAGCAGCCGCAAAGTGAGCAATTCAGTTCGCAAAATTAATCCTATCGTCACCCTGGTGGCCGTAACCATGGTGTGGGCGCTTTTCCTTCCAACCGGGGTGCGCGCGCAAGGTGGGTTTAGCGGCCCGGGGTGGTACGAGATAGCTAATTCGAGATCCGGCCAGGTGCTCGATCTCAGCCCCAATGACCAGACCAACATTTTTCAGGCTGTGTCGACTGGAACGGACGGACAGAGATGGGAAATCCTGCCGGCCGATTCTGGCTACTATTTCCTTCGCAATGCGATGAACGGGACGGCGCTGGAAGCCATCGGCGGCAACAACGCCGTGCGGGCGGCGCGATTTAACGGCGGCGCCAGCCAGCAATGGCGATTAGACACGGGCAGAAACGGCGGCGTCATTATCGTCTCGCGGCTTGGCAATGCGCTGGAAACCTCCTACAGACCAAACTCAAACGGCGCAGCGGTTCGAATGAATGCCGCGAATGGCGGCCCGAACCAGCAGTTTACCTTACGGCCGGTGTCCGGCGGCTCGAACGCCAGGTGGAATGACAACCGGAACGACAACAGGAATGATAACCGTAACGATAACTCGAGCACGATCACCTGCTCTTCTAATAACGGACAACGCGTCTATTGCAACGCCGACACCCGGGGCGGTGTGAGGATGGTCCGTCAGATCAGCGGAACTTCCTGCACGCAAGGTTCTACGTGGGACTTTGATTCACGCGGCATTTGGGTAGACCGTGGCTGCCGCGCGGAATTTGCGGTTTCGGGTGGCGGCAATCGTGAATATGATGGCAACAACCAAAGTCGCCTGACTATCGATCCAAGCAACAACATCTCCTGGCAATCGCAGGGGACAACCAACGCCCGCGTCTACGCCCAGAAGGACAACGAACCGGAGAAGCTCTTTGCCGAAGGGCGCTCGGGGACGCAGGGCGCGCACTGGGTCGAACAAGGACATCTGTACGTTTTCATTTTGCGGGATGTTAACGGCGGCGAGTTGGCGAGGAATCAGATCGACCTCCGCCCGGGGTCGGGCGGCTATCAGCGGAGATATCCGGGAAACCGAGGTTCCAGTGGCCTACCGAGCACCATCGGCGCCGGCACCACGATTTCGGTGCGGACGAACGAGGCGATCGATGCCAGGAACAGCGACGGCCAGGTGTTCACTGGCGTAGTAAACCAGGATGTAACGGATTCGAACGGCAATGTTGCCATCCCAAAAGGCTCAAACGTGGAACTGATCGTGAAGCAGCTTTCAAATAACGAACTGGCGCTCGATCTGGACTCGGTTACCGTGAACGGGCAGCGGTATGGAATCACGGCAGGCGACACGAGCGTGAGCGGCGGACGGAAAGACAGTATCGGAGCGAATGCGCGGACTGGCAAATATGTCGGCGGCGGCGCTTTGCTGGGTGCAGTCATTGGAGCGATTGCAGGCGGAGGTAAAGGGGCCGCGATCGGCGCGGGCGCGGGAGCGGCAGCCGGAGCCGGCACGCAAGTGCTCACGCGCGGCAGGAACGTACGCGTCCCCGCCGAATCCCTGTTGACCTTTCGATTGGACCAGCCTCTCCAAATGGGAGTGGCCGATAATGGAGTTAGTCGCGAAGGGCGCCACTATCACGACCAGAATCGGTAGCTCGCCTGGGGCCTCGCCACGGGATTCTCATCCCCGTCTCGAACTTCCCGAGGCATCCAGTTCGCATGGCAGGTGGAAAAGCCACCTGCCGGGCGGAAATACAGATCGGAGATCATCATGGTTCACAGCCAGCCAAATGATTCAGGTCGCCGGAAATGGTCGTCGGTTGCCATGGTCACGTTGGCGATTGTCTGCGCGCTATCCCTTTCCTGTAAAGGAGGCGGGCAAGGCGGTATTAACGGCCCGGGTGGCAAATCGAGCACGATCACCTGCTTTTCCGGCAACGGACAACGCGTTCATTGCGACGCCGACACTCGGGCCGGTGTCCGGCTGGTTCGCCAACTCAGCAGTGCCCCCTGCAACCAGGGATCCACGTGGGGCTATGACTCGGGAGGAATCTGGGTGGATCGGGATTGCCACGCCGAATTTGATATCTCAGGCGGGGGCCCGGGTGCCCCAGTTTCAGGCGCCGGTTCGGCTTCCCCAGTTTTAGGCGGGGGCTCAGTTGCCCCAGTAAGCACGATCGGCAGCGGCACGAGTATCTTGGTGCGAACCAACGAGACGATCAATGCCAGAAACAGCGACGGGCAGGTGTTCTCCGGCGTCGTGAATCAGGATGTGATGGATGCGAATGGTAACCTTGCCATCCCAAGAGGGTCGGGCGTGGAACTGCTCGTGAGGAATGTTTCGAGTCACGAGCTGACGCTCGATCTGGACTCAGTTACCGTCAACGGTCAGCGGTACGGGGTAACAGCGGGCGCGCGCAGAATGGGCAGCGGCAAGCGAGCCGGCATCGGGAAGAATAAGCGGACCGGCGAGTTTGTCGGCGGTGGGGCGGCGCTCGGTGCGATTATTGGCGCGATTGCCGGAGGAGGAAAAGGGGCCGCGATCGGCGCTGGTGCGGGAGCGGCAGCAGGAGCTGGCACGCAAGTGCTCACGCGCGGCAGGAACGTAAACGTTCCCGCCGAATCACTGTTGACGTTTCGATTGGAGCAGCCTCTCCAAATAGGTGTGGCCGATAGTGGGGTTACTCGCGACGGGCGCCACTATCACGACCAGAATAATTAGGCTTTCCTGGTGGCCTCGCCACGGGATTGTCTTCCCTCCCCGGCGAAAGCTGGAAATGAAACCGATCCGCTTTCCGGCCGCAAGGACTAGCGAGGCCTCCGTATGATAATCCATTACAAGCGAATGTTCAGTGCTCCTTTTCTACCTGCCATGAGCAATTGTGACCCAATGTCTGAGCAGTACTGGACTGACACGCAAATTATCGCAGGACATAATGAGAATGCCTCCAGTTGTTGGCGAGGATCGGGTAATGGAGGTGGATCTGAAGGGGAGGAGCAACATGCTCTGGACAATTTTTGTGGTCTTGGTTGTGTTATGGATGCTGGGAATAGTTAGTTCATACACTTTGGGCGGGTACATACACGTCTTGTTGCTCTTGGCGATCGCCGTAGTTTTGATTCGGGTCATTCAAGGCCGAAAAGTGCTTGGCTAACAGCGGAGAAGAAATACATGAAACCGATCACAATGGCTGGCATTTTGTTGCTCATCTTGGGCGTGTTTGCCCTCGCCTATGGAGGCATCAGTTACACCCATCAAGAAAAGGTAATTGATATAGGGCCGATTCATGCCACGCAGGAGAAGCATGAGCAAATTCCCCTACCTCCAATACTCGGAGGTGCGGCGTTGGTTGGAGGCGTTGCCTTGTTGGTAATAGGGGCGAGGCAAAAGGCATAGTAAAAATCGAATCTACGTAGTTAAAGGAGTCAGTATGAAAAAGTTGTTTTGTCTGATGTTGTTGAGCTCAGTAGGGTTGGCCGGGAGCCTCGCTTGGGCGGACGGACGCCAGGATTCTCTCGACCGCCTTAAAATGTCCACCGAAGTCCTACAGGCGATTATGGCCGCCCCGGATAATGGTATACCGGAAGAAGTGTTGGTCAGCGCCAAATGTATCATGGTAGTTCCCCACCTGATTAAAGCTGGTTTCATCTTTGGCGGCAAGCATGGACGAGGAATCGCGACTTGCCGCACCGCCAGTGGTTGGAGCGCACCAGCGTTCATTTCCGTGGGCGGTGGAAGCTGGGGTCTGCAAATCGGCGTAGAAGCCGTGGACCTTGTCATGTTGGTAATGAATGAACAAGGGATGCAGCACTTGCTTTCCAGTAAATTCCAACTTAGCGGCGAAGGTTCAGCCGCGGCAGGTCCGGTTGGCCGTCATGCTTCCGCGGGAACCGACTGGAAACTGAATGCAGAAATCCTGACCTACTCACGCTCGAAAGGTCTATTCGCCGGCATCACGCTCGAGGGTGCAGTTGTGGAGCAGGATAATGATTCAACCCGCGCCATCTACAACAAGAAGCTGCCGTTCCGCACGGTCCTGTCGGGCAAGACGGCGACTCCCGCGGTTGCAGCGGAGTTCATGAGAGCCGTAGTAGCGGCGAGCCGGCAAGCTCGTGCGAGTGATGCAAAAGAAGAAGCTAAAGACGCCAGAGAGGACGCTAGAGAAGCTAGAGAAGAAGCAAGGAAGTAAATGGGTAATAGCCGGCGGAGAGATCCTGGTTCTCGCGACCTCTTTGCCGGCATTTTCCTTTATGGCTCCCCGTTGCTATTAGTCATTAATGCTCGCAGATGTCCGCGATGAAGTGTCTGCAATGAAACGTGTTCTGGCCGAGATCCTAAGCGATGTCAGAGTCTCCCGCTGACCTACAAGTCCAGCCACAAGTGATTGCCCCGTTGTTAGGGACTCGACGTGACGATTTGCCGATCCAGTTTTGTTCGAATGCATTTACCATACTAGACCCAGGAGCCGGGCAACAACTATGATGGTCAGATGAGAGCAGATCCGCGTCATGAAACGATTGGTCGGACTTGGTCTTGGCACCGCGTTCTGTTTGTATTGTCGGCAATGCTGCTCTGCCAGGCGCACGGCTATGCGCAATCAGGACCGCAGCCGCCCTGTGGAAAGGAACCGCTTCCGCCGTATCCTGGTCTGGATGATTCGGCCAGCGTGACGTCATGGAGCAAGTCTGATTTCGGCCGCGACTGGAGACCGCCCGCATGCACCGGTTGGGCTGCGGCGGGCTTTACAACATTGGTAACCACAGTCGCGCGATTTCGTCATACCTCGGAAGCGGAGGGCTTGCTTCGCCACATCGGGGCAATTTCAGAACTCGCGGGCATGCGCTACTGGTCGACCACTCATAAGCAGTGGCAAACTTTTATCGTGGAAGCCCATGCTCTGACCGGCTCGCAGCTTCGTCAACGCCGCGGAGACTTTACGCCCGATGAGGTGAAGGAAGGCAAGGTACTCTACTACGAACAGGCCGATAACCTTTCCGGTAAAGCCATCTATCGAATGCACATTGCCGAGGCTTCGGCGGACCGGATCGTCTACGAAGCCGAGAACGTCGGCACGATGCGCTATCTCTTCATGACTCTTGCCCACCCAGGTGAGATGCAGTCGATCTACTTTCTGGATCGCGAGTCGGAAAACGTGTGGCGATTCTATAGCATCGTGCGCGTGGGAAAGAACGCGAACGGGCTGATCATGGGAAATGAGTCTTCCGCGATCAACCGGGCTGTTGCGTTCTATCGCTACCTGGTCGGAATTCCCACCGGTCAGGAGCCCCCGGCGGCGCGATGAAGGCAAGAGTTTGCAGCCCTCGCAGCTTTGCTCACCGATACGCGGATTTGTAAATAGCATGATGAATCGCGAATTATTCCTGAGGTTGAGTCCGTGAATCGACCTATGTTCTCGGCCCGCGCAGGGCGTCTCTCTCTGTGGTTGTGCGGTGCTGCGCTCGCATTGCTGACGTTCGTCCGTATTACAAGAGAGCTGATCGAAGGAGATGTCGGTGGCCTGGACAGCGCGATCCTGCTCACCGTGGCAAGAACCCGGACCCCATGGCTTACGATCGCGGCAGTCGACGTGACAGCGCTGGGATCGACCACTTTGGTGGTATTGTTCTCCGCCTTCACTCTGGTGGTGTTGCTTGTGTTACGCGACCGGCTGGGCGCCCTCCAGTTGCTAGCGGCTTCGGCGGGAGCGGGAATTTTGACGTCCGTGACTAAGAACATCATCGAGAGGATTCGTCCCGAGGAGGCCCAGCCACTGATCGTAGTGTCGGGCTTTTCATACCCGAGCGGACATTCGCTTTCGACCTCTGCGCTTTACCTGACGATCGCGATCATCGCAGGTCGTTATGTACAGCACTCGGGCGCAAGAGCCGCAATTTTTCTGGCCGTGTCGGTGGTGCTGATCCTGGTGGGCGCCTCACGCGTGTACCTGGGCGTTCATTATGCGACTGACGTCGTGAGCGGCATCTCCCTCGGAGCGGCGTGGGCCCTGCTGCTCGCCGGATTGTTCACCCGTTTTGGTCATCGTGGCTCCTCCTGAGTGTCCCTTCGCAGCAGCGAAAATACAGCCATGACCAAACCGAATCACAGCGCTTGCGGCGCAGGAGCAGCCCCGGGAAGTGCTCTTAGCCGATCAAGCTGATCCCGAAGCTTCGCTCTTGCCCCTGCGCCGTCCCACTGCGCACTTCGTTACAGGGTACGTTCATCTCGCTTCGAAAGCAGCGAGAGAGCAATGCCTGAGCCTACCGCCAGCAGTCCCAGCAATCCCCAAAGCGGCAACTGGCTGGCCGTTTTCGGCAGTTCAGCTTGAGCTATCTCCGTCTTGGGAGGAATAACCTGGGCAACTTCAACCTCTTCTCCCCGGGGAGTAACTGCCATGATGGGCGCTTCCTTCAACTCTGTCATAACTTCTGGCGCCGGTTCCGGCTTGACGATCTCAGTCGCCAGTTCGCTCGGCATCTCCAGGACTGTCTGTTGGGCTTCCTTCGCTATCTCGGTAGCACGCGCCTTTGGATATACAAATTCCTGGCCCCAAGTAGCTCCCGGATAAAACCACGCTCGGATCGCTTCCGGCTGGCCGACCGCTCTTTCCCGGAAGGTCATGACAGTATTGTTCGTCGGCTTCAGGCGGTAATTCGCGATCGAAAGGATGGTTGCAAACACATGGGTTTCGTCTTTGCTGAAGATTTGGACGATGTCCCGGTCGGACAGCGAATCCACCAGCTTGAAGACATAGGTGCCGGCCGGCAGGAACTGCTGACCCACACCCGGGATTTCGATGGTCTGGCTGAATGTCACTATAGTTTTTTTATCGTATTCACTTGCTTTCGCCGTGGGTGAAACCACGACGGTCACCAGCGATACAAGGATCATCGCGGACATCAATTTAAAGCGATTCATTTCTTCTTCTCCTTTTCTTGCGGACAGTTAAACTACCGCTGAGTTATCCGGCCAGGCATTCCCGGCCGGCAAAATATCTCGGGTGTCGTGAATTCCCTTTGTAAGGGACAGAATCAATCGGGAGAGCTTGTAAGGGTCGTGCCTGATTTTGAGTCGTTCCTCCGCCAGGACATTCCCGACACAAGGCGCCACTCCCAAGGTTCGTTGCAACATCGCTTTCTGGCTGGCGTCGCAAACTAACAGGAGCACCCTGGGGACGGAGATCAGCCGATGGGAGTTGATTCCCAGCGCCACCAGTAAATCTGCCTGCTCGTTTAGAAGCAATTTCCGAGGATTATGGATGGCATTGTCTTGTAGTCCGGTAGTTAGCTTTTTCATGCCGCTGATCTCCTGCCGTTTTGGCTCCGTTCGGGCCCTTGGGATGATCGTTCCTGCCGCTTGACGATGATCAACAGATAAATTGGTCATGCCCCACCACCTTGCGGAGGGCAGCTTTCACCGTAAGCGTTCCGCTGCCGTAATCGATATAGCCGAGCTTCCGGAAATTATTCAGGAAATGACTGACGCGCGACCGGGTTGTGCCGACCATCTCCGCCAATTCTTCCTGATTGATTCCAGCAACTATGGTTTCGGTCCTGCTTTCTTTGCCAAAGTGAGACAGCTTTAAGAGGGTCCGAGCCAGACGCTTCTCACTGGAATTGAAAAGCTGATCGATCAGATCCGCTTCGAATCGAATGTTTCGAGAAAGCAAATGCGTGGTAAACGATTCCTGGAATTCGTGCTGTTCGTGGAGCATGTGCGTCATCAGCTTCTTCTCAATTTTTGTCAGAGAGCATGGTGTCACCGTAATCGCCGTCGCTAGGCGCTCCCGCTGGCCTGCCAGGCATTCCTCGCCGAAGAATTCGCCGGAGCCCAGAGTCGCAACGATTGCTTCCTTGCCTTCTGGGGATGTAACCGAAAGCTCCACCATGCCCTGTCCCAGATAGAAGACGGACTCAGCAGGGTCTCCTTGCAGGAAGATTTCGTGCTTTGCGTCGTACTCCAACTGCAATTTCCCGTTTTCCCCTGCGTCGCCAAATAAAAAGGCTTTCTTTGGTTCATTCAGAACGCCAGCTCCTTGAGGTCTGTACATAGCTAATCCCATAAACTTCTCCTTTTGGTTTCTTTCTCGCATCGTTTCCCTGGGTTATGAATTTCCACCGCACCAGGACTCCAATTCATTAGTACTTCGACAGAGTACTGCAGGCCAGCCAGGGCGCGTAACTCGGGAAATTACTGGTTTTCAGGGAAAAAGTTTCGGGAACCGGTACTGGGGACTAAAGAGAGGGAAGCTTATTGCCGAACGGCTTCAGAGATAAAGCGGTTGCCTTGGAAAACTTGCAACAGGGCGGGGATCAGATCGGTTGCAGCCGAGCGCTTGACGACGTAGCCGTCCACGCCAATCGCCAGGGCTTCGGTTACGGCCATCGGTTCTTCGTGGACGCTGAGGATTAGAATTCGGGTGTTTGGTTGCGTTTTCTTAAGTTGCCGTGCTGCCTGGAAACCATTCAGACGTGGCATGGAAATATCTGTAACCAGGAGGTCCGGATGAAGGTCGCTGGCTGCTGCCAGGAGTGCTTGGCCGTCTCCGACCGTTCCAACCACGTCAAACTCCGGCTCGAGCAACTGGCAGACCAGGTTCAAAAATGCTCGATCGTCATCCGCTAACAGTACCGTAGGCCGTTTTACCATGTCTTGCCTCACTTCGGGGAGGAGAAATTGCATGCCGCGCTTCGAACTCCAGATGCCTCTTCCGCATCCCCGTTCCTAAAATCCAAAGCGGCATCTGTAAGAATAAACGGCCATCCGGTCAAAAAGCTACTCGGACAATTACTGGTCCTTGCAACTGAAACTACTGTAAGCAACGCCGCCGAATCTGGCTACTCAGCCACGATGCCGTGCCGGATGGCGTATTGGGTCAACTCCGCGACGTTATGCAAGCCCAACGTTTCCATGATGCGGTACTTGTGGAACTCCACAGTTCGAGGAGATACCTTGAGAACTTCCGCGATCTCTTTGGCCGAGCGCCCCTCGGCAACCAATTGCAGCACTTCTCGCTGGCGCTGTGTGAGCGTGTCGGAAGTCTCCTCCTGCGGCTGCGGTCCTTTCATCAGCTCGTGCATGACATCCCCGGCTACCAAGGGCGTTATGTACGTTCTCCCTCGGAGTGCTTCCTGAATGGCCGTCACCAATTCCCCGGCTGCCGAGCTCTTCAGAACATAGCCGGAAGCTCCTGCGCGGAAAGCTTCGGTCGCATAGGTGGCATCGGGGTGCATGGTTAGAAAAATGATTTTGGCGCGCGACTGGGACTTTTGGAGCTGCCGGGCTACCTCGATGCCATTGAGCAATGGCATGGAAATATCCGCGACCACAACGTCGGGGTGGAGTTCTTCAGCCGCTGCAATCAAAGCACGGCCGTCCGCGACAGCACCAACCACTTCGAAATGGGGCTCCAGGATGCGGCGCACTCCTTCCAGAATGATGGTGTGGTCATCTCCCAGCAAGACACTCGCGCGCTTCAATTTGGCTTCCTGTTCTCGGTTAGCGTGCGGTTTTCTAAATTCGCCCCATCGCTCCACCAGACCTCCCGATCATGACGGACACTGGCGGGGGCGTGAATCAATAGTACCGTGTCAGCAGAGATTTTTCATCCTTCTGGATGGGGTAGCGGGACTCGGACTTCCACGCGGGTGCCCTTTCCGGGATGAGACTGGATGGAGAAGCGGCCGTTGACCAGCCGCACGCGTTCTTCCATGCTGACCAATCCCAGGCTGCCCTGCCCTTTGACTTGGTCGGGGTCAAAGCCCTTGCCATCGTCTTCCACCGCCAGCAGCAGTCCTCCCTCCGCCTGCGCTACCGACAGCCGCACCCCCCGAGCTTGGGCGTGCTTGGCAACGTTCCAGAGACTCTCTTGCGCAATGCGGTAGAGGGTGAGCGCAATTTCTGGGGCCAGGGAATCCGGAACGTCGGCAGTAACGAGTTCGGCGGCGATGCCATGCTGCTTGGAAAAGGCGGCGCACTCGGCGCGCAGGGTAGCGATCAATCCCAGGTGATCGACCATAGAGGGATGCAATTGCCGCGAGAGGCGGTGAATATCCTGTGCCAGCCTCCCCACCTCCACGCCCATTGACCGCAGCCGGCCGCTAATTGGCGGAGAGGAGATAGCAACCTGCTGCTGCACGGCGGAAATCTCCATGCCCAGCACGGCCAGCCTCTGGCTGACAACGTCGTGCAACTCCCGCGCCAGCCGCCGGCTTTCCTCCTCTTTGGCGGAGAGCAGCCGTCCCGCCAGCCCTTGCAGCTCTTCGTGGCTGCGACGGATGGCCTCGGCTGCACGATTCAGCGCCTCGGCCAGCAGGTTCACCTCCTTGGCCGGAGAATTCGTGGCAAAATCGGCTCGCAACGTCCCAGTTCGCTCGCTTCCCCTCAACTGATCGACAAGGATTGTAATCGGCCTTGTGAGAGAGCCGGCGGCAATCGTGGAGTACAGTAAAACCACTAGCATCCCTCCCGTTCCCATCAACCAAAAAGCCTGTTCGACGCGAGGTGTAATGGAACTCATGACGGTATCCATGAACTGGAAAGCATACAGTTTGGAATTCCCAGCGAGGGTTTGGCCACTGGCGTCGAGACCCAAGTAAGCTACTCCCTTGGCTTGGATCTCGCATCCGTCGATTTCCCCTGCACATTGTGTCTGAAATTGATGCTCCACTTCCCCAACCAACCCGGGAGGAAACGTGGTGAGAAGAATCCGTTTATTTTCCACTAGCGCCACATAGAGGAAGTCACTCGGAGAGCGCGTGCCGAGCTTCTTGCCCATGGTCAGGTAGCCGGCGATTCCTGTCTCACGCCGGATTGGCATATTGCTGATTTCGTACAAGGTCCCTTCCACCGAACGGAGGTTAACAGCGGGAGACTTATGGCAGGCGGCACAAAACGGTGCTTGTCCCATGAGCGCTTGGGAATTGGAATCCAGAGGCACCAAACCTTTTCCCTTCCTGACGAAGGCGGCAATCGGCGTTTCGCGTAAGTCGGAAATCACCAGCAGATCGTAATCGGCCACTTGGCCGAGCTGGATTAATTGAGTTCCGATGATGTTATGGAGTTGTGGCAGTGCTGTTTGATTGACAGGAGTCTTGCCAAGAAAGCTCCAAAACCCTTCCAGGTTCTCGTTTTCGTTTACGAAAGCACGCAGTTCCCTATAATGGGCATTGTAGTCGGACCTGGCGGCGTTTACGGACCTTCCAGTCTCATGCATGGATTCTAGAATTCCCGCTTTCATCTTGTCCCGGATCGCGTGGTTGGCTGTGAAAAAGCTGGCGATCAAAACCAGGCACAGCGGGAGAGACAAGAGCAGGAATGCGCGGGTGGACAACGAAAGTCTTACTTTCATACAAACTTCCCTTACAACGTCCTCCTCAATCAATCCTCTGCCGTCGCAAGCGGGACCCGGACTTCCACTCGCGTCCCCTTCCCCGGCTGGGACTCGACCCGGAAACGCCCGCCTACCAGGCGCGCGCGCGTTCTTCGATGCTAACCAGTCCCAGGCTGCCTTTTCCCTTCATCGTTCGCCATAGGGCGGCACCAGCACGAAGGCTCCGGTCGTTACGATGGAAGTAATTGTCTCGAGAATCTCAACTCGTTTACTTGTGGTTGTCTGCAACTTGTCGTGCTGGAGCGCCCGATATTGCTAGTTCATCACCTGGCATTGTTACATCGCTATTCTCATAGAAAATGTGGAAACGTTGCAGTGATCCCCATCACAGCTGATTGTGACCTTCCCTGAGAACGCCGTTCGATGGCAAGTGTTTACCGGTTTGTTATCGCCCAGCCGACGGTCTTCTTGGGTGGACATTTAGAGCGACTCAATGGGCATCCGGATAGAGCCTGATTAACGATCTGTTCGATCTCTCGGGAACGGAAGGGAGGAGCGATGCATCCGAAGGCACCGGATTCAATGGCTTCCCTGTGCGATTGCCAGCCACCCAGAGACGAAAGGACGACGACTGGAATGCCCCGTCTGGAATCCGCAATTGCCCGCAGGAGTTCGCGGAAGCTTCCGTCGAGAAGGAAGTTTTCGCAGAAGACCATCTGGATAGAATTACTTGCCAGCATCGTTCGCGCTTCTTTCAAGGTGGAGCAACGCTTTGTTTCCAGCCCACAACTTCCCAACATCGCGCTAACAATCCGGCTCAGCTCCGGATTGTTAGAAACGATCAAGGCTTCCAATATATGGGACATCGCTCTCCAGCGTATACGGTGGACGGACTCCCAACAATTCGTCAATGGATAGCTTTTTCTGAAGACGAGAAGTGATATCTCGGGGCTATCATTTGGAAAGGGGAAATATATAACGGTGGATATATCTGGCGGAAAGAAGAAGGGGGCCTCACAACTGCCTCCACCGCCGCCGGATTTGCCCGTCCACAAACTTATCCCACATGGACAATGCCGCGCTTGAATTCCTGGGGGATTGCTTCGCCGCGGGCGGGTTACTCCTAGGCACCTTTGTACGATAGACAGTCAAATTGCGCGGCAGGCACCGGGGGACCGAAATAGTAGCCTTGTCCCTCGCCACATCCCTGGGTCTTCAGGAAATCGAGCTGCTCCCGGTTTTCTATACCCTCCGCAATAACGCGTTTCTTGAGAGTTCGGCCCATGCTGATGACCGCGCAGACGATGGCGGCGTCGTCCGCATTGGCGGGGATTTCGTGCACAAAGCACTGATCGATCTTCAGGGAGTCAATCGGGAACCGCCGGAGATAGCTCAAGCTGGAATAGCCGGTGCCGAAGTCGTCGATGCCAAGTTGCACGCCCATCTCCTTGAGCGCCCGGAGGGCGGAAGAAGTGGACTCGACATCCTGCATCAGGACACTTTCGGTCAGTTCGAGTTCCAGAAAGGAGGGGTCCAGGCCGGTTTCCTTCAGGACGCTGCACACGCTTTCCAGAAAATCCTTGTTACCAATCTCGACCGCGGAGATGTTGACAGCGACCGGCGTTGGCTTTAAGCCTGCATCGATCCAGGCACGGGCTTGCTGGCATGCTTCCCGGAGCACCCACTGGCCGATGGGCAGAATCAGGCCACTGTCTTCGGCGATGGGCAGGAACTGCGCGGGTGGAACCAGTCCCCGCTCCGGATGCAGCCAGCGGATCAGCGCTTCGGCGCCGGTGATTGCCCCGGTGTGAATATTCACCTTGGGCTGGTAATGCAGCAAGAACTGGCGGCGCTCCAGAGCACGGCTAAGACTGCTTTCCAGGAATTGCCGCTCGACGGCACGGGCATTCATATCGGGCGTAAAGAACTGGAAATTGTTACGGCCATTTCCTTTAGCGTGATACAGGGCGGTGTCCGCGCTCTGGATCAAGGTCTCCGCATTCTGTCCGTCGCCGGGGTAAATGCCGATGCCGATGCTCGCGTTCAAATGGATATCATGCCCGAAGATGGAGTGGGGCTTCTCGACCGCCATGAGCAGCTTTTTGGCGCTGATGGAGGCATCCTCGGCCTGTTCGATTTCCGAGAGCAGGACGATGAATTCATCGCCGCCATGGCGGCTTACCGTGTCTGACTTGCGAACGCACGCCATCAATTGTTCGGCTACCCACTGAAGCGCTTTATCTCCGACGGCATGTCCCAGGGAATCGTTGATGTTCTTGAAGCGATCCAAATCCACAAACAATACCGCAAGCTGATTCCCATTTCGACGGGCTAATTCGATCCCCTGGTTCACGCGATCTTCGAGCAACATCCGATTCGGCAAATCCGTGAGAAAGTCGTGTTGAGCCAGATGGATCGTTTTGAGCGCCGTTGCCCGTGCCTCGCTCACATCGCGAAAAACGATTACGGCCCCGGTCACCCGTCCTCCCCGGTCGTGAATGGGGGCGGCGGAATCTTCGATGGCATACTCAAACCCGTCGCGCCGGGTGAGCACACAGTTCGGGGTCAGAGTGCCGGCCTTGTCTTTCCGAACCGCGATCTCCATGGGGTTCGGAGCAGTCTCGTGAGTTTCGCCATCCATGATGCGGAACACTTCCGCCAATGGTTTGCCCGAGGCATCTTTCCGGGTCCATCCCGTCATGGTTTCCGCGATCTGATTGAGATAGGTTACATTTCCTGCAACGTCGGTGCTGAGCACGCCGTCACCGATGGAGTCGAGCGTGACCTGGGCGCGCTCCCTTTCGAAGAACAAGGCGTCTTCGGCGGTCTGGTACTCGATCATTTTACAAACAGCGCGCGTCACCGAGCGGTGGTTGAGTTGGTCCGTGAGAAGATAATCTTTCGCTCCGCGGCGTACGGCTTCCACGGCGATCTTTTCATCAGCCACGCTGCTGAGGAGCAGGATCGGGACATATGGCGCGGCCAAGAAAAATGCATCGAACGTTTCGATTCCCTGGCTATCGGGTAGGGACAGATTGAGTAAGACTGCTGCGGTTGCTTCCGTCCTTAGGTGGACGAGTCCTTCGGAGAGCTGCCTGACCCATTCGACCTGGAATGGACCGCCGCGGGCTTCGGCAAGCGCATCTCGAATCAGGTTGGCATGATCGGGATTGTCCTCGATTAGAAGTATATTGCGGACCATAATCTTCTTCTTTAAAAAGCCCGGTTGGGCCGTTGGAACCCCTTAAAAGGGCTCCTTCAGGCCACATCCTCCTAGCCAAGGTCGCTGAGCCGCTATGGCGGCACAAATGGCCCAAGGCGCAATGCCATTATCTAATGCTGCATTTCTTCCGCACGCCGCAGTCCCGCAAAATTCCGCGCCTTTCGGGCTTCGTGCGAAATGATTGCCTGTTCTACAACACCCACGAGAGTCGGTTTTTGGCAAGGGAAGCGGAGAAAGTCAAAAGCGCCGGCTTCCAATACTTCTAACCATTCCGGCGCTCCACTGGTGTGGGATAAGACCACCACAGGCAACTCTGGGTAACGTTCGCGTACTTCTTGGAACGCGCCATTCCAGAAGCCCCGATAGAACGCCCACGCGCAAAAAAAGACATCGCAACCGTCTTCTTCCAAGCGGCTGCGCATTTCCCAAAGATTTCTGGCGTGAACCAGGTGGGCATAATCGCCAAGAATTTCCTGCAAGGTGCATGCTTCGTTCTCGTCTGCGGTAAGCAAAAGAATCCTAGGCATACCAAGCCCCTGCCGATCTCCATTTATACGCTGGACACCACCTCCCGGCAATTCGCCTGTAGACAGTTTCTTTCTAAGCACGAAAGTGATATCCGAAACCTATCGTTTGGAAAAGGAAACTATATAACTTTGGATATATCTGGTAGGGAGAAGAGACACAATCAAATTTTTATCACCGCCGCCGGATTTGCCGGTCCACAAACCTATCCGACGTGGACAATGCCGCGCTTGATTGCCTGGGAGATTGCTTCGCCGCGGCCCGCAACTTCCAGTTTCTTCAAGATATGGTTCACATGCATTTTGATTGTCCCTTCCGTGACATGAAGCGCCGCTCCGATTTCCTTGTTGCTTTTGCCGGTCGCCATCATCCGCAGCACTTCCAGCTCTCTCGGCGAAAGCTGCCGGGTGCTCATACGAGACGCCAAATGCGCCGCTGCCTCGCTGGAAATCCACGTCCTGCCTTCGTGGACCGCTCGAATGCAGCTCAACAGTTCGTCGCGAGGAGCATCTTTCAGCAGGTACGCTTTGGCGCCGGCGCGCAGCGACTGGTAGACGTCCTCATCGCCGCTATAGGTGGTGATCACAACAGCTTGAGCAGCGGGAATTTGCTCCCGAATGGCCGCGATGGCTTCGGTCCCGCTCATCTCCGGCATGCGGAGATCGATCAGGGCGACATCGGGCTTGTGACGAAGGAATTGCTCGAACGCCTCGCGCCCCGTACCCGCTTCCGCCACCACTTTCATATCGTCCTGGCGGTTGACCAGGCTGCACAGCCCCTCGCGCACGACGGGATGATCGTCGGCAACCAAAACCCGGATTTTTCGATCGTTCTTCATGTTGAAAGTTTCATGTTGAAAGTTTCCGCGAAGAAGCCGAGGCAAGCGGCGCGAGCACTTCCACGTGCGTGCCCTTGCCCGGCTCGCTCCCGATGGTGCATTTCCCGCCGATTTCGGCGGCGCGCTCTCGCATAATGCTTAGACCCATTCCAGTCTGTTCCGGTTTCGCATTTGGCGCGAGCGCTTGGCCGTTGTCTTCAATCCGCAGACGAATCGTTCCATTCTTGTAACCTAATTCCACCCGTATCTGGCTCGCCTGCCCGTGCCGGATGGCGTTATGCAGCGCTTCCTGGGTGATCCGCAGAAGGTTCTCCAGAACTTCAGGCGGCAACGGCACGTCCTTGCCTTGCGTGGACAGTTCGATGCTGACGGCGGTTTCCCGCTGGAGATCGTTAATCAGTCGCCTGATCGCCCCAGGAAGATCAGGTTGACTCGATACCGGCCGCATAGCCGAAAGCGAGCGGCGCGCCTCCTGTAAACTTGTCCGCGCCAGATCGCGTGCCCGCACGATTTGCCTCCTCGCTTCTTCGGGACTCTTGGTAAAAGTTTCGTCGGCCCCCTCCAATTGAAGCACAATGCCTGTCAATCCCTGCGCCAGGCTGTCATGGACATCGCGGGCCAGGCGATTGCGCTCTGCCAGGACCGCCGCGTTCTTGGCGTGCTCCTCCAGTTGTTTGCGCTCGGTGATATCGCGGATGGTACTGGCGATCACAACGCCGTTGTTCATCTCGATGGGGCTCAGGGTGACCTCAACGGGAATTTCTTTCCTATCCTTGCGGACAGCGTAGAGCTGCAATCCGACGCCCATCGGTCGCGCCTTTGGCTCCTTCAGATAGGCCCTGCTATCTTCAACATGCCGGTCGCGCAACGGAGTGGGAATCACCATTTCATGCAATTGGCCGACGAGTTCGGCTTTCGAGTAGCCGAACAGGCGCTCTGCTTGTGTGTTTGCCAGCACAATCCGGCCATTGGCATCCATAAGCAATATGGCATCGGGAGCAAATTCCACGATCGCCTCGAATTGCTTTTGAGCCTCGGCCAGATCCCGGTCTTTCTTGGTCAGCTCCTGGATATCCGTTAATGACAGGATGGCCCCATCAATCTTATTTTCCGCGGTGATGTAGGGACGCACTTGCAAGGAATACCAGCGTCCACCGGGACCCTGAATCATTTCTTCTGTTGTCCGGACCGCGCTCATGGCGTTCCGGAGGCGATCCTCCAGGTTGGGAATCTCCACCCCTAACCGGATATCCTGGATGGACCGGCCCACATCGCTGGGGGTCAAATTCAACACGTCCCGCGCGGTGGAAGTGAATCGCCGGATGCGAAGATCGGGGTCCAAGAAGAGGCAGGCTACGCTCATGACATTCAAGAGGTTGAGGATGTCGCTATGGGCCCGGTTCAATTCTGCGTTCCGGCGCGAAACCTCCTCGTTCAATGTGTTGAGCTCTTCGTTGGACGACTGGAGTTCCTCGTTGGCAATTCCCATCTCTTCCGTAGTGCTCTGTAATTCTTCGTTCGTGGAGAGATACTCTTCATTCAAAGACCGCAGCTCATCGTTGCTGGCCTCCTGGGACTCGATCACGGACTGGAGATAGGCCCTGGTGGCCGCGAGGTCCCGCTTCAACTGGGCCATGCGCTCCCCGCTGGGCTTCTCCTTCAATCTTTCGTGCCGCGGACCCGCCTTCTTAGCCGCTGGCAGAGACTTTTCCGTGACATCCTCAAACAGGATGAGGAAAGTGCGATCTTGAGACCCGGGAGGCTGGATAGGAACAACTTGTAGGTTGACGATCTTTTCGCCGCCATTGGAATCCACTCGCAGTCCTTCCAGGCGAACCTTGGCATTCTTCTTCCGGGCGGACTGCAGCGCACTCTGAAGTCCGACCAGCAATCCTTCGCGGGCCATTTTGGCCAAATTCAAACTAGCTTTGCCAGGCGAGGGCTCTAGGAAAAGGCCGGTGTGTCCGCTAACGTGCAAAATCTCCAGGTTCTCGTTCACCAGCACCGATGGCGGAGCGTACTCATTCAGCACCATCCGGTCGGAAGCTTCTCTCTGCATCTCCAAATCGGACCGGGGCGCTGGGATTTTCGGCGCCCACTCGATTGCCGTCGGCTGCGCCAGCCGGTTCGCGACGAAGTCGAAACGGGGCAGCGCTACCGATCCTTTCTTCTTTGCATAGATTTTGTTCTTCTGGTCTACTACGGTAAACAGGTCGCCAAATCCTCCCACGGTTTCCGACGAACCCAGCATCAGAAAACCCGTTGGCTTCAGAGTGTAATGAAACATGGGGAGCAGCTTCTGGTGCAAGGCGGGCCCCATGTAAATGAGCACATTGCGGCAATTGACCAAGTCCAGGTGGAAAAAAGGGGGGGTATTGATGAGATCGTGCTTGGCGAATACGCAGAAATCTCGAACTGTCTTGCTGATTTCATAGCCCGATTCTGCCTTCAAGAAAAAGCGTCGGAGGCGCTCGTTTCCAACATCCGGCGCAATGTCTTCGCCATACCTGCCCAGCCGGGCCTTCCGGATCGCTTCCTCGTTGATATCGGTCCCGAAGATTTGAATCGGGATGCTGCCGGCCTTGTCTTTCAAGTACTCCAACAAAGCAATTGCGATCGAATACGCTTCCTCGCCCGTGGAACAGCCGGGGACCCAGATTCGGATGGAAGATTCGCCGGAGCGGGCCTTCAATATCTGTGGAAACACGAGTTTTTTGAGAGCCTCGAAGGACTTGGGCTCCCGGAAAAAGTTGGTGACCCCTATGAACATGTCCTGGTACAGATCGCGCAACTCCTCCGGATATTCTCGAAGATAGCGCACGTAATCTTTGAGCTCGCCAATCGCATGTAAGGCCATCCGCCGATGGATGCGCCGCCTGATGGTGGAAAATTTGTAAGCGCTAAAATCCACGCCGAAGCTTCGCTGCAACAGACGGAAAATCTGGTTCAGAGGTTCCGCTCGCTGGTGGGATAATGGCGGTTCTTCGGCCTTCGGGGGCTCGGCGGCCCGGACGTAGGGGTGACGACCAATTTCGGCAAGGCGTTTGGCGATTTCCTCCGGCGGCAGAACGAAATCCACCACTCCGGCGGCAATGGAACTTTGCGGCATCCCGAAATAGTTGGCCGAGCCCGCGTCCTGAGCGAACGTGATGCCTCCTTCCTGTTTGATTGCTTTCATTCCGGCTACGCCGTCGGAAGCCGTTCCAGAAAGGATGACCCCAATCGCCCGGTTCTTTTCGACCATAGCCAGGGATCGAAACAAAGTGTCCACGGGCAAATAGTGGGTATTGCTGTCCTTTCTCGGCTCCAATCGCAGGGTGCTGCCCCGCAGAAACATACTCGTATTGGGCGGGATGATATAAACGTGATCGGGCTCCACCCGCATTCCATCCTTTGTTTCTGCAACCGCCATGGAGGTGGCCCGCGAGAGGATTTCCGTCAGCCTGCTTTCGTGTTTTGGGTCGAGATGCTGCACCAGCAGGAATGCCATGCCGCTCTTGAAGGGCAGATGTTTGAGCAGCCGCTCTATCGCCCCCAAGCCGCCAGCCGAAGCGCCCACACCAACGATGGGAAACGAATCCGCCGCAGTTTTACGCTTTCGGGAACCGCTTTCAGGAGAATGTGGCTTAACCTTCTGCCGGGAAAACTGCTTCCTTAATGCCATTCACCCTCCAGGCCTTTCGGGCACCGATCATCGCTCAATACCTCACCAGCAAGAGACGGTTGTTTACCGGGGGTCTGGCCGAATAGTTAGGAAGGTACGCCAGCAGTTCCCGGAAGTCAACGGAATCGTGTACCAGAAGCTATAATGAGTCTATGATATCGTCGCCTCGCAATATAGCGAAGCATCGAGTAGCCAGATCGGTGCTCGGGTTTTACCGCAGCACAGAACATGCCGAGGAGGCGCTTCACGCGGCCAGGAAGAATCATTTCCGGTGCTCGGCGGCAGTCCATCGCGCGGAAGACGGCCGTCTGAGTTTTTTCCACGCCGGACTAGCCCCTCGCGATCGGGCGGCATTCGGAATCGTCATGGCGCTCGTTGTTGCCCTGCTGGCCGAGATTCTCGAGGCGCGCCTGTGGGCCCTAGTCCCCTTGGCATTGTGCGGGTTTCTGATTACGTGGTTCGGCACGCTCTGGTTGGGATTCGGAATCAAGAAGGGCGTTCTTCGCCACTTTAGCCGCTTCGTACTTCCTGGAGAGAGCCTTGTAGTTGTCCAGGAGACGGAAGAGCGCACGGCGGATGTCATTGCGGTCCTGCGGCACATCTCGAATCGGTCCGTGTTTGCTATTCGCCCAGCGTTCCGATTCACTTCCTCCACCCAGATGGATGGAAAACTGCGCGAACCTGTCTCGATGGCCAGCTTGCCGGATTGCGCGGCCGAGTTGGGTGCTTCTCACGAATTAGAGTCGTCCACGAGGTCGCGGCCGCTGCTGCCAATCCTGCGGGAGTGCGAAGTTGCAATCGAGCGAGCACGGGCCGCCCTGGCCGAAGCCGCGCGGCTGGAGTTCGGAATCACTCACGCAGCCGAGTGGCTGCTGGACAATGCCTACCTGATTCGCTCGCACATTGCCGACATCCGGCACAATCTGCCGGACAATCACAACAAGATTCTGCCGGTGCTGGTGGATACGAACTGCCCAATCCGGCTTCGCGTTTATCATCTCGCCGCTGAGTTGGTCGATCGCACCGGCCATCGACTGGCGCCGGAGGCTATCGTCAGCTTTCTCGATGCCTATCAGCTTCGTTCGCCTTTGACCATCGCCGAGTTGTGGGTGTTCCCGCTGATGTTGCGCCTGGTGCTTCTGGAGAGGCTGCGACAGTTATCGGAGGTGGCGAGTCTTCGCCAGTATCAAAAGGAACTGGCCGATTTTTGGGCTGACCGTCTCATGAACGCCGCCTATCATGGTCCGGAACAGTTCGAGCGAATCGTCGCGGAACTGGACCGCGACCGCGACGAGCTGACACCCCATTTCATTGCGCGTCTCGGCGAACACTTGAATAAGGAAGAGGCCGCGCTGGCCCCGATCCAGAAATGGATTGAAGAGAAGACGGAGACCCGCTTAGCCGATATCGTCCGGAGCGAGCATACCGAAGAAGCAAATGATCTGATGTCAATCGCGAGTGCGATTGGAAGTTTGCGACAGCTCTCTGAACTGCAGTACCCGAAGATCGTCGAGGCGGTGAGCCGGGTGGAGGCGATTCTGCGCGAAGATCCGGCAGGAATTCATACCCGCAGCGATTTCGCCACGCGCGACCGTTGCCGCCGCGTCGTGGAAGCATCGGCGCGCCAGTCGAAGACTCCCGAATGGGTTGTGGCGCGCCTCGTGGTGGAGTTGGCGGGCCGCGCGCCGCGCGGCAGCGTTCAGCAATGCACAGCTTACTACCTGCTGGATGAAGGACTGTCGGAGCTCGAAAGACGTGTGGGTTGCCGTGTTCCCTGGCGGGAACGGCAATTGCGATTTCTGTACCGGCATCCCACGTTGTTCTACCTGGGGGGTGCCGCGGTGCTCACCACGGGCATTGCAAGCGCCTTCCTGTCCGACGCCTACACTGTGGGAGCAGTATCACCGGCGATGCTCCTGCTTTTGGGAACACTGGCGCTCTTCCCGGCCAGCGAACTTGCGCTTTACCTGTTGCAGATGTGGCTGACCTGGGTTTTGCCTCCGCGCGTGCTGTCAAAAATGTTGTTTGAGGAGGGGATACCGGACGACTGCCGTACTCTTGTCGTCGTCCCGATGATGCTGCTGACACCGGACTCGATCCGCGGCGAGATCGATAAGCTGGAGGTAAGATACTTGTCCAACCCCGGCGCTAACCTTCATTTCTCGCTGCTGTCGGATTTCACCGATGCAGAAGAACCGGAGATGACGGAAGATGACGATCTGCTGGGGTTGGCGGTGAAAGGCATAGAACAGCTCAACGCACGTCACGGCCAGGGCACCTTCATTCTCTTCCACAGACCGCGGGTATGGTGCGAGACGGAGCGCCGCTGGATCGGATGGGAGAGGAAACGCGGCAAACTGGAGGAACTCAACCGTCTTCTGAATGGCGAAGAGCGCGGCAATCTTGTGCATGCCGGGTCGCTGCCGGAGGGAATTCGCTACGTGATCACGCTCGATGCCGACACGCAACTCCCTCACGGCACCGCACGGAGACTCATCGAAACGATCGCGCATCCCTTGAACCGCGCTGAATTCACGGACGGTGAACGCAAGCGGGTCCGTGGTTACACGATCATTCAGCCACGCGTGAGTATAACGCTCCCATCGGCAACGGCAACGCGTTTCACGAGGTTATTCACGGACGCGCGCGGGAGCGACCCCTACTGCCAGGCGGTTTCCGACGTCTATCAAGACCTGTTTGGTGAAGCGATCTATCACGGAAAAGCCATCTACGATGTTCGGGCGTTCCACAAAATACTGAGCGGACGTTTTCCGCCGCAACGGTTGCTCAGTCACGACCTCATCGAAGGAGCGCATGTAGGCGTCGGATTGGCCACGGACGTGGAGCTTTTCGAACATTTCCCATACGACTATATGGGCTACAGCAAGCGGCTTCACCGTTGGATCCGGGGGGATTGGCAGATCGCTTCCTGGATCTTCCCGCGAGTTCCGGCGGGAGAGCGGCCGGGACTCGCACCGAATCCCCTTACGCCGATCAATCGCTGGAAGATCTTCGACAATCTTCGCCGCAGCCTGTTACCGGCGGCGTCCATGATGCTCTTAATTTCCAGTTGGAGCTTTCACGCTGCTCCCATGGCCGCCAGCGCACTGGTGGCCTTGGTTCTATTGGTTCCTCTGTTCTTGCAGTTGCTGCGGCGGCTGGTGCAACGATGGCGAGGCGATGCGCTCGCCTGGCGCGAAGCCAGCAGCGATTTGAATCGAGCGGTCGTAATGGCTGCCTTCCTGCCCCACCAGGCATATCTGGTGTTGGATGCCATCGTTCGCGCCTGCTACAGGCTCCGAGTCAGCAAGCGCCACCTGCTGGAGTGGCAGACGGCGGAAATGACGCGCCTGTCGGCCCGTTCGCATCTGGATGCGTTTCGGGTGCAGTTCTTTCTGATCGCCGCCCTGGCAGCCGCATTTCTGTTGGCCTTGACTTTCCGCGGCAATTTTTGGGAACCGGCCTGGACGCCGTTTCTTTTGCTCTGGGTTGCCGCCCCGGCGGTTCAGCATTGGATCGGTTGGCAGCGGCGCGCGCTGAGGGCGTTGGAGCGTATCGAGCTTGACGATCAACGCTATCTGCGGCGCGTCGCGCGAGAAACCTGGCGCTACTTCGACGATCTTGTAGGACCGCAGCTCAACTGGCTTCCTCCCGATAATTCCCAGGAGGCGTTGTGCGTCGAGGTTGCCGATCGCACCTCGCCAACCGATATTGGAATGGGGCTGATGTCGGCGGTCTCGGCGCTCGATCTCGGGTATCTGACTCCGGAGCAGATGGTCGACCGATGCACCGCCACCTTCGGAACGCTGGAGAAGCTAGAGCGCTGCGAGGGCCACCTTTTCAACTGGTACAACACGCGGACTCTCGAGCCGTTGCCGCCCAAGTATGTATCCACAGTCGACAGCGGAAACCTGATCGCGAGCCTGTGGGTGCTTGCGCAGGCCGCTCAGGAACTGAATGCAAAACCGCAACTGGATGCGCGTGCGCTGCGGGGATTGACCGATACCTTGTCGGTGATTATGGAGCGTTTCCCGCCGGACCACATGACCGCTATTCCCCTGGAGGCGTTACGTGGGTTGTTCCAGGAGAAATCGTCGAGCATTGAAATCATGGAACGAATCCGGCTGGCTGCCGAGCCTGTACGCAAGCTAACCGAATCGTTGCGGTGGAGCGTCTCGGACATCGAGGAGCGCGCCTACTGGTTTACCCGGCTGGAGCAGCAAGTAGGAACCTGGATCCAATATTTCGATCGTTATTTGCGGTGGCTGGACGTGCTGGCGGCGCCCCCAGACCAGTTTCTGCAACCCCTGGGAATCAGCGCAATACTGGCGCGCATCCGCGTGCTACATAATTTCCCATCCTGGAGCGAGCTGGCCCGCGAAGAAACCGCCGTGCTTGAGGACATCTTGCGAGACCCTGGCATGGAAGACGGGCTACCGGCCAACCTCATCTCCTGGATGGCGGATCTAAGAGCGGAGTATGAGAGAGCGCGCGAATCGTCGAAAGCTTTACTCGAGCGCTCCGAGCGCCTCGCTGAAATGAGCGAAGATCTCGCCGCCGCCATGAATATGCGGTTTCTCTACGACGCCGATCGGGATCTCTTCGCGATCGGATATCAGGCGGGAGGACCCCAAAACTTCTCCGCTCATTACGACTTGCTCGCGAGCGAAGCGCGCCTGAGCAGTTTGGTGGCGATTGCCAAAGCCGACGTGCCGGTGCACCACTGGCTGGCATTGGGGCGCCCGTACACGTCCTCGGACGGCCAGGTTCTGCTTTCTTGGAGCGGAACGATGTTTGAGTATCTGATGCCGCTCTTGTTTACGCGCAGTTTCCGGAACTCGCTTCTTGAAAATGCCTGCACCGCAGCGGTCCAACGCCAGGTGGAATACGCACGAGACCGGGGCGTGCCCTGGGGTATTTCCGAATGCGCTTATAGCGCGCTCGATTCTCACAAGATCTATCAGTATCGGGCGTTTGGTATTCCGTCGCTGGGCTTGAAGCGGGGGCTGGAAGAAGATCTGGTCGTAGCGCCTTACGCCACCGCGCTCGCTTTGCTGGTGGACCCGGTGGAGTCCATCAAGAATCTCCGGCGTCTGGACAAGGCTGGCATGTACGGACGGATGGGTTTTTATGAGTCGCTGGACTACACTCGCCAGCGGGAACGGCGGGGTCGGAAAGGGGTGATCATTTACACGTACATGGCGCATCACCAGGGGATGAGTCTGATGGCGATAAACAACGTGCTCAACCGCGGCATCCTGAGGCAGCGCTTCCATGCCGATCGTCGAGTTAAGGCCGTGGAGCCGTTGCTGTTCGAGCGCATACCGCCGACGCCTTCGATGCTGGTTCACCGGCCGTCGGATCACGTAGCGATGCGGCTGATATCCGAGCCGTCCGAGCCTGCGTACCAGGTGCTGGATGAGGACACGCCAATCCCGCGTGTCCATCTGCTGAGTAACGGCCAGTATGCGCTCATGATCACCAACGCGGGCGCGGGCTATAGCCGTTGGGGCGGCTTCGATATCACTCGCTGGCGTGCAGACTCCACCTGCGACAACTGGGGGATGTTCTTTTATCTGCGCGAGACGGAAACTAACACGCTCTGGTCGGCGACTCATCAGCCCTTGCAAGTGAAAGATCCGGGTTACACGGCGATCTTCAGCGCGGATCGCGCCGAGTTCCGGCGGCGCAAGCTGGGCATCGAATCTCATGTAGAAGTGACGGTGTCCCCGGATGACGACGCCGAGATTCGCCGCATCACGCTGATCAATCACGGTTCACGCGAGCGGAAATTGGAGTTGACCAGCGCCGCTGAATTGAGCCTTGCCCCCCATGACACAGACCGTGCCCATCCAGCTTTCAACAAGCTGTTCATTCAGACGGAGGCCCGGCCCGATCTGCGAGCACTCCTCGCATGGCGCCGGCTCCGGTCTGTCGATGATCCACCGATTTGGGTAGCCCAGTTGATAACGGAAAGCCCCCTCCGCGACGGATCGTTCGAGTACGAAACGGACCGCGCGCACTTCCTGGGACGGGGGCGGAGCTACGGAAATCCAGCGATGTCGATGAGACAAACGGATGGATACGTGTTGGATCCTGTGTTCGTCATCAAGCGGAGCTTTTCGCTGGAACCGCGGCAACAGAGGCAGATCGCGCTGATTACGGTTGCGGCGCGGTCGCGCGAGGACCTCTTGTTGCTGATCGCCAAATATCGCGATCCCAATAATTGCAGCCGAGCCTTCGAACTGGCTTGGTCGCACGCACAACTCGAATATCGATACCTCGGCATTCAGAGCGATGCGGCGTTTCGCTTCGGCGAACTCGCCAGTCACCTGCTGTATCCGAACATCCGGTTGCGGGCGCCCGTGGAGCGCCTGCGCCAGAATATGCTCGGCCAGTCGAAGCTTTGGGCCTATGGAATCTCCGGCGATTTGCCGCTCGTGGCCGTTGCGGCCGCCGATTCGCAGGGTCTTGGCCTGGTCCGCGAAGTACTGATTGCCCACACCTATTGGCGGCTACGCGGATTCAAAGCCGACCTGGTGATTCTGAACCGCGAGCCGGCCAGTTACGAACAGCCCCTCCATCAACAGTTGCTCCGCCTTGTGGAAGCGCACTCATCGCACACTGGGTTGGATCAACCGGGCGGGGTGTTCCTCCGCAAAGCGGATCAGATGCCCGAGGAAGACCTGAATCTGATTCTTACCGTAGCCAGGGCAACGCTGGGCACTGTGCGCGGATTGCTCTCCAGCCAGCTCAGCTTTCCTACAAGGGAATTCCCGCTGCCGCCGCCACTGCAAATCAAGAACCCGGAAGAACAACCCTCGGGGCCATTGCCGTTCCTCGAGCTTCCGTACTTCAACGGCCTTGGTGGATTTGCGGACGACGGTCGCGAGTATGCCATTTATCTCGGGCCGAATGTTTCGACACCGCTGCCTTGGATCAATGTGATGGCAAATCCGGTGTTTGGAGCCCTGGTCAGCGAATCGGGCTCGGGCTGCTGCTGGTACGGCAACAGCCAGTCGAACCGGTTGACGCCATGGAATAACGATCCGATATCGGATGCTTCCACCGAGGCGATCTATATTCGCGATGAAGACAGCGGAAGTTTTTGGACACCCACGCCATTGCCGAAGCGGGAACTCGACGCCTACCGCGCCCGGCACGGGCAGGGATACACGGAGTTCGAGCACAACAGTCATGCACTGGAACAAACCCTGCTAACCTTCGTGCCGGTACATACCGAGAGAGCCGATCCGGTTCGCATACAGCGCCTGCGGATCAAGAACACATCCTCGCACCGCCGTCGTTTGTCCGTGACGTCCTATTCGGAGTTCGTGCTCGGCACACATCGTGAAGTAACGCAGATGCATATCGTCTCCTCCTGGGATGAGGCCTCAAAAGCACTGTTCGCACGGAATCCCTACCATCCCGACTATGGAGGGCGGGTGACGTTCGCTGCCATGACGCCCGAAGCGCTTTCGCATACCGCTGACCGCGCCGTATTCCTGGGCCGCGACGGCTCGGCCGACATTCCAGACGCCCTGAGGCGGGCGTCTCTTTCCAAGCGCACCGGTCCAGGGCTGGATCCCTGCGCGGCGCTGCAAACCAAATTCGAGCTCGGTCCAGGGGAAGAAAAGATAGTGATTCTTGTGCTGGGACAAGCGGATGATCCCGAGCACGCCCGGCGTTTGATTTCCCGTTACCGTTCCGAGGAAACCGTCGAACAGGCATTCGCACAAACACGGAAATGGTGGGATGAGCTTTTGACTACGATTCAGGTCAAGACCCCGGTGCTTTCCGTGGACCTCCTGATGAACCGGTGGCTGCTCTACCAAACGCTGAGCTGCCGTATCTGGGGACGTTCCGCTTTGTATCAATCGAGCGGCGCGTATGGCTTTCGGGACCAGTTGCAGGATGCGCTGGCATTGGTCTATTCAGCGCCCGATATTGCGCGCGGGATGATTCTGCGTTCCGCTTCGCGGCAGTTCGTCGAGGGAGACGTGCAGCATTGGTGGCATCTGCCTTCCGGGGCGGGGATCCGCAGCCGGTGCTCGGACGACCTGCTGTGGCTTCCGTTCGCGGTGTGCCAGTACGTGGACGTCACGGGCGACGCGGGCATTCTGGACGCCACCACGGCTTTTATCGAGGGACCGCAGTTGAAAGAGGACGAGAGCGAAGCCTATTTTCAGCCCGCGGTTTCGATCGAGCATGCGACACTGTTCGAGCACTGTCGCCGGGCGATCGAGAAGGGCACGACCCAGGGGCCGCATGGACTTCCTCTGATCGGCACCGGCGATTGGAACGACGGGATGAACAGCGTCGGCGATGAAGGCAGAGGCGAGAGCGTCTGGCTGGCTTGGTTTCTCGTGGACGTTTTGAAGAAGTTCTCCGGTTTGTGCGATAGCCGTGGCGAACAGGAGTTGGCCAGCGGGTATCGCGAGCGCGCGCGCAGCCTGAGCGAAACGGTCGAGCGCACGAGCTGGGATGGCAAATGGTACCGTCGCGCTTACTTCGACGATGAGACGCCTTTGGGCTCGCGGCAGAATGAGGAAGCGCGCATCGATTCGCTGCCGCAGTCGTGGTCGGTGATCAGCGGCGCAGGCAATTCGGATCGGGCGGCACAGGCGATGCGTTCCGTCGACGAATGTTTGATCCGCAGGAAGGAGAAGCTCGTGCTTCTCTGCACACCGCCATTCGACCACTCCAGCCCGCACCCTGGCTACATCATGGGCTATCCGCCGGGTGTACGCGAGAACGGCGGACAGTATACGCACGCAGCCGTCTGGGTGGCGATGGCTTTTGCGCGAATGGGTGACGGCGAGCGCGCTGTGGAGGTCCTGCAGATGCTGAATCCGATAGAGCATTCCCGCACACCGGAGGATTGCGTAAAGTATCGAACGGAGCCTTACGCTGTAGCCGCGGACATCTACTCGCTGAAAAACCAGATGGGGCGCGGCGGCTGGACTTGGTACACAGGCTCGGCAGGCTGGGTGTACCGGGTTTGGCTGGAGGAAGTATTGGGTTTCAAACTGCGAGGCGACCGATTGTCAATCGAGCCTGCCCTACCGGATAACTGGCCCGGCTATGTCCTCACCTTCCGCTATGGCCGAACCGAGTATCGTATTGAAGTGGAGAACGGCGGCGAACCTTCTAACGAGGAGATCCTGTTGAAAGACGACCGTAACAGCCACACGATCCATATTTACGCGGGCCGGCAGAGTTCACGGAGCGAGGGGCGCACTTCCAGTACACCGTCGGTTGTCGTGTAATTCAAGACGGATTCCTTGAGTATTCAAGCGCCAGCTTATATTCGCACCAAGAGGTAGTTGGAATTTCAGGGCTGCAATTGTGGTCTGACGGATTCGAAACTTCCGAGACTGTCCGCTCTTTAGCCTGAAATCCGAAGTGACGGGTTGGGTGTTCGCTTCCCATAAGGGCACCCATATAAATGGGGACAAGCTCCGAGTGGAAGCCCTGCAAGCAGCGGCAGACGCGGCAAAGATTGGGCAGATCGGTTGGCACACGCAGCGGCATTCCTTCGCTACCGCTTTGGACCGTGCACGGATGAAGGTATCGCAAGAGCTAATGCGGCACGCGAATATCTCCACCACGATGGATGTTTACACCGGAGCGATGGAGAGGGACCAGAGAGAGGTTGCGGCTCAGGTGGCACGAACCTTTTTAGCGGTAGTGCAATGAGCAGTAATTTTTATCGAACCCTAACGAACCCAATCGGTTTGGTCAAATTAGCTGTAAATCGCTGCTCTATATGGCGCGCCTGAGAGGATTCGAACCTCCGACCTTTGGTTCCGGAGACCAACGCTCTATCCATCTGAGCTACAGGCGCGTGCTGTTGTGCTAGGTTCGAGTGTATTCCCCACGCCGTGGGTCCGTCAAGCCGATGCCTTCGGCCATTCTCTTCGGTTTGGCACGGTTGCGTTGGTACGCAATTCGCCGCTAACAAAGTCCTCCGCCGCGCGTTGAACTATTCCATCGAAAGGCGTATAAGGAAGGGTTATCGTTCCACAGTTTACGGCCGCCGACGGGAGGTCGTTCGCTAAGCGAACATTGTTGAGAATCCCGCAAGACGGCAAGGGGAGGAGAACACCATGAAACACCTCATCAAACAATATCTGGACCGCGGTATTTCACGGCGCGGATTCCTGTCCGGCCTGGGCGCGTTGGGAATTGGCACGGTCGCCGCCAATACCCTGGCGCGGTCGCTCACACCGTTTCTCCCTGCTGCCGAAGATGCCGCGGCGGAGAGCAATCCCGCGTGGATGCGGGAGGTGCGAGGAACGGGCGGCGCGCTGCTCGTCGCACAACTGAAAGCGGCGGGGATCGAGTACATCTTCTTCAATCCCTCCTCCGGCGAGGCGCCCGTCTACGATGCGCTGGTGGACGAACCGAAGCTGCATCTGATCAAGGCGCTCCAGGAAGGCGCGCTGGCAGCCATGGCGGACGGCTATGCCAAGGCCTCCGGCAAGACTCCGTTTGTGATGTGCGCCCGCCCCGGTTTTCCCAACCTCATGACCCAAATGTTCAACACCTGGAAAGACCAGATTCCCATGCTGATCGCCCTGGATTACGTGGACCGCGAAAGCCTGGGCCAGGACGCCTTCGAGGACGCCGATCACCTGGAGATCATGTCGCAGCCCATCACCAAGTGGCACTGGGTAGCGCAGTCCACCGAGAAAATTCCGGAGGTCACGCGCCGCGCTTTGAAGTTCGCCTCCACCGCTCCGTGCGGGCCCGTGTTTCTGGCGTTTCCGGAAGACACGCTCTACGAAGAAGCCAAAGCAGAGGTGATGGACCAGTCGAAATTCAACGTATCGATGAAGATTCGTCCCGACCCCGCGATGGTGGAGCAGGCGGCGCGTCTGCTGCTGGAAGCGCAGAATCCGCTGATCTATATCGGCGATGAAGTGGTATGGAGCGGGGCACAGAAGGAAGCGGTCGAACTCGCCGAACTGCTGGGGATACCCGTGAGCCGGAACTCGGGCAACATCGGATGGTCGAAGCCCTTTCCGACGCAGCATCCGTTGTACCTGGGCGGTTATTTCCCGGAGATGCGCTATCCGGGGACGCCGGACGTGTTGCTGAACCTCGGAAGCCGGATGCCCTATGCCGGATCGAAGTTGAAAATGAGCACCAAGACCAAACTGATCGAGATGCGCCTCGATTCCACCAACAATGCCCGCGTCTATCCGACCGAAGTCGCCCTGACGGCGGACGTGAAGATGGGAACGGCCGACCTGCTCGCGGCGCTGCGCGGCATGGCGACCGCGGCGCGATTGAAGCAGATCCGCGAAGCGCGCACCGCCAAGACGCAGGAATATACTTCGCAAATGCGGGAGTTCCGCCAGACCATTTCGCGCGGCATTTGGGACCAGTCGCCCATCAGCCTGGCACGGATGGGGATGGAGTTGGAGCAGTTCCTCGATAAAGACACCTGCGTAGTGGCGGAGCTTGATTCCGGGCGAAAGATGGAGAATCTGATGTCGTTTGGCGGTGCCGACAAGCAATACTTCGGCACCACGGGCGCGGCGCTGGGATGGGGCGTGCCGGCATCGTTCGGCGTCAAGCTGGCGCAGCCGGATAAGCCCGTGGTGGCGGTGGTGGGCGATGGCGCGTTCCTGTTCAGCGGGCCGCAGCCGCTGTGGAGCTTTGCCCG
>Ga0080064_1000935_pt1 | contig 67390 bp, 59 predicted proteins | sample Subgrocontami54m_FD_69260 | JGI IMG/M metagenome (GOLD analysis project Ga0080064, IMG submission 69260) | Subsurface groundwater microbial communities from S. Glens Falls, New York, USA - GMW46 contaminated, 5.4 m (SPADES assembly) (version 2) ...
GCCGCGGCTCACCGCCGACGACCAGTTGCACGACGAGATCGGCGAGCTGACGCGTTCCTTCGACCGCTATTTCGGCCGGCTGGCCGCCTTCGTCGAGCGCGAGCGCGCCTTTGCCGACGACGCAAGCCACGAGCTGCGTACACCGCTGGCGGTGATACGCGGCGCCGCCGAGGTGCTGGCGGAAGACCCGGGGCTGACCGAAGCACAAGCCAATCGGGTGTCCCGCATCGAGCGCGCCGCCGCCGAGATGTCGGCCCTGACCGACGCGCTTTTGCTTCTGGCGCGCGAGGAGAACACGCCGGTCGAGGAACCCTGCGATGGCGTGCAACTGGTGCGCAAATCCGTCGAGCATTATCTGACGCTGGCGGCGCAGCGGCACAGCAGCCTCGAGCTCGTCGTCGAGGCGCCGGTGCGCCTCGACGTGGCGCCGGCGCTGTTCTCCATCGTGGTCGACAACCTTGTGCGCAACGCCGTCGCCCACACCGAGGCCGGACGGGTTTCGGTGCACCTCTGCGCCGACCGGCTGGTCGTCTCCGACACCGGCATCGGCATCGAAGCCGAGGAAATCGGCCGCGTCTTCCAGCGCCACTACCGCGGCGCGGCCAGCAGCGGCTCCGGCATCGGCCTGTCGCTGGTAAAACGCATCTGCGACCGCCAGGGCTGGCAAATCGAACTGGTCAGCCACACTGGCGGCGGCACCAACGCCACACTGAAATTCATCGTTTGAATCGGCGCAGGCGGCGTTATCCAGTTCGATGCCGGAACTCTCCGATCGAAACTGGCCGCCAAAGCCGCTGTTCGACCATTTCCCGAGCGCTTGATTGACAGTGTTGAAGTGCGCGCCTAACATCGCTGGTCCGATCAATCCGCACGCCAGAATCGATGAACGTTCCGCGCCCGGCATCGGCTCGCCGCCCCAGAAAAATCCGCCGCAGGAGAATGATGTGAACGACGGCTTCCGCTTGCTCGATCCGGTGCGCCAGGCCGCGACGGTGAAGGCGCTGCGCGCCATCCTGCCGGCCGAGGCGGTGCTGTACGAGCAGGAGGACACCAAGCCGTACGAGTGCGACGGGCTGTCGGCTTACCGCGAGTTGCCCATGGTGGTGGCCTTGCCCGAGAACGAGGAGCAGGTCGCGCGCGTTCTGCGCGCCTGCCGCGAACTCAAGGTGCCGGTGGTGGCGCGCGGCGCCGGCACCGGATTGTCGGGCGGGGCGCTGCCGCACGGCAAGGGCGTGCTCATGTCGCTCGCCAAGATGAAGCGCATTCTCGCGCTCGACCCGGTGGCGCGCACGGCGCGGGTGCAGCCGGGGGTGCGCAACCTCGCCATTTCCGAGGCGGCCGCGCCTTACGGCCTGTATTACGCCCCCGACCCTTCCTCGCAGATCGCCTGCACCATCGGCGGCAACGTCGCGGAGAACGCCGGCGGCGTGCACTGCCTCAAGTACGGCCTCACCGTGCACAACGTGCTGCGCGTGCGCGCCTGCACCATCGAGGGCGAGGTGGTCGAATTCGGCAACGAGGCGCTCGATGCGCCGGGCCTCGATCTGCTTGCGTTGGTGATGGGATCCGAGGGCATGCTTGCCGTGGCCACGGAAATCACCGTCAAGCTGGTGCCCAAGCCGCAGACGGCGCGGGTGATCCTCGCCGCGTTCGACAGCGTGGAGAAAGCGGGCAATGCCGCGGCCGACATGATCGCCGCGGGCATCATCCCCGCCGGCCTTGAGTTGATGGACCAGCCGGCGACGCGCGCGGTGGAGGAGTATGTGCATGCCGGTTACGACCTCGACGCGGCCGCGCTGCTGCTGTGCGAATCCGACGGCACCGCGGAAGAGGTGGAGGATGAGATTGCGCGCATGACCGCGGTGCTAAAAGCATCCGGCGCCTACGCTTTCCGCATTTCGCAGAACGAAGCCGAACGCCTCAAATTCTGGTCCGGGCGCAAGGCGGCGTTCTCGGCGATGGGCCGCATTTCGCCGGATTACTACTGCATGGACGGCACCATCCCGAAGAAGCGCCTGGGCGACGTGCTGCGTTTCATCGCCGAAATGGAGAAAAAATACGGCCTGCGCTGCCCCAATGTGTTCCACGCCGGCGACGGCAACCTGCATCCGCTGATCCTGTTCGACGCCAACGATGCGGATGAGTTGCGCCGCACCGAGGCCTTCGCCGGCGAAGTGCTGGAGAAATGCATCGAGGTGGGCGGCACCGTCACCGGCGAGCACGGCGTGGGCATAGAGAAAATCAACCAGATGTGCGTGCAATTCAAGCCCGACGAGCTGGAAATGTTTCGCGCGGTGAAACGCGCCTTCGACCCGGACAACCTGCTCAACCCGGAGAAGAACATTCCGACGCTGCACCGCTGCGCCGAGTTCGGCCGCATGCGCGTCAAGGGCGGGCAGTTGCCGCATCCCGAACTGCCGCGTTTCTGATATGCGGGCAGTGATCGAACAATTCGCCGGCAGGATTCGTGCCGCCGCCACGGAGAAACGGCCGCTGCGGCTGCGCGGCGGCGGCAGCAAGGATTTCTACGGCCAGGCCCTGGAGGGCGAGGTGCTGGACACGCGCGCCTACGCCGGCATCATCGCCTATGAGCCGACCGAACTGGTGATCACCGCGCGCTGCGGCACGCCGCTGGCCGAGCTCGAGACCGCGCTGCGCGCGCAGGGCCAGCAACTCGCATTCGAGCCGCCGCATTTCGGCCCCGGCGCGACGGTGGGCGGGATGGTCGCCGCGGGTCTCTCCGGGCCGCGGCGCCAGGCAACGGGAGCGGTGCGCGATTTCGTGCTGGGCGTGCGCATGCTCGACGGGCGCGGCGACGATCTCAGTTTCGGCGGCCAGGTAATGAAAAACGTCGCCGGCTACGACGTCTCGCGCCCGATGGCGGGTTCCCTGGGCACGCTGGGCCTGATTCTGGAGGTTTCGCTCAAGGTGCCGCCGCTGCCTTTTGCCGAGGCGACGCTAAGGCTGGAAATGCCCCAGGACAAGGCGATCGGAATGCTCAATCACTGGGGCGGACAGCCGCTGCCGATCAGCGCCTGCGCCTGGGCGGAGGACGGCCTCGCCTTGCGCCTGTCCGGCGCGGCAAGCGCGGTCGACGCGGCGCGCGAGGCGATCGGCGGCGAGTCGATCGAAGCCGTTGAGGCCGGGCGCTTCTGGCTCGGCATACGCGAGCAGACGGATCTTTTTTTCAGCACCGACAAACCCCTGTGGCGCTTGTCCGTTCCCTCGGTCACGCCGCCGCTTGCCCTGCCGGGCGAGCAGCTGATCGAATGGGGCGGCGCGCAGAGGTGGCTGGCGAGCAGCGCCGATGCGCGCACCATCCGCGAGGCTGCGGCGCGCTCGGGCGGGCATGCCACGCTGTTTCGAGCAATCGACAAGAGCGCGGGCGTGTTCACGCCGCTGGCACCCGCGCTCGCGAAAATCCACCGCAATCTGAAGCAGGCCTTCGACCCCGCGGGTATTTTCAATCGCGGCTGGATGTACCCGGACTTATGAACGGCGCGTCACCGCTCGATGCAAACTAAGCTCGCCGATTTCATCAAGGACAGCGCCGACGGCAGGGAGGCCGACGCCATCCTGCGCAAGTGCGTGCATTGCGGTTTTTGCACCGCGACCTGCCCGACCTATCAGCTGCTGGGCGACGAATTGGACGGCCCGCGCGGCCGCATCTACCTGATCAAGGGGATGCTCGAAGGCGATGCAGTCACGGCGAGGACGCAACTGCACCTGGACCGCTGCCTCACTTGCCGCGCCTGCGAGACCACCTGCCCGTCCGGGGTGCAGTACGGACGCCTGGTCGACATCGGCCGCAAGCTCGCGGAGGAACGCGTGCCGCGGGCGCTCGCGCCGCGGTTGCTGCGGCTGGCCTTGCGCACGGTGTTGCCGCGCAGCTGGCTGTTTGCATCGCTGCTTCGGCTCGGCCGATGGATGCGCCCGGTGCTGCCGTTTGCATTGCAGGGCAAGATTCCCGCGACGGTGCCCGAAGCAGGCGCTTGGCCGGCCGCGCGGCATGCGCGCAGAATGCTGGTGCTCGCCGGCTGCGTGCAGCCGGCGCTGGGGCCCGACATCAACGCGGCTGCGGCGCGCGTGCTCGACAAACTCGGCATATCTCTGATCGAAGCGCCCGCGGCGGGCTGCTGTGGCGCGGTGCGCTTTCATTTGAACGCCCAGGAAGACGGCCTGAATGACATGCGCGCGTTGATCGACGCCTGGTGGCCATATGTCGAAGGCGGAATCGAAGCGATCGTGATGACCGCCAGTGGCTGCGGTGTGACGGTGAAGGAATACGGCCACCTGCTCGCGCATGATCCGGCATATGCAGCGAAGGCGGAAAAAATCAGCGCCTTGACCAAGGACATCAGCGAAGTGATCGCCGCCGAGCTGGATAGTCTGAAGCCGCTGCTCGCCAAACCCAAGCCGGGCGCAGGAGCCGCGAAACTGGCACTGCAGCTGCCTTGCACCCTGCAGCACGGCCAGAAAATTACCGGCCTGACCGAGAGCATCCTCACTGCGGCGGGCTTCGAACTTACGCCGGTCGCGGACAGCCACCTGTGCTGCGGCTCGGCCGGCACCTACTCGATCCTGCAACCGGAGCTGTCGGCAAAGTTGAAAGCGAACAAGCTCGCCGCTTTGCACGCCGGCTCGCCCCAGGCCATCGTCACCGCGAACATGGGTTGCCAGAGCCACTTGCAGAGCGGCACCGCGTTGCCAATGGAGCACTGGATCGTGGCGCTGGAGCGGCGTCTGGCCGGTGCCTAGCAGTGGCACGCCTTAGGGACAGCATTCCGGAACGACCGGCGAATCGCGACATCCGCCAGCTCGCGCGCATCCTCGGTTTTCTCGCGCCCTACCGCCGGCAGGTCGCGATTGCGATGGTGGCGCTGGTGGTCGCCGCCGCTTGCGTGCTGGTGCTGGGCCAGGGCCTGCGCCGCGTCATCGACGGCGGATTTTCCAGCGGCGACGCGGCGCTGCTCGACGCGGCCTTGTTCGGCCTGCTCGCCGTCATCGTGGTCATGGCGATCGCCACTTACACGCGCTTTTACTTCGTCTCCTGGATCGGCGAGCGCGTTTCGGCCGACATCCGCCGCGCCGTGTTCGGCCATCTGCTCGATCTGTCGCCGGGTTTTTTCGAGGTCACGCGCACGGGCGAGGTGATCTCGCGCCTCACCAACGACACCTCGCTTCTCGAAGTGGTAATCGGCTCGAGCGCCTCGTTCGCGCTCCGCAATACCCTGATCATGCTCGGCAGCCTGGTGATGCTGTTCGTCACCAGCCCCAAACTCACCGCGCTGGTGCTGCTCGGCGTGCCGCTGGTGATCGCGCCGATCCTGCTCTACGGCAGGCGCGTGCGCACGCTGTCGCGCGCGAGCCAGGCGCGCGTGGCCGACGTCAGCGTGTATATCGACGAAGCGCTGCACGAAATCCGCACGGTGCAGTCCTACGGTCACGAGAACGAGGACCGCGCGCGCTTCGGCGAGCGCGTGGAGCAGGCGTTTTCAACGGCCGCCGAGCGCATCCGCCAGCGCGCGCTCCTGATCGCGCTGGTGATGCTGCTCGCGTTCGGCGCGGTGGGCGTAATCCTCTGGATCGGCGGACACGACGTACTCGCCGGACGCATCAGCGCGGGCGAGTTGTCGGCTTTCGTGTTTTACGCGGTGCTGGTTGCCGGCGCCTTCGGCGCGGTGTCCGAAGTGATCGGCGACCTGCAGCGCGCCGCCGGCGCCACCGAGCGCCTGATGGAACTGCTTGCCACCGAGCCGCAGATCCGCGCGCCGGCGAGCCCGCAGCCGCTGCCGGACCCGCCGCGCGGAGAAGTGCGTTTCGATAACGTCAGCTTTCGCTACCCCTCGCGCCCGGACGCTCTGGCGCTCGCGGAATTTTCGCTTGAAGTGAGACCGGGCGAAACGGTGGCGCTGGTCGGGCCTTCCGGCGCGGGCAAGTCGACCGTGCTGCAATTGCTGCTGCGCTACTACGATGCGGACGCCGGCGTGATCAGCCTGGATGGCGTCGATCTGCGCGACACCGATCCGCGGAGCTTGCGCACCCGCTTCGCGCTGGTGCCGCAGGATCCGGTGATTTTCGCCGCTTCGGTGCAGGAGAACGTGCGCTATGGCCGGCCCGGCGCCAGCGACGCCGAAGTCGCTGAGGCCTGCGCCGCGGCTTATGCGAGCGAGTTCATCGAGCGCCTGCCCGAGGCGATGGACACGTTTCTCGGCGAGCGCGGCGTGCGCCTCTCCGGCGGGCAGCGCCAGCGGCTGTCGATTGCGCGGGCGCTGCTCGCCGATCGCGCGGTGCTGCTGCTCGACGAGGCGACCAGTTCGCTCGACGCGGCGAGCGAGCACTACGTGCAGATGGCGCTGGCTCGGCTGATGCAGAACCGCACCACGCTTATCGTCGCGCACCGGCTGGCGACGGTGCAGAATGCCGACCGTATCGTGGTGATGGACGAGGGCCGCATCATCGCCACCGGTACGCACGACGAACTGGTGCGCGAGAAAGGCCTCTATGCCAGGCTCGCGGCGCTGCAGTTCCTCGGCGCGGGCGCGGCGGAAGCGGTCGTGGCGAGCCCGTGAAAGCCGTCCTGCTCGGCTTGCTCCTCGCCGCGGCAAACACGGCCGCGGGCGACGAGATTTTTCGCGTCGGCTCGAAGCGCTTCACCGAGTCCTACATTCTCGGCGAGATCATCGCGCGGAGCGTGCCCGGCCGCGCCGAGCACAAGCCGGGGCTGGGCAACACCGGCATCGTCTATGCCGCGTTGAAGGCCGGTTCCATCGACCTCTACCCGGAGTACAGCGGCACCATCGCGCGCGAAATCCTCAAGCTCGAAGGCGCGTTCACGCTGGAGGACCTCAACCGGCGGCTCGCCGCCGACGGGCTCGGCGTGGCGGTGCGCCTGGGTTTCAACAACAGCTATGCGCTGGCAATGCGCGAAGCCGAGGCAGAGCGCATTTCCGTACGCACGCTGTCCGATCTCGCGCGCCATCCCGGGCTGAAGCTCGGGCTGTCGCAGGAGTTCATCGCGCGCGCCGACGGCTGGCCTGCTCTAAGGAGGACGTACGCATTGCAGCAGACGCCCACGGGCCTCGACCACGGGCTCGCCTATGAGGCCATTGCCGCGGGAAAAATCGATGTCATGGACATTTATTCCACCGACGCCAAGATCGAGCGTTACGGTTTGCGCCTGCTCGAGGACGATCGCGGCGTGTTCCCTCGCTACGACGCGGTGCTGCTCTACCGGCTGGATTTGCCGCAGCGCCTGCCGCAGGCGTGGAAGGCGTTGCAGCTGTTGGAAGGCAGGATCGACGGGCGGCAGATGATGCGTCTGAACGCCGCCGCCGAACTGGAGCGGAAAAGTTTTGCCGACGTGGCGAAGGCCTTCCTCTCCGGCAGCGCCGCGGGCGCGGCGCCCGCGCGCAGTTTCCTCACGCTGCTGTTCGGCGAGGATTTCTGGCAGCTCACGCGTGAGCATCTGCTGCTGGTGTTCGCTTCACTGGGCGCCGGCATCGTCGTGGCGATTCCGCTGGGTGTGCTGGCGGCGAGGATAGCCGCCGCGGCGCAGCCGATCCTCGCCGTAGTCGGCGTGATTCAGACCATCCCCTCGCTCGCGCTGCTCGCGTTTCTGATCCCGCTGCTCGGCAGCATCGGTACCGCGCCGGCGCTGATCGCGCTGTTTCTCTACGCTCTGCTGCCGATCGTGCGCAACACCCACGCGGGCATGGCGGGGGTGGGGCGGGGCATGCGCCAGGCGGCGCTGGCGCTCGGCCTGAAACCGATGGATCAATTGCTGTTGATCGAATTGCCGCTGGCGGCGCCGGCCATACTCGCCGGCATCAAGACCTCGGCGGTGATCGGCGTCGGCACCGCCACCATCGCCGCGTTCATCGGCGCGGGCGGCTACGGCCAGCGCATCGCGCAAGGTCTGGCGCTGAACGACAACATGACTTTGCTCGCGGGCGCCATCCCGGCAGCGGCGTTGGCACTGATCATCCAGGGCCTGTTCGAGCTGATCGAGCGCTTCGCGTTTCCGGCACTGCGGCGAAGTGCATAGGGGTATGAGCGATGTTTGATCTACATCAAACTAGAATTTGCGGGTGAAAGTACAGTACGCAAGTCTTGGCGCGCGACCGCGCCGACCATCCTGAACGACACATACCTCGATTCAACCGGTTGTCAATTTACTGTAATGAACAAGGGGGATTCATGCCTCAGGTCATAGGCGTACCAAAAGAAACGGCGGCCGGCGAAAAACGCGTTGCCACCGTACCGGAAGTCGTTGAAAAGCTCATCAAGCTCGGGTTCAAGGTTGCCGTCGAATCCGGCGCCGGGGACGCAGCGAATTGCAGTGACGATACCTACCGCGCCGCGGGCGCGCAGATCGCCGACAGCGCAGCCAAGCTGTGGGCGCAATCCGATATCGTCTTCAAGGTATGCGTACCGACCGCTGAAGAAGTGGGCCTGATGCACGAGGGTCAGACCCTGATCACCTTCATCTGGCCGGCGCAGAACCCTGAACTGATGCAGCAGCTCGCGGCGCGCAAGGTCACCGTGCTGGCCATCGACTCGCTGCCGCGCATGCTCTCCCGCGCCCAGAAGATGGACGCCCTGACGTCCCAAGCGGGCGTCGCCGGCTATCGCGCCGTCATCGAGGCCGCCAACGCCTTCGGCCGCTTCTTCAACGGCCAGATCACCGCCGCGGGCAAGGTGCCGCCGGCCAAGGTCTTCATCGCGGGTGCCGGCGTCGCCGGCCTGGCGGCGATCGGCACTGCAGCCGGCCTGGGCGCCATCGTGCGCGCCAACGACACCCGTGCCGAAGTGGCCGACCAGGTGGTGTCGCTGGGCGGTGAATTCGTGAAGGTCGATTATGAGGAAGAAGGCTCCGGCGGCGGCGGCTACGCCAAGGTGATGAGCGAGGGCTTCCAGCAGGCCCAGCGCGAGATGTACGCCAAGCAGGCGAGGGAGGTGGACATTATCATCACCACAGCGCTGATCCCCGGAAAGCCGGCGCCCAGGTTGATCACCGCCGACATGGTGAAGTCGATGAAGCCGGGCAGTGTCATCGTCGACATGGCGGCCGAGCGGGGCGGCAACTGCGAACTCACCGAGCCCGGCCAGGTGGTGGTGAAGCACGGCGTGACCATCGTGGGCTACACCGACCTGGCCTCGCGCCTGGCCAAGCAGTCGTCGACGCTGTACTCCACCAACCTGTTCCGCCTCACGGAGGAATTGTGCAAGACCAAGGACGGGGTCATCAACGTCAATATGGACGACGACGCCATCCGTGGCCTGACCGTGATCAAGAACGGCGAAGTCACCTGGCCGCCGCCAGCACTCAAGCTGCCGGCCCCGCCGGCGGCAAAGCCCGCCGCAATGCCGGCCAAGGCGCCCAAGCATGGCGAGGCGAGCGCGCCGGCTTCCGCCACGCGCACTGCGGTCATGTTCGGCATCGCCGCGCTGATGTTCTGGTTCGTCGGCGCAAACGCACCCGAGGCCTTCCTCGCCCACTTCACCGTTTTCGTGCTGGCCTGCTTCGTCGGCTACATGGTGGTATGGAATGTCACGCCCGCCCTGCATACGCCGCTGATGAGCGTCACCAATGCGATCAGCAGCATCATCGCCATCGGCGCGCTGGTGCAGATCGCACCACCGCTCGCCGGCGGCGGCGCGGCGCGTCCGGAGCAGTGGATCCACTGGCTGGCATGGGTGGGCATCGCGCTTACCGCAATCAACATGTTCGGCGGTTTTGCCGTCACGCAGCGCATGCTGCAGATGTTCCGCAAATAACGGAGACGATTCATGTCCGCAACTCTCGCAACTGCCTCCTACATCGGAGCGACCATACTCTTCATCCTCAGCCTCGGCGGCCTGTCCAATCCGGAGAGCTCGCGGCGCGGCAATCTCTACGGAATAATCGGCATGACCATCGCGGTGCTGGCGACGGTCTCCGGGCCGCACGTCACCTCGGCCGGCTATGCCTGGATCATCGGCGCGATGGTCATCGGCGGCAGCATCGGTCTGTACGCCTCGCGTGTCGTGAGAATGACGCAGATGCCGGAACTGGTGGCGCTGATGCACAGCCTGGTCGGCCTCGCCGCCATGCTGGTCGGCTTTGCCAATTACATCGACCCCGCGGCCTCGGCGGAATTCAGCGGTGCGGCGAAGTCGATCCACGAAATGGAAATCTACATCGGCATCCTCATCGGCGCGGTGACTTTCACCGGCTCGGTGATCGCCTTCGGCAAGCTCTCCGGCAAGATCGGCGGCAAGACCCTGCTGCTGCCGGGCCGCCACTGGATGAACCTCGCCGGCCTGCTCGTGGTGATCTGGTTCGGGCGGGAGTTCATCAACGCTCACTCGATCGCCGACGGCATGACGCCGCTGATCGTAATGACCGTGATCGCGCTGCTGTTCGGCATCCACATGGTGATGGCGATCGGCGGTGCCGACATGCCGGTGGTGATTTCGATGCTGAACAGCTACTCCGGCTGGGCGGCGGCGGCGACCGGCTTCATGCTGTCCAACGACCTGTTGATCGTGGTCGGCGCGCTGGTCGGCTCCAGCGGCGCGATTCTGTCTTACATCATGTGCCGGGCGATGAACCGCAACTTCATCAGCGTGATCGCCGGCGGATTCGGCTCCGAGGGCGGTGCGCCGGCGCCCGCGGGCGGCGCGCAGCCGGCGGGCGAGGTCAATCCCATCCTTGCCGCGGAGACGGCGGAACTGCTGCGCGAGTCCAAGAATGTCATCATCGTCCCCGGCTATGGCATGGCGGTGGCGCAGGCGCAGCACACGGTTTATGAGATCACCAAAGTCCTGCGCGAGAAGGGCGTCAACGTGCGCTTCGGCATTCATCCGGTCGCCGGGCGCATGCCGGGCCACATGAACGTGCTGCTGGCCGAGGCCAAGGTGCCTTACGACATCGTCCTGGAAATGGACGAATTGAACGACGACTTCCCCTCTACCGATGTCGCCATGATCATCGGCGCCAACGACATCGTCAATCCCGCTGCACTGGAAGACCCGGCCAGCCCGATCGCCGGCATGCCGGTGCTCGAAGTGTGGAAGGCCAAGACCTCGATCGTGATGAAGCGCAGCATGGCCACGGGTTATGCGGGCGTCGACAATCCGCTGTTCTACAAAGACAACAACCGCATGCTGTTCGGCGACGCGAAGAAGATGCTGGACGAGGTGCTCGGCGCGCTGAAAGCCTGAACGCTCCACTGAAAACCGCATTGTCGAACTTTGCAACGCCCGGGAAACGCGGACCGGACGGCCATGCTGACATTGGCCTTGTAAATTAGAAGTACGACATCTAATTTACAAGGCTATTTGCTTTGACGAAATGTTGCTTGCGCTTAAAGCCTGATCGCCGCATCGGGGCGCGCATTGGACAGGAGTCCGCCCACCGAGCGAGGAGCCGGGGAGGGTACAAACCTGCGTCAGCCGTGATTCGCAGCGGCCCAGGCGTGCGATAATCCCTGCAAAGAGCGAAGCCAATCGAGCCGCTTCAACGGGGAGAAGAAGATGAGTCTCACACGCGCCGCGGCGGATCTGCTGCGCCGGGCATCCATTGCCGCCGTGTTCCTGTCAGCCTGCAGTCCGGCGTTCGCCGCCGATGGCGCGGCCGGCCCGGCCGTGTTCGGCATCCCGGTCGAATTCACCCTGTTTGCGCTGACCCTGCTAGGCGTTGCGCTGTTTCACAACCACACCCTGCGCGTTGGACTGACCGGCCTCGCGGCCATCACCGCGTACAAACTGGCGTTCACCGGTTTCAAGACCGGGCCTGGCGTCGCAGGTCTCGTCTCCCATTTTGGTCACGAATGGGTGATCCTCACCAACCTGCTTGGGCTGCTGCTCGGTTTCGCGCTGCTGTCGCGCCATTTTGAGAAAACGCGGATACCGGCGGTGCTGCCGCGCTTCCTGCCGCACGACTGGAAAGGCGCATTCATCCTGCTGGTGATGGTGTTCGTGCTGTCGTCCTTCCTCGATAATATCGCCGCGGCGCTGATCGGCGGGGCGATGGCGCACACCTTGTTCCGCGCCAAGGTGCACGTGGGTTATCTCGCCGGCATCGTCGCCGCGTCCAACGCCGGCGGCTCGGGCAGCGTGGTCGGCGACACCACCACCACGATGATGTGGATCGCCGGCGTAAGCCCGATTTCGGTGTTCCACGCCTATGTCGCGGCGGCGGTGGCGCTGGTGGTATGCGGGATTCCGGCGGCGCTGCAGCAGCACAAGTACTCGCCCATCATCAAGCACGAGCACAGCAATATCCACATCGACTGGCCGCGCGCCGGCATCGTCGCCATGATTCTCATCTCCGCCATCGTCGCCAATGTGATCGTGAACGTCGAGTTCACCGAGATTTCGGACCGCTTCCCGTTCATAGGCGCAGCCGTGTGGATCGCCATCCTGTTGAGCGTGCCGCTGCGCCGCCCCGACTGGGAATTGCTGCCGGAGGCGACCAAAGGCTCGATCTTTCTGTTGTCGCTGGTGACCTGCGCCTCGATGATGCCAGTGGAGCAACTCCCGGCCGCGTCCTGGAAATCCGCGTTCGGCCTGGGCTTCATTTCCGCGGTGTTCGACAACATTCCGCTCACCGCGCTGGCGCTGAAGCAGGGCGGCTTCGACTGGGGCATGCTTGCCTACACCGTCGGTTTCGGCGGCTCGATGATCTGGTTCGGCTCCAGCGCCGGGGTGGCGCTGTCCAACATGTATCCGGAAGCGAAATCGGTCGGCAACTGGTTAAGACACGGCTGGCATGTCGCGCTCGCCTACGTGGCCGGCTTCGCTGTTCTGATGCTGACGCTGGGCTGGGAGCCGGCGCCCAGGCGCGGCGACCTGCCGGTGGCGAGCGTGCCCGCTGCCAGCGCGCCCGCACCTTCAGCGCCAGGGGCGGCCGCAGCGGAGTCCGCCGGCGACACTGCCGAATTGCGCAAGAAGGGATACTAACCATGGCGGGACGCCGAATTGGCGTTTTCCCTGATTGATCCCGATTCGCACTTGCGTTGACATGACGCAACGCATTGATTTTGGGCGGCCGTAGGTATAGCATTTGCTGGTCTCATACGGCATCCGGGGTGGTATTCCGGATTATGGAAGGTTCCATCGGTCCGCCACTGCTTGCGGCGGGCCATTCCAAATGTTTCAGACCATCGACAAGATAATCAATCCCAAGGAGCAGACATGAGCCAAGAGCAAACCAAACCGCTGTCGCGCCGCAAGTTCCTTACCGGCGCCGCCGCAGCGACGACCGGGGCCGCGACGCTGGGCTTCCCGATGATCGCCAAGGCCCAAACGCCGCCGATCGTGATCAAGATGCAGGGCGCGTGGGGCGCCAAGGACATCTTCAACGAAATGGCGGAAGAGTACGTCAAGCGCGTGAACGAAATGGCGGGCGGGCGCCTGCGCATCGACTATCTCGTGGCCGGCGCCGTGGTGAAACCGTTCGAGGTGATGGATGCGACCAGCAAGGGCGTGCTGGATGCCTGCCACAGCGTGCCGGTGTACTGGTATGGCAAGAGCAAGGTCGCATCGCTGTTCGGTTCCGGCCCGATCAACGGCTGCGACGCGCCACAGACGCTGGCGTGGATCTATCGCGGCGGCGGCCTCGCCCTCTACAACGAGCTGCTGGAGAAGATTCACCTCGACGTGGTCGGCTTTTTCGCCATGCCGATGCCGACACAGCCGCTCGGCTGGTTCAAGAAGCCGATCAAGGACGCGAAGGAACTCAAGGGCCTGAAGTACCGCACCGTGGGCCTGGCCGCGGACCTGTTCCAGCAGATGGGCGCCAAGGTGACCCAGCTGCCCGGCGGCGAAATCATCCCGGCGCTGGAAAAGGGCGTGATCGACGCGTTCGAGTTCAACAACCCGACTTCGGACATGCGCTTCGGCTCCCAGGACGTGATCAAGAACTACATGCTGGGCAGCTACCACCAGGCGATGGAGTTCTTCGAAATCGCCTTCAACAAGAAGAAATGGGCCACCATCCCGAAAGACCTGCAGGCGATCCTGCAGTACGCCGCCGAGGCCGCCAACTCCTCCAACTGGTGGACTGCGATGGACAATTACTCGCGCGACCTGCAGGACCTGATCACCAAGCACAAAGTCAACGTGATCCGTACGCCTAAGTCCATTTTCGTGGAACAGCTGAAGGCCTGGGACGTCCTCACCAAGAAGCTGTCCGACGAAGATCCGTTCTTTGCCAAGGTGGTCGCTTCGCAGCGCGCGTGGGCCAAGCGCGTCGCCTACTATATGTTCCTCAACGAAGCGGACTACAAGCTCGGCTACGAGCACGTGTTCAAGACCAAGATCCCGAGCTGAGCGCGGTTTAAGCATCGCCATGAACTGGGGCGGCCCCGTGCGGGTCGCCCCGTTTTTGTTTCCCTTAGCGGACTGATTCCATGATTCAGCGCGTCATCTACACCGTCGACCAGTTGAGCAAGACCATCGGGCACGCCTTCGCCTGGTGCATCATCATCCTCACCTTCGGCACCTGCTACGAGGTGTTCGTGCGCTACGTGCTCGACGACCCGACCAGTTGGGCGTTCGACATGAGCTACCTGATGTACGGCGCCATTTTCTTCATGACCGGCGCCTACACACTGTCGCGCGGCGGGCACGTGCGCGCCGACATGTTTTACCGGGTGTGGCCCGAGCGCGTCCAGGCGGGCGTCGAACTCGTCCTGTACCTGTTGTTTTTCTTTCCCGGCATCCTCGCTCTCGTCATCGCCGGCTCGGGATACGGCTTCGAGTCGATTCGGCTGCTCGAAGTCAGCGTCAACAGCCCCGCCGGGGTGCCGATCTGGCCGCTCAAGGCGATGATCCCGTTCGGCGCCGGGCTGATGGCGCTGCAGGGCGTGGCCGAGGTCCTGCGCTGCGTGCTGTGCCTGCGCACTGGCGAATGGCCGGCGCGGCTGCACGATGTGGAAGAACTCGAGAACCAGATTCTCGCGGAAGCGGCGCGCAAGCTGGCCGCGGAAGGAGAGGCGGCATGAGCGATCCGGGCGTCGCCATGGTGATGCTGGGGATCCTGGTCTTCGTGATCATGATCGGGTTCCCGGTCGCCTTTACCCTGATGGCGCTGGGAGTGGGCTTCGGCTATTACGCCTACTTTCAGACCGGAACGGCGTTTTTCGACAACCGCGTGTTCTATCTGCTCACGCAGAATACCTTCACCGTGCTCAACAACGACGCGCTGGTGTCGATTCCGCTGTTCCTGATGATGGGCTATCTGGTCGAGCGCGCGAACATTCTCGACAGCCTGTTCAAGAGCCTGCGCATTGCGCTCAAAGGCATCCCCGCCTCGCTCGCGGTGGCGACGCTGGCCACCTGCGCCCTGTTCGCGACCGCAACCGGCATCGTCGGCGCGGTGGTGACGCTGATGGGCATGCTCGCGCTGCCGCAAATGCTCAAGAACGGCTACGACACGCGCCTCGCCTCCGGCGTGGTCTGCGCCGGCGGCTGCCTCGGCATCCTGATCCCGCCGTCGATCATGCTGATCGTCTACGGCGCCATGGCCAGCCTGTCCGTGGTCAAGCTGTACGCCGCGGCGATGGTGCCGGGGTTCCTGCTCGCCGGGATGTACATCCTGTATGTGGTCGGCGTCGGCATCTTCCAGCCGCACCGGGCGCCGCCCCTGCCCAAGGGGGAGGGCGACATCAGCATGGGCGAGCTGATGTGGCTGCTGGCGACATCGTTCTTCCCGCTCGCGGCGCTAATCCTGGCGGTGCTCGGATCGATCATGTTCGGGCTGGCGACGCCGACCGAAGCGGCCGCCGTGGGCGCGTTCGGCGCCATGCTGCTCGCGGCCGGCTACCGCACGCTGACCTGGAAGGCTCTGCGCGAATCCGTGTTCCTCACCGCGCGTACCACGGCGATGGTGTGCTGGCTGTTCGTCGGCTCGGCCACCTTCGCCTCGGTGTTCGCCTACCTCGGCGGCAACGTGCTGATCAGGGATTTCGTGCTCGGCATGAACCTCAGTCCGGTCACGTTCATGTTGATGTCGCAGATCATCATTTTCATACTCGGCTGGCCGCTCGAATGGACCGAGATCATCATTATTTTCGTGCCGATCTTCCTGCCGATGCTGCCGCACTTCAACATCGATCCGATGGTGTTCGGCATCCTGGTGGCGGTCAATCTGCAGACCGCGTTCCTGTCGCCGCCGATGGCGATGTCCTGCTTCTACCTGAAGGGCGTCGCGCCCAAGCACGTGCTGCTGTCGCAGATCTTCAGCGGCTGCATGCCCTTCGTCTACATCGTGCTGATCACCATGGGGCTGATGTACATGTTCCCGCAGATCACGCTATGGCTGCCCGGCGTGCTTTACAGCAGCTGACGCATGGACGCGAACCGGCTTGAGTGGCTGAGCGCGAGCGACGCGGCGCGCGCGATCCGCGACGGCTTGATCAGCTCGGAGCAGCTGGTCGAGGCCTGTCTCGCGCGGATCGACGCCGCCGAACCGGCGGTGCAGGCCTGGCAATACCTCGATCCGGAACACGCGCGCGCGCAGGCGCGCGCGTGCGACCTCGACCGGAGCGAGGGGCGTCCATGCGGGCCGTTGCACGGCGTGCCGGTCGGCATCAAGGACATCATCGACACCGCCGACATGCCGACCGAGGACGGCACGGTGCTGCATGCAGGACGCACGCCCGACCGGGATGCAACCGTGGTGTCGCTGCTGCGCGCGGCGGGCGCGGTGATCATGGGCAAGACGGTGACCACCGAATGCGCCACCTATGCGCCGGGCAAGACGCGCAATCCGCACAACGCCGAGCACACGCCCGGTGGCTCGTCCTCCGGCTCGGCCGCGGCGGTCGCCGCTGGCATGGTCCCGCTCGCGCTCGGCAGCCAGACCAACGGCTCGGTGATCCGGCCGGCCGCGTTCTGCGGCGTGTACGGCTTCAAGCCGACGCACGGGCTAATTTCGCGCCATGGCATCCTCAAGCTTTCGCGCGCCCTCGATCATGTCGGCCTGTTCGCGCGCTCACTCGATGACGTCGCCCTGCTCGCCGAGCAGCTCACCGGCTACGACGAAAACGATGCGGACACGCGCCCGCGCGCGCGCATTCCGTTCGTGCAGACGGCGGCCACGGAGCCGCCGTTCGCGCCGTATTTCGCGTTCGTGAAGACGCCGGTGTGGGAGCGCGCGGAGGACGCGACACGCGAGGCGTTCGCGGAACTCGCCGGGGTGCTCGGCGAACAATGCCGGGAGCACGCGCTGCCCGAGTCCTTGCGCGAAGCCTGGGATTGGCAGCGCACCATCATGGAAGCGGACATGGCCGCGAACCTCGACCTCGAGTGGGAAAAGGGGCGCGAGCGCCTGTCGGCGTCGCTGCGCGACCAGCTCGCGCGCGGGCGCGAGGTGCGGGCGCTGGATTACCAGAAAGCGCTGGCGCGCATCCCGGTGCTCAATCAGGGCTTCGACGAGCTGTTTTTGAGTTACGACGCGGTGCTGACCCCGGCCGCTCCCGGAACCGCGCCGAAGCTGGCGGCGACCGGGGACCCGGCGTTCTGCACGCTGTGGACGCTGTGCGGAATGCCGGCCATTACGCTGCCGTTGATGAAGGGCGAGAACGGGCTGCCGCTAGGCGTGCAGCTGGTCGGCCGGCGCGGCGACGACGCGCGCCTGCTGCGCACGGCGCGCTGGCTGGTTGCGCGGGTACAGGCGGACTGAGACACCCAACAGGAGAACAGGAAAATGCCCATCAAAATCTTCGCCGCCATCGTCGCCGTCGCGCTAATGCTCGCTTTCCTTCTTGCGCCTGTATTCAAGCTGAAGGATGTCGCGCTCGGCGTAATCATTCTGATCGGCCTCGCGATGATGCTGGTCGATCTGTGGCAGTCGCTCCAGTCGAAAGACGACTAAACTGGGCGGCGGCGGCGAGAGGGGCAACCGCAAGGTTGCCTTTTTCATTTGGTAGAATCAATTTCCAAAGCATGAACGCAACGACATGACTCAATTGATTGAACAACTCACCGCCATCGTCGGCAAAGCGGCGGTCATTGCCGACCCACAAGACGCGGCGCCTTACGCCACCGACTGGCGCAAGCGCTACTTCGGCAAGCCGCTGGCGGTGGTGAAACCGGCGAGTACGGCGGAGGTCGCCGCAGTGGTGAAACTTTGTGCGGCCAGCGGAACGGCCATCGTGCCGCAGGGCGGCAATACCGGCCTGTGCGGCGGCGCGACACCCCTGGCGGCGGAAGACGCCAGGCGTTTCGGGCCGAACGGCGGGCAGATCGTGCTCAAGCTGTCGCGCATGAACCGCGTGCGCGCGGTCGATACGATCAGCAATACGATCACGGTCGAGGCCGGCTGCGTGCTTGCCAATCTGCAGCAGGCGGCGGCCGAAGCGGGGCGCCTGTTCCCGCTGTCGCTCGCGGCCGAAGGCAGTTGCGAGATCGGCGGCAACCTCTCGACCAACGCCGGTGGCACCGCCGTGCTGCGCTACGGCAACGCGCGCGATCTGGTGCTCGGGCTGGAAGTGGTGCTGCCCGACGGGCAGATCTGGGACGGCTTGCGCGGCCTGCGCAAGGACAACACGGGCTACGACCTGAAACAGTTGTTCGTCGGCGCCGAGGGCACGCTAGGCATCATCACCGCGGCAGTGCTCAAGCTGTTTCCGCGGCCGCGGGCCAGGACCACTGCGCTGGTGGCGCTGGAGAGCGCGGCCAAGGCGCTGGAGCTGTTGTCGCACATGCAGGGCGCCTGCGGCGACCGCGTCACCGGCTTCGAGCTGATGTCTGCGTTTTGCCTGTCGCTGGTGGCAAAGCACTTTCCCGCGACGCGGCTGCCGCTGGCGCAGGACTATGCGCAGTATGTGCTTCTGGAATTGTCCGATACCGCGAGCGCCGAAAGCCTCGACGCAACCCTGCACAGCGCGCTCGCAGAGGCGGCCGAGCGCGGCCTGGTGCTCGACGCCGCGGTGGCGGCGAGCGAGGCGCAGGCGGCGGCACTTTGGGCGCTGCGAGAGAACATCCCCGAGGCGCAGGTGCACGAGGGTACGCAGATCAAGCACGACATCTCGGTGCCGATCTCGCGCGTCGCCGAATACATCTCCGTCACCGACGCCGGGCTGCAGCGAGCCTTTCCCGGCGTGCGCATGGTCACGTTCGGCCACCTCGGTGACGGCAACCTGCATTACAACATCGCCGCTCCCGCAGGCGGCGACGAGGACGCCTTCATGGCGCGCGCGACCGAGGTGAGCCGCGTGGTGCATGACAGCGCCGCGCGCTTTGGCGGCTCGATCTCGGCCGAGCACGGTCTGGGGCAGTACAAGCGCGACGAGATTCTGCGTTACAAGTCGCCGCTGGAAATGGATCTGATGCGCAGAATCAAGGCGGCGCTCGATCCGCAGGGCATCATGAATCCGGGGAAGGTGCTCTAGTAGCTGTGAGTATTGCTTGCATTTTGATCGGTTATCGATCAAAATGCAATGATGCTGCACCGAAAGCTCCTCGCCGCCCTGCGCCGCCGGCTAGCCCAACAGCCGGCCGCGGTGTTGCTCGGACCGCGCCAGGTCGGCAAGACGACGCTGGCGCAGGTGCTGGCGGCGGAGTATCCCGATGCGGTGGTGCTCGACTTGGAGCGCGAATCGGATCGCGCGCGGCTCGCCCAGCCAGAAGCCTTTTTCGCGCACCATCGCGCTCGGCTAGTGGTGCTGGACGAAGTGCAGGCGTTCCCGGAAATCTTCGCCGTGCTGCGCCCGGAAATCGATGCCGAGCGCCGGCCGGGGCGCTTTCTGCTGCTCGGCTCGGCGAGCGGGCGGCTGCTGCGCCAAAGCTCTGAATCGCTGGCGGGGCGCGTCGCCTATCTCGAACTCGCGCCGCTACTGATCGAGGAAGTCGGCGCCGCTCCGGTGCCGGCATCCAGCCTGTGGCTGCGCGGCGGCTTCCCGCCAAGCTTCACTTCGGAGGGCGACGCAGCCTCTTTCGCCTGGCGAGGCGATTTTATCCAGACGTTTCTTGCACGCGATCTGCCGCAACTCGGCGTTACTATCCCCGCCGAGACCATGCGGCGTTTCTGGCGCATGTGCGCGCATCTGCAGGGCCAGTTGTTCAACGCCTCGCAGCTCGGTGCGGCGCTCGGCGGCGTCGCCCATGCGACGGTGGGGCGCTACCTCGACCTGTTCGTCGATACCCTGATGCTGCGGCGCCTGGAGCCGCACTTCGTCAATGTCGGAAAGCGGCTGGTCAAATCGCCGAAGGTCTATGTGCGCGACAGCGGCGTCCTGCATGCATTGCTCAATATCGCGACGATCGACGACTTGAGCGCGCATCCGATTGTCGGGCGGTCATGGGAGGGATTTGTCATCGAGCAGATCATCGGCGCCGCGCCGCCGCTGGCGCAATTCTCCTTCTACCGCACGACGGCAGGCGCAGAGATGGATCTGGTGGTCACCGTAGGAGGCCGCAGCGTCGGCTATGAAATCAAGCTCTCCAACGCGCCGAAGGTCGGGAAGGGTTTCTGGCATGCCTGCGAAGACCTCGGCGTGGAACGGGCCTATGTCGTCGCACCGGTCGCCGAGCCCTATCCGCTGGCCGAAAGCGTCGAAGTGATTTCGCCGCTGACGTTGGCGAACGTCGTAGCAGCCGCGTGACCGAAGATTGCTTGATCGTTCTTGGAGATGGGTCTGATGCGCAGAACCGTCGCAGGCAGCTGCGGCCGCGGGGGATGGCGTCAAATCTGTCAAGAACCATCCCGTGCTGGTCAACGGATCATGGCTCTCGCAGCTCGACGGCGGCGGGGCGACGGCGGTCAATTCCGAAAGCGCGTATTCTTGGTTCAAATGAGTCGACGAGACTGCCGCCGCAGTCGTCTTGAGGCCGGTTTGCGTAGCGGAGCAATCTTAGCAATCTTATGCGACTATCTTTACGCTTTGTTCTGCCGTTGATGCTGGTTCTGGCAGGCATCGCCTACGCCGTCGCCCCGCTGGTCGACCGGTTGACGCTGGGCTGGTTCGTGCGCGATATCGACATCCGGGCGGCGCTGATCGCAAACACCATTCAGGAACCGCTGCAGGAGCAGTTGGCGGCCGGCAAGAAGGCCAAGATCGCGGAATTCTTCAACCGCATGAGTCAGGACGAGCGGATCTATGCCGTCGGCTACTGTGCATCGCCGGCGGGCACGGCATTGTCCAGCCGCTCGCTGCCGGCGGAGCTTCGCTGTGCCGAGCTCCACCGCTGGGAAGGGGCCGGCGATCGCCTGCTGCAGCGCGCCCAGGGGCCTTTGCACGTGGCGGTGACACCGATGTCGAGCGAGGCGGCGCCGGCCGGCCGGCTGGTACTGGTGCACGACATGAGTTTCGTCACCCGCCGCAGCGAGGAAACCAAGCGCTACGTCTTCTACTTCTTCATGGGGCTTGCGGCCGTGGTTTCGCTGATCACGGTGATCATCGCCCAGCTTTCATGGCGCGGCTGGATGGCCGGTATGCGTTCCCTGCTGCGCGGCGAGGGATTGCTGCGGCAGCCGGCGGCGGGTGCGCCATCGCAGCTGCCCGAATTCAGGCCTATTGCCCGCGATCTGCAGCGGCTGGTCCGCGAACTGGAGGCCGAGACGCGCGCTCGCGACGAGAGCCAGGTAACCTGGACAGCCGAGTCTCTGCGTGCGATTCTCCACGGCGAACTGCGCGGCGACGACGTAATCGTGGTTTCCAACCGCGAGCCCTACATCCACCAGCGGCGCGGCGATCGCATCGAGGTGCAACGGCCGGCTAGCGGGCTGGTCACGGCGCTGGAGCCGATCATGCGCGCTTGCTCCGGCACGTGGATCGCCCACGGCAGCGGCTCGGCCGACCGCGACGTGGTCGACAAGCACGACCGCATCGCGGTGCCGCCGGAAAAGCCCGCCTACCAGATCCTCCGCGTCTGGCTGACCGCGGAGGAGGAGGCCGGCTACTACTATGGCTTCGCCAACGAGGGGCTCTGGCCGCTGTGCCACATCGCCCACGTGCGGCCCACCTTTCGCTCGAGCGACTGGACACAATACGTCGCGGTCAACCGCAAGTTCGCCAAGGCGGTGGCAAGCGAAGCCAAGACGAAAGCCCCTATCGTCCTGGTGCAGGACTATCATTTCGCGCTGTTGCCGAAGATGATACGCGAGGAACTGCCGGAGGCGACGGTCATCACCTTCTGGCACATACCGTGGCCCAACCCCGAGTCCTTCGCCATCTGTCCCTGGCGGGACGAAGTGATCGCAGGGCTGCTGGGCAGCAGCATTCTCGGCTTTCATACCCAGTTCCATTGCAACAATTTCGTCGACACGGTGGATCGCTTTCTCGAGGCGCGGGTCGACCGGGAATCCTTCACCGTCTCCGTCGGCGGCAAGCTCACCGCGGTGCGGCGCTATCCGATTTCCATCGCCTGGCCGCCGGAAGCGGAGATGGTGCAAAAATCTGTGCTGGACTGCCGCAGCGGCATCCGGCAGCTGAATGACCTCCCGCCCGAACACAAGCTCGGCGTCGGCGTCGACCGTCTCGACTATACCAAGGGCATCATGGAGCGCTTTCGCGCGATCGAGCGCCTGCTGGAGTTGAATCCGGAGTGGATCGGCCGCTTCACCTTTGTCCAGGTCGCCGCGCCGACGCGCGCCGGCATCGACGAATACCAGCATCACGAAGCGCAGGTGCGGGCCATGGCCGCGCGCATCAACGTCCGCTTCGAGCGTCGCGGGCCGCCGCCCATCGTGCTCAAGGTCGAGCACCACGAAGAGCGCGCGGTATACGAGTATTTCCGCGCCGCCGATTTGTGCTTCGTCAGCAGCCTGCACGACGGCATGAACCTGGTCGCGAAGGAGTTCGTCGCGGCCCGCGACGACGAGCGCGGCGTTCTCATCCTGTCCCAGTTCACCGGCGCGGCGCGGGAGTTGCCGGAGGCCCTGATCGTGAATCCCTACGATGCCGACCAGTGCGCCGCCGCCCTGCACATGGCGCTGACGATGCCGGCCGACGAGCAGCGCGACCGCATGCGCCTGATGCGCGGGCTGGTGGCCGAGTTCAACGTCTTCCGCTGGGCCGGCCGCATGCTGCTCGATGCGGCCGCGATGCGCCGCCGCAGCCGTCTGATCGACAAGACGGGCCGCAACGAAACGTGACGATGCCGCGCCGTGATTTCCCGCCGGCACCCTGCCTCGACTGGGCTTATTTTCTCGATGTCGACGGAACCCTGATCGACATCGCCGAAACGCCGGACGCCGTGCGCGTCGATGTCGCACTGCTCGACCTGATAGCGCGCCTGCACCGCGCGAGTGGCGGCGCGGTTGCGCTGGTCAGCGGGCGCGCGCTGTCGTTCCTGGAGCATCGCCTCGGCACGCTGCGCCTGCCTTTGGCCGGGCAGCACGGTATGGAGCGCCGCGATGCGGCCGGGCGGATGTGGATTCACGCTGCGCCGCCGGCGGCCAAGTGCGCGATCAAAGAGGCGCTGGCACCAGTTCTGGCGCATCATCCCGGTCTTCTGTTGGAGGACAAGGGCCTGACGCTGGCGCTGCATTACCGGCTGGCGCCGCATCTGGCCGCTTACGTGCAGCGCCTGATGGTCCGGCTGGCGAGCGCTGCCGGCGCGGATCTCGAGGTACAACGCGGCAAGTGCGTGGCGGAAGTCAAGCCCTCCGGCATCGACAAAGGCACGGCGGTGGCCGAATATCTGGCGGAGTCGCCGTTCCGGGGACGGCGCCCCGTGTTCATCGGCGACGACCTCAACGACGAGCATGGCTTCGCCGAGGTGAACAAGCTGGACGGGGTTTCCATCAAAGTCGGGAAGGGCGGGAGTTGCGCCCGCTTCCGCCTGCGCAACGTGGCGGCGGTAAGGCGCTGGCTGGCCGATGCACTGAAAGGTACTGCATGAGAACCCTGGATCTGGCTTTGATCGGCAACGGCAGCGTCGGCGCGCTGGTCGATGCGCGGGCGAACATCACCTGGGGCTGCTTTCCGCGTTTCGATGGCGATCCCTGGTTCTGCACCCTGCTCAAGGATGCGAACGACTACGGATTTTTCGCCGTCGAACTCGCCGATTACGAACGCAGCGAGCAACACTACCTCGAGAATACGGCGATTCTGGTGACGCGCCTCTTCGACTGTAATGGCGGTGCCGTGGAAGTCACCGACTTCGCGCCCCGCTTCGGTCAGTACGGCCGTTTGTTCCGCCCGATGATGCTGGTCCGTCGCATCCGGCGCCTTGACGGCAGCCCGCGATTGATTCTGCGCCTGCGCCCGGCCTGCGACGACGGCGCGGCGCGCCCGGCTGTTACCCGGGGCAGCAACCACATCCGCTTTGTGGCACCCGCACTTACTTTGCGGCTTACCACCGATGCCTCGCTCACCGCGATTGAGCAGGAAACGCCATTCTTTATCGAGGACACCGTAACATTGCTCCTGGGGCCGGACGAAACCGTGCACGAAGCCGCGGGCGAGGTGGGTCGCCGCTTTTTCGAGGAAACGGCGCAATACTGGCGCGAGTGGGTGCGCATTCTCGCCATCCCCTACGAATGGCAGGAGGCGGTGATCCGCGCCACCATCACGCTCAAGCTGAACGCTTACGATGACACCGGCGCCATCGTCGCCGCGATGACCAGTTCAATTCCCGAAGCCGCGGGCAGCGGCCGCAACTGGGATTATCGCTACTGCTGGTTACGCGACGGTTATTTCGTGGTCAATGCTCTGAACCGGCTGGGCGCGACCCGCACCATGGAACGCTACCTCGGCTATATCGTCAATATCGCCGCCAACGCCGGAGGCGGTCCGTTGCAACCGGTCTACGGCATCGACGGCCGGGCGGAGTTGGACGAACGCGAGGTTCCGTCGCTGCCAGGCTATCGCGGCATGGGGCCGGTGCGCATCGGCAACCTCGCCTACCGCCAGGTGCAGCACGACGTCTATGGTTCGGCCATCCTTGCCGCGACTCACATTTTTTTCGACCAGCGCCTGACCCGGCGCGGCGACGAAGCGCTGTTCCACCGCCTGGAACCTCTGGGCGAACAGGCGATACGCTGCCACGACCAACCGGACGCGGGCCTGTGGGAACTGCGCGGCAGCGCGCGCGTGCATACCTTCTCCGCCGTCATGTGCTGGGCGGCTTGCAATCGCCTGGGGCGGATCGCCGCCCGGCTTGGCTTGGCCGAGCGCGCCCGCTACTGGCATGATCAGTCGCGGCGGATTCATGAAACCATCTGCCGGCGCGCCTGGAGCGAACAGCGAGGCGCCTTCGTCTCGACCTTCGACGGCGAGGCGATGGATGCGAGTCTGCTGCTGCTGGCCGAGGTCGGCTTCCTCGATGCGGCCGACCCGCGTTTCGCCGCCACCGTCGCTTGCGTCGAGCGGGATTTGCGCCGCGGCGATTTCATCTTCCGCTACGTGGAAACCGACGATTTCGGCGAGCCGGAGAACGCCTTTCTCGTCTGCACTTTCTGGTACGTCAATGCGCTGGCCGCGCTGGATCGTCGCGACGAAGCGCGTGAGCTTTTCGAAAAAATGCTGGCCTGCCGCAACCGCCATGGCTTGCTGGCGGAACATATAGATCCCCGCAGCGGCGAACATTGGGGAAACTTCGCTCAGACCTACAGCATGGTGGGATTGATCAACGCCGCAATACGGCTGTCGATACGCTGGGATCAGGCGTTCTGAACATCAGCCGCCGGAACCTGGACCTGCCGCGGCGCCTGTTCTTCTATAGCTGATAATCCAGCGCCAGCCGGCTTTGCAGCGCGCGCGCCTGGCGGAAAGCCCATTTCAGAATGTGGCGCTCGAACGCGCTCAGCTTATCCGGGTCGATGCGATTCGCGCCCTCGTCGGTGAGGGATTGCTGCGCCGCCTGGTTGCGCAACCGCAGGCGCTGAATGACGAAGAATGCCTCGATCGTGGCTTCGGTCTCGGCCGCCCCCATCCCGGTGCCGGCGCGCGCGGCGCGAAGCCGGTCGCCGGTGTTGGTTTGGGGCAAGGCGTGCGCGAGCGCGTAAATGCGCGCCGTATCGACGAACGGGCGCACGCCATAGAGCTTCAGATTGATGCTGTGCGGCGCATTCGGCGCATCTTCGGTAGTGAAATCGCGCAGCCTGCCCAGAGGCGGCCTGGCCTGCAGCGCGTTTTCCGCCATCAGGCGCAGGAAGGCCGGATTGGCGCGCGTGCGCGGCAGGACCCATTGGCGCAGCGCCACCGCAAGTGTGGCGTCGCCGTGGAGCGGGCGGAAATCGAAGTAGATCGATGCATCGAGCAGCGCCTTCGGTTGTGGGCCTTCCAGCCATCCTCCCATCTTGATCTGCCACTCCTCCAGGGAAAGGCATAGCTTGGGATTGGACGCCATGACCTGACCCTTGCATAGCGGAAAACCACAGGCGTCCAGCGCTTGGTTGACGTTCCTGGCAAAAGGCAGCAGGCGCGCGCGCACCGCGTCGGGCCGGGCCTGTTCGTGCGCCGAGAACAGGATGCCGTTGTCCTGGTCGGTGCTGAACGTTTGCTCGAACCGGCCCTCGCTGCCGAACGCGAGCCAGCACCAGCTGATGCCTTCCCACTGATGGTTCTTGCGCTCGATCTCGATGATGCGCTGGCACAGCCGGTCGTTGAGCACCGACACGAACAGCGTCAGCTGCTCGGGCGCAACACCCTCTTCGACCAGCAGGCGCGCAAGCTTGCGGATTTCCGCGGCGATATCGACAAGCAGCTCGATCCTTCCCGCAAGGCGGATTTCCGTCGTGATTTCGCCCAGCCCGAGCCGTTGCAGCGAGAACAGATCGCGTTCGGACACCACGCCGATGATTCTGTCTTCGTCCATGACCAGCACATGCCGGATGTGCGTGCCGATCATCGCCAGCGCCGCCTCGTAGGCAAGCGCGTGAGCCGGAAGCGCGAACGGCGTCCGTGTCATGACCTCCGCGACGGCCTGCTCGTCGAGGCCGCGCGCCGCCACGGCCACCAGGTCGGTCGTGGTGAAGATGCCGATCGGATGGGAGCCCTCGTCGACGACGATCACCGAGCCGACGCCATGGATGCGCATGATACCGACCGCCTCGCGCACGCTCAGGTGCTCGCGGCAGACCACGGGTTCGTTGCGGATCAGCGCGCGCAAAGGGCGCGCCAGCGTCTGCTGTTCGCCGGCGAGCCGGTGCTCGAGGAAACCGTAGCGTTCATCCATGTCGGGATCTCATTGGTGGTACCCAGGTTCAGTACTGCAATCGCGCATAGTAGGTCTCGCGTGACGCCGCCAGTGCCTGTCCCAGAGTCAGGATGCCGTGATCCGCAAGCAGCGGGATCAGCTTGAGAAAAATGTCTCCCGTGACAAGCGCGTCGCCAAGCGCAGTGTGCCTTCCGATGACACTGAGCCCGAGCCGTTCCGCGACGGCATCGAGGCCGTGATCCTTGAGGCTCGGATGCACCAGCGCGGCAAGCAGCAGCGTGTCGAGCACCGGCTGCGCGAACCGAATGCCCGTCGCTGCCTCCTTCAGTTCGAGAAAGCGCATATCGAATGCGGCATTGTGCGCCACCAGCACGGTGTCCTCGCAGAAACGGTGAAAAGCAGGCAATACTTCGCCGATCGCCGGCTGACCCGACAAATCCCCGGTCTTGATCCCGTGAATGCGCACCGAAGCCTTGGGCACAGGCCGTTTCGGGTCGATCAGTTGTTCGAATACCTCCTGCTTGAGCAGGCGGCCGTTGACGACGCGAACCGCGCCGATGCTGATAATCTCGTCGCCGGCGGAGGGCTCCAAGCCGGTGGTTTCGGTATCGAACACGGTATAGTGGATGTCGATGAGCCGTTGCTCGGCGACGCTCTTTGCGGCGTCGGCGTACTTGAACAGATCGAAGTCATAGTATTCCGGACGGCTGTCCAGCGGAATGTTCCGCCGCGGCTTCACCGGCGCGGGCGCACCAAGCGGGAGCAGGAACCTGAACCAGGAGGTATGCGACTGCGGGTGCGCCTGCCTCCAGACCTCGCCGCCGTGCCGTTCGAGCACATCCCTGAAGCTGAGAGGGGTCTGCTCGGCGCCTATTTGCATCGGTTCCATCTCCCACAGTGCCAGGGCTTCGCTTGCGACGATCGCGCCGCTCCAGACCAGATCGAGTTCGACAAACCCGCCGCTGCCGGCCGCACGGAAGCGGATTTCGCGCACCCCGTATTCATCGCGCAAGCGCGCGGCGAGCGATGCGAGCACCAGCGCGAAAGCGTAGCTGTCGACCTTTATCCACAGGCTTTCATCGATATGCTCCAGGCTCGTCGGCAAACCGAGCAGCGTGTCGATGCGCCGGCAGGCGACGTGCAACAGGTTGCTTACCGGCATGTCCTCCAGGGAAAGGCCGGCCTTCAAGGCATCGGCATGTTCGCGCAGCGCATCATTGATGGTGATGCTGAGGCCGCGTGACTCGGCCGCGATGATCTCGGCAAATTGGGCGCGCTGCCATTCGCTCATTTCCGGCGATGAGACCAGGTTTTCCGCCGCTGCGCGGATATTGGCGGCCGGTTGCCGCACCCGCGTGGCCAGCGCCTGCAACAGCGAACGCCGCCGCGTTTCCTGGCCGACCGTGTCGGTGACGTCTTCCAGGGTGAGCACCATTCCGGCGATGCGCCTCTCGGCGGACAGAAACGGCGCCAATTGAACCTTGAGCAGGCTGCCCGCGGAAGCGGTGGCCAGGAATTTGGTTACGGGCAACCGGGATTCGCGGTCGAGGCCGTACTGAATCTTGTCCAGCGCGTGGGCCACCTGGTCGCGGTCGAGCAGGCTGAATACCGAGCGCCCCAAGCCGACCACGCTGCGTTGCGAGCCGGCTGCCTCCGCCTGTGCGAAAAGCGCTCTCGCCTGCTCGTTGTAGAGCAGGATGCGGCCTTCCGCGTTGCACAGCAACACGCCCTGGGACAGCTCCGACATCAGCGCGGAAAGACGGTTGCGCTCCTCTTCCAGGCGCAAACCGGACTCGGCGATTTTCGCGTCCAGATCCAGGCGCTGGCAGAGATAGGCGTCGCGCAGGCGGTCGATGGCGACCGCCAGTTGGTCCAGCTCCGGTCCGCCGTCGGCAACGATGCGGCGCTCCGGATTTGCGGACAGCGCGGTACGCGTGCGTTCGGCAAGCGCGCCCACCGCGGTCACATAGTTGCGGAACAGCCAGCTGATGACACCGCCGCACGCGAACAACAGGATGAGGGCGGCGTAGGCAAGCAGCGGCGCGCGGTCTCCGAGGATGCGTTGCAGCACATCCTGCTCATCCTGTGGAAGTCCGGACGCGACGAGAAACGCAATGGCGGCGACCACGACCACCACGCCGTCGAAAAGCACACCAACCCATAGGGCGAACTTGAGCCGTCCTTTCATGTACCGCCAGGCTTCGCGCCGTCCCCTAACAGTCCGTCGATCTTGTCGATCAACTCCTGGTTGGAAAACGGCTTGGTAACGTAGGTGTCCGCTCCAAGCGAAAGCCCTTTGTTCACTTCGGCTTCCCTCCCCTTGGCCGAGAGCATCACGATCTTGATGTGCTGCCAGTCCGGCTGCTCACGTATTTGCTGACATACCTCGTAACCGCTTTTGCGCGGCATCATCACGTCGAGCAGCACCACGTCGGGCTGGAAGCTTGCGACCAGAGCGAGCGCTTCGTCGCCATTGCGCGCGATCTTCACTTCGTAACCGCGCTTGTTCATCAGGTACTCGAGCGAAGTGACGATGTTCGGCTCGTCGTCGGCAATCAGGACTTTCTTGCTCATGGGTGCTCTCCCGCCGTCGCGTCAAGTGGCTTCCGCCGGGGCCGGTGCGCGCACCAACGGAAGCGTGAAGGAAAAGGTCGTACGCTGGCCGGGCCGGCTGCTCACCCAGATGCGGCCGCCGTAGTGATCGATGATATGAAAGCTGATATGCAGGCCAAGTCCGGTGCCGTGTGGTTTGTCCGTCAGGGCGTCGCCCGCCTGACGAAACTTGTCGAAAATGACCTTCTGGTCCTTCGGACTGATGCCAGGCCCATTGTCGCTCACATCCACGCGCAAAAAACCGTTGTCTTCGACCAGCACGACCTCGACCCGGCCTTTACCGGCTTCGCAGAACTTCACTGCATTGGAGAGCAGGTTGAAAATGACCTGGGTGATATGGTCGATATCCGCAACCAGCCTGGGTACCTGCTGGGGCAAGCTCGCTTCCAGCCGCACATCCTTTTCTTTGAACAGTTGGCTGGTCGCCGTCATCGTGCTTTCGATCACTTCTTTCATGTCGATAGGGAGCTCGTGCCACTCGGTCGTCCCCGATTCCAGTTTGGACAGGTCGAGAATCTTGTTGATGAGCCGGGTGAGACGCTCGGTCTCCTTGGTAATGATATCGAGAAATTTCCTGCGCTGCGCCAGATCCACTTTCGGATCTTCGCGCAGGATCTCGGAAAACGAGCGGATCGAGGTGAGCGGCGTGCGCAACTCATGCGAAACCGTGGAGACGAAGTCGTCCTTGAGCCGGTCGAGTTCCTGCAGCCGCTCGTTGGCCGCGCGCAACTCGGTGGTCGCGGCCTCGAGCTCTTTCGATTTCTGTTCCAGCCGGTGACTGTATGCCACCACCTGCGAGGCCTCATCGACGATCTGGCGCACCTCCCCGATCGTCAGCGCCTCCTCCTTTACGACCGAGGCGACCATGATGCGGGCCGAGGAAGCGCCGATGGCGCCCGCCAGCTGGGTCTCGACGTAATGCACGAATTCGGCGTCGGCAAGCAGGTCATCGCCGGGCCATTGCATGCCTTTGCCGTGGGCGAAGTCCCGAAACACCGCCTCCGCCGACGCCGGACCGAGGAAGCGTGCGAGCAAGTTGAACAGTTCCGGAGCGGAAGCGGTGCCGCGCCAGAAACGCGCTCCGCCCGCGTCGCCAGAATGCTTGAACACATCGACGAACAGGCTCGCCTGGCGATGTTCCTCCGCGCTTCGCGCGGTGGACAGCGACACCGCCACATAGGCGCCGATGTTGGCAATCATGCTCCAGATCATCGCGTGGGTGATGTGGTCGAGCCGGGCGAGCCCGAACAGCTGCTGCGGATTGAGCAGCGCGAGGCCGAACGGGCCATGTTCGAGAAAGCCGATCGGCAGCCAATCCGAACGCGCGAAGGCCGGCAGCATCAGGGTGTAAAACCACACCAGGAATCCCGCGGTGAGGCCGGCGAGGGCGCCGCGCCGCGTGCCGCCTCTCCAGAAAATCCCGCCAAGAACCACGGGCGCGAACTGCGCCACCGCCGCAAACGAAATCAGGCCGATCGAAACCAGCGCATAGGCCTCGCCGGCGAGGCGGAAATAGAGGTAGCCAAGGAGCAGCACCAGCACGATGGCCCCGCGCCGGATGCCGAGCAGCAGCCCGGTGAGGTCGCGGCGCTGGTTCAGCCGCAGCACCGGCAGGCGCAACAGAACCGGCATCACCAGGTCGTTGCATACCATGGTGGAAAGCGCAATGGTCTCGACGATCACCATGCCGGTCGCGGCCGACAATCCGCCGATGAACACCAGCAGCGCGAGCAGCTCCTGTTTCTCGGCCATCGGCAGGGTGAGCACAAAGGTATCGGCATCGACGCTGCCCGGGGGGAAATGCAGCAGCCCGCCGAATGCAATCGGCAGCACGAAAACGTTGATTGCCAGCATGTACAGCGGAAACAGCCAGATCGCCTTGTTCAGGTGCTTCTCATCGACATTCTCGATCACCGCGACCTGAAACTGACGCGGCAGGAACATGATGGCGAGCATCGACAGAACCGTGAGCCAGGCCCAACTGGCATAGCTGCCCGCGACGCCATCGAGCGGCGTCAGCATCGCGCGCAATCGGGTAGTATCGGCCGCGCGCTCGAACACGTCGCCAAAGCCGTTGTAGATGCCGAATGTGACAAACATCCCGACCGCGAGAAAAGCAAGCAGCTTGACCAGGGATTCGAAGGCGATCGCCGCGACCATGCCCTGGTGGTGCTCGGCGGCATCGAGATGCCGGGTGCCGAAAGCGATGGCGAACGCGGCCAGGATCAAAGCCACGCCGAGCGCGGTGTCCTGCAGGAACGGGACCGCGCCCATTTTCGCCGGCATCACGATCGCGGGATACTGCAGTACGATGGTGAAACTGTTCGAAACCGCCTTCAGCTGCAGCGAAATATACGGGACGATGCCGACCACCGCGATGACGGTTACCAGGCCGCCGATCAGCGCGCTCTTGCCATAGCGCGACGCGATGAAGTCGGCGAGCGAGGTGATCCGGTTCTGTTTGGAGATGCGGATGATCTTGCGCATCACCACCCACCACAGCGCGATCATCAGCGTCGGGCCGATGTAGATCGGCAGGAAACCGACGCCATCACTGGCCGCGCGGCCGACGCTGCCGTAGAACGTCCAGGCGGTGGCGTAGACGCCGAGCGAGAGACTGTAGATGTAAGGGCTGGCAATGACCGAACGGCCCGCATCGGCGCGCTGGTCGGCATAGTAGGCGATTGCAAACAACAGCCCCAGGTAGGCGAAGGAAACGACAATGATCACCCAGCCCTGAAGCATGGTGTCCCCTTCGCGCTAACGATCGGCCCGGTCTTTGGTTTCGACCACCAGTGCCATCAGCGCGATCAACAGGCCCCAGGCGGCGAAGATGAAGGCGTAAAGCACGGGGATGCCCAATACCGTCCCCGGCCGGTTGAACAGTTCCAGGATTGGGTAGTTGAACGCCAGGCAACCCAGCATCGCCAGCGCAACCAGGCGCTGCCCCTTGATCTCGAAGTTGTCCACGCGCCCCTCCTTGGGCGGCTCGCGCCGCGCGGTTGCGATCCGGATCGAACTTGGATGCGAAGTCTGCTGCAGAGGGATTGTAGCGCAATCGCACCGGTGGCGAAGTGCGCCGCCGCGTCTATCTTTACCCGGATTGCGGTATTCACCGCAGCCTCGAAACGACCGCGTCAGGACGGGGCCGGCGAATTCTCGAGGACGATTCTGATCTTCATGATCGTCAGTCCGAGCCAGAGTACGATCAGCAAGAAGACCGCAACCAGCCAGAGATGCCGGTCGAGAACGATGCGCGGCGTAATCCAGCGCGTCAGCTTCATGACTGGCGAGGTGAGCGTCTTGAAAATTCCGTAGACGACATTCTGGTCGCATTTGTTGCCGGTAAGCGCGTAGAGCAAACCCTGGCCGATCATGGCTACGCCAGCTATCTCGGTCAATGCCTTCAGAACCACTATAATCTCGTACATCAGATCGACTCGGGAATGAACCAATGGAACACTGGCGATATTATATCCTCGGCCGCCTGCTCGAAGCCTTGGGGCGTGCGCAGGAATCGATCGCCGCCTACCAGGCAGCGCTGCGGGTAAAGCCCGATTTCCACCGCTGTTCGAACCGTATCGCATACATCCTGGCAGGGCTCGAACGCTATGCAGAGGCGGAGCCCTATTTTCGTGCCGTGCTGGGCGCCGATCCCGGCAATGCCTCGGCGCATTTCAATCTGGGATATACGTATGACAAGCGCAGCCAGTTCGCGAACGCGGTCGAATCGTTCCGCGAGGCGACCCGCCTGAATCCCAAATTCGACCGCGCATGGTACGGCTTGGGACTTTCTCATGCGGCCCTGGGGAAACATGAGGAGGCGGCCAAAGCGCTGCATCAGGCCGCCGCGCTGCAACCGATGAATCCGCACGCCTGGTATCAGCTCGGCATGGCCTATCACACCCTGCACAACCCGGAAAAGGTGAATGAAGTGGTCATGCACCTGCTTCGCTTCGACCCGAAAATGACGCGCAGGCTGATCCTCGATGCCGGGCGCACCGACCTCGCCCACTTGGTGAAGGACCTCGCGGTCTGACTCGCTCCGCCGCAGGCGGCGGCGAACAGGAACGCATTCATTTCCATTCTTCCTGCGGGAATTAGGACCTCTGAAAAAACAAAGCCCGCCGAAGCGGGCCTTGTCCGAATCAGCGGACCGAGGCTATGCGGCGTTGGTGACCAGGGTATCGCCCGCGAGGTTCGGGTAGCGCACGTGCTCGACCAGCTCCTGCACCTCCTTGGATGGCGGCGCAGTCAGCATGCTGACGATGAAGATCGTGATCAGCCCGACCGGCAGGCCGAACATGCCGGCCGACACCGGGCTCAGCCCGAACCACAGGTCCATTTTCGGCACGCCCATGTTGGTGAAGAACGGGTAGGTGCGCATCATGTAGTAGATGCATACCGCCAGCCCCGCTGCCATCCCGGTGATCGCGCCCCACTTGTTGGCGCGCTTCCAGAACACGCCCAGCACCAGCGGCGGGAAGAACGCCGACGCGGCGAGCGAGAACGCCGCCCCGACCAGGAACAGGATGTCTCCCGGTTTGAGCGAGGTGACGTAGGCCGCAATGATCGCAACCACCACCAGCAGCCCCTTGGAGATCGTCACGCGCTTCGTCGTGGAAGCATGCGGGTCGATCATCTTGTAGTACAGGTCGTGCGACAGCGCGTTGGCGATGGTCAGCAGCAGCCCATCCGCGGTCGATAGCGCCGCGGCCAGGCCGCCGGCCGCAACCAGCCCGGACACAACGTAGGGCAGGCCCGCGATCTCCGGTGTCGCCAGCACGATCAGGTCGCCGCCGATCACTACTTCGGCCCACTGCACGATGCCGTCCTTGTTGATGTCGGTGATGTTGAGCAAGCCCGGATCCACCTTCGCCCATGCCGCGGCCCACGCGGGCAGCGAGGCGAACGAACTGCCCACCAGATTGGTGAACATGTCGTATTTCGCCAGTACCGCAAGGCAGGGCGCTGTGAAATACAGCAGGAAGATGAAGAACAGCGACCAGAACACCGATACCCGCGCCTGCTGCACGCTAGGGGTTGTGTAGTAACGCATCAGGATATGGGGCAGCGCCGCGGTGCCGAACATCATGCAGAACACGATGCCGATGAAGTTAAGGCGCGCGGTGTTCCGCGCCGCCTCGTCCTTGCCCGGGAATGCCTCGGCGTGCGGCCGGGGCGGAGCCGCGCGCGCGGCGAGGCCGGACTCGCGGGTCCAGCCAGCCTTCGCGGCTGCCGCATCCTTCGGGTAGGCCGCCACCGCTTTCTCCGCCGCGGCGACCTGGTCGGCCGGCGCATTCGCGGTCTTCAGGCCTGCGAGATTCTGCTCGACCTTTGCCTTGCCCTCCGCGTACGCTTTGTCAGGCGCCGCGAGTGCGGCCTTGCCGGCTGCCGCCCGGTCGGCGAAGATCTTGCGCACCTCCTGCTCTTTCGGATCCGCGGTGATTTTCTTCTCCAGCTCGCCCACCTTCTGCAGGGTGTAGCCGTAGGCAAACTGCGGCACCGGTATGCCGGTGTGCTTGATACCCAGCCAGACGACGGGAGTCATATAGGCAATGATGAGAATGATGTACTGCGCCACCTGGGTCCAGGTCACCGCCTTCATGCCGCCCAGCATCGAGCACACCAGAATGCCCGAGAGGCCGACGAACACGCCGACGCCGAACTCCAGGCCGGTGAACCGGCTGGTAATCAGGCCGACGCCGTAGATCTGCGCCACCACGTACACGAACGAACAGGTGATCGCCGAAATGATGCCGATGGTGCGCACGACGTTACCGCCGTAGCGCTCGGCAAGGAAGTCCGGGATGGTGAACTGGCCGAACTTGCGCAGATAGGGCGCAAGGAACAGCGCCACCAGGCAGTAACCGCCGGTCCATCCCATCACCCAGGCGAGCCCGTCGTAGCCGGACAGGAACAGCGTCCCGGCCATGCCGATGAAAGAGGCCGCGCTCATCCAGTCGGCGCCGGTCGCCATGCCGTTGAAGAACGCCGGCACGCGGCGCCCGGCAACGTAGTATTCGGCAACCTCCGCGGTCCGGCTCATGATGCCGATGCCGGCATACAGGCCGATGGTCGCAAACAGGAACCAGTAGCCGATCCACTGGCGCGACATGCCCAGTTGCTCGGCAATCGCGAGAAGGATCACGAACGTGATGAAGCCGCCGGTATAGAAGGCGTAATACTTCTTCAGCGACTGAAAGAAGGTCTTGTGCGAAAAGGCCTGGGCGCTCATTCGAGATCTCCCTCATCGACGTTGTATTCCAGGTCGAGCTTGCGCATCAGCAGGGCGTAGATGCCGATGATCGCCACGTAGATAGCGAGCGAACCCTGCGCCGACATATAGAAGCCGAGCGGGAAGCCGAAGAACGTTAACCCGTTCAGCTCCCGCGCGAACCAGGCTTCCACGAACGTGACGATAAACCAAACCAAGAGCAGTATCCCCGTATACACGAGGTTCTTGCGCCAGTACTCGTTGTGTTTCTCGGTGAGCTGCATTACTCCTCCCTCCTTTGGACTGCGATCTACGGATCTTGTGCGTCAAGACTTACAGGTCAACAAACGCAACTACTAAAAGGTGTTTCTTGAAAATCATCCCCTGTTCCTTGCCGGCCACGAACTGGGATTCGCGCGCACCGACTTTCTGATTCATGGCCATATCCTAGGACGATTGCCTGAGTCAGTCCACAGAATCGGTCTATTCCGCCAATTTAGTGTGAGCCGGAAACGCGGCAGTGGCAATTCAGTGTTGCCATCCGCCGCGAATGCATGGGCTCTCCTCCAGCCTCGTGCCGTTCAATATCGCAGTCCAGGCTTACGTGAAGCTTACACGCGCACAATTTGTACTCAGGTTGCATGCTGCGGCGCAGCATGCAACGGTCAAGAGAACGTTCGCTGCGTACTGGGCAAATTTGAGGATTTAGTCTGCGTGTTCGCCTGCCGCCTTTCGTATCGGCAAGGTGAAGGAAAAGCACGCGCCCTTGCCGGGAGCGCTCTCGACCCACATCCTTCCGCCGAAATGCTCGACGATCTGGCGGCTGATGTGCAGGCCGAGGCCGCTGCCCTGGGGCTTGTCGGCGAGCGTGTCGCCCACCTGCCGGAATTTGCTGAAGATCGCGGCCTGGTCCTCCGCGCTGATGCCCCTGCCGTTGTCGCGCACGTCGATCCGGAGGTGGTCGTCCGATTCAATCAGAGCAATGTAGATCCAACCGGCGTTCGCGTCGCAATATTTCATCGCGTTGGACAACAGGTTGAGCATCACCTGGATCATGCGATCGAGGTCGGCGGTCACGGCGGAGACTTTCGCCGGCAGTCTTGCCTCTACCGCGATGTTTTTTTCGTTGAACAACTGGCCCATTGCCGCCAGCGTATCCGCAATGACCTCTTTCATGTCGACCACGGAATCGACCCATTCCGCCTTGCCCGATTCGATTTTCGCCAGGTCGAGGACCTGATTGATGAGCCGCGTGAGACGCTCGGTTTCCTTGGTGATGATGCCGAGGAATTTCCTGCGCTGTCCCAGTTCCATATCCGGGTCGTCGAGCAGGATCTCGGTGAATGCGCGGATCGAGGTGAGCGGCGTGCGCAGTTCGTGCGTCACGGTCGAGACAAAATCGTCCTTCAGCCGGTCGAGTTCTTTCAGCTGCTCGTTGGCCTCGCGCAGTTCGGCCGTCGCCGCCTCGAGTTCGTGCGACTTCTGCTGCAGCCGGTGACTGAAGAACACCACCTGCGAAGCTTCGTCGAGAATGTCGCGCACTTCGTCGATGGTGAGCGCCTCTTCCTTGACCACCGAGGCCATCATGATCCTCGCGGAGGCCGCGCCGATGGCGCCCGCGAGCTGGACCTCGACGTAGTGCACCAGTTCGGCATCGGCGATGAGGCGCTCATCGGGCCAGTTCAGCCCTTTTGTGTTCGCGTAAGCGCCGAAAGCATTGTCGGCCGCGGGGCTCCCGAAAAACCGCGCCAGCAGTATGTACAGGTCCGGCACGGACGCCGTGCCGCGCCAGAAGCGGGCCCCGCTCGCTTCGCCGGTGTGCCTGAACACGTCGACGAACAGGCTCGCCTGCCGGTGTTCGTCCGCGCTGGGCGAGACCGACAGCGACACGCCGACATACGCGCCGATGTTCGCGATCATGCTCCAGATCATCGCGTGCGTGATGTTGTCCAGGCGCGTAAGCCCGAACAGTTGCTGCGGATTGAGCAGGCCGATGCCGAAGGGGCCATGCTCGAGCAATCCTATCGGCATCCATCCGGAACGGGCCAGAGCCGGAAGGAACAGGGTATACACCCAGACGGAGAAGCCGGCGAGCAGACCGCACAAGGCTCCGGCGCGGGTGCCGCCTTTCCAGAATATGCCGCCCAACAGGGCCGGTGCGAACTGCGCCACGGCGGCGAAGGAAATCAGTCCGATCGAGACCAGTGCATAAGCCTCCCCGGCCAGCTTGAAATACAGGTAGCCGAGCAGCAGGATCATCACGATGGCGCCGCGCCTGATGCCGAGCAGCAGCCCGGTGAGATCGCTGCGTTCGTTCAGCCGCAGGCGGCGCAACCTTAGCAGCACCGGCATCACCAGGTCGTTGCATACCATGGTGGAGAGCGCGATCGTTTCGACGATGACCATGCCGGTGGCGGCGGAAAGTCCGCCGATGAACACCAACAGGGCGAGGAGTTCCTGCTGCTGCGCCATCGGCAGCGTGAGCACGAAGGTATCGGCATCGACTCTGCCGTCCGGAAAATGCAGCATGCCGCCGAAGGCGATCGGCAGCACGAATACGTTGATCGCAAGCATGTAGAGCGGAAACAGCCAGATCGCCTTGTTGAGGTGCTTCTCGTCCACGTTTTCGATCACCGCCACCTGGAACTGGCGCGGCAGGAACAGGATCGCCATCATCGACAGAATCGTGAGCCAGACCCAGCTCGCGTAGCCGCCGGCGACCCCTTCCAGCGGAGTCATCATTGCGCGCAGCTTGGGTACCGCCTCGGCGCGCGCGAATACGTCGCCAAAGCCGTCGTACATGCCGAAGGTGACAAACACGCCTACGGCGAGAAACGCGAGCAGCTTCACCAGCGATTCGAACGCGATCGCGGCCACCAGTCCCGGGTGGTGCTCGGCCGCGTCCAGATGGCGCGTACCGAAGGCGATGGTGAAGGCGGCGAGGATCAGCGCCACCCACAGCGCGGTGTCCTGCCGCATCGGCGCCACGCCTGCTTCGTCGGGCATGATGACGTGTGGATACTGGACGAGGATGGTGAAGCTGGTCGACACCGCCTTCAGCTGCAGCGAAATATAGGGAAGAATGCCGATCACCGCGATGACCGTGACCAGGCCGCCGAGCAGCGCGCTCTTGCCGTAGCGCGAGGCGATGAAGTCGGCGAGCGAGGTGATGCGGTTCTGTTTCGAGATGCGCAGCATCTTGCGCAATACCACCCACCACAGCGCGATCATCAGGGTCGGGCCGATGTAGATCGGCAGAAAGCCGATGCCATCGCTGGCTGCCCGGCCGACGCTGCCGTAAAAGGTCCACGCCGTCGCGTACACGGCGAGCGACAGGCTGTAGATGTAAGGGCCCGCGATGACCGGCCGGCCGGCGTCGGCGCGCTTGTCGGCATAGTAGGCGATGGCGAACAGCAGACCCAGGTAGCCAAACGAGACGAGGAAGATGGTGGTGCCGTTCAGCACAATGCCGTCTCGGTCCGATGCCGGAGTCTTGGGAACGGACTACGCTCGCGCATCATGCGCCGTTCGCCCTCAAGGCAATCAGGCCCCTTGATTTTTTTCGAGGCAGTAGCCGAGCCCGCGCACGGTAACGATGTTTACTTCACTGCCCTCGAGCTTCCTGCGCAAGCGGTGCATATAGACCTCGATGGCGTTGGTGCTGATTTCCTCGCCCCATTCGCACATGTGCTCGACCAGCCGCTCCTTGCTGACCACCCGGCCGGCACGCCGCAGCAAAATCTCCAGCAGGCCCAGTTCACGCGCCGACAAGTCGAGCGCCGTGCCTTTGAGTTCCGCGACCCGGTTTACCTGGTCATAAGTCAGATCGCCATGCTGCAGCAGGCTGGACGCGCCGTCCGGACCGCGGCGGGTAAGCGCCCGCACCCGCGCTTCCAGCTCGGACAGCGCGTAGGGTTTGGCCAGGTAATCGTCGGCGCCCAGGTCGAGGCCGCGCACACGGTCGCTGACCGCATCGAGCGCGGTCAGAATCAGCACAGGCACTTTCGAGTGCCGCGCGCGCAAGCGCTTCAGCACCTCGAAACCGTTCAATTTGGGCAGGCCGAGATCGAGTATGACGAGGTCATACTGGCCGGTTGCCAGGGCCGCATCGGCTTCCGATCCGGTCCTGGCGCAGTCGACCGCATAGCCGGCGTGACGCAATGATTGCGTCAGCCCGTCGGCGATATTCGCGTCGTCTTCGGCGATCAGAATGCGCACCGGCAATTCCTCCTTCGCTGCCAATCCGATCGCCGCCACGCGATCCGATAGCCATCGAGATTTCAGTGTAGCAAGCCTCTCGCCAGCTTGCACTCCGGCTTGCGCCTGTCATGGCCTTCATTGGTCAACCGGCGTACCCCGCAATGCCGCACCAAGGGCGCGGCAGGTATAATGCCTGGCAAAATTTGCGGAATGAAACATGAGCGAAAATGCCTCCTACGTCACCGTTCACGCCGCGCCGCTGAAAGCGGTCACGCGCGCGATCATCGGCCGCACCGGTTCGAGCGAGCGCGAAGCCGGCCTGGTTGCGGACCAGCTGGTGGAGGCGAACCTCACCGGGCACGACTCGCATGGCGTCGGCATGCTGCCGCGCTACGTCGAGGTGTTCCGCCTCGGCCGGTTGAAGCCGAACCAGCATGTCAGCGTGGTGCTCGACGGCGGCGCGCTGCTGACCCTCGACGGCAACATGGGCTACGGCCAGGTGGTGGCCTATGAGGCGATGCAGATGGGCATAGCGCGCGCCGCGAAGCACGGCGCGGCGATAGTGGGGCTTTGCAACAGCCATCATATCGGCCGCATCGGCCACTGGGCCGAGCAATGCATCGCCGCCGGCCTGGTCTCGATGCATTATGTCAATGTCGTGTCCCAGCCCGTGGTGGCGCCGTTCGGCGGGCGTGACGCGCGTTTCGTCACCAATCCGTTTTGCGTCGGCATCCCGCGGCCGGGCGAAGAGCCGATCCTGCTCGATTTCGCCACCAGCCGTATCGCCATGGGGAAAGTGCGGGTGGCGATGAACAAGGGGGCAGAGGTGGGCGCCGACACCCTGCTCGACCATCAGGGCGAAGCGACGCGCGACCCGCGGGTCATGTTCCAGCAGCCGTTCGGCGCGATTCTGCCCTTCGGCGAGCACAAGGGCTACTGCCTGGCGGTGGTTTGCGAGCTGCTCGGAGGCGCGCTGAGCGGCGGGCGCACCCTGCACGAGCGCTCTCCCGGGCGTGAGATCATCAACAACATGTTCTCCATCATCATCGACCCGCAGCGGCTCGGCACCGCGGCGAACCTGTCAGCGGAGACGGCGCAGTTCGCCGCCTGGGTGAAGGAGTCGCCGGTGGCGCAGGGCGTGGAGCGGATCAAGCTGCCGGGCGAGCCGGAGCAGGACCACCGGCGCGAGCGCGGCGCCGGGGGCATTCCGATCGATCCCACCACCTGGACCGACATCATCGCGGCGGCCGGGCTCCTCGGCTTGACGCAGCGTGAAGTGGAGCAGCTTGCGCGCCTGGGCTGACGCCTGGCTGAGCGCTCAGGCGGCGGAACTTCTTCATCGCGCGTCGTCGCGTTCAGGCAACAATTTCGCGCGCGCCTGACCTCATGCCGGGAAATTCCAGGCTGGCGTCCTAGACCATTGCCTTGCGCATGACGCGCTTGAGGTGGTGGATCTGGTCCATCGCCGCCTTCAGCGCTTTGCGATCCTTCGCGGCCAGCGCCTCGGTGCGTTTCTTTTTCCATTCCTTGATCCTGGCCTTGGTCGCGGCCTTGTCTATGCCTTTTATCTCCTTGTGCGCATGCATTTCGATGCCGAGCGCCTTGCACAGGGCCACCAGCAGGTGGTCCTTGTTCAGTTGCGTGTAGCCCTGCACCGCTTCGTGGGTCATGCCGGCGGCAATTTCGCGCAGCTCGGCCAGTGGCTTGTGCTTCAGTTCCTCATAGCTGTGTGTCATGGATGCTCCTTCGACGTAATTGCAATGGACAGGGGTTTATTAGAGCACAGGACCGCGGTGGACGCACCGGCGACCTCCTGCCGCTGCCCCCGGTGTTCACGCCGGCAGGCTCGCTCCTGCGTGATATATTGGCCATATACATTGCGATGCCGTTCGCGCTGCAGTACCCCCGGAACGCGCGCTTGGACGAAGGAGAGCAGGTGACTGAAGAGCGCAAGAAACTAACCGTTCCCGATCTGAAGGAAGCGAAAAGATCCGGCCGCAAGCTGGCGATGGCCTCCATTCCGGATTATCCGTCGGCGGTGTGGGCCGAGCGCGCCGGGCTGGACATCCTCGGCATCGGCGACAGCCTGGGCATGGTGAGCTACGGCTTTTCCAACACCCTGCCGGTGACCATGGACATGATGATCCAGCACTGCCAGGCGGTGCGGCGCGGTGCGCCGAACACCTTCAACCTCGTCGCCATGCCCTACGGCAGCTATCCCAATCCGGACCTAGCCGTGATGAACGCGCTGCGCTTCATGAAGGAAGGCGGCGTCGATTGCGTCAAAATGCAGGGCGGGCGCGACAAGTTTCCGATCCTCAAAGCCATCGCCGACGCCGGCGTGCCGGTGATGAGCCACGTCGGCATGTGCCCGCATTTCGTGCACCAGTACGGCGGCTTCAAGCTGCAGGGCAAGACCGCCGAGGAGGCGCTGAAAATCATCGACGACGGCATCGCCATCCAGGAAGCGGGCTGCATCGGCTTCGAAATCGAGGCGGTGCCGGCGCCGGTGGCGCGGGCGGTGGATGAGGCCGTGGACATATTCACCTTCGGCATCGGCGCCGGCGGCGCCAGCTGCGGCCAGTTGCTGCTCGCGTTCGACCTGCTGGGCGTGTTCGACCAGTTCAAGCCGAAGTTCACCAAACGCTACGCCAACATTTCGCAGATCGCGGTGGATGCGCTAAAGGCGTATGCCGCCGAGGTGCGCGGCGGCCAGTTTCCCGACGCGGAGCACAGCTACGCGATGAAGCCGGAGGAGATCGCCCGGCTGGAGCAGGCGACCGGGAAGAAATTGCAGTAAGGGCGAACCGACGGCATGCCAACAGCAGGATTACGGAGTTTCATCCGGGATCCTCGATTTGGCGCGGACGAAAAACCGTCCGCGCGGATCGTCGATGGCGCACGGATGAAAAGCGCATCCGTGCGCCATCGACGATCTTGTATTAAACCCCCGTGCTGTCCTTGTTGTTAACATTAACCGTGTTTCCGTACGGATGCGCTTTTCATCCGTACGGAAAACACGGTTGGCGCGCGCAGCGCGCAATCACTCCCAACGAAGCGTCGCGCAATCGCGCAAGCTTTACATCATCGCGCCGGCGCCTTTGGCGATCGCGGCGTCTTCCTTTTGCTGCAGCGAAAAGATCGAGGTGTAACCGCCGGACCAGTCGGGCGGGATCAGGCAGGGCCGCGGGTCGTGATGCGCGAACGCGGCGCGCTTGCCGCGGATGATCGCCTGGTCGTGCTTGGGCTTGATCGGGTTCACCGTGTAGGGGAAGGCGTCGGCCGAGGTCAGCGTGTACAGCAGCAGCGGCCGCCCCAGGTCGGAATCGTTGCGCGGTGAACCGTGAATGGTGCGGCAGTTGTGCAGCGTCAGCGAACCGGCCGGCCCGGTCAGATACACGGCCTTGGCAATATCGAGCTTCGCCAAATCCCGGTCGGAGAGGCAGCCGATCCAGTTGCCCTGGTCGTCGTACTGGGTGAGCAAGGGTTCGATCAGGTGGCTTTTCGGAATCACGCCGAGCGGGCCCTGGTCCATGCCGCAATCGTAAAGGTAGGTGCCTACCGTGAGCGGCGAATAATTGGTATGCGGCCAGAAGGAAATGTCGTAATGCCATTTCACCTCCTCGCCGCCCTTTTTCCATTTGAAATTGAGCTTGGAGTGGTGAAACTTGACGTCGGGCCCGACCAGATCCGCTACCGCATCGGGCAGGACCGACTTGGTGCAGTATTCCCAGAACACCGGGTGGTGTTCGGCCGGGTTCGACACCCGCCGCAGGCGCGGGCTGTCCGGCCCGTGGTCGGGCTCCAGGTCGAAGATCGTGTCCGACTTGGTCACCTTGCGGCTGCGCTCTATCATTTCCTCGGTCGCGTCGCGCAGCTTCCTGATCCAGTCGTCGCCGATGATTTTTTCCAGCAGCACGTAGCCATCGGTGAAATAGGCTTCACGCTGCGCCTGCGTCAGCACGCGCGGTGGGATTGCGAGTATTTGCTCAGGTGTCATATTTCGCCTCCATTGTCATTCTGCGTCTTCCGGAACCGCCGGGCTGAGCGGCCCTAGGTCCGCTCCTGCCCGGCGTTTATGCGACACGCAGTTGTCGCATAACCCTTATTTGAAATTAAGCATCACGCTCGGCAGATAAGTGACCAGCACGGGGAATACCATCACGATCGCCAGCGTCGAGCATTGCAGCACGATGAACGGCATCACGCCCCGGTACATGTCGCGCATGGTGATTGCCTCTGGCGCCACCGCGCGCAGGTAGAAAATCGCCGGCGCCATCGGCGGCGTCAGATAGGAAGTCTGTATCATGATCAGGAACAGGATCAAGAACCATACCGGGTCGAAGCCCGCCGCTACCGCCAGGGGCGTGAACAGCGGCACGAAGATCAGCACGATGGAAATCCAGTCGAGGAAAAAGCCGGCGATGAACAGGATCAACATCATCAGCGACAACAGCATCCACGGCGTCAGGTGCAGTTCTTTGATCAGAACATTGGCGGTGTTGATGCCGCCGCCGCCGATGAATACGCCGGTGAACAGCGTTCCGGCGAGCAGTACGGTCATGATCATGGCGGTGATCTTGACTGTCTTGATCAGCGCCTCGTACAGTCCGCCCCCGCTGAAACGTCCGTAGAGCGTGGTGAGACCCACGGAGGCGAGCGCGCCGATCGCCGCAGCCTCGGTGGGCGAGGCCCAGCCGAGCAGAATGGAGCCGAGCACGGCGAAAATCATCAACAACGGCGGCACCAGGTTGCGCGTGGTGATCCATAATTTCTCCGCGAAGGCAGGGTCCCCCGGTTCGGGCGGGATGCGCGGACCGTTTTCCGGATAAATCGTGCACAGAGTGAAGATGTAAATCAGGTACAGGCTGGCCATGATCAGGCCGGGAAACACCATGCCGTAGAGCAGGTCGCCCACCGATATGTTGGCGAGCGGTCCCATCACCACCGCCACCACCGAGGGCGGGATGATGGTGCCGAGCGACCCTCCGGCGCAGATGCTGCCGGAGATCAAGCCCTTGTCGTACTTGTAGCGCAGCATGATCGGAATCGTCAGCAACCCGACTACGGATTCGGTCGCGCCGATGACGCCGCTCGAGGCGGCGAAAATGACGCACATGCTGATGGTGGCAAGCGCCAAACCGCCGGGCAGGCGCCGCGTCCAGATGTGGATCGCCTCGAACAGCTTGTCGGCAATGCCCGATTTCTCCAGCATCGCGCCCATGAACACGAACAGCGGCACCGCGGCGAAGACGAAATTCGAGGAAATATCCTCGATCTTCTCGACGAACTGGAAAATGACGCGGTCGCCGAAGATCACCAGGCCGAACAGCACGGCGGTGATCATCATCGAAAACGCGACCTGGATGCCCAGGAACATCAGGGTGAAGGCGACCGGCAGCATGAAGAACGGCAGATAGTCCATCAATGGCTCACGCCTTTGAGCCTGCGCGCGGCCTTGATCACCTCGGCGAAAATCTGCAGCGCGAGCAGGGTGAAAGCGACCAGGAACACGACGCGAAACGGCCACACCGGCAGATTCATGGCCGACTGGCCGCTGCGCTCGCTGCGCAGGTAGCCGGTGGCGAGGTGCTGGAACAGGGCGTAGGTCAGCCACAGCATCAGCGGCAGGGTGACGCAGTAGCCGAGAAGGTCGATGATCGCGCGCGTGCGCGCGGAGAATTTGCCGCTGAAGATGTCGATACGGATGTGCTCGCCCGCCTGCAGGGTAAAGGCCATGGCGAGCAGGAAATGCGAGCCGGTGAGGATGTAGCCGACCTCATAGGCCCAGATGGTCGGCGCGTCCATGACGTAGCGGGCGAATACTTCGTAGCAGGTGGCGAGCACCAGCGGCACCAGGGCCAATGATGCGAGTATGCCGACGCTGCCGGTGGCGCGTTCTATGTTCCTGATGAGCGCATCCATTGCGCTGTTCTCCGCGGTTCTATTTCAACCAACCAGAAAAAAGATGGGGCGCCTGCGCGCCCCATCCACGATGCCGGAAAAGATCAGCCCTTCACCTTGACCGTACGCCAGGCGGCCGCGCCCTTCCACAGCGCGTCCATTTCCTTCTGGCTCTGGAACACTTTGGCGAACCAGGGATACTTGCCTTCCTTGGCGATCTTTTCCGCCCAGTCCAGGCCGATCTTGCGCGCCGCGTATTGCACCTCGGGCGACAGTTCGATAATAGTGTTGCCGGCTTTTTTGAAGAACTCCAGCGCCTTGGCATCCTCATGGCCGACTTTGAGCCAGAAATCGACGGTCACCAGCCTGGCTGCGGTTTCGATCAGTTTCTTGTCCGCGTCGGACAGTTTCGTCCAAGCCTCCTTGTTGATCACCAGTTCGAACGGTGCGGTCGGTTGATGCACGCCGGGGTAGATGATGTACTTGGCAATCTTGTGGAAGCCCATCGAGATGTTCTCGTACAGCGTGCCCCACTCGGTGGCGTCGATGGCGCCGCGCTCGAGCATCGGATAGACGTCACCGCCGGCGGTAGTCACCGGCGCCGCGCCCAAGTCCTTGGCCATTTCCAGCCAGGCCCCGGCGGTGCGCAGCTTCAGGCCTTTCATGTCGGCCAGGGTCCTGACTGGCTTTCTCGAATGCAGGAAGGCCTCGGCCGTGCGCGCGCCCAGCGGAAACGAAATGATGCCTTCCGTTTCCTCGCGAAACTGGCGCTGCATCTCGACGCCGCCGGCCTCGTACATCCAGTGCAGCATGCGCTCGGTGTCGAACGATCCGGCGTAGCCGCCGAACAGCACCGTGGTCGGATCCTTGCCCCAGTCGTAACCCATCCAGGTATGCCCCATTTCGGCGATGCCGTTCTTGACCGTTTCCGGCACTTTCAGCGCGTTGCCGAGCGCGCCGCCAGGGAACACCTGGATCTTGAAGCGCCCGCCCGAGAGCTGTTCCATTCTTTCGGCAAAGGCCTTGGAGCCGACCTCCATCAGCGGGCCGCCGCTCCAGCCGGTGGCCATTTTCCAGTTGTATGTCGCGCCCTGCGCATTGGCGGCCGCGGGCACGGCGAGCGCCGCTGCGGCAGCACTCATTTTCAGAAAATCACGTTTTTTCATGTCTCTCCTCCTGGTGGATGAATGCTGCTCGATGTCGCGGCTGCGTAGCTGACCTGTTGCGCTGTAGTCCGGCCCGCTGCCGGGCCGGTGATATATCATTCGTATGTCTGGCAATCGTACTCGCCCATGGCCGGGTTTTCAAGCCGGGCCCGCAGGTTCCGTATGCGCATGAGCACTGGGCGAGCTGCGTTTCGAGCGCTACTTCAACATAAGGCGCTTGGCCAGTTCGACCGCTTCGCCGGCATCGCCGGCATAGCCGTCGGCGCCGATGTCATGCGCGAATTTTTCGTTCACCGCCGCTCCGCCGACCATGATTTTCACCCGGTCCCGCAGCCCGGCTGCCGCCAGCGCCTGGATTACCTTGCCCATCTCCGCCATGGTCGTGGTCAGGAGCGCGGACAAGCCCACGACGTCCGGCCGATACTCGGCCACCCCCTTCACGAACGCCTCGGGCGGGAGGTTGATCCCCAGGTCCTTCACCTCGAAGCCGACTCCGCGCAGCATGGTGACCACCATGTTCTTGCCGATGTCGTGAAAGTCGCCGCGAACGGTGCCGACCAGGGCTTTGCCGCTGATCTCGCGCTTCGTTGCGGCCAGGTGGGGCTCCAGCACCTTGAGACCTTCGTTCATGGCTCGCGCCGACAGCAGCACCTGCGGAATGAATAATTCACCGGTACCGAACTTCACGCCGATCGCCTGCATCGTCTCGAGCATGCCGTGATCCAGAATCTGCTTCGCGCTCAGGCCCCGGTCGAGCAGGGTCTGGACGTGGGCGCCGATTTCCTTGTGCCTGCCCTTGACCACGGCGTCGCGCACCAGGCTGTAATCGGCGTCCGCTGCCGCCTTCGGCGTCACCCTGGCCTTGGCTTCTTCCAGTTGCGCCGCGGAAAGTGGCCGCGCCGCGCCGCCTGCTAGCGGCAGCCGCGCCTCCTTTTCGACCCGCTCGCCGATGCGGATGAGGCGCTCGAACACCGCGTTCGGCGGCGTGGTGTCGGCGATCCCGAGGACAAAACGTTTGCCCGGCGCAATCACTTTGAACAGATGATCCAGATAGGCCTCGAATTCCTCGTCCGTGGCCGATTCGGCCAGAACCATGTTCGACGGTATGCCGCCGAAGAGCGTCAGCTTGCCGCTCCACCGCCGGTAGTACTCCTCGATTTTCACCTTGGTCATCGGATAGGGGCAGATGGCCTCGGCCACGTGCATGCCCGAGTCGCGGATCAGATCCATCAGGCCGAAGTTCTCGCCGTCGCAGTGCACCAGGGCGACTTTGCCCTTTTCACCCAGCGCGGCCGAAGCCTTGCGGATCCAGGGCCTGATCTCCTTCTCGAAATATTCCGGGTAAGTGATCATGTCGTCGACGTTGCCGCCCCACAACACCAGCTCCGCCGGCGAATCGGCGATGATTTTGAGGCCCTGGTCGAAGAAATTCTCGACGCTCCCGGCGAGGGCGCGCATTTCCTTCTGGCAGTCGTTGTAGTGGAAATAGAAATCCGTCGCGTCCAGAAATTCTTTCTGGATGTGATGCATGGGCGAGCACGCCAGGCCGATCATGGTGCCGGGGACGCCGTCCTCGCCGATATATTTCTGCCACGCGCGAAAGCGCTCATAGCTCGGCACGAGTTCGATGTTCTCGAACAGGTAGCCCACCACCTTGTAGTCCTCGGGACGCTTGATCACGTGCTCCTCGATCCAGGTGATCGAGGCGCCGGAGCGCCGCATTTCGTCGGAGTACATGGTCTTGGTGCTCACGCTGCCCACCGGCGTGTGATAGATCACCGTGGTGTAATCGCCTGCGCGCTTCACTTCGATGTCGATAGCGGGCGCGAACTTGTAGTCGAACACCATTTCCTTCAGGCGATAGATGCCCAGGGCGCGGTGCAGTGTGTCCTCGGGCTTTTCCACCTTGAGGAACTCGGGCACGATCTTGTGCAGCGCCCACCCTTGAGCGCGCGAGATCTCGTCCTGCGTCCGGCCCTTGTGCTGTGCCGGCAGGGTGTCGAAGGCGACGTTGGCGTTGTACCAGAGGTCGATGCGCGGCACGTAGGGAAGGGTGTCCGGCATCTCCCCCTTCAGCGCCGTCAGGATTCTTTGCTTGTGGGTCGGCATGTTCTCTCCCAGCTGGGTGTTGCGAGTGGGCCTACCGCCAGGCGAGCGCCAACCGCGTTCAGGCCGGTTGCTGCGTGAGCGGCTTCAACGTGTGCTTTTCGATCGCCTGCCTGAGTTCCGGCTTGATGTGCGTTTCATCGTAGCCGTTGAACAGGTGCCCCAGCAGCCCGCGCTTGAGGTCGCTCGTGCCCATCAGCCAGTCGGCGATGGGGAAGGTCAGGTTCATGTTGATGTCCATCATGATCCCCTGGTTGTGGTGCGCCGTATGGTGGCGGCGGATGGTGTTGACGAAAGGCGTATTGCGCACGATCCAGTTCTCGTGCACGTGGCAGCAGAAGTGGAAGGTCTCGTAGATCAGGTACTGGCCGACCATGGTGATCAGCAGGATGTAGCCGGCGTTGGCGTTGACCAGCCAGGCGAGCGCGAACGCGGCCGGGATGCCCATGCCGATGAAGGTGAACAGCGCGCGCCAGGGAAAGAAAATGATGCGGAACTCGCGCGTCGAATCCACCGTCATCACGCCGTCGGTGAAATATTGATGGTGCTGGCGCGTGTGCCGGTCGTAGATGGCGCGCAGCGCCCAGACGTCGATCAGCCGGTGCATCACGTACTTGTGGATCCACCATTCGAAAATATTCGAGACGAAGAACACTGGCGCCACCAGCAGCCATTCCCAGGCGGCGTTCTGCAGACGCGACACGCAGAAGGCGATGACCGCCACGCCGACCGTGTACATCACGCCGACATGCACCAGGCCGTTGTAGAGCGGATGGATTTGGGCAATGTATTCCTCGCGGTATTTCTTCTGGCGTTCTGACATCATGGCCACGTCCTCCCTTGCGCTCGGTTTCGCTCAGTTTCGATATGCCGCCGCGCTGTCCGGCGGCTGATATATCAGGCATATATCTAGTGATGGTACGCGCGCGCCGGGTTTTATTCAAGCGGTCCGTGGGTTCATTTCGCCCCTTGCCCGGCTCAGCCGGCGCGCATCGCGGCCGAACGGTCCCACAGGTTGGGAATCACGCTGTTGGAATAGCCCGAGACGAAGGGTTTGAGCTCCCCGGTCTCGGGCACGTAGACGTGGCGGCGCACCGCGCCGATATTGGCGCCGTAGACGTGGATGCTGATCGAGGGGCGGTCGGCGAGGGCGTTCGATACCGTGTGGATGTCGCCCACGGTCGGTGACACCGCATCGATGCCGCCCGGCTGGATCAGGTGCTCGCCGGTCTTGCGCATCGGCCGATCGTCGCCCGCGTGCTCGAATTCCTCGCATTTCTCCGCGCCGCGCATCACGCCGACCAGGCCCCAGACCGTGTGGTCGTGCACCGGCGTGGTGTGTCCGGGCCCCCAGACGAAGCTCACCACGGAAAAGCGCTCGAGCGGGTCGCAGTGGAGGAGGTATTGGCGGTAGCCGTCAGGGTGGGCCTGGGCAAACTCTTCGGGCAGCCAGTCGTCGCGCGCGATGAGTCCGGCGAGCAGCTTCTTTCCCTCGCGCAGCATCGCGGGTTCGTCCCCGCCGAACTGCTCCACCGCGCGCGTCATGTCCTGGACGAAGCGGCGCAGGGGATCGATGTTGGCCATGGTTTGTCCCCTGCTAGAAGTCCGTCGTTACCGTATCACGGGTAAATTGCGCCACCGTGGCGAGCAGTTTGTCCATCGCCTTGCCGGCCGTGGCCTCGTTGCCCGCGCCGATGGCGCGCGCAATGTCGGCGTGCAGCTTGGCGATGAGCGGCATGTCGGCCGCCTGCTTGTAATGGATGTACCAGAAGCGGCGGGACAGCGAGTGCATCAGGCTCATGGCGCCGGCGGCGAACTCATTGCGCGCCGCGGACACCGATAGTTCGTTGAACTCGCGGTCCACGCGCATGAACGCGACATCGTCGTTGGTCTTGGCGCTTTTTTCGAAGCGGCGCGCGAGTTCGAGGAATTGCACGCGTTCCTCCGGGCTTGCCCGCCGCGCCGCGCTTTTCGCCACCAGACGCTCCACCTCGCGCCGCACTTCCAGCAGCCGCAGCTGGCTCTTGACGTTGATTTCGGAAACGATGATGCCGCGCCGCGGCAGGATGGTGACCAGGCGCTCGCGCGCCAGGCGCTGCAGCGCTTCGCGTATCGGCGTGCGCCCGATGCCCAGGCGCTGCGACAGCGCCGTCTCGGACACGGCGCTGCCCGGCGGCAGCTGCAGCGTGACGATCATCTCCTCCAGGTGGTCGTAGGCGCGGTCGGTCAGGGACAGCCCGGGCTCGCCTGCGCCGCCGGCCGGTTTTCTGCGGGCTGTCTTGCGCTTGGTCACTGCTGCCTGCGCTTTTCGACGAGGGTGAGGAATTTCTCGTATTCCTTCTGGTCCACGCCGTAGCTGTGGTCGTCGTCCGGAAAGGTGCCGCCCTTGACGTCGGCGATGTAGGCCTTGATGCCGTTCACCGCCACTTCGGTCAGGTTGGCATAGCGCTTGGTGAACTTCGGTTTGAAGTCGGTGAACACGCCGAGCAGGTCGTGGCACAGCAGGATCTGCCCGTCGGTGCCGACGCCGGCGCCTATGCCGATGGTGGGAATTTCGAGTTGCTTCGAGATTACCGCCGCGATTTTGGCCGGCACCGCCTCGAACTCGAGCATGAAGCAGCCCGCATCCTGGATGGCGAGAGCGTCCTCGAGTATTTTCATCGCCGCCGCGGCGGTCCTGCCCTGGATCTTGAAGCCGCCGAACATGGCGATGGTATGTGGGGTGAGGCCGATGTGCGAGGCGGTGGGGATGCCCGCGTCCACCAGCGCCTTGAGGATGTGCGCCTGCGACTTGCCGCCCTGCGGCTTGACCGCGTCGCTGCCGGCATCCTGCATGAAACGCGTGGCGTTCACCAGGGCGCGGTCGATCGTGTTATAGCTCTGGTAGGGCATGCATCCGAGCACGAAGGTGGCGGGAGCGCCGCGGCGGATGGCGGCGGCGTGCATCACCATCATGTCCATGGTGGCCGGAATGGTGCTCGGATGGCCGTGCGCGATCATCGCCAGGCTGTCGCCGACCACGGCGACGTCGACACCCGCGGTCTCGGCCCACTTGGCCGCGGTGTAGTCGGGCACCGACATGTACACCATTTTCTCGCCGCTCGTCTTGGAATCGCGGATTTCCTGGATGGTGCGTTTTTTTCGCTCCGCGCCTGGGGCTGTCTGGGCCACGCTGCACTCCTGTGCCATTGCTGATATGCAAGCAGTATATCAATTGCTCACCCAGTCGTGTAGGCGCGGCGGGATGCTAAACTGGCGCACTTTGACAGGAGCCTGACATCGCCGATCCGCTCAAACGAATCCGGCGCCTGCGCTGGACCGCTTTTGCCCTGGGCGCACTGGCGTTCGTGCTGGCGTTCTTTCACCGCCTCGCTCCGGGCGCGATAGCGGGCGAGTTGCAGCAGACGTTCGGCACATCGAGCGCGTCGCTGGGCCTGCTGGCCGCGACGTATTTCTACGTCTATTTCGCCATGCAGGTGCCCTCGGGCATCCTCGCCGACACGCTCGGGCCGCGCAAGATATTCACTGCCGGTGCGCTGGTGGCAGGAGTGGGTTCGGTCCTGTTTGGTCTGGCGCCGGATTTCGGCATCGCCGTAATCGGGCGCTTCCTCGTCGGGCTGGGCGTGTCGGTGGCTTTCATCGCGGTGCTGAAACTGAATGCGGCCTGGTTTCTCGAACGCCAGTTCGCGACCATGACCGGGTTGCTGATGTTCACCGGCAACATGGGCGGGCTGCTGTCGGCGGCGCCGCTGGCGCTGGTCGCTTCCGAGATTTCGTGGCGCTACGTTTTTGTCGCCGCCGGAGCGATATCCGTGTTGCTTGCCGTGCTGACCTGGCTGTTCCTGCGCGACAATCCGCGCGAACTGGGGCTGCCGTCGATGCAGCAGCTGGAAGGCAAGCCCGAGTATCCGCCGGCGGACGGGAACTGGCGCGAGGCGCTGAAGACGGTGCTCGCCAACCCCCGCACCTGGCCCGGTTTCCTGTGCCACTTTGGACAGATCGGCGCCTATTTGTCCTGGACCGGTTTGTGGGCCATTCCCTGTCTGCAGGAGACGCAGGGCATGGCGCGGCAACTCGCCGCCTGGCATGTAAGCCTGACGATCGTGTGTTTTGCCCTGGCCGCGCTCGCGGTCGGCGCCCTGTCGGACCGCATCGGCCGGCGCACGCCGCTGATGCGCGGGCTCGGATGCGTCTACGTGATGTGCTGGCTGCCTTTGCTATGGGGCGGACCGCTGCCGCTGGCGGCTTCGCTCGCGCTGTTCGCGCTCATGGGTGTCGCCATCGCCGGCGCCACGCTGGTCTGGGCCTGCGCCAAGGAGGTCAACCCGCCTGCCTTCTCCGGCACCTCGACCAGCGTCGTCAATACCGGCGGTTTTCTCGGCCCGGCGCTGTTGCAGCCGGTGGTGGGCCTGGTGCTCGACGTCTCCAGCCGCGGCGCGGCGCACGGCCTGGATGACTGGCGCCGCGGCCTTGCGGTATTCTTCGCCTTCGCGCTGTTCGGCTGGCTGTGCACATTTGCGATCACCGAGACGCGCTGCCGCAATATTTATCAGGAATCAGTATGAGTGACCAAGCCATCATCCTGTTTGCACACGGCGCGCGCGACCCTGAATGGGCGGCGCCATTCGGCGTTATTCAACGGCAGTTGCAGGCGGCGCGGCCGGACACGCAGGTCGAACTCGCGTTTCAGGACTTCATGACGCCGACGCTGGAGGCCGCGGTGGCGCGGTCCGTGGCGCGCGGCGCGCGTCGCATCGTCCTGGTGCCGCTGTTCATGGCGCAGGGAGGCCACCTGAAGCAGGACTTGCCGCTGCTGGTGGCGAAAATACGCCAGCAGCATCCCGGGATCGAACTGCGGGTCATGCCCGCCATCGGCGATGCGCCAGAAATCCTGCAAGCGATCAGCGATTGGGTGTTGCGCGGCGCTTTTGTCTAGGGCGCGCGCCCTGCTCAGGCAATGCCGGTGTTGCCCTCCATGCCCTTCAGGCGCGGAAGTTCCAGTTTCAGCGGCGTGATCACTTTGCGGCCGCGCAGGTAGCGCGCCATCAGGTCCCAGATCGGCTCGCCGCCCGCCGTCCGCGCCGCTTCGGCCACCGGCGCCCAGCCCGCGACCTTATATCGCTTCGCCGACTCGACCGCCTTGCCTTTGAGCGCCATATCGCTGATGCGCGCGCCCATTTTCGCGTTCGGGTCGCAGGTGTAGCTCAAGCCGCCGACGCGCACCATGTCGCCACCCTGCTGATAATACGGATCGGGATTGAACAGGTTGTCGCCCACATCCTCGAGGATGGTCTTGATCATCTCGCCCGTCATCTCGGTGACCGTCGTGTAGGGGTAGGTGATCGCCGTCTGGTCCATCAGGTGTTCCATCAGGATAGGCTGGCCGGGCAGCAGGCTCGTGCCCCAGCGGAATCCCGGCGAAAAAGCGATCGGCGCGTCTTTCTCCGCCATCAGGCCTTCGAGTATCAGCTGGTCGAAAGTGCCGTTGAAATTGCCGCGGCGGTAGAGCAGGCCTTCGGTCAGCGCGAGCGGTTCGGCGAGCTTCGTCTCGAACGGCGCGCGCGCCTTGCGGATCAGGGCGTCCATCGCCGTGTCGGCCGGAAGCAGCTTGGCGAACACCGGCAGTAACCGGTAACGGAAATCGGCGACCCTGCCGCCCTTCACGTCAAGGTCGAGCACGCCGAGGAACTTGCCGTTCGAGCCGGCGTTGGTCACCAGCGTCTTCCCGCCGGCATTGTTCACGATCACCGGGGCCGGCATGCCGTCGTGCGTATGGCCGCCGAGGATCGCGTCGATGCCGCGCACGCGTGTGGCAAGCTTGAGGTCCACGTCCATGCCATTGTGCGAGAGCAGGACCACCGCCTGCGCGCCCTTGCCGCGCGCTTCGTCCACCGCGCGCTGCAGTGTCTCTTCCTGGATGCCGAAGGTCCAGTCGGGCACCATGTAGCGCGGATTGGCGATCGGCGTGTACGGAAACGCCTGGCCGACGATGGCCACTGGCACGCCGTTCATCGGTTTGATCACGTAGGGCGGAAACACCGGGTCGCCGAAGTCGGCGGTTTTCACGTTCTGCGCGATGAAATCGATGCGGCCCTTGAAATCGTTCTCGACGATGTGCCGCACGCGCCCGGCGCCGAGGGTGAAATCCCAGTGCCCGGTCATGATGTCCACGCCGAGCAGCTTGCACGCGTCGACCATATCCTGGCCCTTGGTCCACAGCGCCGTGGCCGAACCCTGCCAGGTGTCGCCGCCGTCGAGCAGCAGCGCGCCGGGGCGGCTCGCCTTCAACTGCTTCACCAAAGTGGCGAGGTGGGCGAAGCCACCGACTTTGCCGTAGGTCTTCGCCGCGCGCTCGAAGTCGAGGTAGGTAAAAGCGTGGGCCTCGGCCGTGCCGGAGCGGATACCGAAGTGCCGCAGCAGCGCCTCGCCGACCAGATGAGGCGGGCGGCCAGCCATGTCGGCGACACCGAGGTTCACGTTCGGCTCGCGGAACAATATCGGCAGGAGCTGCGCGTGGCAGTCGGTGAAATGCAGAAAATGGACGTTACCGAAGCGCGGCAGGTCGTAGATGCGCGCCGCGCCCTGCGCGTGGGCGCGCCCGGACAACTGCGCCAGGGGCAGGCCGCAGGCAGCGGCCATCCCCAGGATATGCAGGAACTCGCGTCGATTCACGCGCTGGCGATGTTACTTGTTGACCGGCGAGTCTGGGTCGAGCAGCAGCGCGACGAGGTCCTTGATCTGCTTTTCCGTGAGCGTGCCAGAATGGCCGAAGCGGGGCATGTTCGAACACAGGTTGAATGCCTTGGCGTTGTAGATCTTGCCGAACACGTACTTCTGCATCTGCGGGCTGTTGCCGCGGGTCTTGCCGAACCGGCGCAGGCTGTTGCCGATGGTGCCGAAGGACGTTTCGTTCGGCCCGATCTCGTGGCAGTTGTAGCAACTGCCGCCGTTGGCCTGGCCGGCTTTATCGCTCCAGGTCATGCCGCGTCCGCCCTGCGCGATCTTCTCGCCCGATTTCCAGTCGCCGAGGAACTTGCCGTCCGCCGGATACTTGATCGCCTCGAGTTGGTCCTGCTGCAGGCGTTCGGCATTGGCCTTGGGCGGGTTGTTGTGGCTGCGGTTGCACAGCGCCTGCAAGCCGTCCTCATTCAGCCGGTCCATGCCGGCGATGCCTTTGGCGTGAAAATCGCGCTTCATCATGGCGCTGGCCTTGGCGCGGTCGTCCCCGGCCTGCGCTGTGAATGCGATGGCGAGCGCTGCCGCGCCGAATATCGATGTTTGAAATATTTTCATGATCTTGTCCCCCGCTAGCGCTTGATTCCCGGGCCCTTGTACACGTGCCCGTTGGCGTTTACGCCCATGTAGGTGAGAAGGTCCGCGATGGTCTCGGATGCGTACCCCGGCTCGGGAAAGCGCTGCTGGCGAAAACAGTCGTTCATGCGCCATTGCAGCGTGTGCATAAAACCGCCGGTCATGCGGTAACCGGGCCAGCTCTGGAATGCGGCTATCGCGCCTTTCTTCGTGCTGAGATTGGGCAGATCCTGGGTACGGATGCGTTTGCCTTCCTCGCCGTGGCAACTGGCGCAGGAGAAATCCCAGGCGCCGGCGCGATAGTCGAATATCTCCTTGCCCACATTGAACGCTTCGCGCTCCCTCGGGTGTTTCTGCGGAACGGCGATTTTCATCCCGCGCGACTGCGCGGCTACGTAGGTGACGAGTGACACCGGGTCAGGCGTGCCCGATCCGCTGCTGAAGGGCTTCTTCCCGAGGTCCGCCGCCTTGAATCCCTGCAGCGTCACCATGCAATGAACGATGCGCCGTTCGGCATCCATCACCTGATCGGCGTCGGCGAAGTAGCGCGGCAGGCGCACATAGGCGCCCTTGATTACGCCCGGTCCGAGACCCAGGTCGCATTGTTCCAGCGAGGCATTCTTGGGTCCGCGCCTGGTCTTCCATAACTCCTCACCCTTGGCTTCGAACAGTTCAGCCGGGCTCGCGTCCTCCATCACTTCGCGGAACTTCTCGAATTCGGCCGAGATCGCGCTCTTGGACTCAGTTGCGGCCTTCTTCGCCGGCGCGGCCGGTTTTTTGGGTGCGGCGGCTTGCTGGGCGTGCGCGGCGCAAGCCAGCGCTAGGCCGGACAGCGCGAGAACCGCCCTCAGCTTGATGCTAGACATGGAATCCTCCTTCTGAATTGACGTGTCGTTCCCGCTCTTGCGGCGGGTTGCCATGCTTCTCTCTTTAGTTGATCGTGGCTTCGTCGGTGCGTTTGTCGCCCTTGTTGTCGGTCCAGGTCACCTGAATCTTCTCGCCCTTCTGTCCGCCCTTGAAACTGAACTCCAGAAACGGGTTCTTCGCTATCGCGGTGCCCCAGTTCGCGGACAGTACTACCTTGCCCTGCCAGGTCGCGCTGATCTGCTGGATGAAGTGGGCGGGTATGGGTTTGCCGGCGCCGTCTTTGCGCTGGCCGGTTTCCATCTCGTGGGCCATCAATATCTTGACGCTTGTTGCGCCGTCCTTGGCGACGGCGCGGATGCGCATGGGATCTGCCATGTTCCTTCTCCTGTTCTTGAGTGACCGATCGGCGGCGCGACTAGCCGCCACATCCGCCGATGGTGACCTTGATTTCTTTTTTCGCTACGTAATACTTACCTTGCGCCTTCACCAGCACGTACACGTCGGATGTCTCTGCCATCTTTATCCGCGTGCTCACGCCCGGCTCGGTCCCCGCGGGGATGTCGAAGCTCGCGGCGAGCGCGGTAGGGTTCTTGGCGATCAGAAATGCAATCGATTCCGTGCCCGGGAGTTTGCTCATCGCGGCGACCGGCACCACCGCGCCGTTTTCCGCGATTTCGGGAGCCGTTATGAAGATAGCGTCCGAATTGGCAGGGTTGCCGGCACCGAGCGCGCCGAGCGCGTCCTTGAGATTCTTCGCTTCGAACGCCTTCTGGTTCCAGTCGGCGGCGAGCGCCGCCTCCGGCAGCAGCATCCCGGCCGCGGCCAACAGCGCGTATAGGGTCGCGCCGCCACCCGCCTTGAGCACGTTTCTTCGTGTTTTGTTCATGTCTTCCTCCTTGTCACTTCTGTTGTCGGCAAGCGTCTTGGAGCCTGTGGCCGCGATACTAACTGCTATTCAGCTAAGTCCTGCTTTGAGTATTTCTAATCCCAGATTAACTGATTTATGGTTTGACTGGAAGTTCGACCGGTCCGCGTGCGGGGGATCGCTGCAAAGTTTAGTCGAAGCATCGATAAAAACCTTTTATGGCACGTTTTTCGACAACGGGTACTATCTTCCCCGTAACCGCCAAAATGTTCCTGAAAACACTGCGCTCGAAGACGCAGGTTTTCTTATCTCACAGGAGGAGACAAACCATGCAGCCGAACATCCGCGCGCGTCATGCGCATGCCATCCAACGCAATGCAACTGCATTGTCGGCAGCGATTGCCGTTTGCGTCAGCCTTGCCGTACCCATGCAGGGTCTTGCCGCGGATCCGGCTCAACCCAAGCCGGCGGCGACCAGCCTAGCCAAGAAGGAGAAAGTGGTCTTTCACGTCACTATCGACGACCCGAGGATTTGGAACCAGTCACTGAACAATATGAATCAACTGCAGAAGATCATAGGCAAGGACAATATCGATATCGAACTCGTGGTCAATGGCTACGGCATCGGCATGCTCAAAATGGAATCTGTGGTGGGCAACCGGGTCGACGAAGCGGTGGCCAAGGGCATCAAGGTCGTTGCTTGCGAGGAAACCATGCGCGGCCAGAAATTGACCAAGGACGACATGCTCAGGAGCGTAGGCTACGTGCCCGGCGGCGTGATCGAAGTGATGCTAAAACAGAAGGACGGCTACGCTTATCTCAAGCCGTAAGCCCGGACCCGCGCCGGGGCGGCGATCGACCCGCCCCGGTGGCACCCCCAGAATCCGTTTCGGACACCACACCCAAGATGCGGTAGGAGGAGAAACCATGCGCTTTTTCTTGCACCATGCCTTGCCTGTGCTGCTCGCCGCCGGCTTTGTTGCCGGCTACGCGCACGCCCAGGGCGATAAGAACGTCCCGCAAGCGGTAGCGTCGCAACGGCTGGAGCCGATTCCACCCAAGAAAGACAGTGATCTTCGCCTGTTCTACGCGGACGGCAGAATCGCCACCGGCAGCGCGGCGCTGCAGAAGATGGACAGCGACGCCAATCTCGTCCTTTGGCTTGCCGGCAATCAGTTCTTTGCCATGGAGGAGGTGATTCGTGCGTTCCAGAAGCAATCTGCGCAAGCTGGCAATATCGCTCTGATCACGCTGCCGCCGGGAATCATCCTGAAAGCCATCAACGCAGGCGGCTGGACTTACGCGGGCCGGGACTACCGCATGCAGCCCGACATCTACGCCAGCGTCCAATTGGGGCACCTGAAGACGCTCAAGACCAAGGGCGCAATGGACAAGTACCTGGTGTATACGCACAATGCGCTCGATCTCGTCGTCGCCAAAGGCAACCCGAAGAAGATCAAAGGCATCGTCGATCTGAGCCGCGGCGATTTGAAGATCATGCTGCCCAATCCGATCGATGAAGGCATCATGACCTTCTACGCGAAGAAGGTCCTGATCAAGCACAAACTTTGGGACAAGCTGTCCGGTGGAAAGGAGTGCAAGTCCTGCGACCCGACCCCGAACGTGCATTTCACTTCGGTGCACCACCGGGAAATTCCCGACGGCCTTAAGGCCGGGACGGTGGACACCGGCATCGTCTGGGCGACCGAAACCAAGAACGCGCTGGAGGAAGGGCATCAAGTGGAAGCAATTCCGCTGCCTGCCGAAGACAGCCTGATCGACGAAGTCTCCTACGCCATCGGCGTTCTGATCAACGCCAGGCACAAGGATGCGGCAAACAGGTACCTGTCCTTCCTGCAATCGGACCAGGGGCAGAACGCCTACGCCAAATTTGGTTTCATCAAAGCGTCCAAAGCGGATCTTGCAATCAGGGAAATTCCCTGACCGCGCAGAAGCTGCAGCCGCCTGGATCGAAAATCGGGGTAGTGGTCCTCGGCGGCGGAATCGGCGTCTTCGCCAAGGAAAACTGCGAAGCCGTCCAGGCGTGGATGGAACTGATCAATGAACTGCATGGCCCGAACGCAAAGATACCGGTAGACCTTGCCTTTTGCGGTACATCTCTCAGAGGCGCTGGATCTGCTGTTTCCGATATGCACGGCTTCGGCAAGGTGGTTCCCGCCGGATAGCTCGAACTGGACCGGCTCACGAAGGAAGGCTACAGCCAGGCATGATCATGGACTACAAGACTCCCGGTTCGCGCTATTGTTTCCTGCCTGAGCTAAAGCCGAAGTCGAAATAACCCCGGCTCACATGTAATGCCGCCGAATCACGGCAAGCATTGGTCCTGCCCTGGGCTTACCGAGAACCGTGAAAGGGGATGACAAACTCTTGCGATTATCGATAGTATAAACGCCGTCCGGGAGCCATCCTTTGAAGAAGACCACCTTTCTCACGCCGCAGGAAGCCGAAGCCGCGTTCTACGAGGCGCTCGAGCGCGCCGATCTCGACGCGATGATGGAAGTCTGGTCCGAGGACGACGAGGTAAGCTGCATCCATCCGGACGGTCCGCGCCTCACGGGCTTCGAGCAGGTGCGCGAAAACTGGGCGCAGATGTTCAAGTCCGGGCAGCGCCTGCACGTGCATTTGAGCGATCAGGTGGTCATCTCCGGCATGATGTTCTCGGTCCATAGCCTGCACGAGAACATCCTGGTACGAAGCGCGCAGGGCGAGGCCGCGGGCGAGCGCAGCATCGTGGTCGCGACCAACGTCTATCTGCGCTCAGGCGGCGGCTGGCGCATGGTGCTGCACCACGGTTCGCCTGCGCCCGCGCCCGTCGTCCGTCGCGACGTTCCGGTGGAATCGCCAAAAGTACTGCATTGAATCCCGCGTGAGGCTTCGCGGGCGCGCGTGCCGCCTGCGGTTTGACCTCGATCCTAAACGACGAAGATTATTTGCCGGATTTCCTCTCCGGCTCGCGCGCCCTCTGCGGTAAAATGATATTTCCCCATCGCGCAAGAGCGCAGATCACATGAGCTCCGTCCCCGCAGAGATCTTCAAGGCCTACGACATCCGCGGCATCGTCGGCCGCACGCTCACCCCGGAAATCGTCACCGCCATCGGCCAGGCGATCGGCTCGGAGGCGCGCGCGCGCGCACAAACGGCGGTGGCCATCGGACGCGACGGCAGGTTGTCCGGCCCGGAACTATGCGCCGCGCTGGCACAGGGCCTGCGCGCCGCCGGCGTAGACGTCATCGACATCGGCATGGCGGCAACGCCGATGGGCTATTTCGCCGCGCATCACCTAGGCTGCGGCAGCGTGGTCATGGTGACGGGCAGCCACAATCCCCCGGACTACAACGGCCTGAAAATGGTGCTCGGCGGGGTTACGCTTTCGGGCGAAGACATTCAGCGCCTGCGCCTTCGCGTCGAGGGTGGCGATCTGGCGCAGGGCGCGGGCAAATTCTCGACTGCCGACGTGCGCGAAGCCTATCTGGCGCGCATCGTCTCCGACGCCAAGCTGTCGCGGCCGATGAAAATCGTCGTCGACTGCGGCAACGGCGTGGCCGGCGCCACCGCGCCCGAACTGTTCCGCCGCCTGGGCTGCGCGGTGACGCCGCTCTATTGCGACGTCGACGGCACTTTTCCGAACCACCATCCCGATCCGTCCAAGCCGGAAAACCTGCGGGACGTGATCGCGGCGCTGCGAAACACGGACGCGGAGCTGGGCCTCGCCTTCGACGGCGACGGCGACCGTCTCGGCGTGGTCACCAAGCGCGGCAACATCATCTATCCGGACCGCCAGTTGATGCTGTTCGCGGACGACGTGCTCAAGCGCAACCCGGGCGCGGAGATCATCTACGACGTCAAGTGCACGCGCCGGCTCGCCTCCTGGATCACCGAGCGCGGCGGCAAGCCGGTGATGTGGAAGACCGGGCATTCGCTGGTGAAGGCGAAGATGAAGGAGCGCCATTCGCCGCTGGCCGGGGAAATGAGCGGGCACATTTTCTTCGGCGAGCGCTGGTACGGCTTCGACGACGCGCAGTACGTCGGCGCGCGCCTGCTGGAAATCCTCAGCCGCTCGCCCGACCCGGACGCAATCCTCGACGCGCTGCCCGACTCGATCAACACGCCCGAGCTCAACTGGAAGCTGGCCGAGGGCGAACCGCACCGGCTGATCGAGGGCTTGCAGCAAAGCGCGCGCTTTCCCGGCGCGCGCGAAATCATCAAGCTCGACGGCCTGCGCGTGGAATACGCCGACGGCTTCGGCCTCATGCGCGCCTCCAACACCACGCCGGTGATCGTGCTGCGCTTCGAGGGCGAGACGCGGGCCGCGATCGAGCGCATCCAGGCCGAGTTTCGCGCCGTGCTGCTGGCGGCCAAGCCCGGCGCCCAGCTGCCGTTCTGATATCAAGGGCTGGAAAGATGCCGCGCGTTCCGTATATCGAAGAACAGGACCATCCCGAGCTCGCGCCGCTCATCGCGCGCATCAAGGCCGAGCGCGGCAGGCTGCTCGACCTGTACAAGGTTCTGCTTCACAGCCCGGCGGTGATGGAGGGCTGGCTGGGTTTTTTTACCGCGATCCGCCAGAAGACCAAGCTCGGCGGGCGCTATCGCGAGCTTGCCATCCTGCGCGTGGCCATTCTCAACGGCGCCGATTATGAGTACCAGGCGCACCTGCCGTTTGCGCTGAAGGAAGGCTCGACTGCGGAGCAGATCGCCGCGCTCAAGGCGTGGCCGCTGTCGCCCTTGTTCGACGCGGCCGAGCGCGCGGTGCTCGCCTACACCGACGCCATGACCAGGGAGATCCAGGTCGCGGACGCGCTGTTCGCCGAAGTGCAGAAGCATTTCGACGCGCAGGAGCTGGTGGAACTGACCGCCACCGTCGCCGGCTACAACCTGGTGTCGCGCTTCCTCGAGGCGATGCAGGTGCATCCCCAGCGCCCGGCCTGACGCGCAACCCGGGCGGCAGGTGCCGCCGCGTTCTTGCCAAAGTGACCGGAAAGAATCTCAAGCCGATTCTGCTAAACCACATTGCCAAAGGCACGCACCTAATGACCGATGAAGCTACCCGCTATTGGAAGCTTGGCAAAGAGTTTAACCAGCATAGCAGCGTGAATCATGGGGACAGGGGATATGCGCGTGGCGATGTGACCACGAACACGGTAGAGGGCTTTTTTAACTTGCTCAAGCGTGGCCTAGTCGAACGTATCACCACGTCAGCGAACAGCACTTGCAGCGCTACATCAATGAATTTGACTTCCGCTACAACAACCGCGAGAAGCTTGGCGTTACTGATTCGGAACGCTCAGACAGTGCACTCAAAGGCATTAGCGGGAAGCGCCTGACCTATCCGCGGATTAGCGCACAGTAAGCGCGGCTTTAAGAAGTCGTGAAAGCCAAGGGCCGGCCCATCGTGCGGCCATATCGCTTTAATTTCAGCAAGATAACATCATATATGCATTATATGTTTTAATGCATTTCGGATAATGTAATCATAGCTTTACTTCTATTGAACGTGTATATACAATACATTGTCTAATCTCAAGTAACCAGCGAAGATGTCGTTAATAATCTCACCGCAGGTATTGGAGAAGTTGAGCAATAAAACTCCTCCTGTATCGAAACGCGAGGTCGAGCAATGTTTTGACAACCGGATTGGTACTTTTTTGTATGATGAAAGAGAGGGAAATAAGACAGATCCACCGACCCAATGGTTTATTGCGAACACAAACAAGAATAGGAACTTGAAAATAGTTCTCGTAAGAGTTGGCAAGGATGTGCATCTTAAAACTGCGTATGATCCAAACGCAGAAGAAGTTAGGATATACCTGAAGTACGGAGGTTACGTTTGAATCAAACAGGAGAAATTACAATGGCCCGTTCCGAGAAAGGCAAGGTCTCGGCTAACGCGTGGGAAGACGGCAAACTTGGCCGAGATGAAAAATATGTACGAGTAGTGGATACGGCGGAAGGAGACGCTGTAGATGAAGCATTGAATTTGAAATTGATTTCAATAAGACTACCAAAGAAGTTAATTAATCAATTCAAATTGATTGGCCACTTCCACGGGGTTGGATACCAGCCTCTTATGAGAGACATAATGGAACGCTATGCGAGAAATGAAATTATAGCGATCCTGGAAAAGCAAGCAGAGCTAGCTAAAGAAGAAAAAGAACAAAAGAAAAAAGAAGATAAGCTTAAAAAAGCAGCCTAGCTCTCTATGCGCAACAGTAGCCCGCTTCGGCGGGCTTTTTATTTTCCGCGCGCATTATGTCCCAATAATCAGCGCGTACTATTTCTTCTTAGCTTTCTTCTTCGCTACCTTATGCGCTGGCGGTGCGCTTAGAATCTTCCGCAGGGCATCGTCAAATGGCATTTGAGGTACGCTCACCCGCCGGTGATGTTGATGATCCGTCTTTGGCCATGGGGCGCCTTGCCGACATCCAGCGGCGCGGCGATGTCTATGCGCGATGTGTAGAGCAGCTGCAGCGTGGGTATCACCGAAACGGTGGGCAGTGCTTCGTTCTTCATGCCTCAGCTCTTGCTGCCTTTGTCGAAGACGATGCGCCATGTGCCGGGCGCTTCGCGCCTCCAGATGGAGGTAAACCGGGCGATGACTTTGCCCTGCGGATCGAGCACCGGACCCGAGCTCAATGCGAGCGCGCCAGATTCGAGGACTTCCACCTCCTCCGGCTCCCACGAGAACGGCGCGGACGCGGAGGTGTAGTAGCGCTTCCACCAGTCGACAACCTGCTGCCGTCCCCGCAGCGGCTTCGGCCCCGAGAAGAATACGGCATCCTCGGCAACGAACGAGGCAAACGCGTCAAGGTCCCTATCTGCCATGGTCTTGGCGAAAGCGCGTTCCGCTGCGACAACCTGCTGCCGTGCATCGGCGACGGCGGGCGCTGAAGGGGAGACGGCGCAGCCAACGAGCAAAGAGCAGAGCGCGAGGGTCGCAAGTGTATTCGACGGCATGGCTTCATCCTCCTAGGATTCGACTTGATGGATGGTCAGCATGGATCTGCGCGCAGCCTAGGGCTTCGGCGTTCCCGGCAGCCGTTTGTTCCCGGACAGCTCAGCCGCCATGTCGCGCACATTGGCGCGCATCAGGCGTTGATAGCGCCAGTTTCCATAGCGCGGTTCGAGTTCCCGCAGCGCCGCATCCTGCAGCGCATCGCCAGTCAGCCCCTGACGCTGCGATTTGGCGACCGCCTCGCGCAAATCGAGCAGGTAGTTCCTGAATTCCTCCAGTTCGGCCGCGGAGGCCACCTCACCGTGCCCGGGAACCAGGACGTTGTAGCGCAGGCCCTGTTCCTCGGCCATGCGCGCCAGGCTTTGCGTCCATTGCGCCACGGTGGCGTCGATCAGATTCGGAATCGAGCGGGACCAGAACAGATCGCCGCCGAACATGACCCCGGCGTCCGGGACATACACCACGGTGTCCGCTCCGGTATGCCCGGGCCAGGCACGCAGCAGCACGCAGCGGCGGCCAAGCCAGAGCTGCAAGGTCTGATCGTAGCCCAGTTGCGGCGGGAGCAGCTTTCGCACCCGTTCGCGGTCGGCGTCGGTGGCTTTGCCGCCGAGGAATTTCAGGTTTTCGCTTTGCACCCAGTCGCGCATGCGCCGCTGGCCGATCAGCTGCGCGCCCGCCGCGGCGAACACCTGGTTACCCGACACATGGTCGATGTGATAGTGCGTATTGACCAGAAAGCGCAGCGGCAGCGCGGTGCGCTTGCGGATTTGCGCAAGCAGGGCCTGCGCCGCTTCGGGCTTGTAGAAGCTGTCGATGACGAGCACGCCGTCGTCGCCGATGACAAAGCCCGCATTCGCGCCGGCCTTGCCCTCAAGGTCGGTGGCGGCGTACACGCCCGGCGCAAGCTCGGTGAGCTTGAACAAATCGGTCGTCGCATCGGCGCCTGCCTGCGCCCACGCCAGCCCGCAGCACAGCAGGGCAAGCGCTGTAACGCCTGAGGCGATCTTTACGCAAGAGAGACGCATGCTGGTGCCGCCTATGGCTGTCAACGCGGAACCGGTTTGAACATCATTGCTGGAGGTGTAAAACAGCTGCCCGCTGCGGCTCAGCCGCCTGAACGCAGCGTCCGCGACGACCAGTGTATCGCCCGGATGACCCAGCCTGTACTGGTTCTCGACAGCAGCATCAGTTCCGCGCCCGCCGAGTTGATCGGCCGCTCGCGAAAGCTGCCCTGCGTCACGCTGGTGGAACTCGCCCAGGCGGTGTCCCCGTTCACCGCGATCCGCACTTCGCTGCGGCGCGTCGGCACCGCCCGGGCAAACTCCATGTCCGCGGGCAGATGGTGCGAGCGATAGTCCTCGCGCGTCTCGAGACTGCCGTTCTCCAGGATCACCGCGTCAGCGGCCAGGAGGCGCAGGGCGCCGGCCGCGTCCCCGCGCTCGAGAGCCGCGTGGAATCCACTGACGGTCGATGCCACGGCGGCCGGGTCGACCGGCGACGACTGGGCCTGGACGCAGACGTTCTGCGTCGCCAACACCAGGGCAAGGAGCCACATTGAGCGAGCGGTCATGACGGTATCCATGGTAAAGGTGATTGCCGCGTTTATTGACCTACAGTAGCCGCCCGGGGCGGAAAGCCCTTGGCGGCGCTCTGTCCGGCCGGGGATGCGGCGACGCGCCTGCACGTTTGGCAGTGGCAGATCATGCTATTGGATGGTTGCCCTTCAATCCGATAGCGGATGGCGCCGCAACAGCACCCGCCCGCAACAAATCCGACCATCACTGACTCCCTCCTGGTGTGGTCCAACGACCGGCATGGCCGGATGGCCGAAAGCGCAGCTTTTTGACGGTCCGGTTGCCGCGGATATTATGCATCGCTTTCGTTCGGGATGACGGCGGGCAAAGCAGAGCTGAGCGCACAGCCCCGGCTTGCCGGGGCTGTGCGCTCGAACGCCAGGTCGGGCATGGCTAAGAGCCCCTAACACAATGAAACGCGTGTGCGACTATGGCGTTTGGGATGCAGCGCAAGGCGCGGCGGCGCAGCTTGGGTGGTTCCCAAGCAAGCCGGCG
>Ga0080064_1000936_pt1 | contig 67332 bp, 70 predicted proteins | sample Subgrocontami54m_FD_69260 | JGI IMG/M metagenome (GOLD analysis project Ga0080064, IMG submission 69260) | Subsurface groundwater microbial communities from S. Glens Falls, New York, USA - GMW46 contaminated, 5.4 m (SPADES assembly) (version 2) ...
GCCTGACCATGTTCGAGCGAATCCCGCTGGATCAGCTACTTACCAACATCGTCACCGATGACATTCAGGCCCTTTCCATTAATCAGATGAATTTGTTCGATTAACGTCCGGACACTACTGATTCGGCATAGTGCGAAATTTCGGGTGGGTTCAAGCGACGGATCGCGGCGCGCCAGCAAGGCATTCCGACTTCGCGGTCGAATTGATTTACCTATCCCTTGAAGTGAGCGAACCAATTGAACGCAAAAGCAGCACGATTGTGAAATACGAGTGGAACGCGCAGCCGCTGAAGCGGAGCGTTTAACTGAGCGGCACTCTCAGTAGCCAGAAGTGCCCAGTTTCGCCCGGGCCGGGGAGCCGACCAGGGTTCGAACCACTCATGCGACTAAACTAAATTTCCTCGCGCCAACGGCTGCAATGGCCGAGTAGCTGACATTCGCGCAATCATCTTGAGTGTCGGCTTTTGGCCAAGAAACGACTGTCGGCGGTCGGTCCGTTTTCGATCCGACGCGGCCAATCATCTCTCCTAAATGCAGACGCTAAACGTCGCACTGAATGGCGCGCCGCGCCGGCGCGTCCGTTCGAATGGGTTGGGCCAGACCACGCGGGCCCCCTCGCACCCATGTGAGACAATCGCAAGGCACGTTGTTGTGAGGAGATGCGAGATGGGTGACCGCCTTCCCCTGGAGCCTGCTGCCTTGGCCGAACTGTGCCGGCGGCACGGTATCGGGAAGCTGTCGTTGTTTGGCTCGACGCTCAAGGGCCAGGCACGGCCGGACAGCGACGTCGACCTGCTGGTGGAGTTTCTTCCCGAAGCGCGGCCGACGCTCCTCGACATGGCGCAGATCGAAATCGAACTCTCGGGGCTATTGGGTGGGCGCAAAGTCGACCTTCGCACCGCGCAGGATTTGAGCCGCCACTTCCGGGATGAAGTCGTGCGCATGGCGGAGCCGCAGTATGTCGCCGGATGACCGCTGGCGCATTTTGCACATGATCGAAGCGGCCGAGCAGGCACTGGCGTTCGTTCAGGGGCGCGAGCGCGCGGATCTGGATCAGGGACGCGATGCTGCGGCTGGCGCTCATCAGCGACGCCCCTTCCTACTCGGCAAGCCACTCCTGCGGCGGGCGCGAGAAGAACTCAGCCAGCGGAATCCCCGTCTCCCCGACCAGCCACACCTTCGCCTTCGGATAGTGCCGGTGGAAGGCCGATAGTCCACTCGCCCCGCGCGGGCGGCCGCTCTTGATCTCGAGCGCCCGGCGGGTCGTGCCGCGGCCGACCGCGTAATCCACCTCGTCCGCTCCCTTGCGCCCGTAGGCCACGCTCCATTGCGGGCCTTGCAGGTGATTCAGCAGGTGGGCGCCGGCCGCATTCTCCACCAGCCGTCCCCACCACGCGCCGTCGGCACGCGCCTGCTGGTAGTGTCATTGGCGAACGGCGCGTTGACCGGGGCGTTGTTCCACAGCTAGCGTTTACTCAGTCATTGAGCAAAATTACTCAGTGACTGAGTATTGTCAGGACCCCACTGCCGGCCGGCGCCGTACATGCGCGAGTCCGCTGGGCGGGCGACGCAGGCGGGGGCACGGACCAGCTGCCACGGCGCATGAATTTCCTGTCTATGTGCTCTGATCAGAGGGAGGCAGATGGCGCCGGAAATCCATGGCCTCATGAAGGATGCGCAGGACGTCGATTACGTCCCGTCCCTTATCCCGCCCGGTCCGGAACAGGACGAAATGACGTCCTTTGTGACCCTTCCGGGCAACATGGAGCGTGGACAATTCCCTGGCAATGTCGCTGCGTTCTCTTGCACCCGTGACAGTCGGCCCGGCGGCCAGATCTTGCAACGCTGACGACAGTGTCTCGGCGTAAACGCGCGCTTGCGCTTCGCCGGACTGCGACGACGTCCAGTGCAGGATATCCCGAAAATCGGCCTCGGCGGCTGTGGTCAGGCGGACCGTCCAGAGGCGTGGTGCCCCTGCAGTCACTTCGGGCGTAACCCGGAAACCTTCCCGGTGATCGCTTCGTTGGCAATCGCTGTCAAATGGCGGTCGAGCGCGCCTGGCGATTCGAAGTTGCGAAAACGACCCGCGTCGATGTCGGCGACTCCGATGCGGCCGGCGGCTCGCAGCGCCTTGATACGGGCCTTGTCTTCCGCCTCCCGGCCCTCGATCAGCCTCAGCCCTTCGCGCAGCACTTCGCTTGCATTCTGATATCGGCCGGAGGCCACGAGCCGCTCGACCAGGTCCGCCTGATGGTCCGTGAGAACCACGTTACGAGTCGGCATGAGAGCACTCCAGGGTTGTTGACGATTGGCATACTATGCCATAGCGGCGGATTTTAACAAGCCTGCCCCTCATTCATGGCCAATCCCCTGGCAATGTCGTTGCGTTCTCTTGCACCCGCGACGGTCGGCCCGGCGGCCAGATCTTTCAACGCGGACGATAGTGTCTCGGCGTAAACGCGCGCTTGCGCTTCGCCGAATTCCGCCTCCCGGCCCTCGACCAGCCTCAGCCCTTCGCGAGTGCGACCGAGGAACCCGGTGCGTTAAAAAACTGCACGCCGGGGTCTGTTCGGGGGGGCGCCGGGTAACCGGTGTCCCTACCGCGGAGCGCGCGCCCAGGCCATCACATTGCGTCAGTCTCGTGTATCCTTTCGACGAATCGGTCAGCGGAGTCTAGGACGGTCATGTCGGACCTGGATGTTGCGAAGGAGGAAATCGCGTACTTGAAGGTCTGGCTCGGGATTCTCGTGGTAACCGATATCAGTACCTTCGGGTGGCTCATTTCCAACGTCGATGAAGCTATTACACTTTTGCTATGGGCCGCTGTTATCGCTGTAGCAGGCTTGAGTGTGGGTATTTTCCTGCTGCATCGGCTTATTAAGCGCCAGATTCAATCACTGAAGGAGCTATAGCCATGGAAACCGTAGTCGCGGTGCTGTTGGTCGTCGTCGCGCTCCTGTTTGTCGGCATCGCCCTAGACGCTGCGCGTCATCCCAAAGGGCGCGGCTAACCGCGCAGCCCACCCGGACGCCCGGGAAGCGGCGTTCTTCTTTTCGTCATCGCGGCCGATTGATTTTCCTATCCGTTTCCGTTGTGCCGTATCGGTATCTTGCGAGCTAGCTCAATTGGGTTCATCATTGCATTACATATGCAATGCAAGGAGTGCCCATGAAATCCGCTGCGATTCCCGCGGTACGCGTTTCACCCGAGCTTCGTCAGGCTGCCGAGAAGGTTCTTCAGTCCGGCGAGACCCTGTCGGGATTTGTCGAGGAAGCGGTTCGCCGCAATGTCGAGTTCCGTAATGCCCAGAAGGCTTTTATCGAGCGTGGCCTCGCTTCCGGCGAAGCCGCCCGAAAGTCGGGGAAGTATGTCTCGGCGGCTGCGGTACTTGGCAAGCTTGAGCGGCGGCTGGACAAGGCGCGCAAGGTCCGCAAAGTCACGGGATGACCCGATTCAAGGTCCGTTTCACCGAGGAAGCGGAACAAGACCTGCTGCGCTTGTTCGATTTCCTTCTTGAACAGGACATCGGCGCAGCAGAAAGGGCTCGAAGCGCGATCGCCAAGGCGCTCGAACTGCTCGAGGTGTTCCCATTTTCGTGCCGCAAGGCGCAGGGCGGCGAAGGTAACCCTTTCCTGCGCGAACTCATCATTCCCTTCGGCCGGTCCGGATATGTCGCCCTGTTTGAAATCGAGCATCCGGAAACCGTCGCGCTGCTGGCCTTCCGCCGCCAGCGGGAGGAGGACTACCACTGATGGGAGCGCTAACGCCGCGATGCCCCGGACGGACAGGAAATTTGATCCGCGTATCGATCGGTTAGCCGCGGCATGATGTGCGCTTCTTGCGCAAACTGCCAGTGCGTGAGGCTCCAGAAGTTCGCGCGCGTGATGCACGATACGATACGCTGGTATGTCGGTTCATCGGCTAACCCTCCCTGACGCCTTTTCCCCGCATGCCAATCTACTTTGCTTTTGGACAAGGCAAAAGGACCACAGGCCGGAGCGAAACGGCAGCACGCCGTCAAATCACGGCGTTCCTTCGGCCGGTGGCCGCTGGATGGTGACGCGGTGATCAGGGAGGAACGGCGAATGCAACGAAGACGAGTGCCTAAGCATCGGCCCGCCGCTCACGCGAGACGCGAATCCGATCCCCGCGGTCAACCGGTCAACGACGCCTCTTCCTGCTCCGCCAGCCACTCCTGCGGCGGCCGCGAGAAAAACTCCGCCAGCGGAATCCCCGTTTCCCCGATCAGCCACACCTTTGCCTTCGGATAGCGCCGGCGAAAGGCCGATAGTCCGCTCGCCCCGCGCGGGCGGCCGCTCTTGATCTCGAGCGCCCAGCGGGTCGTGCCGCGGCCGACCACGTAATCCACCTCGTCCGCTCCCTTGCGCCAGTAGGTCACGCTCCATTGCGGGCCTTGCATGGCGAGCGACAATTATCCTGACCGGCGCTCGGGGTAGTTGACGCCGGGCAATTGCGGGCTCGCGTTATGAAAATGCCCGTTTTATGGCATTGTTCTGCCATGAAAACTACCATCGACTCTGCCGGGAGGATCGTCGTCCCCAGGGCCTTGCGCGACGGCCTGGGGTTCAAACCCGGCCAGGCACTTGAAATCCGGGCGGGCGAGGGCCGCCTGGAAATCGAGATTGCCCCCGCTTCGATGACGATGGTGAAGCGCGGGAAGGGGCAGGTGGCTGTGCCCGACACGGAATTGCCCCCGCTCACCGGCGAACAGGTTCGCGACACGCTGGAAACGCGTGCGCCGTTGAAAGCGGCCGACTAGCCTGGCCGTCGCCGCGTTCGCTTCCTGGCACGAAAGCACGATCCCGCCCGCAAGCACCCGGACGGCGGTCTGAGGCTGATCGAACACTGCGCCCTGGAAAGCTACTCGGTTCTGATCCGCCTGCCTGGCGCTTATCCAAGGGTGGCCGCCTCACGCCATATGAGACAATCCGGCTCATGCCTGAGCCCGCCACCGATACGCACGACGACCTCACCAACGCCCAAAATCTCTCCGTCCTCGAACTGTACCGCCGCACTCTCGATCGACGCGGTTACGTATCCGATCCCTCGCAGCTTCGCGCAGTCGAGCGCCTGCAGCAGCTCCACGAGGAGTGGACCGCCTACAAGTCGCGGCGCAGCAATGCCTTCCTCAAGCTTGTAGTCCGCCCGCCGCTGCCGCGCGGCGTGTACCTGTGGGGCGGGGTGGGACGGGGAAAAAGCTTTCTGATGGACAGCTTTTATCTCTGCCTGCCGCTGGTGCGCAAGCGCCGCGTGCATTTCCATCACTTCATGCGCGACGTTCACCGCGAACTGCAGGAGCTGAAAGGCCGCGAGGACCCGCTCGCCGCGATGGCGCTGCGGATAGCCAAGCGCCACCGGCTGATCTGCTTCGACGAAATGCACGTCAATGACATCGCCGATGCGATGATCCTCGGGCGACTGCTCGGGCGCACCATGGATCTCGGCGTGGTCTATTGCATGACCTCCAACTACCATCCGGAGGAGCTCTACAAGGATGGGCTGAAGCGCGAGAGTTTCCTGCCGACGATTGCGCTGATGAAGGAGCGCCTGGACGTGGTCTGCGTGGACGGCGGGCTGGACTATCGCCAGCGCACCCTGGAGAAGATGCGCGCCTACCATACGCCGCTCGGCGCCGACGCCGAGCGCGCGTTGCTGGAATTATTCAGGACCGTAGCCGAAGTCGAGGAAGAGTCGCAGGTACTCGACGTGGAAGGCCGGGCGATTCCTTACCGGCATCGCGCCGGCGGCGTGGTCTGGTTCGATTTCGACGTGATCTGCGGCTGGGGCCGGTCACAGCATGACTACCTCGATCTTTCCCGGCGCTTTCATACGGTGATGGTGTCGAATGTGCCGCGCATGGGCCTGGAACTCGCCGAGGAGGCGCGCCGCTTCACCCTGATGGTGGACGTGTTCTATGACAACAAGGTCAAACTGATACTCTCAGCCGCCGCGAACCATGATGGCCTGTTGAAACTTGAGGAAGCGCCGCAGGACGCGCGCATTCGCGCCATGGTTTTTGAATTCAGCCGTACCGCCAGCCGGCTGGTGGAAATGCAGTCGCGCGAGTATCTGGCCGAGGCGCGCCGCCTGCCCTCGTAATCGACCGGAACGAGCAGCCTGCCTGATATAGAATCCGGCCACAGCCTCCGGGAATCCCAAGATGGACAAGTTCAAGGCCTACCGCCTCCACGAAGCCGAAAAGAAAGTCGCAGGCCGGTTCGAGGACGTGACGCTCGATGAACTCGACCCGGGCGAGGTGGTGATCCGGGTCGCCTACTCGAGCGTCAATTACAAGGACGCGCTGGCTGCGACCGGCACAGGCAGGATCATCCGCCGCTTTCCCTGCATCGGCGGCATCGATCTTTGCGGCACCGTGACCCGGTCCGCCGACGCACGCTTCGCCAAGGGCGATGCGGTCATCGCCACCAGCTACGACATCGGCGTCGCCCATGACGGCGGCTATGCCGAATACGCGCGCATCCCGGCCGCCTGGGTGGTGCCCATGCCAAAAGGCATGAGCCTGTTCGACACCATGGCGCTTGGCACCGCGGGCTACACCGCCGCGCTGGCGGTGCTACGCATGGAAACCAACGGACTGACGCCCGCCAGCGGTCCGGTCGTGGTGAGCGGGGCCAGCGGCGGGGTCGGCAGCATTGCCGTCGATATCCTGTCGCGGCTGGGCTATCACGTGGTCGCGCTGACCGGCAGGCAAGCACAATCCGATTACCTCAAGTCGCTGGGCGCAAAGGAAGTGCTGCTGCGTCAGAGGCTGGATCTGTCGAAAATCAAGCCGCTGGACAAAGCCACCTGGGCCGGCGCGGTGGACAATCTCGGCGGCGAGGTGCTCGCCTGGATGGCGAGCACCATGCAGCAAGGCGGGACGATCGCCTCGATCGGGCTTGCCGCCAGCATGAACCTGAACACGACGGTCGCGCCTTTCATCCTGCGCGGCGCCTGCCTGCTCGGCATCGATTCGGGCTATACGCCGATGGCTTTGCGCCAGCAGGTCTGGGGGCGACTCGCGTCGGATATGCGTCCGAAGCATCTGAAGGACATGACGCGCACCATTGCATTCGAAGCACTGCCAGGGGTGTTCGACGGATTTTTGAAGGGCCAGGGCAAGGGCCGCATCGTGGTGGACCTGGCAGCGTGAAGTGCGACGGGGAGGGACATGGCTTCGTATAAAGAGTTTCACCACAAATCGATTTCCGATCCGGAAGGCTTCTGGGGCGAGCAGGCGAAGCTGATTCATTGGCACCAGCCGCCCTCCAGGGTGCTCGACGTTTCGCGCCCGCCTTTTACCAGGTGGTTCGTCGGCGGCGAAACGAATCTCTGCCATAACGCGGTTGATCGCCACCTTGAGCAGCGCGGCGACCAGAACGCGCTGGTGTACCTGTCCACCGAGATCGACCAGCAGACAAGCTTCACCTACCGGCAACTGCACCGGGAGGTGCAGAGAGTGGCCGCGATGATGGCTTCGCTCGGCGTGGGCCGGGGCGACCGGGTGATTGTCTATATGCCCAACATGCCAGAAGCGGTATTCACCATCCTCGCCTGCGCGCGCATCGGCGCCGTTCACTCGGTGGTATTCGGCGGATTCGCGGCGGCCAGCCTCGCCGCGCGCATCGATGACGCCCGGCCCAAGCTGATGGTCATCGCCGACGCCGGCAGCCGCATGGGCAAGATCATCCCCTACAAGGGCCTGGTGGACGAATCGATCAGGCTTTCGCAGCACCCGCCGCAGCACGTGCTCATCTTCCGGCGCGGGTTGGACAGGGACATGCCCCTGGTCGCCGGCCGGGACGTCGACTGGGCGGGTCTCGCCATAGCCCACGCCGACGCCCAAGTGCCGTGCACCTGGCTGGAATCGAACCAGCCGTCCTACATCCTCTATACCTCGGGCACCACCGGCATGCCGAAGGGCGTGCAGCGCGACGTCGGCGGCCATGCGGTGGCCCTCACCGCATCGATGCAGCACATCTATTGCGGCGCCGCCGGCGAGACCATATTCACCACTTCGGACATCGGCTGGGCGGTGGGCCACTCCTACATCATCTATGCCCCGCTGATGGCGGGGATGACCTCCATCCTCTACGAAGGTGTGCCGATCCGGCCCGATGCCGGGGTGTGGTGGAAAATCGTGCAGGACCACAAGGTCGCGGTGATGTTCTCCGCGCCGACCGCGATCCGGGTGCTGAAGAAGCACGATCCGGCGTTTCTCAGGAAATACGACCTGTCCTCTCTCAGGCACCTGTTTCTCGCCGGCGAGCCGCTCGACGAACCGACCCACGCCTGGATAGCCGAAGGTCTGGGCAAACCGGTGATCGACCATTACTGGCAGACTGAAACCGGCTGGCCGGTCCTTTCCGCCTTGCATGGCATCGAGAAAACCCCGATCAAATACGGCAGCCCGTCATTTCCCGCCTACGGCTATGACCTGAAACTGCTGCGGGAAAGCGACGCGAGCGAAGCAGGGCCCGACGAAAAAGCGGTGGTGGCCATCGAACTGCCGCTGCCGCCAGGATTCATGACGACGGTGTGGGGCGACGATGAGCGTTTCGTCAAAACCTATTTTTCGACTTTTTCGACGAAGATGGTCTATACCACCTTCGACTGGGGCATTCGCGACAAGGACGGCTATTACTTCATCCTCGGCCGCACCGATGACGTCATCAACGTTGCCGGGCACAGGCTCGGCACGCGTGAGATCGAAGAGGCGGTGCAGGCGCATCCCAACATCGCCGAAGTGGCGGTGGTCGGGGTGGCCGATCCGCTCAAGGGCCAGTTGCCAATGGCGTTTGCGGTGGTCAAGGATGCGACCAGGATCCAGACCGCCGAAGCACGCGCGGCGCACGAAAAGGAGGTCATGGCGACGGTGGACCGGCAACTGGGCGCCATCGGACGCCCGGCGCGTGTTCATTTTGTCACCATGCTGCCGAAGACGCGCTCGGGCAAGACCCTGCGGCGCTCCATCCAGGCGCTTGCAGAAGGCCGCGATCCGGGCGACCTCACCACCATTGAAGACCCCGGCGCGCTCGAGCAGATCAGGAATACGCTGGCGACGTAGTTTTCCCACGGAGGAGTTTCACCATGCGCAACCGGCCCGCGCTGACCGCGGATGATGTGAAGAAAATGATGGCTGCCTGCGAGGCCGAGGCGGCGAAGAACAAATGGAACGTGTGTATTGCAATCACCGACGAGGCCGGCTATCTGCTGGAGCTGCATCGCATGGACGGAGCAGGACCCATGACCGCCGAGGTGGCGCTGGGCAAGGCGCAACTCGCCGCGCTGACCGGCCGGTCGAGCAAGTCATTTGAAGCGCGCCTGAAGGACCGCATTGCGTTCCTCAGGTATCCGGCCGGACTGCCGATCGAGGGCGGGGTGCCGGTCCTGCATCAGACCGAGCGGGTAGGGGCGATTGGCGTTTCCGGGGTGCAGTCGCACGAGGACGAGCAGATTGCGAATGCGGGGATTGCGGCGCTGGGTTGACCCATCAACGAGTGGCACAAGTGGCACAAGTGGCGCCCCGGACAGCGGGCGGGGAGCGGACGTGCGCTGCGGTTTTAAGGCTGGTTTAATGCTCCCTGCCTTTGGAGCGAAGAGCTGCGCTCCGCAGACGTTTTTCCCCGCCACCGTCGCATAATCTTTGAAAGAGAGGGCAGGAAATGTCGCAGCAACCCAGGATTTTCGTCTTCGCGCCGATCGATGAGAGCGGCGAATCCCATCGCCAGCTGGAGGCTGCCGGGTGCGGCCTGGTTCTTGGCAAGGCGTCCTGGCATACCCCCAAGGGCAACAACGAGGGCGAGATGGGCAAGTTCGCCGAGGGCGCCGTTGCGCTGATGGGAACCTCCATTCGTTCCAGCCCGATCACCCGCAGGATCATGGAAAGCGCCGGTCCGGGCCTGCGCATCGTTGCCAAGTTCACGGTCGGCGTCGATGACATCGACGTGGATGCGGCCACCGCGCTGGGCATCATGGTGACCCACGCGCCGACCGAATCGAACTGGGGCGGCGTCGCCGAGGGCACCATGGCGATGATGCTGGCGCTGTTGAAGAAGGTGCGCGAACGCGACCAGGAGATGAAGGCCGGCGGCTGGCGCATCCCCGGCCTGGAGGGTATCTACCTGGGGCGGCGCGGCAGCGACGGATACCCGGGCATCACGATAGGTATCATCGGGCTCGGGCGTATCGGCCGCCGGCTTGCCGACCTGCTCGCGCCCTGGCGGGTGCGGCTGCTCGCCTGCGACCCCCATGCCGAGCCATCCCGCTTCGATCTGCACAACTGCCAGCGGGTCGATCTGCCGACGTTGCTGAAGGAATCCGACGTGGTCACGCTGCACGTGACCTTGACCAAGGAGACGCGCCGCTTCATCGGCGCCGCGGCATTCGCGTTGATGAAGCCCTCGGCCGTGTTCATCAACACCTCGCGCGGCGAGACAGTGGACGAAGCGGCGTTGGCCGCGGCGCTGGCAGAAGGCAGGATCGCCGCAGCGGCCACCGATGTGTTCGCGGACGAGCCCCTGCCCGGGAACTCTCCGTTGCTGCAGCTCGGCCACAAGGTGCTGCTGTCGCCGCACATGGTGTCGATGAACCAGCGCAGCGGCCTGTATCCCGGCATGATGTGGGCAACGCGCTCGGTGCTGGGGGTGCTCAAAGGCGAAGTGCCGGACAATGTCTTCAACACCGAAGTGCTGCCGCGCTGGACCGAGCGCTTCGGCGGCAAGCCGGTTGCCTGACTTCAGATGCCAAGCACCGCGGCGAGTGCGATGACGTAGTCCGCACCGGTCGCCAGCGCCAGCAGGAACGCCGCCGCGAGAGCGGCCAGGGCGGCCGGCCGCCAGGGCAGGCCGACCGCGGCGAGGCTGGTGCGGGCGCCGAACGCGAGTGCAACGACAGCCATGAGCGGCGGCGCCAGCAGAAATGGCGCTATCAGCCAGTACGGCAGCATCGAACTGGCTTCGCGTGGCCACGCCCGCAGCGCATGCTCGAGGTAGAGCATCAGCAGCGAGGAAGACAGTGCGACGATGAGGTTGATCGCAACCGCGCGGCCGCGATCGAAGCGGGGTATTGAATCGCCACCGAATTCTTCGGCATTCATGCCGAAACGCGCCGCAATGCACGCAGCGCGGCGCGCAATTCGTCTTTACCGGTTTTGCGATTTGGCGTAGATTCGTGCCCAGGGTTTTTCACCCGGCAAGAATATCAAATCCCCTCCGGAAGGGCAGTCAATGGAACGACTATTCAGCAACGCCCCCATCATGGCCAAGAACGATGAGGTGCGGCGCGGGCTGTGGGACCTGGCGCGGGCGCACCGCATCATGGAACTCGAAGGCCATAACGACATGTCGCTCGGCCACTGCTCCATGCGCGACCCCTGGGATCGCGGCGTGTGGCTGAAGCGCGGCAATCTCGGGCTGGAGGAGGTGCAGGAGGAAGACTTCATCCTGATCGACTTCGAGGGCAATGTGCTCGGTGGCAGCGGTGTGCGCCACCTGGAGTGGCCGATTCATACCGAACTGCTGCGGGCGCGTCCGGAGGCGAATTTCGTCTGCCATACGCATCCGCTGTATGCCACATTGTTCTCCGCGACCCGTGAGAAACTGCTGCCGCTCACCAATGAGGGCGCCTGGTTCAGCATCCCGCCGCCGCATTACCTCACCACCAGCGATCTCATCGACACGGTCGAACTGGGCAGGGATCTGGCGAAGTGCCTGGGCAAGGCCGAAGCGGTGTTTCTGCGCAATCACGGCATGTGTGTCGTCGGCGCGGACGTCAAGCAGATGACCCTGGCCGCGATCTTCCTGGAGAAGGCGTGCCGCGCCCAGATCATCCTGGCGCAATCCGGCCTGAAGCATTCGGCGCCGCCAAAGGCCGAGATCGACAAGAAGCGCAAAACCATCTATCCGGTGCGCGCGCAGAATAATTTCTGGGATTACTACAACCGCCGTCTCGATCGGAAAGAGCGGGCGGAGGAACGCCGCCTCAGTGGCGGCGCCATCCCCGACAGGGGCGAGTATCGATAGCCGTCGGCTGCAGCAACGAATCAGGGAAGGCACGGCTACATCATGCAACTACAAGCTACAGGAGACATCATGGGTGCCGCGGACAAATTTACCCGGACAGTGAAGGAACGGCGGCCCGCCGAAGAGCTGCCGCAGCAATTGCTGAAAGATGCGCAGCGTCCCGAGCATCGCTATCTTGGCACGCCGCTGCTGGAACTGCTGACCAGCGGCAGGCTGCCGAAAGCCGCATTGAAGGATTACGCCATCCAGCGCTGGGCATTTCAGGCCCATGCGAATCCGGCCATGATGCTGTCGCATGCCGCGCACCTGCGCGGGGGTGATGTGGAGCGGCTGCTGGAGAATGCCTACGAAGAAATTTTCCGTATTTCCGGGGAGGGCGACCATCCCGGATTGTGGGTGCAGTTTGCGAAAATGCTCGGGGCGAGCGATGCGGAACTGGATGCGGTGGCGAACAAGCCGCTCGCCGAGGTCCTTGGTTTTCCCTGGACCATGACGCATTATTGCCGGCAGAGCGCAGCCGAGGGACTGTCCACCTGGTGGGGCGATGAGGGACAGTTGCCCGAAACGCACGGGGCCACGGCGCTCGCCCTGAAGAAATTTTACGGCTGCGATGAGGCCACCATTGAGTATTTCTATGAGCATGTGCGCGCCGACATCGAGCACACGGCGGCCACCCATAACCTGTTTGAAGGCTATGTCAACGATCGCCGCGACATCGTGCGCGGCCGCCGCGCCGCGGCGGCCACCGTCTGGGCATGGCGCGAGATGCACGAAGGGATCCTTCGCTATCTCAGGAAGAAATACGGCTTTTGATGCAGTGCGAAGCCGTTCGATTTGATTTGCCCGGCATTACCCTGACGGGGATTGCAGGCGGCAGCGGGCCGCTCGCGCTGCTGTTCCACGGCATTACCGCCAACAGCTGGGTGTTTCAGCCGGTTATCGAGCGGCTGTCGGGCCAGTTCCGCGCCCTCAGCCTCGACCAGCGCGGCCATGGCGGCAGCGGCAAGCCGGCGGGCGGCTATGCAGGGGAGGATTTCGCCGCCGACATCGCCGCGCTGGTCAGGCACCTCGACGGCGGCCCGGCGCTGCTTATCGGTCACTCGCTCGGCGCGCGCAACGCCTTGATCGCCGGCGTGCGTTATCCCGAACTGGTGGCCGGCGTGGTGGCAATCGACTTCACCCCGTTCATCGAGCAGCGCGTGTTTGACGATCTGCAAGCCCGGGTGAACGGCGGCGATCGGGTATTCGATGATGTTGCCGCCGTGAAAACGTATCTTGCCGATCGCTACAAGCGGCTGCCGCCCGATGCCATAGATCGCCGTGCCCGGCACGGCTATGCAAGCGTATCCGCAGGCCTCGCGCCGCTCGCCGATCCGAAGGCCATGAGCATGACCGCCGAGGGTCTGCGCGAGGATCTGGAACCCGCATTGAAGGCGATCCAGGTGCCGGTGCTGCTGATGCGCGGCGCCGATTCGGCGCTGGTATCGCCGGCGGCATGGTCCAGGTCCCGGGCGCTGCGTCCCGATATCCCGGCCGTTGAGATCAAGGCAGCCGACCACTATGTGCCCGAGGAAGTCCCCGAGGCCGTCGTGGCCGAAATAGACCGTTTCTGGAACAGTATCAGGAGGCAAAAATAATGGCAGGCCCCAAGGGGATCAAGTGGTCGGCGCCGGTGCTGATCCGAAAGGATGGCGCCGGACTCATCGTGACCGTGCCCGCCCAGGTATGCGGGGCGCTCGATGCGGGCGCGGGTGACGTGCTCAATTTCACCCAGTTGCCGGATGGCGCAATCGAAGTCTGGCGGGTGAAGAAGACGAGCTATGCCTCGCTGGAGGCAATGGCAGGCAAATCGCCGAAACCATCGTCGCCGCTGAAAAAGAAAGCCGGGCCCGCATCGGCCCGGGCCGGGGGGAAAAACAAATGAGCGTCCAGGTACAAGCCACAGGCAGCCCCCGCGAATTGCTGGCAAGCGATGCGAAGCAGCCGGAGAACCGCCTACTCGAGCACCCCGTCTGGCGCGCCGCGCTCTCGGGCGAGATGCCCAGGGCAACATTGAAAAGACTGCTGCTCGGATGCTATCCGGCGCTGGCCGGGGGCGGCCGCTATGCATTCGCCGCCAAGGTGTCGCAGCTCAGCCCGGCGGACGGCAGGGAGCTTTTTCTGCAACTGTACGACACCTTGAAAAAGCCCGAAGCCGATGCCGATGAAGGCTGGAAGAAGGTGTTGCGCGCGCTGGGCGCATCGGAACTGGAATGCAGCCAGGCGCTGGCCAGTCCATCGGCCGAAGCCGAGGATCTGGTTGAAGTCATCCGCGGCCACGGACTGCGCTCATCCGCCGTCGCGGCCAGCGTGATTGCTTTCATGCTGGAGCGCCATCTTCCCGAACTATGGGGAAGGCTCGCCGACAGCCTGAAGAAACACTACGGCGTGAAGACCGAAGCGCTGGCCTATCTGCGCTACGAAGCGGCGCGCGCCGACAAGGTGCACAAATGGGTGAAGCACCTGGTCGATACCTACGTGGTCCCCGCCGCGCCGATGGCAGTATTCGAGGGCCGCAGGGCAGGGCGCGAGGCGGTCTGGGCCTGGACGGTTTTGACCGAGAGCGTTCAGCAGTAGCGTTCCGCGGTGCGCCGGAGCGCCGTGCCGCAATGCCTTGTTCAATCCCCCAGCGCGAGCACGCGCAGCCCGATTGCCTCGGCGGCGTGGTTGAGCGCGCAGTCGAACGAAGCGAAATACGGTAGCTGTTTGTTTGCCCTGGCCGGCGAGCAGCGACTCGGCCGCGGCAAGATGCACGCTGTCGTAGCCGCGCAGGCTGAATCGCATCGCCAGATCGCCGGCGCGCCGGATCACCGGCCGGTCGGGCATCAAGACGCCGATTTGTTCCCAGTCGCGATCGAACGCCTGCCTGAGCTTTGCCCCCGCGGCGGTCGCTATGCGACCCGGCTTGACCGCCCTGGCGAAGCCGGCGCACATTTCGGCATAGGCGATGAGGTGCGTATAAACGGTTGCCGAGTCCGCGGCGGCCGCGCGAACACGGTTTGCGCCCGGCTCGGCGGCGTACAGTTTGAACAGTGCCGACGTGTCGAGGTAGGCAATCATTCCCGGTCATCGAGGACCATGTCCGAGAGCAGCTTCTCGCCAGGCTTGCCTCGGATCGGTTGCTTCGCGCCTTTGAGCTTGCCGCCCTTGCCCGGACGCACCCAGGGAAGCGCATTGATGCGCCGGAGGGCCTCGGCTTCCTCCAATCCGGCCGCCGGTTCGACAAGCGTGAGCCGCGCGACCGGCTTGCCGCGGTCGGTGATCACCACATCCTCGCCGGCGCGCACCAGTTACAGGTACTTCGACAGGCGGTTCTTCATTTCGCGAATCGGCACTTCCATGCGAATTCTCGTTGTAGCTACATTTCTGATATTGTGGCTACATTGATGCCGGATGTCCATGCGCGGCCCGGTAGAAGGGCAGTAACTGCGCATTGTCAAGGTATAAAAGCGGCCTGATGACGTTACCAGAAAGGTCGGGGTCAAAACCTCCGGACAACGGTTCTGGAGGAATGCCTGTCGATCAATCTTACAGTCCGCAGCGGGCGGTATCCCCAATAGTTCGCAACTCACTGTTTACATATATTTGCAATTAGCAGGCGCAATTCGTGCTTTCATTCATCCGGATCCGCTTGACCCCTTCTCATTAAGGAATGAACAAATGAAATGCGCTCAGGGCACTTTTACCAATCGAATTTCCGGCAAGTTCGCGGCAGCAGTGGCAACAGCGCTGGTTGTTGCGGGTTTTGCGGGGCCGGTGCGTGCCGGAACCATTACGCTCGATTTCGAGGCTCTGAGCAATCTGCAGAACGCGGCCAGCTACCTGGCCGGATACGGCGTCACGGTCGTCGGGGCGGATGCCGGCACGGGCTTGGTTGCGTTCAACGAGAATTTCACGTACGGAGGCGGTGTGGTCGGCGCACCGTCAGGGGTCATGTACATAACTCAGGCCGCGGTAAACCCGGACGGTAGCGGGACCGGCGGTGCGGCGGCTCCTCCCCCGAACAGCTTTACCCTCAATTTCAGCACCGGGCTGACCAGTTTCGGATTCTCCGACTCGGCGATCCTCCAACCCTCCATCAACTCGCCGTGGACGGCACGCGCGTACGCCGGACTTGGCGGCTCCGGCGCCTTGCTGGACACGGAAAGCTACTCCCCGCCCTCGACTCATCCCACGGTCAGCTTCACGCTGACCGGCGCGAGCATCATGTCCGTAACATTCGATCAGACGCCCAGCACAAATGCAGCGTTCTACGCGGCCAACCTGGACGACTTCGTGCTGACGGGCCCCGGCGTGAACGTTGTCCCTGAACCGGCCTCGCTTGTTCTTCTCGGCCTTGGCCTGTTTGGTTTTGGCTGGAGCCGGCGCAGGAAAGCGTAAGCCCGCATCACTCACTCCTTCCCCGCTTCGGCGGGGTTTTGTTTTGCGCATCACGAAGGAGCGAGTGCCCGAGGCTGAAAATTTTCACGGCACGCCGGCGGTTTATCCGGATCCGGTCGCCTGCTCCGCGTTGGCCGCTCAGGCGAGGGCGGCCCGCAGTTGCTCCACTGCCTCCGGGTTCACCAAGGAGGACAGGTCTCCCGGCGGGGCGCCGGTGTAGATCGCCTTCACCACGCGCCGCATGATTTTCATGCTGCGCGTCTTCGGCAGGTCGGACACCAGGATGATGTCCTTGGGGCGAAAGCCCGGCCCCGCGCCGCGGACCACGATCCGGCGCAGTTCGTCGGCCAGCGCCTGGTCGGCGCGCACGCCGGGCGCGGGGACGCAGACGCACACCAGTGCCTGTCCCTTGATATCGTCGGGTACGCCGATGGCCGCCGCCTCCAGCACCTGGCCGGTGGCGACCAGCATCGATTCGATTTCCGCCGGGCCGAGGCGCTTGCCTGCCACCTTGATGGTGTCATCGGAACGGCCGTGCAGGTACCACAGGCCGTCTGCGTCGATGCTGGCGAAATCGCCCTGCACCCACAGGCCCGGAATGGCGCTCCAGTAGCTCTCGATGTAGCGGGCATCGTCGCGCCACAGGCTGCGGGTAAGACCGATGGAAGGCAGGCGCATCACCAGCTCGCCGGTTTCGCCGGGTTTCACCGGCTCGCCCCGGGCGTTGACCACGGCCGCGCCGGAACCCGGAATGGGACCGCTGAACGAGCAGGGCTTGGCCCGCTGCAGGACGTTGCTCATGATGATGCCGCCGCCGATTTCCGTGCCGCCGGAGTAATTGATGATGGGCGCGCGGCGGCGGCAGACATGGTTCAGGAACCACACCCAGGCATCGGGATTCCACGGCTCGCCGGTCGAAATGGTGATCCGCAGCTTCGACAGATCGTGCTGCTCGACCACCGCTGTGCCGTAGCGCATGGCATTGCGCACCGCGGTGGGCGCGATGCCGAGAAAGGTGGTGCCGCTCTCGGCTGCAAGCCGCCAGATGCGGCCCGCATCGGGATAGTCGGGCGTGCCTTCGCCAAGCACCATGGCGCCGCCCAGCAGGGTGGCGGTGGTCACGAGCAGCGGGCCGACCAGCCAGCCCATGTCACTCATCCACTGGATGCGGTCGCCCGGTTTGAAATCGGCCATGAGTCCCATATCGACCGCGATGCGTCCGGTGAGGCTGCAGTGCGTATGCACGGTCCCCTTGGGCTTGCCGGTGGTGCCGGAAGTGTGCATCAGCATGAATGGCGCTTCGGCATCCATCTCCTCGGTGGGTTCGCCTGCGTCGCCCGAAGACGCAACCTCGTCCCACCAGTGATCCCGGCCGGTACGCATGTCGATCGCCTCGCCGCTGCGCCGGTACACCACCACCTTGCGCAGCGACGGGATGTGCGCCGCCGCCTCGTCTGCCACCTGTTTCATGCCGACCAGCTTGCCGCGCCGCCAGGTGCCATCCGCGGTGATGATGCCGGCCGCTTCGGCATCGAGCAGGCGCGTCACCAGCGCATCGGCGCCGAATCCGGAGAACAGCGGCAGCACGATGCAGCCGATCTTGATGACCGCCAGGTAGGCGGCCGCCGTTTCGGGCAGGATCGGCATGTACAGGCCGATCACCTCGCCCTTCTTGAAGCCGAGGCGGCGCAGGCCCCTGGCAAGCCGGCAGGTTTCCAGATTGAGTTCGGCGTAGGTCCAGCTGCGCTTATCGCCGTTCTCCCCCTCCCAGAACACCGCGGGCTGCGGGCCCAGGCCCGCAGCGATCTGCCGGTCGAGGCAGTTCAGCACAAGGTTCGTCGTCCCGCCGACGCACCAGCGCGTCCAGGGCACGCCTTTGGACGTGTCCATGATGCGGCTGTAGGGCCGGTAGAACTTCAGGTCATGGAACTTCAGCACCGCGTCCCAGAACCATTCGGGCTCCTGCTCGGAGCGGCGCAGCAGCGCGGCGTAGTCCGCCACGCCGTGCTGCCTCATGAACCGCAGGATATTCGAACGTTCCACCAACTCCGGGTAGGGCTCCCACACTTGCGCCAGGGTGGTCATGGTGCGCTTCAGTTCGTCCTGACGACCGCGTCGCGGTAGGCCTTGTACACCGTCTCGGCCGACTTGCCGCGTTTGGCGCCAACCTCGCGCACCCATCCCTGCGCCAACTCATCCATGATGGTGTCCAGCTTCGCCTTATCGCCCGCGCTCACCGGGAAGAACTGCACGCCCGCCTCACGCGCCTTGCCCCTCGCCTCTTCGGTATCCTTGTCGATGGCCGCGCAGCCGGTCTTCATGGTCTGTTCGCCCGCGCTGAGAAATATCTTCTGTATGTCCGCCGGCAGCGCGTTCCAGCGTTTGGCGTTCATGAAGTAGGTGAAGTTGGCGCCGCCGAAGTACGCGTCGGTAATCACCGATTTCACGATCTTGTGGAAGCCCCCCGAGATAAGCGGGGAGAACGGATAGGCAAGCCCATCGACCGTGCCGCGCGACAGCGATTCGTATATTTCCGGGAGCGCCATCTGCACCCCGACCGCACCCAGCTTCTGGAAGGTGTGCGTCATGACGCCGCCCAGGGTGCGCACCTTGAGGCCCTTCACGTCATCCAGGCTGGCCAGCTTCTCCCGCCGGGAAAACAGGTAGTAGGGCGGCGTCGCGAGTGTGAATATGGGCACGACGCCAAGCTTGTCGGTTTCTTCCTTCGCCAGGATGCCGTCGCCGTTGACCAGCGGCGCGGTCGCCATGGTGCCCTGGCACGCGCTCTTGTACTGCCCGGGGAGCTCGCTCACCGTGCTGAGCGGCAGCCGGTCCGAAACAAAGCCGGGCACCACGCCCGACATGTCCACGACCCCCGACTGCGTCAGCGACAGCAGGTCCTTCGCCTTGCCGAGCTGCTCCGAAGGAAAATGCTTGATCTCGACGCGCCCGCCCGACTGCCTGTGGACCGCTTCTATCCAGGGCGTGCCACCGTAGCGCATCAGGTAGTGCGTCAGCGGCAGGTAGTCGGCCATGCGGATGCTGATCTTTTCCTGCGCCAGGGCGGATGCGCCCGTCCCGATGAGCGCGCTGCCCAGGGCCAGGGTCGCTGCAAGCTTGATGGTCTTTTCCATGATTGTGGTTCTCCTCTTTTTCAGAATGCGTTCTCAGGTGCGGTGCAGAATCCGGCCCTGGCGCTCATCGAGCACCTTGCCGTGATCGAGCAGCGGCGCGCCGTTCACGATGACGTGCGCGATGCCGCGCGATTCGACGTACAGCCTGGCCCCGCCGCCGGGCAGATCGCGGTTCACGTGGGTCGCCTTCATCGCCGAGCCGACGCTGTCCGCATTGAAAACCGTGATGTCCGCCGCCATACCCTTGGCGAGCAGGCCGCGCTCCGGAATGCCGAACAGCCTGGCCGGCTCGGAGGTCATCCGGTGGATCGCCCGTTCCAGGCTCATGGCCTTTTCCTCGCGTACCCAGTGCCCCAGGATGTAGGTGGTGTAATTCGACTCGAGCAGCATGTCCACATGCGCGCCGCCGTCCGACATGCCGAGCAGGATGCGCTCGTCGTTGATCTGCCTGCCGACGCGCTCTGGTTCCACGTTGGCAATGGCGCCCAGATAGCGCAGGTTCAGATCGTCCTCCAGCGCCAGATCGAAGAAGACGTCGATCGGCTCCCTGCCGCGCTCGGCCGCAATCTCGCGTACCGTGCGGCGCAGGTATTTCTCCATGGCCGGGCTGCCCACGCGCAGCACCTGCGCATCGATCCAGGCGCTGCTGAAAAGCTTGCCGCCCTGCGCGTACCCCTCCTTGACCTGCTGGCGGAAAGCCGGATCGGCGTAGTGGCGCTTTTGCACTTGCGTCGGCTGGCCCAACACCTTTTTCCCAGCCTCGATGTCGTTAAAGACGAAGGGGTTGTTGAGGTTGACTTCCACGGTCAGCGGTCGCGAGGTCCCCTGCGGTTTGCTGCCGCGTGCCACCAGCGGCTCGATCTTCTTCAGGTACGCGTCGAGCGCTTCGGGCTGGTCGCTGCGGCTGACGCCACCGGACCAGGTGACCGGCCGGTCGCTCTCGTTCATCAGCATCTCGATCAACGCGTATTCGTCGTCCGAGAGCGAGCCCAGGTTGTAGGCGCAGTTCAACTGGATCACGCCGCGGCCGAGCTCCTTCAGCACCCGGGCATAGGCGCGCAGCTCGTCGTGGCTCGCCAGGGTGCAGGCAAGCGGCGCACCCTGCCAGCCTTTCTGGCGCGAAATGGTGGTGGTGCTGAAGCCATTGGCGCCGGCCAGCATCGCCTCCTTCAGCAGCGCGGCGATGTTGCCGGTTTCCTCCGCGGTGGCGGCGCGCTCGACCGCGGCCTTGCCCATCACGTAGCGGCGCAGGGTGGCCATGGGCACGAGGAAGCTCAGGTTGATGCCGGGTCGCTGGGACGCGGCGAACTTCATGTATTCGCCGAACGTCTCCCACTTCCACGGTATGCCCGCCTGCAGCACGGCGATCGATAATCCTTCCAGGCTGATCAGATCGAGCGCGTTGATTTCGCGGTCCTCGGGCCGGCTCGGGGCGACGCCGATGCCGCAGTTGCCCAGCACCACGGTGGTGACGCCGTGCTCGGACGAGGAGCCAAGCACCGGATCCCAGCAGATCTGCGCGTCGTAATGGGTGTGGATGTCAACGAACCCGGGGCACACGATCAGGCCGGCGGCATCGATTTCCTTCGTGCCTTTTTCAGTGATCCTGCCGATTTCGGCGATCTTTCCGCCGCTCACTGCGACGTCGGCTCCGAAGCCGGGCTTGCCGGAGCCATCGATGACGGTGCCGTTGCGGATGACCAGGTCGTAGGACATTTTGACGCTCCTTCGCTATGGGTGAAAGAATGTTTTCGACATGCAGGCGGCCCGGATATTGCCGCATGGCATACCCGGCAAGCTCATGCCGATTCCAGATTTCTGCGGGGCGCTCATTTCATCATGGTTTGCGGCAGCCACAGGATGATTTGCGGAAAGGCGACCAGCACCGCGAGCAGCAGGATGTGGGCGACGACATGCGGCGCGACGCCGATGAAGACTTCGTCGGCCGGCATGCCGGCGTAGCGCGAAACGACGAATACGTTCATGCCCACCGGCGGCGTCACCATGCCGATTTCGGCGGTCACCACCACCAGAATGCCGAACCAGACCGGATCGAAGCCGAGTACCTTGATGATGGGCAGGGTGAGCGGCACGGCGAGAATCAGCACCGAGATCTGGTCGAGGAAGCATCCCAGCAGGATGAATACCAGGAGAATGAGCGCCAGCACCGTCCAGCGCGACACGCCAAGCGCGCCGATCCACGCAACCAGATCCTGCGTGACGCCGGTCAGGGTGACGAAGTAGCCGAAAATGCTTGCCGCCATGAGGATCAGCAGGATCATGCAGGTGGTGTTGGCGGCGTTGCGGGCAGCCTCCCTGAAGCCCGTCCATGTCAGCCGCCCCTCCAGCCATGTCAGCCCCAGCGCGCCGAACGCGCCCAGGCTCGCCGCCTCGGTGGGCGTGGCCACCCCGGTGTAGATCACGCCGGTGACCAGCATGAACAACACCAGCATCGGTCCGACCACCTTCAGGGCGGCGAATTTTTCGCGCCACGAATACGCCCTGTTCTCAAGCTTCTTGCCGTGCAGCAGCACCAGCATCACCACGGTGGCGGCGATGACGAGGGTGACCAGGAGCCCGGGCATGATGCCGGCGATCAGCAACTCGCCGATGCTCTGGTTGGCGATGATCCCATAGAGCACGATGGCAACCGAAGGCGGGATCAGCATGGCGAGCGTTCCGGAGATCGCGACCGCACCCGAGGCGATGCGCGGCGGGTAGCCGGCGCGCAGCATCGAGGGCAGGGTCGTGGCCGAGAGCGTGGCCGCGGCCGCGGTGCTCGAGCCGGAGATCGCGCCGAAGCCCGCGCCCGCCAGGGCGGTGGCCACGCCGAGGCCGCCGGGGGCGCGGCCCACCCACACCGCCGCCGCGCGAAACAGCCCGTCGGCAATGCCGCTCAGGATGACGAACTCCGCCATCAGCATGAACATCGGGATGGTGAGGAGTTCGAAAATCCCCGCCGAAGTCAGCGGCGCCGTCTTCAGAATGCCGAACAGCATGTCGAGGCCGCCGGCGGCGTAGAGCCCCGCCGAACCGGCAACGAGGAGCGCGAAGGCAATCGGAATGCCGCACAGCATCAGGGCCAGCAGCAGCAGCGCGACCAGGGCCAGCGTCACGAAGCGCTCCTCGCGCCGGCCGGCGCGGCCGTGTCCTCGCCGGGATCGCCGCCGTAGGCCGGCGCGACGTCGGCTGAAGGGTTACCGATGCGCACGCCCAGCGCGCCGATCCTCGCCAGGATACGCAACAGCATGGCGCCCATGCCGACCGGGACGGCCACGGTGGCGATCCAGCTCGGCCATGCGAGCGTGTCCATCTCCACCTGGTTGTTGACGTACTGCTCCCAGGTAAGCGCGATGCCAAGCCACAGCACGACTGCGACGAGCGCCGCCGAGGGCAGATAACCGAGCAGTTCCAGCAGGCTGCGGTTGCGGACGTTCAGGGTGCGCACGAGCAGGTCCACGAAGATGTGCTGGTTGCGCCGCAGCGTGTCCGAGACCGCCAGGAAGAACAGATAGATCATCAAGTAACGGGAAATCAGCGGATAGGCCCAGGAGATGGGGCTGTTGAAGCAGTAGCGCAGCACCACGTCGATGACCACGATTGACATGATGACGATCATCATCAGGGCGGCAAGATCGAGGAGAAAACTCTCGATGGCGCGGAGCCACTGCCCCAGGCGTCGCAACAGTGAAACCATCAATCCAACCTCACCATTCAGGCACGCACGCCGCGGCGCAGAGGCAGAAGAGCGAAGCCGCAGATGAACGCGGGCGCGATTTCTCCAATGGCATGACCCGTGAATCCGGACAGTGCGGGCTGCTCATCTTAGTATCCAGAGGCGCGTTGGTCAGTTCAGGCAAGCGGAACGGCGGCTATTGCAGGGGGATGCCGATTTCCTTGATGATCCTCGCATACTCCGCGATTTCCTGTGCGGTGAAAGCGTGCAGCTGCTCCGGCGTGCTCGATTCCGGTTCGAACCCGAGCGCAGCGAAGCGCCCGATCATGTCGGGCGTTTTCAGCATCTGCACGATCTGCTCATTGAGCTTGACGATGACGTCCTTCGGCACCCCCGCGGGCGCATAGAAGGCCGCCCAGGGCGTGAGTTTGTAGGGAATGCCCGATTCGGCCAGGGTGGGGACCTCCGGGACAATGGCAAGGCGTTTCGGATTGGTCACGGCCAGGGCCCTCACCTTGCCCGACTGGATATGCGACAGCGCGCTCATCACCGGCTCGATCATCACCTCGACCCGCCCGCCGATCAGGTCGATCAGCGCCTGGGAATTGCTTTTGTAGGGCACGTGCGAGAGCTTGATGCCCGCCGCGGTGGCAAACAGCTCGGTGCCGATCCACGCGTTGCTGCTGCCGGCGGCGAAGTGGAGCTTGCCCGGATTCGCCTTCGCTGTCGAAATGAACTCCCTCAGGGTGTTCGCCACGGCGGGATTGACAATGACCGCATAGAGCGGCCGGCCGAGCATGCTGATCGGTGCGAAGTCCGCGAGCGGGTCGTAGGAGAGCTTGCGGTAAAGCCCCGGGTTGATCGCATGGGTCGGACTCGAGCCGAACACCACGGTGTACCCGTCGGGCGCGGCCTTGGCGCCCAACTCCATGCCGATGATGCCGTTCGCACCGGGGCGGTTGTCCACCACCACCTGCTGGCCGAAGGCGTCGCCCAGTTTCTGCGCCACCGCCCGCGCGAGCAGGTCCGACGTCCCGCCGGCTCCCTGCGGCACGATGATGCGAATCGGTCTGGACGGATAAGTCTGTGCGGCCGCGAGCAGCGGCAGGATCGTCAGTGCGGCGACGAGCGCCACACGGGTAATGCGGATTTTCCCCAATTCATCCTCCAGGAAAGACATGGCGTCATGCTCGACGCATTATCTTGAGCGGCCGGACTTTGTCCGGCAACAGCCGCGGCGTGGCGCATCCCCGGCGAAACAGGCGGCGCCTTCGCGGATCAGGTGCTGCCCGTTTCGGATAACGCCCTTCGGGCACGGCAGAATTCCAAAGGCGTTGCCGGGGTCCGCATCGCAATGCCATACTCTAACAAACGGCGGTTACGTTCCACAAGGCAATTTCGGCAAGGGAATGCCGGTAAGGAGGCAGCATCATGTTCAGCGGCCGGGCAATGCAGGATCGCGTGGCGATCGTGACCGGGGCGGCGCAGGGAATCGGCGCCGCGGTGGCGTGCGCCTACAGCGAGCAGGGCAGCCAGGTCGCCGTGGTGGACTGGAACGGCGAGGGTGCGGAACAACACGCCGCCGCGCTGCGCAGCCGCGGCGGCAGGGCGCGCGCCTACGCCTGCGACGTGGCGGATCGCGCGGGGGTGCAGGCCATGGTCGGGGACGTGACCAGCGCGCTCGGCCCGGTCGATGTGCTGGTCAATAATGCCGGCATCACACGCACCGCCATGCTGCACAAAATGACGCCGGAGCAGTGGCAGCAGGTGCTCGCGGTCCATCTCACCGGCAGCTTCAACTGCCTGCAGGCGGTGGTGGGCGGCATGATGGAGCGCAGGCGCGGCTGGATCATCAACACCGTGTCCGGCGCCGGCATACTTGGCACTGTCGGCCAGATCAACTACGGCGCGGCGAAGGCCGGACTGACCGGATTCACCAAGTCGGCGGCGCGCGAGCTGGCGCGCTACAACATCCTCGTCAACGCGGTGGCGCCCGCGGCCGCCACGCCCATGACCGAAACCATACGCACCGATCCGCGCTTCAAGAGCAAGTATCTGGAGCGGGTGCCGCTCGGGCGCTGGGCCGACCCCGAGGAGCTCACCCCGCTGTTCGTGTTTCTCGCTTCGAGCGGCGCGAGCTACATCACCGGCCAGATCATCGGCGCCGACGGCGGCATGTCCATCCACTGAAAGCATGCACTGAAACCATGGCGATCGGCATCGGCCGGCTGGCGCCCGAACCGGCGGGCGGCGAACTTGATCCACCCCACCAAGGAGCTACGATGAAATACAGCGATTTCCAGCACCTGAAGTTCGACCACAATCCGAACGGCGTGTTGCTCATCACCATCAACCGGCCCGAGGTGATGAACGCGACCAACGCCCGGCTGCACTGGGAGCTCACCAAGATCTGGGGCGTGGTGCATGAGGACGACGAGGTGAACGTGGCGCTCATCACCGGCGCCGGGGATCGCGCCTTCTCCGCGGGCGGCGATCTGGACTGGGTCGGCACCCTGGTCGGCAACCCGAAGGGCATCGCGGTCGCGATGCGCGAGGCCGCCGACATCGTCTATAACATGATGGCCTGCGACAAGCCGATCATTTCGGCCATCAACGGCGTCGCGGTGGGCGCCGGGCTCGCCGTGGCGCTGCTCGCCGATATCAGCATCATGTCCGAAACGGCCAGAATCACCGATGGGCACGTGCGCCTCGGCGTCGGCGCCGGCGATCACGCCGCCATCGTCTGGCCGCTGCTGTGCGGCATGGCGAAGGCCAAGTACTACCTGATGACCGCGGAAATCATCGACGGCAAGGAGGCCGAGCGCATCGGCCTGGTGAGCCTGTGCGTGCCGCAGGACCAGCTGATGCCCAAAGCCATGGAAGTCGCCGCCAGACTCGCCAACGGCAGCCAGCAGGCGATCCGCTACACCAAGAAGTCGCTCAATAACTGGATGCGCGTGGCCGGACCGATCTTTGACAACTCGCTCGCCATGGAAATGCTGAACTTCCTGGGCGAAGACGCCCCGCACGGCGTAGCGGCGGTGCGCGAAAAGCGCGCGCCCGTGTTTCCTTCGGCGCGGCGCGGCTGACCGGCAATCGCGCCATCAGCGGGAGGGACGGGAAGGCGCCTCGTCCTCCCTGCCGCCGGCGTCTCGCGCAAGCGGTGACATTGGCGGCGGACCGGCAAAGCGCCGCCGGCAGCGAAAGCTGATCAGCCCTTCGCCGCGAGGCTCTCGCGCGCCGCCGCCAGCACCGGCGCGAGATGATCGCGCGGGATCACCACCAGGCCATCCTCGTCGCCGAGCAGGATGTCGTCGCACTCGACCCGCGCGCCGCCGATGACCACCGGCAGGTTATAGGCCTCCACGCGCACCCGATCCTTGCCGTTGCGGCTATGGGTTCCGCGCGCGAACAACGGGTACGCCTGGGCGCCGGCAGGCACGCTGTCGCGGCAGACGCCGTCGATCACCGTGCCGGCAATGCCGCGCCGGCGCGCGCCGCGGGTCAGCACATCGTCCCAGACGCTGCTGTCCGGATTGCCGCGGTTGTCCAGGGCAATGACATAACCCGCCGGTACGTCGTCTATGTAATCGCCGATGTCGCCGTTCGGCGTGCGCGCATCCGGTGTGCCGCAGGGTAAAAACTGGACGGTGAAGGCGCGTCCGCACAGCCTGGCGCCACGCGGGTCCAGGGCACGCACGCCGGTGCACTGACCCTTGATGCCCAGGCGATCCAGCGCATCGCTGACCGCCGAGGTGGGCAGGGTTGCGAATTCCTTCGCGTATTCCTTGATGGGTTCCGGCATGTCGTTCTCCTTGTCAGCCGCTGCAGGCGCTGTTTATGGTCAAGGGCGCGCCCTGGCGTTGGCAAACAATTCATGCCATGCCGCGATCATGCCATCCACATCGGCGGCGGGCAGGGGACCAGCAGCAACCGCCGCAATCGCGCCATGCAGATGCGCAAGTTCGGAAAACCCCGCAATCGTCGTGAACACCCGCGGGTCGCTGATGTTGAAGCGATACGCGATCGCCGCCATGGCATGGGTCGAAGCGATGCCCAGGCGCCTGACCAGCTTCGAGGCCAGTTCGACTTCACGCCGGTACTGAGCCGCATTGCGGGTGTAGCCGCCGCCGGCGATGGGGTGGCGCGCGAGCGTGTTGGCCGCCGCCGACATCAAGGCGCCGCCACCCAGTGCGCGGAATCCGGCGATGCCCACCCCGTGGCGCGCCGCTGCCGCGGCAATGCCGCGATAATCCGCCGGACCTTCGATCGCGATCGCCAGGGGCGCGGCGTCGAGCAAGGACGACGGATTGAGCATGTTCAGCCACACGTTCAGCACCTGCACCTGCGGCTGCGCCGCGAGTTCGGCCACCACGCCGGGATCGGCATGCTCGCAGGCAATGCCGCCGAAGCGCGCCCTGCCCGAGTCGATGACCCGTGCCAGTCCCTCGAGCGCCCCGCCCTCGCGCAGGAAGTCCTCCTTCGCGAGCGGCGCCCAGGTGGTCCGCTCCCACCGGTGGGCGCGCGCCGGCGGGTTGTGAATCATCAGGATGTCGACATGGTCGGTCTGCAGACGGCGCAGCGACTGATCGGCCGATTCGATCACCTTCCTGGCAAGCCGGTGACGATCCGCCGGCATTACTTCCACCTTGGTGGTGATCAGCACCTCGCGGCGGCGCCCCTTGAGCGCGCGGCCAAGGTTTTCTTCGGCGCGGCCCCGGCCATAATCGGGAGAGGTGTCGAAATAGTTGATGCCCGCGGCAATGGCTGCATCGACCGCACGCTGCCGCTCCGCCGGACTGCCCAGCACCATCAGGCCGGCGTTGTCGCCGGTGCCAAAGCCCAGCACCGACGCTTCGATGCCGGTGGCGCCCACCGGACGGCGCGCGATCAAACCGGCAGTGGCGCCGATGCAGACGCCCTCCAGTTGACCTCGCCGGGTTGGTAGAGCTCGGTCCAGTCCCGCTCGATGGGCAACAGGCCGTCGCGCGCCAGCAGGCCCTTGTAGTCGATGGCGCTGGCAAAACCGGGCTTGGCAGCGCCCTCGCCCCTGGCCGCTTTCAGCAGCAGGCTCCGGAAATGGACAATGGCCCGATCGGCGGCCCCCAGATGCTCCTTGGTACGATCGACGATGCGCCCCATGCTTGCCTGCACCACGATGTCCTGCAGGTTCACGCCCTTCAGTCCGGTAAAGGAACGGCCGGCGGCCATGGCCGCGCGGTCCTGCCCCCAGTCGGGCAAAGCCGCAATGCGTAGCTGGTTGTGTTCGTCCTTGTCCTTGCCGGGCGCGAGGCCCGACCAGCCGAGCAGGCCCTCCTCATCGAGCGGCTCGCGCGTGGAATAGCGGATGTAGAAGAAGTGGGTCCGCGATTCGTCGATCGGCACGAACATCTGCAGGTCGCCCATGGCAGCCGAGGAAGGAAAGGTTGCGTAGCACGGGAAGGCAAAGGCGCTGGCGCGGATATAGACCATGGTCTGCGGATCGATGAGCGGCGTGCGGATGGCGCCATAGATGAAACCGAAGTCGGTGTCGCGCAACTGGATGCGCGGGTGTTTGTCCACTGAAGGCCTGGCGAATTGTGTGGCCGCGCCCGAGCCGATCGCCGCACTCGATGCGGTGGTCCTGGCGCTGATGATCTCGTCCGAATGCAGGTGCGAGGAGTGCGAAGAATCGATGACACCCTCGAGCGACTGTACCCAATTGGCGTCGGCCAGCAGGTCGGCGATGACCACCTGCCCGGCCGGCAGGTGCATCCAGCGCATGTCGGGGAATGGCGCGCGCTCGGCTTCGCTTTCGCAGATATTGACCCACAGCAGGCCACCGGCCTCGCGCGCCAGCGGCGCACGCACGCGCACCTGCCGGCGCCCGCCGGTGTCGCGCTCGTTCGGGGATTCCTTCACCGTGCCGTCACGGCCGATCAGCCAGCCATGGTAGATGCAACGCAGGCCCTGGTCTTCGACTCTTGCCAGGGTCAGCGAACATTGCCGGTGCGGGCAGCGCTCCTCGAGCGCGATCAACTCCTCGCCGCGGCGCGCAATGACGAAGTCCTCGCCGAGCAGCCTGACCTTGCGCGTGCAACGCTCGCCCAGCTCCGCCGAGCGTGCCACCGGGTACCAGTAGCGTGACAGGGTCTGGTGCAGCGGCGTGCCGGGGCTGACACCGGTCAGCGCCCGGTTCTCTTCATGGGTCATCATTTCGACAGTCTCCTCACGCCAATCCGGTGATGTTATCCGCCTCCCGCTTTCTGGTCTCGGTCTCGTTGTTCAGTCGGTCTTCGCGCCGGTGGCGCGGATGACGCGGCTCCAGCGTTCGCGTTCATCCTGCATGAACTGCGCCATCTCCCGCGGCGTGCCCCGGCGGGAATCATGCTCATGTCACGCAGGCGGTTCGCGACTTCAGGCAGCATCAGCGTGTCGCCGATGGCGGCTGCCCATTTGCCGGTGATCGCGCAAGGCGTGCGTCCGTGCTTTCCCCGGTGCGGCTGAAACGTGCCTCGCCCGGACCATGCCGGCCGGGACGTTTAAAACGGTATCGACACGGGAAAATGCATCGCGTCACAATTGATGATCAGGGCTTTCTTGTGTTTGATTCTGAACGAGGACCCATGCCGCAGCAGCCGGTAATCGTAGCGGCCGCTGAACGCCCGCTGTTCCATTTCCGGCCTGTAGTCATGCATGACGAAACGGCAGTGGAACGTCAATTCGCCAGATGACTTGTCGATTTCGTCAATCAGGAAGTTTCCGACCACATGGGTGGTGCGCGAATGGGGAACCTGCGCGTGGACGCGGGGATGGCGCAGGCGGCGGAAGCGCATCTCCCTGAGGTCGCGGTTGTCGTACAGCAGCGAGACTTCGTCGGCCGCGTTCTCCTGCTCGACCCGCGAGGGCGCCCAGTAGATGCCGTCGTCGGTGAAAAGCTCGCTCCACTGCTCGAACTGGCGCGTGTCAAGCAGCTCCAGTTCGTTTGCCACAAATCGCTCCAGCTCGCGTACCAGCAGCAGTTCTTCCATGGGATCGAGCAGCGGACCGGGCGCCGGGCGCGGCTGCTGATGCTGTTGCTGCGCGCTTTCCGCCTCAGACACGGTTCGCCTCGCCTGCTTCACTCATCCAGCGCAGCCAGCTCTGATACTGCTTGCGCAGCAGCAACTCGCTGCTGCCGAAAGTCTTGTATCCCCTGTCGTAGGCAGGATCGGGCGCTTCCCTTCCTTTGCCCCGGGCGATCAGCGCCCAGGGGTTCGGGCTTCTGTTGTGCAGCCCGGCATGGGCGCGCATGAACGCCTCGACATCGTCGGCCTGCGTCATGGAGGCGGCTGAATTGGTGGTGTTCAGCATTTGTATGCTCTCGGCAAACATCTCCTCGGGGGCCCCCTTGAGCTTGATCGGGAAGATGGTGATTTCGGTCAGATCGACGCGTATCGGGCGTATCAGCCGGATATGCATGTTGAGATCCTGAATGACCAGGTTGGGATAGAAGATGGTGTTGTGCCGCTTCGAGGTGAGAATCTGCCTGGTGCGCTCCTTGCCGTGCTTCTCCTCCAGCAGGGCGACGTAGTCCAGGTACCACTGCGAGGTGTTGCCCGTCGATTGTGTGACCGCTCCCTCCCAGCCGTGGCCGTTTTCGAATGCCCACAGGCCGCAGGCGTCCAGCGACACGACTTTCTGCTCGCCGTCGAAGAACGGAATGCCGGCCTTGTCCCCGGCGCGCCGGACGTACTGGGTGTTGCCCTTGCGGGAGGACTCGTGGGAGTAGACCACGTGGTACATGTCGCAGGCATTGTCGGCCTGGAATTTCCAGTTGCCCGGATAGCCGTAGCGCAACACGCCCCCGGTCACCTCCACTTCGCCATCGGGCGCGTACGCAACCAGATCATCGAGCATCGACAGGACGCCGCCGAAGTAGTCCCGGAAGCCCGGCCCCGTCGCCGACAGCGAAGCGAAGACAAAGCCCTGATAACTTTCCACGCGCGGAACTCTGGGCATGCCCTGGGCAACCGGATCCATGTCCTCCGCCGCGTAGCCATCGGGCTGAGTCACGCCCGCCGCTTCGCCGTTGCCATGGAAGGTCCAGCCGTGGAACATGCACCGCAGCAGCCGTGCATTGCCGCGCTCGGTGTTCACCACCCTGACGCCACGATGCCCGCAGCGGTTGTGCAGCACGTACACCTTGCCATCGGTGTGCCGGGTCATGACCAGGGGTTGCGTTCCGATGGTGGCGCAAAAATAATCGCCCTGTTTCGGCACCTGGCTTTCATGTCCGACGTATACCCAGGCGCGCCCGTAAAGGCGCTCCATCTCCAGATCGAAAATATCGGGATCCAGGTAGATATCCCGATGCACCCGGTCGTCCTGGACGAGGTCGCGCAAGCCCGCTCCGTTCAGCATAATTGCGTCATTTTTCATAAGCGCTCCGTAAATCGAATCGGCTTGCGCGACCGGCGAGGCCGGCTGCGCGCCTGGGTCAGCCAATGGATTGGGTTGTTCACCGCCGGGCTACCGGCTAGCCGAACAGCTGCCTTGCCAGTGCCAGCACCTTGGCGGGATGCTCCACCGCGACCGAGTGTCCGCATTGCGCGAGCAGGTACACGTCTGCCCGGGGGATGAGAGGCGCGATTTTCGCGGTGGTGTGTTCGAACGGAATGGGCAGATCATCGCGACCATGGATCATGATGACTTCGGCCCGGATGCGCCGCAGTTCCTCGTCCGTCACTGCCCAGCTGTCAACCATGCTCTGGCGGGCGCTGCGCAGAAACAGCTTGTCGAAGTATTCCTTGTATCCCGGCTGGTTGAGTTTCTCCAGCCGGTCCTCCAGGAAAGCATCGGTAAGCAGGCTTTGATCGTACATCGCGGATGACATTGCCTCACGAAGCTCGCCCTTGGTCTGCGGAAAGTTCCACAGCGCATCGAGATGCCTGTTCATCGGAAAACTCTTTCCCGCACACCCGGTGAGCAGCATGCGGGTTACTCGCGGGTTCCTTGCCGCAAGCTTCAGCGCGAGCGCGCCGCTGAGCGAATGGGCGATCACACCGACCTCGGGCGCGTCGATCGTTTCCAGCACGAACTGCATTTGCTCGGTCCAGAGTTCGAAGTCGAAGAACGGCGGACTGGGCTTGCGCTCGCTCTTGCCGAACCCGATCAGGTCCACGCCCAGTATCCGGTAGCGCTCGGTCAGCGCGCCGACGATGGGCAGAAAGTTGCCCTCGACGGATGTTCCCGGGCCAACGCCGTGCATCATCATGATGGGAAAACCACGCCCCCCTTCGATGCAGTGAATCTTTGTGCCCCGGAAGGGAATGTAGCGCTCCGTGATGCTCATGGCCTGTTCCGTTGCCGGTGAAGGGTCAGCCGGCGCGAACCGCTGCCGCGGGCGCTTTCGGAAACAGCTCGGCGACCCGGTCTCTGGTATACAGATCGGACCAGTACTGTTGCGAGAAATCGGAGATGCGCGCGGGCTCGGCGCGCCGTTCCTCCACGGGCATGTTCCTGCCGCCCAGGATCACGCGGTGAATCCGCCTCGCTTCCAGGAGCTGCGTGATGTCGCTCAAGGGGTTGCCATCGACGACCAGCAGGTCGGCATTGCGGCCGGTGGAGAGGGTGCCGGTTTTGCCGCCGTCCCTCATGTAGGCGCCGGTGAGCATCGTGGCGCTGCGCAGCGCCTCGGCCGCAGACAAGCCGAGGTAGCGCACCATGATCTCCAGCTCCCTGGCATGCCACTCGCCGTAGGGCGTCATGGCAAAGCCTGTCTCCGAGCCATTGAGGATGGGCACGCCGGCCTTATGGGCTTTTTCAAGATTCTTGAAGGCGATGTCGCATTCGTACTTGCACCAATTGACGAAACCCCGGCTGGCGGCATCGGTGGGTTGCGAATACTCATAGGTATTCACCAGCAGAGTGAGTGAGGGGCAGACCGCGCAGCCGTTCTTGAGCGCGGCCTCGATGCCTTCATCGTCGATCCACGAAGCATGGAAAATGACGTCGGCCCCGGCGCGGGCCGCATACAGGACCGCCTCGCGGCCGCGCGCGTGCACGATGGCGCGCCGCCCGAGCCGCTGGATCTCCCTGACCATGCGCGTCGTCTCCTCCTGGTCGAAAGCCGCAACCAGGCCCGATCCCTTGGCATCGAGAGAATGCATATAGGTGCCGTCCAGGCCGATCTTGACGACGTCCACGCCGTCCTTGACCTGGCTGCGTATTTCCTCGATCGCCTCGGCGGGATTGCGCACGACGTGGCCGATCGAGGTCTGCGGCTGGCCGATCCAGGTCGGATACCAGTCGGTCAGGCTCTGGTGGCCGGTCAGGTAGGCCGCGGCCGTGGTGATCCGCGGCCCGTCGAACATGCCGGCGTTTATGGCGTCGCGGATCGCCACGCAGACGCGCGACGGGCTCCCCGGATCGCACATTGAAGTGACGCCCGCATTGAGCATCCTGCGGGCCATGAACACGCCGCGCAATGCGCGGAATTCAACCGACGCGTAAAGATCGATATCCTCCTCGGTCTTGGCGTTGCCGTAGGCGAGATGCGTGTGGTAGTCGCACAATCCGGGCATGACGAAGTAGTTCGAGTAATCGAGAACCTCGGCCGGGCTGCGGTGGCGCTTCGCCATGTCTTCAGTCGGCCCGACCTCCTTGATCAGGCCGTCTTCGATCAGGACGGACGCATTCTTGATCGTGGCCAGATCGGCTCCGGTGAACAACGTGCCGCATTTAACAAGGGTGCTCATCTGGGACCTCCTCCTGCTTGCTGCGGGTTGCGGGTTGGCGCTCTTCAGTGGGGATGCCGCGAGCCGCACCGGTGAACTCTACGGAACAACGAGTCCTGAATGTCTTAGTGTACGATTAGCATACGCCATGCACAATAGTCCATGCCCGATAGGGACGTCTGTGCACAATAGGGACTGGCGGACGGGTACGCCAATGAACAAATGAACAAATGAACAGGAGATCAGCCGCCAGTCCGCGGAACCGGATACCGGATACTCTAAGGAGCCTATGCCATGAAAAAAACAATATATAACCCCACCGATCTCGCCGCGCCGGTTGGCCATTTCGAGCGCGCCGTGCGCTTTGGCGACTGGTTGTACATTTCGGGCACCTCCGCCCTCACCAACGTTTCTGGACCGATGGAGCAACGCCGTCTCGTCCAGGGCATAGAAGCGCAGACCCGCGAAACCCTGGACAACATCGAGCGGGTGCTGCGCGCCGCCGGCGGCAACCTGTCGCAGATTTATGAACTGCGTGTGATCGTGGGCAAGCGGGAGTACTTCGGCATCGTCGACAGGATTCTTGCCGAGCGCATGCCCGCCAAGGGATTCATCTGCCATGGCTACGAAGGGGTGCTCATCCATCCGGAGATGGAGCTGGAAATCGAGGCGAACGCTTATCTGGGTCCGCTTGAAGGCGTGCAGCGGGTCGGGCGGCCCTAGGCCGCGGCGCCGGCGCCCATCCGGCCGGCCCGTGGCCGGATGGCATGTCCTGTATCTGCACGTAGTCAACCTGAGGGAGATTTTGCAATGAAAAAACTGATGGCTGCCGGCCGCATGCTGGCCTGTGTGTTTCTTGCGTTTGCCGCAACCGCCTCGCACGCTCAGACCTACCCGACCAAGCCGGTTCGCATCATTGTGCCGTACGTCGCGGGAGGCGCGCCCGACCTGTTGGCGCGCATGGTCGGACAGCATCTTTCGACTGTTTTCGGCCAGCAGTTCATCGTGGAAAACCGCGCCGGGGCGAGTGGCATCCTGGGAACCGAAATGGTGTCCAAGGCGCCCGCCGATGGCCACACCCTTCTTTTGTCCGATACCGGGCCACTGGCGATCAATCCGCACCTGTTTTCCAAGCTTTCCTACAACTCGCCCAAGGACTTCGCGCTGGTGAGCCTGGCGCTGTCGATTCCGCTCTACGTGGTGGCGCAGCCTTCGTTGCAGATCAACACCCTGCCTGAGCTGGTGGCGCTGGCCAAGGCCAAGCCGGGACAGCTCAGCTACGGCTCTTCGGGGATAGGCAGCATCCATCATATCGCGATGGAATCGCTCAAAGCGGAGCTGGGTCTGGATATCGTCCACGTGCCCTATAAAGGAGTGGGTCAATCGGTGCCCGCGTTCCGGGGCGGGGACATATCGCTGCTGATTTCCGCTTTGACCGCGGCCTCACCCCTGGTCAAATCCGGCCACGCAAAATTGCTCGCGGTGACGACACTGCGCCGCGACCCGCAATCCCCGGACGTGGCCCCGGTATCGGACCTGATTCCGGGCTACGACTTCAGTTCCGAAATGGGCGTCGCCGCGCCGGCCGGCACGCCGCCCGCGATCATCAGCAGACTGTCGAGTGAAATCGCCACCGCGCTGAAGCAACCCGAGCTGGTAAAGCGTTTCACGGCGATGGGTGGCATTCTCATCGGCAGTTCGCCCGAGGCCTATGCCGAGAATGTTCAGCGCCATCTTCAAACATTTTCCAAGGCGGTGAAGGCCTCGGGCGCCAAGATCGATTGAGCGCAGCGGCTTCCCGAATGCCGGGTTGATCGGCCCTCAGTGCAGGGCCGGCACGGACCTGGCTACCCGTGACAAATCCATCTCAAACAGATTCACGACGTTGGTGCAGACCAGCTTGCGCCGTGTTTCGGCCGGCAGGCGTCCCAGGTTTTGTTCAATCTTCTGGCGCGACTCGGGCCAGGTCGAGTTCGGATGGGGATAGTCATTCGACCACATGCAATTGTCCTGGCCCCACCATTCGAAGTTATGGCCTGCAACCGTGTCCCTGAAGAACGTCGCGAAAATCTGCTTCTTGAAATACTCGCTCGGATCCTTGCTCATGGGAGTCGGATTCACACCGAGGAATCTGCGGTAGTAATAATCCCATTGCTGGAGCATGAACGGCAGCCAGCTTATTTCGTTCTCGACGCTGACCAGCTTCAGGCCGGGATGGCGATCCAGGACGCCGTAGAAAAGCAGTTCAAACAAAGCATCGGTGATTTCCCTGAGCTTCAGGTTTACGCTCGCCCGATAGGCCTCGACTCCCTTGTTGTCATAGTAGTCTTTCTTCTTGTGGTAGCCATGGCCGGTCAGGATATGCAGACTGACCGGCATGCGCAGGTCCTGCGATGCGGCCCAGAACCTGTCGTAGTGGCTCGAATGAAACGGCAGGTCCGGATGGGGCGCCTGCCAGATGATGGATCCGGACATGCCGGCCTTCGCGCAGCGCTCCAGTTCATTTACCGCCGCATCGATGTCGTATACGGAAATAGCCGCGATGCCGATCAGCCGTCCGGGGGCCGCCTGGCAATACTCGATCAGCCAGTCGTTGTACGCCCGGAAGCAGGCCTGTTGCAGCCTGGCATCGTCCATGCCGAAGTGCGGCAGAAGATAGGTCGGGTAAAGCACCTCCGCGCTGATGCCGTCGGTCTCCATTTCCTTCACCCGGTGGTTCGGGTCGCCGCCGCCGGGATGGGCCTGGAAACTCTCTCCGAGCTTGAGCTGCGGAAACGAGGGAGCGCTGTCCCGGAAAGCCGGCGCCACGCGTTCCTTCAGGAGATTCGCCGGCTCTATGACGTGCGAATCCGCGGAGATCAGGATTTCATCGTTCATGCTGCTTCCAACCGTCGTCGTCGACATTCGCTGCTCCCATCGAGTTTTCGGCCGCGGGCAGGGGAGAACGGCACCGCTTTCGCGGCACGAACGTCCCTGCAAAAATACGTCACGCCAGTCTACACTCTGTCCCCGGCGGGCGGTATCTCCTCTGTTCCTACGTCATCCAGTCGATCAGCTCGCGCGTGTTGCGCTTGAATACCCCCAGGACCACGCCGTAGCGGCAGGTCACCGGCACAAAGGCGAGCTGCTCGATCGGCAGACCGTGGGTGCGCGTGACGCGCTCCAGCTCCCGCGCGATCGCCTCGTCCTGCCTGGCGAGCGCTTCGATGGAGACGCCGAGGCGATAGATTCCCTCCCACTCCGCGGGGGTGATCGCCGCATAACGATCCCCCAGTGCGGTGATCAGCCAACCGCCCTCGCGCATCGCATCGCGCAGCCTGTTCCGCTCCCGCAGGTCCTCTGGCATCGCCACGCGCACGAAAGGCAATCCGGCCCCGGCGTGGCGGAATCGCTGCAGCCGCTCCAGGTCCTGGGTGAGTTTTCCGATTTCCGGCCAGGTGACGGTGAAGAAGTTGTTCTCCACATAGACGATGAATGCCGGCCGGTGCTGCACCATCAGCATGGCGCCATAGGCGAGCGCGGCGATCTGCACCGCGGCGATGATGCCCAGGTCGCGCCGCAGCCCCGGCTTGCCGCGGCGAAACACCATCAGGGTGAGCAGCGGGCCGAGCACCACATCCACCATGACGATGATGCGCAGCACCTGCCAGCCGCCATCATTCATGAACCAGGGCTGCGGATACCAGGTGGCCAGCGCCGCGAGGGCCAGCGCCCCGACCACCGCCGCGCTCAGCGCCAGATGGATGAGGAAAGCCCGGAGCTTGCCGGACTCGATGAAAGTTGCGGAAATGGTCACTGGAGAAACGCTGGACGGCGCGATGGCCGCGGTGGGTTGCGGCCTGTGGAGCCGGGCCACCACAAAACGGGCCGAAGCATAGCACGGCCCCCGCCGCGGAATCCGTTGCTGCGATACCATGTCGTCAGTGATGAAGCAGTCACGCGTCCCGATTGCGGCACGCGAGCCGTGCGCTGGCAGGCACTTGATGATGAGCGCCGGCCCTTTCTCTGGAGTGCATCGATGGAATTCACCCCGCCCGGAAGCTGGCCGAAGCCAGGCTCCTTGTACCTGCAGAGCACGCATTATCTGGATTGGCAAAGCGAACCGGTCAGGCAGTTCGTCGCCAAGGCGGCCGCCGGCGGAGGCACCGACATCGACAAGGCCATCCGGCTGTTTTACGCTGTCCGCGACGGCTGGCGCTACGACCCGTTCTCGATGCGGCTGGAACCTGAGCGCTATGTGGCGAGCCGCATCATCGGTTCGGCAGGCGCGTACTGCATTCCCAAGGCGATCCTGCTCACCGCCGCGGCCCGCGCCGCGGGGATTCCAACCGGCATAGGTTTGTCGGACGTGGTCAATCACCTGACCACGGAAAAACTCCGCCAGCGGCTGGGCGGCAAGACGCTCTTCATGCACCACGGCTATGCCGTGATGCATCTGGAGGGGCGCTGGGTGAAAGCCGCGCCGGCATTCAACATCGAACTATGCAATCGCTTCGAGGTGCTGCCCACCGACTTCGACGGCCGCTCCGACGCCATTTTCCAGCCGTACGACGCGCGCGATCGCCGACACATGGAGTACGTCAAGGACCATGGCGTCTGGTCCGACTTTCCCTACGACAAGGTCGAGGCCGACTTGCGCGCCTTCTATCCGCCCGGCGCCTTCGGCGGAGATGCGCCCGGGGAGCGTTTCGAGGAGGGCGTGCCGGTGCGCTAGCCTGGCCGGCAGGCAGCCACTACAGCGCAACTCCGGTCACAGCAGAGCAAACATGGCGGAGCATCGGATCGAACGCGACACCTTCGGTGAAATCGAAGTGCCCGCGGCACGCCTGTGGGGCGCGCAGACGCAGCGGTCGCTGCGGAATTTCCGGATTTCCGGTGAGCGCATGCCGCTCGAGTTGATCCGCGCGCTGGCGCAGGTAAAGCGCGCCTGTGCAGTGGTGAATCGCGAATTGGGACAGCTCGATCCGAAAAAAGCGGAAGCGATCATCGCCGCCGCCGACGAAGTCATGTCGGACAAATGGCATGCGGAGTTTCCGCTGGTGGTCTGGCAGACCGGTTCGGGCACGCAGACCAACATGAACATGAACGAGGTGCTGGCCAACCGCGCCTCGGAACTGCTGGGCGGGCCGCGCGGCGAGCAGCGGCTGGTGCATCCGAACGACGAGGTGAATTGCGGGCAGTCCTCGAACGACGTGTTTCCCACGGCCATGCACGTTGCGGCGGTGGCGGCGCTGGAACGCTCGCTCATCCCGGCGCTCGCCAAACTGCGCGCCACGCTGGCGGCGAAATCCGCGGCGTTCTCCGGACACATCAAGATCGGCCGTACCCACCTGCAGGACGCCACGCCGCTGTCGCTCGGCCAGGAATTTTCAGGCTACGTGTCGCAGCTCGGCCACGGCCTCGACCATGTGCGCTCGGCGCTGCCGCACCTGCGCGAACTCGCCCTCGGCGGGACGGCCGTCGGCACCGGATTGAATGCCCATCCTGAGTTCGGTCAGCGCGTGGCCGCGGAACTGGCGCGCATCACGGGCCTGCCGTTCGTCACCGCGCCGAACAAATTCGAGGCGCTCGCCGCCAACGACGCCCTGGTGCATGCGCATGGCGCCTTGAAGACGCTTGCCGCTTCGCTCAATAAAATCGCCAATGACGTGCGCTGGCTGGCCAGCGGACCGCGCAGCGGCATCGGCGAGCTGTCGATTCCGGAAAACGAACCGGGCAGTTCCATCATGCCGGGAAAGGTGAATCCGACCCAGTCGGAGGCGCTCACCATGCTGTGCGCGCAGGTCATGGGCAACGACGTCGCCATCAATATCGGCGGCGCCTCGGGCAATTTCGAATTGAACGTGTTCAAACCGCTCATCATTCATAATTTTCTCGGCAGCGTCCGGCTTCTGGCAGACGGCGCGGTGAGCTTCAACGACAATTGCGCCGTGGGGATCGAACCCAATCTGGAGCGCATCGGCCACCTGGTGCAGAACTCCCTGATGCTGGTGACGGCCCTGAATCCGCATATCGGCTACGACAAGGCGGCCGCCATCGCCAAGAAGGCGCACAAAGAGGGCTCCAGCCTCAAAGCCGCCGCGCTGGCGCTGGGGTACGTCACCGAAGCGCAGTTCGACGCCTGGGTGCGCCCGGAAAACATGGTGGGGTGACGCTCGCCGTGTCCGATCGGCGCAATGATGGCGCTAGGTCAGGCGGGTCCCGTCAGTGGCCGAAACGATGGCTTCGTTGACAATCTCAAGCTCATGGTCGGGCCAGTGCTCCCGCGACGCCTCGACCGCCTCTTCCCGGGTCTTGTAGGCAGCATGCGTTCCCCCGGCAGTTTTGCCCGATTCGGTCGCGACCACCCACCCCTGCCCCGGATAGTGACGCACCAGTACGCGCATGATGTGCTCCTTGAATGAGGATTCGACAAGCATAGCCGAACCGGGCTTTACTTTGGCCACAAGATGGATGCGTCCTGATTGGATGCATCCTGACGCCCGCAGGCGGAGACAGCGCGCGAACGTTGCCCGGATGCCTTGCTCAAACAACGCGGCACATCGTGGCGCGGCGGACTGAAAAACGCTTTCCCGCCCTGACGGACAAGCGGACGACGTGACAGAATAGCCTTGCGCCACCCCGACACAGGAGTTTCCATGGGCATGCTCATCGATGGAAAATGGACCGACCAGCGGCCTGCTGATGTGGCCGGACGATTCATCCGTCCCGAGAGCCAGTTCAGAAACGTGATCACGGCCGATGGGTCGTCGGGCTTCAAGGCGGAGCCGGACCGCTACCATCTCTATGTGGCCTACGGTTGTCCCTGGGCGCATCGCACCCTCATCTTTCGCAAGCTGAAGGGTCTGGAGGGCATGATTTCACTGTCGGTCGCCATTCCCGGCAACCGCGAAAACGGCTGGGAGTTCGCCGGCCATTTTCCCGGTTCGAGCGCCGATGCGGTCAACGGCTTCAATTACATGTACCAGGCCTACGCCGCGGTGAAGCCCGATTACACCGGCACGGCGACGGTGCCGGTCCTGTGGGACAAGAAAACGCGCACCATCGTCAACAACGAGTCGCCCGAAATCATCCGCATGTTCAACAGCGCCTTCGACGCCATCGGCGCCCGGCGCGGCGACTACTACCCGGCGCCGCTGCGCGGGGAGATCGACCGGGTTAATGAATTTGTCTATCACCATATCAACAACGGCGTTTACCGGACCGGGTTTGCCGCGACCCAGGACGCCTACGACGAGGCGGTGCAGACAGTATTCACCGGCCTGGACACGCTCGAGCAGCGGCTGGCCGGGCAGCGTTACCTGGCGGGCGACACCATTACGGAGGCCGACTGGCGGCTGTTCGTCACCCTGGTGCGCTTCGATGCGGTGTATCACGCACTGTTCAAATGCAACCTGCGGCCGGTTTCCGGCTATCCCAACCTGCACCACTACCTGCTCGATCTCTACCAGGTGCCCGGTGTTGCGGAAACGGTTAAGCTCGACCACATCGTCATCGGTTACTACCGCAACAGCAGGGTCAATCCGAACGGCATCATTCCGAGGGTGCCGGAAATCGATTTCACCAGGCCGCACGACCGCGGCCGGTTCGGGCAGGCGCGCTCGGCGGCATGAGTCCGCGCGCGGCGCCGGCGAGCAGCAGGGAGATGCAATTACCGATTTACCAGGGAGCGAGGCAATGATGTTCGAATCCAGTTCGAAGGTGGTGACGGGTCTGACGGTGGCGCTGGCCATGAATCTGGCGGCGTGCCTGATGGCGGGGAGTGCACGGGCGCAAAGCAAATACCCGGAGAAAACGGTGCGTGTCTATGTCGGCTATCCGCCCGGCGGCCTGCCCGATACCATCGCCCGCATGGTGGGGCAGAAACTGGGCGACCAGTGGGGCCAGCAGATGATCGTGGAAAATCGTCCCAGCGCCAACGGCATTCTCGCCGCCGAGTTGACCGCCAAGGCCGCGCCGGACGGCTACACCCTGGTGATCACTGACAGCTCCACCACGGCGATCAATCCGCTTATCTATGCCAAGCTGCCGTACAGCGTGAAGGATTTCGCACCGGTGTCGCTGGTGGCCAGGGCGCCGCTGTTTCTCGCAGTGCATAGGTCGGTGGCGGCGAACAGCCTGACAGAGCTGCTTGCCATGGCCAAGGCGCAACCCGGCAAGCTGACCTACGGGTCATCCGGCATCGGCAGCATCCATCACCTGTCGATGGAGTATCTCAAATCAGTACTCGGACTGGACATCGTCCATGTTCCGTACAAGGGCACGGGCCAGTCGGTGCCGGCGCTGGTCGGCGGCCAGGTGCCGATGGTGTTTTCCGCCTATCCGTCGCTGGCATCGCACGCCAGGGCCGGCACCGTCAGGCTGCTGGCGGCCAATTCGGAGAAACGCTCGGCTCTCGCCCCGGATGTGCCGACCATCGCTGAAATCGCCATCCCCAAGTACGACTTCGCGCCGCCCATCGGCTTGCTCGCGCCCGCCGGCACGCCGCGCGACGTCATCAACAGAATCGCCGCCGATATCGCCGCCGTGGTCAAGCAGCCCGACGTGGCCGCCAGGATGGCAGGCCTCGGCATTGAACCGGTGGGCGGTTCCGCCGAGGACTGGGCCGCGCAATTGCGCGCCGATACCGAGCGCTATGCGCTGGCTGTCAAAGCGGCCGGGCTGAAGGCCGAGTAACCGAAGCGGGCGAGGGTTGTCGAGCCCGGCGCGTCCCACAATTCCCGCCTGAGGCTGTGCCAGCCGGGCCATGCAAAAAGGCATACGCCCGGTGGAAAACCGATGCCCTCGCATCCCATCCTGATCGGGACGATCAACCGCGAACCGCGCTTGCCGACACAAAAGACACAAAAGACACAAAACGGCCATCCCTTGTATACCGGGATTTCGCCCGCATCTAGTGAAATGCAGTGATCTCGACAGACGTGCCGTGCCAGCGCGATTTCGTTACCCGTCCTACTTGAACAGGAACCCGATGATGGAGCTGCTAAATCCCTTCGGCCAAACCCGTATCCGGGCGACCCTGATGATCACGGCCGATGCTGCAGTGCCAGCCGGTCGCAGCTGACATGGCCGGTAAATCATGGATGTGGACTGAAGCCCTTGAAATGCTGCAAAGCGCCGAGCGGCTGCAGCGGCAGTTCTTCCAGGTGGGCGACGCGCAGCGGCAGGGCGGGTGCTGGGAACCCCCGGTCGATATCTACGAAAAAGGCGACGAATTCTGGATTTACGTCGCACTTCCGGGCGTGGCGGATCACCAGATCGAAGTGGCGGTGGAAGGGAACACCCTGGTGGTGCGCGGCGAAAGGCGCCTGGCACCGGCGGCCCGCGGCGCGGCGATTCATCGTCTGGAAATTCCGTACGGCCGATTCGAAAGGCGCGTGTCGCTGCCGCCCGAGCGTTACCAGGTGCTGCAACGCGTGCTCGACGGCGGCTGCCTGGTTCTGGGCCTGCGCCGGCTCGGTTGAACGGGCTGATGTTCGTAAACAGACTGGGTTGAAGACCACATGACACTGACACTAGACGGCAGCAACGCCCCGGAACCGGTCGCCCGTTCCGCGCAACACTCGCGCGAGGTTCCGGATACTGCGCCGCCGCTGCCCGAGGATGCACTCATCATCCTGCCGGTGAGAAAGATGGTGATGTTCCCCGGCATGATCCTGCCCGTCATGATCGGCCGCGATGTCTCGATCGCCGCGGCACAGCACGCGGTCAAAATGGAGCGCCCGGTCGGATTGCTGCTGCAGAGCGATCCGGCGGTGGACAAGCCGGGCCCCGATGATCTGACCCGCGTCGGCACGGTGTCCGGCATTCTGCGCTACATCACCGGCGCCGACGGTGAACACCACATCGTCGCGCAGGGCCAGGCGCGTTTCCGCGTCAAGGAATTTCTCAAGGGGCATCCGTTCATCGTCGCCCGCGTGGAAAGGCTCGCCGATCCCGAGCAGATGAGCACCGAAGTCGAGGCGAGCTTCCTGCAGTTGAAGGAGCGCGCCACCCAGGCGCTGGAACTGCTGCCGCAGACGCCGCAGGAATTCCTGATGACGGTGCAGCGGATGACCTTGCCGGGCGCGCTGGCCGACATGGTCGCGGGCTTCATGGACTCCAAACCCGAGGAAAAGCAGAAAGTTCTGGAAACGCTCGACATCGGCGAGCGCCTTGACACGGTGTTGCGGATGCTGGCCCATCGCATCGAAGTGTTGAAACTGTCGCGCCAGATCGACGAGCGCACCAAGTCCACCATGGATGATCGCCAGCGCAAATACCTGCTGCGCGAACAGCTCGCGGCAATCCGCAAGGAACTGGGTGAAGAGGAGGAAACCGGCGCGGAGATCGACGAATTGCGCAAGGCCATCGCCGCCGCGCACATGCCCGGGGAAGTGGAGCAGCAGGCCTACAAGGAGTTGCGCCGGCTGGAGCGGGCGGGTGAAGCCTCCGGCGAGCACTCCATGATCCGCACTTACCTTGACTGGCTGACCGAATTGCCGTGGACCGACCCGGCGGCCGACCGCATCGACATCAACGAGGCGCGCGGCATGCTGGACGGCGATCACTTCGGCCTGGAAAAAGTGAAAAAGCGCATCGTCGAATTTCTCGCGGTGCGAAAGCTCAATCCCGCCGGGCACGGCGCGATCCTGTGTTTCGCCGGTCCGCCCGGCGTGGGCAAGACTTCGCTCGGTCAATCGATCGCCCGCGCGCTCGAGCGCAAGTTCGTGCGCGTATCGCTGGGCGGCGTGCACGACGAGGCGGAGATCCGCGGCCACCGGCGCACCTACATCGGCGCGCTGCCGGGCAACATCGTCCAGGCGGTGAAAAAGGCCGGCACCCGCGGCGCGGTGATGATGCTGGACGAAATCGACAAGCTGGGCGCCGGCATCCACGGCGATCCGTCGTCGGCGCTGCTGGAGGTGCTCGATCCGGCGCAGAACCACACCTTTCGCGATAACTATCTTGCGGTGCCGTACGATTTGTCGAAAATCATGTTCATCGCCACCGCCAACATGCTGGACACCATTCCCGGGCCGCTGCGCGACCGCATGGAAATCATCCAGATCCCGGGCTACACGCAGAACGAGAAGCTGGAGATCGCGCGCCGCTACCTGATCCAGCGGCAACTCGGGGAGAACGGCCTCAAACCCGGGCAGCTCGAAATCACCGACGCGGCGCTGAACGCCATGATCGCCGACTACACGCGCGAGGCCGGCGTGCGCAACCTGGAGCGCACCATCGGCGCGGTGTGCCGCAACGTGGCGGTGCGGATTGCCGAGGGCAGGACCGCGCTGGTGCGCGTCGATCGGCCGGATATGGAAGAAATCCTCGGTCCGGTCCGCTTCGAGAGCGAAGTCGCGTTGCGCACCGGATCGCCCGGCGTGGCCACGGGCCTTGCCTGGACGCCGGTGGGCGGAGACATCCTGTTCATCGAGGCGAGCAAGACACCGGGCGGCGGCAAGCTGATTCTCACCGGCCAACTGGGCGAGGTGATGAAGGAATCGGCGCAGGCGGCGCTCACCCTGGTGAAGTCCCGTTCCTACAAGCTGGGCGTGGACACCGGCTCAGACGCCGACAGCAAGCCCGGCGGGGACAGCGGCCCGGGCTTCGAGAAATCGGACGTGCACATCCACGTGCCCGCCGGGGCGATTCCGAAGGACGGGCCGAGCGCCGGTGTCGCGATGTTTGTGGCGCTGGCATCGCTGTTCAGCGACCGCGCGGTGCGCAGCGACACGGCCATGACCGGCGAGATCAGCCTGCGCGGTCTGGTGCTGCCGGTGGGGGGCATCAAGGAGAAAGTTCTGGCGGCGATGCGGGCGGGTGTGAAGCGGGTGCTGCTGCCGGCGCGAAACCGCCGCGACTACGAGGACATTCCGGCGGAAGCGCGCGACACCCTGGAGTTCCACTGGCTGGAAGACGTCGATCAGGCCCTGCAACTGGCGCTGGAGCAAAACGACCGGAATGCGGCGGAGAAGCAGGCCGGGTAGCGCTGAACCGGCTTTGGCGTTTATACGATTTTTAAATATAAACGGCCCGCCAGGCAGCGTCCTGTGGCGCTCTTGTTGAAATAATTCAGTGAATATCGGACTCCCCTCTGGCGCCGGGAGAAGGGCAGGGAGTGAGGGGGAGTCCGCGAGGAAGCCTCCCCAGGTGCTTTTTTTCCCGCTGCGTCCGGGAGCAGGCCACTCGTCGTATCGTAGTACGACGTGTGACGATGACAACCAACCAGTCATTGACAAGGAGAAGCACGTGATACGAGTTGCTTATGTGGTCGGCGAATATCCCGGAGCCGAACGCCAGCGGCGCATTGACTGCGCGCTCGCCTGCTCATCAGCCGAAGTCGAAGTGGGCATCATCGACGTGCCGGCGACCCCTTATCTGCATGGCTTGACGCCGGCGGAGCTGCAACTGGTGGCGCCCGCGTTCATCGATGCGTACCGGCGCGCCGAAGCGCAAGGGTATGACGCGGTGGTTCCCCTCGGCATGCTCGATCTGGGGGTGGACGGCGGCCGCTCGGCGGTTGACATTCCGGTCATCGGACCGTGCCAGGCTTCGCTGCACATCGCCGCGCAACTGGGCGACCGTATCGGGCTGATCGGCTACCACGAGGTCCTCACGCCGATGATGGAGGATCTGGTTCGTCGTCACGGCATGTCCGACCGGGTGGTCGGCTGGCGGTCCACGGGCATTGACTTGCCTGACCTGGCGGCGAATCACGACGCGGTGGTCGCCAATTTCGTCGCGGCGGCGCGCTCGCTCATCGACCGGGACCGCGCCGATGTCATCGTCCCCATGGGCATCAGCCAGTGCCCGGTGCATATCAAGCCCGATTGGCTGACCCGCGAACTCGGTGTACCGGTGGTCGAAGGCATCGGCTCGCCGATCCGGTTCGCGGCGATGCTGAAAAGCCTGAATCTCAAACACAGCCGGCGCCGCTGGCCGCGTTCACCGAGTTTTCCCGCCCGCTGAGGCCAGGCACGGCGCCCCGGTCAAATGAGGAGCAGCACATGCGGCAACTTGCGCTGCTGCATCAATGTCGGGCCGGCCCGACAGGACTGGAGGCTGCGCAGGGGGGGGCGATCAGATTTCCTCAAATGCCCATTCTCTGACGCGGCGGTGTGGGATACTGACTGTATCGTGCCGGTTGACACGCACACTCTGAGGAATTCACGATGGAACAATGGTGGGGTTATCACAAGGATCAAGGCTGGGTCGTGCTCGATCGCACGATCCCGTCAAACGCGCCCGGACTCAAGGGTGATCTGCTGTTTTTCCGCTGCCGCGATGCCAGTACCTATGTGGCGAAGCGTGACACCTGGCGTCCGCCCTTGTACCGGTTCGCGCCGAACTACCTGACGGCACTGAATGGTCCCGAGGCCGAAACTGCGAACGCGGAGTTCGAAGCGTTGAAGGGGCGCTGGCCGGATTTCGAACGGGAAATTCACCGCCTGCATGACCAGACCGGCGAAAAAGAGGAAGCCATCCGCCTCGCAGCGGAAAAAGAGAAGAAAGCGGCCGCCAAGGAAAAGCGCAAGAAGGCTGCCGCCGCCAAAGAGGACGCCTAGCTTCCATGCGGACCGGAACTATCCGGTCCGAACTCTCCGCGCTTTGTCAGCCGCGCTCCCCCGGCCAGCAGCTTGAATGACCCGCGCCAGCCCCCCCCCGCGCGGGCATCCCCGCGGGCAACTGAGGCCAAGCGGGTCTGCACGCCATCTTGCGCCCGCTGGCTGGGTTATTTCTTGCCGGGAGGCGGGGATTTTCCCTGGGTCGGAATAAAACGGGCGCCGCCCGGCGCCACCGGGGCCTTGTCCTTTTTCGGTTTCTTGGCTTCGCGATTGCTGCGTTGTGTTCCTTTGGGCATCGGATTCTCCTGAAAAATCACGTTTCGGCATGGTACACGCTCAACTGTTCCGCAGTCATGCTTCCCACATGATGCCATCCTGCGGCAGCGCGATCCTTTTTCGACGGGCTAGCGGCCTGGCTTGAGTCTGTATGAGGCGATGCCCGAGAGCAACGCCAGCGCCGCGCCGAGCGAAACCGTGATCACCATTGGCATCGGCGTGCCGTCGGCAAGACCACTGTACAACTGCGAGAAGGCCGCGCCGAGCAACAGCGGCATGCAGGCACCGATGCCCGCGGCCGTCCCGGACAGGCTGGGAATGACGCGAATGGCGCCCACTTGCGCGCTGGCGATGCCGATGCCCTGGCCGAACGTCATGACGCCGCCAGGGATGAAAATGATCCAGGGAAGCAGGTGGCCGGACAGGATGGCCACCGCCTGGAACGCGGCGGCGGCGGCATTGATGAGCGCGCCCGCCAGTACCATGGTCTCGATTGAAAACCGCTGGCTCAGCTTGCTCGATACCAGATTGCCGAGCAGGTAGCCGATCGGATAAATCGCGAAGTACAGGCCGAATTCGGTGGCCGAACGTCCAAGCGGACCTTTCATCAGATAGCTGGCCGCCGTGGCGCTCGCCATGAATGCGCCGGAGGCGAATCCGGTTTGCAGCACGAAGGCGTTGAAGCGCGCATTGGAAAACAGCGCCGCATAATTGCGCAGGAAACCCGCGCTCGCCTGCTGGGCGTCCTCTTTCACATGCGTCTCATACAGCACCAGCCACGCCATCAGGATAACCAGGCAACCGAATGCAGTGGCCAGCCAGAACACCGAGCGCCATCCGGAAAGATCGACCAGCATCCCGCCCAGGAGCGGCGAGATCATCGGTCCAAGGGTATAGGCCATGGTGAGATAGGCGAAGATTTTCACCAGCACCTCCGAACCGTAGGCATCCCGGGCAATGGCGCGGGACAGCGCGACGCCGCAGCCGGCGCCGATCGCCTGGATGGTCCGCCCGAGGATCAGCACGCCGATCGAAGGGGCGAGCGCCGACAGCGCGCTGCCCAGCGTGAACAGCGCCAGGCCGGACAGCAGCACGCGCCGCCTGCCGTATCGATCGGAGAGCGCGCCGTACACCAGCGTGGACAGCGACATCGCCAGCAGGGCGATGCTGAAGGTCAGGCCCGCCAGTCCTTCGGAAATGGCGAACGATGCCCGCACCACCGGTATCAGCGGCAGAAAAATGTGGATGGCGAGCGGTGCGATCAGGGAGATCGAGACCAGCGCCATCATGAAGCGCCCGTCAGGCGGGGGGCGCGCGGGTTCGGTGCTTTCGGGCAAACAGGTTCCGGCTGACAGGCGTCTGAAGTGAGATGGGACCGCGCCAGTATGACATCAGGCGCGGGGGGGCAGGGAAAGAGGCAACTATTATACTTATTATAGTATATCTGTTCGTTTTTCCCGGTCTCCGGCCTCCGCCGCCGCCGATCGGCCTTGCGCATCGTCCGAATAGAACCTGTAGGTGTTCTTGCCTGCTTCCTTGGCCCGGTACATGGCCATGTCGGCATGCCTCATCAGGCTTTGCTCATCCTCGGCGCCCCCCGGATACATGGCGATGCCGATACTCGCCGAGATGCCGCATTCCCGGCCGAGGATCAGCATCGGCTTCACCAGCGCGGCGAGAATTTTGTGCGCGACCGCGCTGACCTGGCCGCGCGCGTTGACTTCCTGCAGCAGCACCACGAACTCGTCCCCGCCGAGGCGCGCCACCACGTCGCTCTCGCGCACGGTGTCGTTCAGGCGCGAGCCAACTTCCTTCAGCAGCTTGTCGCCGGCCGCATGGCCGAGGGTGTCGTTGATGGTCTTGAAGTGGTCGAGGTCGATGAACATGACCGCAAAGGGGCGGCGATAACGGCGCGCGTTGTTCAGGGCGAGGTTCAAGGTCTCGCTGAAGTGGGCGCGGTTCGGCAGGCCGGTGAGCGCATCGTGGGTCGCCATGTGGAGGGTGCGCTCGTCGTGCCGCTTGCGCTCGGTGACATCGTGCCCCACGCCGCGGTAGCCCCTGAACACGCCGGCGGCATCGAACACCGGCTCGCCGCTGATGCTGAACCACACCTTGTTGCCGGATTCGTCATGGCGGCACAGCTCCAGGTCGCGAAACGGCTTGCGCGCATCCAGATCGGCGATGTGCGCGGCCCAGTCAGCCGGCTGCATGTTCAGGTAGGCGTTGTCCCAGCGGCGCTTGCCGAGCGCGTGTTCCATGCGCAGCTGCGGGCCGCTGCCGCGAGGCGCGCCGCTGAACGCGGTAAAGCGGTACTGATCGTCCTGCTCCCAGAACAGATCCGAGGACAGCTCGGTCAGGCTGCGGAACCGCTCTTCACTCTCGCGCAGCCGCTCTTCGGCCTGTTTGCGGGCCGTGATGTCTTCGATGACGGCGATCTCGTAGAGCAGCGCTCCGGAGGGCCCGCGCTTGGCCGAACTGGTGACGCCGACCCATACCACCGCGCCGTCGGCGCGCAGGTAGCGTTTTTCGACATGAAACGAATCGATCTCGCCGAGGCGAAGTTTGGCGCGCCGCGCGTCGGTCATGCTCCTGTCATCGGGATGCGAGAGATCCTTGATGGTGAGTTGCTGCAGTTGTTCGCGGCTGTAGCCGAGCAGGTCGCACAGCCACTTGTTGGCGTGAAGGAAATTGCCGCTGGCGCTGACGTGGCTGATGCCGATAGGCGCCAGTTCCATGGTGCCCTGGAAGTTTTCTTCACTTTCGCGCAGTTCCTGTTCCGCATGCTTGCGCTCCACGAACTGGCCGATCTGGCTGCCGATCATGCGGATGGCATCGGTCAGCCGCGCGTCGGGCTCGGCGATGGTGTCGCTGGTAAAGGAGATCACCCCGGTGGTTTTTCCGGCAGACAGGACCGGCACGACGAACGCGCTGTGCGCCAGATCGACTCTGGCCGCCATCGGGATCCCGGTTTGGGCGGAATGCCGGCCGACATGCTCGATCCACAGCGGCTGGCCGGATTGCCAGACCCTTCCCGCGAGTCCTTCCCCGGGGGCGAGGACAATGCCGTGCGACTCCTCGAGCAGGCGTTCGAAGCCGGACCCCGGCACGCGCCAGGCTTCGGCAAAGCGCAGCACGCCGGCCGCATAATCGACACGGAAATAAAAGCCCATTTGCCAGTTTTCGGCTTCGCATACCGCCCGAATCGCGCCTTGCAGGGCGTCCGATGCGCTGGCCGCCTCGGCCAGGCAGCGGCTGACCGCGTGCTCCAGATCGCGCAACTGTTCCACGCGCCGGCGCTCGGTGATGTCGCGGGCGATGCCGCGGTAGCCTTTGAAACGCCCTTGCGCATCGTAGAACGGCCGGCCGCTGACGCGGATGTAACGTTTGTTGCCGTTCGCGTCGGTGCGCACATAGTCCAGATCGGAAAAGGGCAGGCGGGCTTGCAGCATCGCCTGGTGCGGTTCCCAACTGCCGCCATCGGCGAGCGGAACGCCGCCGCATTCCCAGCGCGTTTTACCAAGATAAGTTGCGGTATCCATGACGGGGCGGGCCGACAGGCCGCCGGCCAAGTACGTGAAGCGCAGGTGTTCGTCCTGTTCCCAGAAGTCGTCGCTCGATATTTCAGCGATGCTGGTGATACGCTCCTCGGTCTGGCGCAGGGCGGCTTCCAGACTTTGCGCTTGCTGCGGTTGGTTTTGGTGTTCCAGATCACCCTCCGGCGTTAGGGGTGCGACCCGGCATTCTACGTCTGGCGCGGGGCAGAGGGGTCGATTGAAATCTGCGCGGCGGGCACAGGTCACGTGACGGACCTCGCTGCATTGAATTTTACAAAGGTCCTGTGGTCCTGTGCCGCGGGCATGGCGCACAGCAATGCCGCGGATTCATAATGAGAAATAATAACCGGACTGGAACAAGATATGAAATCGCTCGGATTCACCCTTGGCTGGATGATGATGGCCGCACTGTCCGGACTCATTGCCGGAAATACCCGTGCTGCTGACCCGCGTATCGATCTCAGCGTGGAGCGTGCGAGCCGCACCGAGGCGATGGCGGGCAGGATCGCCCTCGCCGGCGTGCCGGCGAACCCGGGTGCGGCGGCCGGAGAGGTAACCGTGGCGGCAGGACCCGGTTCGATCGTCGATGAGACGCGCCGGCCAACGGCGCCGGCGCAACTGCTGGGCGCCCCTGTCCTGCCGCAGCCGCGCGTGATCCAGTTCGCACCGGTGCTGCAACTGCGTTTTCCAGCGCTACCTGGCGCGGTCAGCTACCGCGTCAGGCTGGCCGCGGATGAAGGGATTGATCGGGTGATCCGGGAAACCGTTCTGCCGCAGCCGCTCGTCAATTTCGCGGATCTCGCCGCCGGCGGCTATGTACTCACGGTGAGCGCCATCGACCGGCTTGGCCTAGAGGGGCGGGAATCCTCGGTGCCGGTCCGGCTGATTGCCGGAAAACCCCCGGCGGCGGCGCCGGCGGCGGAGCCTTCAGGCGCTGCACCCGTGTCGCCGGCTGCGTTGCCACCGCCATCATCGCCTCCCCCTGCGTCCGAGGGCCAGCGATAGGTGGCTTGCGCTGGCCTGGTTGCGCGAAGTGCGCTACACCCCGAGTTTGCCGCAGCCCAGATTCCATACCCTTCGTCAGCGACGCCGGCGGCGCAGCGTCGCCAGATGCCACATCGCGCTGTAAACCCAAAAGTCCCATTCCCAGGGCGCGCAGTCCGCCCACGACGCCGCGGCATCATGCCCTGCAGCGCGGTCTTTTTCCCTGAATTCTGGAACTTTACTTCACCGAGATCCCCGGGTAGCACACGTATATCGGCGATCTTTATATCAGTCTTAAAAATAAATATCGAGGCGTCAGGGTGCGGCAGGCGCTTCGCTCAGCCCCATTCGTGGATTTTTGCCGGGTCCCAGTTCTGGATAGTGGTCGGATCGGGCAGCACCGTGCCGCACTGCCCGCAGGTGCGCAACGCCTGGTCGCGGTTGAACGCGCCGATGATGTCGCGCAGGCCGCGCTCGATGTCGTCGCACCAGAAATCCACCTGATGGATTTTGCCGGCGCAGTGCGGGCAGAACCAGGCGATGCCGTCCAGTTCGGTCTGCTTCCTCGGACGCTCGATCACCAGGCCGATGCTGCCCGGCGGCCGCCGCGGCGAGTGGTAGATGTTCTTCGGCAGGATGAACACCTCGCCCTCGTTGATGCGGATGCGCTTTTCTTTTCCATCCTCGATGACGTGGACGAAGATGTGGCCGTGCATCTGGTGGAAGATCTCGTCGAAGGGGTCGATGTGGAAGTCATTGCGCGCATTCGGCCCCTTGATGATCTGGTAGATGAAATCGGATCCCTTGAACACTTCCCGGTTGCCGATCGCGCCCAGCGACGCCGGCAGGTTCCTGTCGATCCATGCGTCGAGCGCAAAGGGAGCGGGAATAGCGGGACCTGGCATAACGGGACCGGCATTGTTCGGATCGAGATTCGCGCTCATGATGGGCTCCTTGCCGTTGCGATGAACTCATAGTGAAATGCCTGCCCGCCGCGCCGCACCCGGGCCGGCGGCGGGAGACTGAAAATCGCCGGCGAAAGGCAGGTGCGTGAGCCGGCGAAACGCTCGAAAAAACCGGGCCGCGCGCGGCGCTCATCACCCGCCTGCAGGCGCCGATCCCCGGTGCGCACCGATCCTTCCTGGAGCGCTGCCACCGTCGTCCACCTGCGGGCGCCATTGCCCGACCGGCTGGCCCGCGCCGCCGCTCCCGATCGTGTCAAGAACTTGAATCGCCGCGATTTTACCGTCCCGCTCTCCGGCCTTTTCCATGCCTGCGATTCCCTGGTTGAAGCTGACAAATAGTACCGGTTTCAGCGCGGAATGGAAGAACGTTGCGGCAGCGGATCCAGGATCCATTAGGGCCGGATCGGCGCAGCCGTTGGTCTTATTGGCGCAATCAAGCTCCGGTAGATTGCCTGCGGGAGTCGGAACCGCCTGCGGATAGAGCCATGGATCAGCGTTCGCGCACTGCCAATGAAGAAGAACACCAGCGCAGCCTGCAATACCGGCGCGCCGGTCCGGCGCCGCTGAACGGCATATCGTGGGACCTCGGTCCCAGGGCGCTATACGCGCGGCCGGCGAAGCGTTCCCGATGGGACGTGCTCGGCCGGACGCAGGACCTTGGCGCAGCCGTCCTAGGCGCGCGCAGGCGCAAGGAGGAGGCCGAACGGCGGGCGCGGCTGGTTCGCCTGGGCAGCGAGATTCGCCCCGGCAGGGCCGATGAGTCCCATACGCAGGCGCCGCCGCAGGTGCATGTCCAGCCGCCGCAAGTACACGTCCAGCCGCAGCAAGTACACGTCCAGCCGCCGCAAGTACACGTCCAGCCGCAGCAAGTACACGTCCAGCCGCAGCAGGGACCCGCCATCCGCACCAGTTCGCGAGGGGTATCCATCTCTTCGTATGAGGCACAGATCCGCCCGCAGGCGGCCCGGTTGCCCTGGCGTGCCGTGCCGCGTCGCGCCGGCGAGGTCATTGCGCAGGGAATCAGGCCGATCACAGATGGGATCGCAGCGACCGCGGCCGCCGCTGCGGCAACGGGGGCGCACGCAATCGCCATGTTCACGGGGACGGTCCATGCTTGCCGGAGGGCGTCGCAAATGACCGGCGCCGCGCTGCTGCGCCAGGCCGGCCGGTATCGGACCGGCCAGCCGCGGCGTGTGCCGCAGGGCGCAGGCTTGATCGCGGTGGCGGCGGCAGTAGTCCTGGTCACTGTCGGCCCGGGGAATATATCGCGACTGTACTTCGCAGGTGGGACGCAAGCGGCAGATGAGCCGGGGAAAATCGCAGCGGGCAGCGCGCCCGTGGCGCCATCGTCACCGCGCAAAACCGTGGCAGCGCGCGTAGCGGTGGTTGCGGACGCCCTGCCGCCGAAGGCGGCTGGAGCACACCCTGAACCCGTCATCAATGCGGCAATGTTGAATTTGCATGCGGCGAAGCCGGGCGTTTCCCGCGCCGCAAAATCCCAGGCGCCGGTTGCAGCGACTGCGCCTGATGCTGTAACGGCGAAGCGGGCGCTCAGCTCTACCGTGGTGGCCGCGCTCAATCCTGCCGCGATCGACACCACGGGGCCCAATGCGGCCGGGACCGGGGCAGGCCGGTCTCCCGGCCCTCATGTTGCGGCATCCATGCTGATCTGGAATCCGGTGCCGCCGCCCAGGCCCCTGCCCAGGCAGAAGACTGCAAGCGGCAGCCCGTTTCGCTGAAACCCCTATCACGAATGCGGACGGTGAGTGTGAAGCCTCGGCGCCGCAAAATGGCCGGGTTATCTTCAGAAAGCAATTTCCAGGATCGAATAGCGGCGGCGCTTACTATAAAGTTGCTATTTCAAAATCGATAAAGTCGATCGAGAATCAGGCACGCTGCCTCCGGAGTCATGCATCTTTTCACTTATCCACAAAACCTGTGGATAACCTGTGGAGCAAAGGACGGTTCTGCGGCACATCGACGGGCAAGAAAGGTCGATGCATCGGAGCGCCAATCGTTTGAGCGTTGCCGGCAAATAAAAACAGTTGCGTTTTGCGGCGATTCGGGAATCGATGCGCAGCACAGCCGGAATGCGAGAGGGTTTCCGTGTGTGATTACCGCGGATGATTGCGGCCAGGGCGGTGAAGCTTACCTGGACATGAAGATCAACGATCTGAAGGCATGCACGAACCGAACCATACGGACAAAGCCGGAGCTAAGGCGCGCTCTTGCTCAAATTCGCCGGCAGGGCTACGCCGTGGCGCCTGGCGAATGGTTCGAGAACATCGCCGGCATCGCTGCGCCTGTTATCGACGTAATGGGCAAGCCGGTAGCCGCGATTGGCATCGCCGGCCCGGCCAACAGGCTTTCAAAAACCGTCATCGCGGAAATTGCGCCGGTGGTGGTCGCAACCGCCCGCAGGATTTCCAGTTCTCTCGGGCGGCGGGATTGAACGGGCGATTCATAGCCCTAAATAACCTTCCTGAAGATAGGCGCTGGCCAGAAGCTGTTCGGAATCGCCAGACCAGACGACACGCCCCTTCTCCAGAATATAATGCCGATCCCCCACATCGGTTAGCGCTTCAACGTTCTTGTCCACCAGCAGAATCGATTGTCCTTGCTCTTTGAGCAACCGGATCACGCGCCAGATTTCAGCGCGCACCAGGGGCGCGAGACCTTCTGTGGCTTCATCAAGGATCAGCAGATCAGGATTTGTCATCAGCGCGCGCGCAATGGCCAGCATTTGCTGTTCCCCGCCGGACAGTACCGCTCCCAGGCTGCCGAGCCTCGCGCTCAACGACGGGAAAAGCGAGAGAACGCCTGCGAGAGTCCAGGGACGATCCCCCCGGGGACCGGATCTGGCCGTCGCCACGAGATTTTCCTTCACGGTCAGATTGGGAAAAATTTGCCGGCCCTCGGGCACCAATCCGAGTCCGAGTCTCGCAATGCGATGAATCGCCAATCCCCGGATGGGCTTGCCGCGGAACACGATCTCGCCATCCTCCGCAGGCACGATTCCCATAATTGCCGAAATTGTCGTGGTCTTGCCCATGCCATTTCGCCCGAGCAAGGTCGCTACTTCGCCGGATCGCAACTGCAGCGTAACCCCGAAAAGCGCTTGACTGTCGCCGTAGCTGACTTTCAAACCGCTGACTGAGAGCATCAGGCAGACCCGGAATCGCCCAGGTACGCTGTTCTGACGTCCTGATTGACGCGAATATCCTCGGGCCGGCCGGTAGCGAGGATCCGCCCGTACACAAGGACGGAAATTCTGTCGGCGAGGGCAAAGACGGTCTTCATGTCATGCTCGACCAGCAACACCGTCACCGAGCCTTTGAGTGCTGCCAAAAGGCGCAGGATACGCACGGACTCCTGGTTGCCCATCCCTGCCATCGGTTCATCCAGGAGCAAAAGACGCGGCCGCGCCGCAAGCACCATCGACAACTCCAGAGCGCGCTTCTCTCCATAGGCAAGATGCCCGGCCAGGACCTGTGCGCGATCAGCAAGACCGACTTGCTCCAGCGCAGCGAGCGCCGGCTCGCAAATAGCCGGGTCGCGCAGCGCGTCGCCCCAGAACCTGAAGCTGTGGCCGGAACGAGCCTGAATCGCAATGGACACATTCTCGATCGCCGAGAACTCGGGGAAAACGCTGCTGATCTGGAAGGAACGCGCGATCCCAAGCAGTGCCCGGGCATTTGCAGAAGCTCTCGTCACATCGCGGCCGGCGAATTTGATCGTGCCCTCGTCAGGTTCCAGCTCACCCATCAACTGGGAAACCAGGGTCGTCTTGCCCGCTCCGTTAGGGCCGATAACCGCGTGAAACTCCCGATCGGCAATGTCAATATCTATCCCATCCGAAGCAGTGAGTCCGTCAAAGCGCTTGGTGAGATTTTGAACGTGCAGCAGTGCTTCAGCCATCTTTTTTCCCGTTCGCGTGCGCCGGCCTAGTTTGAGTCAGCCAGCCAAATATACCTCGCTTGGCGAACCGCACGACTGTCACCAATATCAATCCGAGGATGATCGGCCAGTGGTCTGTCACATGGGAGAGGAGCTTCTCCAGGATCATGAGAACGAGGCTGCCGACGGCTGCGCCGTATAAAGTGCCCATTCCACCGAGTAGAACCATTACCAGCAGCTCGCCCGAGCGGCTCCACTGCATCAGTGAGGGCGACACGTAAAGCGCCTGATTAGCCAGCAGCATTCCCGCGGCGCCGCACATTGCGCCTGATATGACGAAGGCCAGCAACTGATACCGGTAAGTGGGGTAACCGAGGGCAATCATTCTGCGTTCATTTGATTTTGTCCCGCGAATGACGACACCAAAGCGGGACATAACCAGATGCCGGCTGATCCAGAAAAAAATCACGAACATGCCAAACGCAAAGTAATACAGGGCGGTATCGCTCGCAAAGTCCAGTACACCAAAGAAGTCGCTACGCGCGGGCAGACTCATTCCGTCGTCGCCCCCATAGGCGCTCAGGCTTACCCCGAGGTAGTAGAGCATCTGGCTGAACGCCAGGGTGATCATGATGAAATAGATTCCCTTGGTGCGAAGCGACACCGCGCCGATCAGCAAGGCAACGAGCGCGGATGCGGCCATTGCGACGAGCAGATGCACGAGCGCATTGGTCACGCCGTGCCGCAACAGGATGCCCAGCGCATACGCGCCAACACCAAGATAGGCCGCATGTCCGAAACTCACCATTCCGCCGAAACCGAGGATCAGATCCAGACTGACGGCTGCAATCGCGAACGCAACCACCCGGGTGAAAAAACCGATGTAATACGCCTGCCCGGTCAGATCCGAAATCTGCGGAACAAGCAACAATAGCAGCATCCCGACGCCCAATGATGTTTGCCGCAGCCTTTTCATCGGGGCTACCGGGTGCGCGGCGGAAACAGACCGCGGGGGCGGAACAGCAATACGATCGCCATCAAAATGTATATCAGCATGGACGCTATGGCCGGTGCGGCCGCCTGGGCAGCCGCAGAGGACATCAGCAATCCCAGCAGTGGCTTCAGGAAGGCGCGTCCCATGGTGTCGAACCATCCGACAAAAACCGCCGCCACCAGCGCGCCTTTTACCGAACCGATGCCGCCGATCACGATCACGACGAATGCGAGTATCAAAGGTCCTTCACCCATACCCGGCTCAACCGTGAGCAGCGGCGCGGCCATGATGCCGGCAAATGCGGCAAGTACCGCACCGAGGCCAAACACCAGCGTGTAAAGCAGGCCTATGTTCACGCCTAGCGCCTGGATCATGATCCGGTTCGAGGCGCCGGCACGAATCAACATGCCCAATTTTGTATGCACCACGAGAACGTAAAGAAGGATGGCCAGTACGAGGCCGGAGCCGATGATGGCAAGCCGATAAATTGGATAAGGAATGCCCGGAATAACCTCGATGTGTCCCCCCAGAAACGCGGGCACTCCGGCGTGCAATGCCGTCGGCCCCCAGATGACGCGCATCACCTCATTGAAAACGAGGATGAGGCCGAATGTTGAAAGCACCTGGTCGAGATGGTCGCGCTGGTACAGGGAACGAAATATCAGTACTTCAATACCAATCCCGACCGTCAGGGCAACAACGAGCGCCACCAGCAGCGCCATGGCGTAGGAGCTGGTCGCCGCATATACCGCGGCACAGACGTAGGCGCCGATCATGAAAACCGAGCCGTGCGCGAGGTTGATCATCTGCATCACGCCCAGCACCAGAGTCAGGCCGGCTGCCATGAGGAACAGCAACACCCCGAGTTGCAGCCCGTTAAGCGTCTGCTCTAGAGCCAGCAACACCTGGCGGTCTCCCCATGCGCGTAGTCACGCCGTGCCCGCACGGAGCACCGAAGGCTTATTTCAATGGTTCCGCCGGAAGTCTAGGCGACCAAATCGTGTCCCCAGAGTTTTGGCGACGAGAAATGCTTTACCTGCCAGTCGGCGTCGTCCACCAGCATTCCGCCCCAGCCATATTCAATGGCGAATCCCGAAGGCGTTTTCAGGTAGAACGAGGTCATGTGATCGTTAGTGTGCCGGCCTAAGGTCATCACCAGAGGCAAGCTGCGGCTGTGCATCAAATCGTAGGCGCGGCCCACGTCGTCGAGCGAATTCGTTTCGAGCATGAAATGGTGCAGGTCGCCGCTTTTCATGCCGTAACACTCGTTGATGAAAGCCAGGCTGTGGTGCCGGGGATTGCAGTGCATAAAAACGGCATCGGCTTCGTCCCAGGCAATATAGTCGCTGAGTTTGAACCCGAGCACTTCCTGATAAAACCGGGCGGCCGCCCGGATGTCCCTGGCGATCAGCACCACATGACCCAGCCCCAGCGCGCCACAGTTGAATCCGGACATGGCGCGGGCTGGGCGGAATGGAACGTCGTCCACCCAGGGGCCGCAGCAGACCTCGACCGGAAAGCCATCCGGGTCACGGAAACGGATCAATGCGAGGACTTTCCTGTCTTCAATCTCTGCGGCGGTTCCGTCCGAAACTGCGATCCCCCGTTTGGCCAGATCTTTTCGCACACCTTCCAGAACATCCAGCGAGGGAACTTCCCAACCGATTGCCTCGACCGAATCGGTCTGCGCTGCCTGCAGCGTGATCCGGTGATGATGCTCATCCAGTCGCAGGCGTACCCTGCCCGCGGAATCATCGCCTTTGCGCTCCTCTGCACCAAGGATATCGGCCGACAGTGTTCGCCAGGCGTTCAGATCCGAAACGTTGAGGACGAGGTAACCGAGTTGATTGGCGATCATTGGAATTTCTCCATTAACAATTCATCGCGAGCGTCCGTGCCGTTGCAGGGCAAACGCCTCGGCCACGTCACCGCCGCCGAGGCGGGCGGTCATGGCGGAAGTATGATTGCCTGGGTGGGAAGGTATGTATCAAGGATCGCCTTGCGATTTTTTATCCTCCAGCGATCCTGCCTCACAAATTCGTCCTGGAAGGTGCCGCATACATGCAGCTTTGAAGTGCCGTCGTCGTCGGTTCGAAAAATCACGAAATTGGTGATCGCATTTGCCGCACCCCCGCCTTTCCCCACGTCAACCGACACCGGCGAGAGCATGCGCAGTTCCCGGAATTTCTCATAGTGCCAGTGCTTTTCGATCAGACGCTGGCGATAGCGCAGCCTTGGCTTGGTGTCGTCGATAAGGCAGACCGGATACCCGCCCTCCAGATTTTCGCGCGGGATGAGCTGGTAGCGACCATCATCGGCGAACTCTTCCACGAACATGCCCATTTCAAAGTTGTCCAGAAGTCCGCCAAGCCTGCGAATGTATTCCCTTATCTCCTGTTTCCAGTAGAAGGACTCGGGGTTGCGTTCCACAGCCGGAGCCAATGCCGACGCTGTCATGATATTTTCTCCTCATGCCTTCCCGCGCGTTTGAGCTTCCGGGCCTGCGAAGCAGTCAACCCACTTTTCATAGAAACCGCGCAACGAGATTTCGCTGGTTACGTCGCCGACTGAATCCGAAAGCTTCCCTCTCATCAACACGGTGTCCGAATAGCGTGCCGTAGCGCCCGCCTGGACGGCTTCCATGGCCAGCTTGTCATCGAGCGACGCCACCCCAGCCACACCGAACTGGCTGGATACGGCCCACGCGCGATGCCGCCGCACTTCCTCGGATTCCCCGGGACGCCCGAAGTTGTAGGTGATCACGTCGACTTCATTGACGCCCCTGGGGATGAGTTGCCGAATGGTAATGATGTCCTCGATGTACAAGACCATTACATTCGGGAAAATATTGCTGACGTAGTCCCACCCGTCCTTGCGTGAGACGCAATAGGTAATCGGCAGGTCGAACTCCGGATCCCAATCCTCCTTGGGCACCGCAGTAACCGGCCATTGCAGAAGTCCGTGACCATTGCGAAATTTATAGTTGTGTCCCTGACCGGGCTTGTAAAGATATCCGCCACGGTCGCGCATTATCGGGGTATGCAGCAGCCCTGGATGGTAGCCGTCAACGGTGTTTTCGACGAACAACTTCCAGTTGGCGCTTACGTGATAGCGCTGGTAGCCGATAAATTCGACGTTCCCGCCTTCGAGAATTTCGTCGAGATATTTGGTGAACTCGCCGAGGTATTCCACGAGCGGTTCGATGTCGGCGCGATAGGATGCGAAGACCATCCCCGCATAGGTCTCAACCCGAGGCAACTCGGAGAGTCGATAGTCCTCCTTTCTAAACGTGTCCCGGAATCCGGCGGGCATCGGCACGGCAAGCAGAGCGCCCTTCAAGTCGTATGACCAACTGTGATAGATACAGTTGAAAGATGTCGCCGCTCCGCAGCGTTTTCTGACCAGTTTTGCGCCGCGATGCAGGCATACGTTTTCATAGACGTGCAGCTTGCCGTCTTCATCGCGTACCAATACCACCCCGACATCCGCCAGGTACGTCGTCTTGAATGTTCCCGGACGCGCCACTTCCTGCTCCATTCCCAGGTATACCCATTGCTGCTTGAAGACGTGATCCAGCTCGGCCTTGTAGACATCCTCGTCCAGGTAAACATGATGATCCACGACATACAGATAACCATCGCCGTCCCGCCTGACATACTTCTCTGGGTCAAGCCCGTTCATGGCTGAGACCCCATAGCTTCTTTCTCGGGCAAGTGACTGATTCATCGTGCCTCCGTTGGTGAGTAGGCGGGCGCTTATTTCGGCATCTTGCAATCTTGCGCGTACGAATCCTTATGGTCTTTGAAGGCCACCCCGGCGGTCTTGGTGACAAAATCCCCCTTATCCGTCTTCACCACCTGAAGCAGCAAATAGTCCTGTATCGGAAAGTGATTTGCGTTGAACGCGAAAGAACCTCGGACCGACGTATTCCAGCGCTCGATGTTTCTGATCAATGCCGCCTTGTCCTGCAGGTTGCCCTTTGTTGCACGGACTGCCTGGTCGATGGCGTTTATCGCATCGAAAGTGCCGGACGCGTATTGGGACGGCAATTTCGAGAATTTCGCCTGGTAGGCGGCAACGAACGCCTGGCTGCGGGCATTGGGCGCGTCGAAATTCCAGTAGGCGACATCGTAGTTGCCCACGGCGGTATCGCGCTGCGCCTTGAGCGTCATCACGTCGCTGAGAAATATGCCGTAGAGCGGTACTTTCGCTCGCATTCCAGACTGCTCGTACTGCTGCGCAAACTGTATCCCCATTGCGCCCGGATAGAACGCCGCCACAGCCTTGGCGCCGGCCGCCCGAATTTGCGAGATTTCTCCCTGGTAATCGGGTTGGCCCAGTTTCGTGAGAATTTCAGTTACGATTTTTCCCTTGTAGTATTTCTTGAATCCATTGAGGATATCCCGGCCCGCCGCATAGTTGGGCGCCAGGAAAGCGACGTCATTTACCCCCGTGTCCTGGAGATATTTCCCCATCGCCTCGCCGCCTTGATCGGTCTGATTCGAAAAAGCGAAGAAATAGGGGGAGCATTTTTGTCCTGCTAATTCACTCGGTCCGCCGACCGTTCCGAGCGTTATCATTTTCTCCTGGGCAAGGTAAGGAACGGCAGCCAGCACCACGTTCGACCAGATCATGCCGATCACGAAATCGACCTTGTGTTTTTTGACGAGTTCCACAGCAGCCTCGCGCCCAACCTCCGGCTTCATCTGATCGTCAAGTATTACCAGTTCGGTAGGTAAGCCGCCGACCCGCGTCTTCAGCAATTCCACGCCGAGCTGGGCGCCATTGCGCACCTCCTCTCCAAGTATTGCGCCGCCGCTGGAGAGCGTCGTGATCACGCCGATTTTCAGTTTGTCGGCGGCGGCAGCAGGTGATGCGACGAACAATATTGATATGGCGAACGAAACGATAGAACGCATTCCACAGGTGTTCACAGGAGCTGCCCCCTCAAAAAAACAGTAAGACCGCTGAATCGTTCCACATGTCGGAACGATATCCCAACATACAGATCGAGATTAGGTGGGCGACGATGAATGTGTCAACAATTTTTTGGTAACGAGAGAGGCCGGTGCGGCGAGACCTTCCGCCATGCGGTTGCCAACGCGGAGTTGTCGAAAAGAAGTGCGTAGGGTGCCGCCGAAATCGACCGGAAGAGAGCACCAGGGCGCAGCTACAGCTCGCCAAGGTAAGCCTTCTTGACGCGTTCGTCGTCCGCGAGATTGGCGCCTTCGAGCACGATACGGCCCAGTTCGAGCACGTAGCCGCGCGAGGCGAGGGTCAGTGCCGCATGCGCATTCTGCTCCACCAGCAGCACCCCCACGCCTTCGCCTGCCAGCGCGGCGAGCGAGCGGAAGATCTCGCTGCTGACGATGGGCGCCAGGCCCAGCGACGGTTCGTCCAGCAGCAGCAGGCGGGGACGCAGCATCAGCGCGCGGCCTATTACCAGCATCTGCTGCTCGCCGCCCGACAAGGTGCCGGCGATCTGGTCGAGGCGCTCTTGCAGCGCCGGAAAGCGCGCCAGGACGCGCCCGGTATCCTGGTCGAGCGCGGTGCCCCGCGGTCGCGCATAGGCACCCAGGCGCAGGTTCTCGCGCACCGTCAGGTGCTTCAGCGTGGCGCGACCCTCGGGCACGTAGCCGATGCCCAGGTTGGCGATGCGGTGCGTCGGCATGCCGTTCAGGCGCTTGCCGTCGAAGCTGATTTCGCCCTCGCGCGCCGGGACGATGCCCATCAGCGCTTTCATCAGCGTGCTTTTGCCGGCGCCGTTGGCGCCGACGAGGGACACGATTTCGCCGGCCGAGACGCTGAGCGATACTTCCGACACCGCACGGACGTTGCCGTACGCGACGGACAATGAGCGCACCGCTAGGAGGCCCATCCCTCATTTCCGAGATAAGCGCTGATGACCTGCGGGTGCTGGCGGATTTCCTCCGGAGTGCCCTGGGCGAGCAGCGTTCCCATGGTGAGAACGGTCACCCGGTGTGATACCGCCATCACCAGGCGCATGTGATGCTCGACCAGCATCACTGTCGTGCCCCGCTCGCAGATCCGGCGCATCAGCTGCGTCAATCCTTCCACCTCGGCGGGGTTCATGCCCGCAGCGGGCTCATCGAGCAGCAGCAGGGCAGGATCGCTTGCCAGCGCCCGCGCGATTTCCACGCGGCGCTGTTCGACCATGGTGAGATCGTCCACCCGGGTATCGCGGCGATGGGCGAGACCGACAAACTCCAGCAGTTCGTCCACCCGCGCCCGGGCGGCGCGCTCGGCGGTGGTGGGGCGAAACGGCAGGGCAAAGATGGCGGCGAGGAAACCGCCGCGAATGCGTGCATGGCGGCCGACCAGAACATTCTCCCGTACCGACAGGGTGCGGAACAGGCGCACGTGCTGGAAATTGCGCGCGATGCCCATCGCCAGGATCTGGTCGGCGCGGCGTCCGGTGAATTCGGCATCATGAAACCACATGCGCCCGGCGGTGGGGGGAAGCACGCCGCTGATGAGGTTGAGCAGCGTGGTTTTGCCCGCGCCGTTGGGGCCGATCAGCGAATGGATGCTGCCCGCCGCCACCTCGAAGCTGATTCCGGCCACCGCTTCGTATCCGCCGAAACGCTTGCGCACCTCCTCCAGTCGAAGCAGCATCCCCGGGCCAGCCGCAGCTCAGGAACCTTTGAGCCGGCGCGGCCCGATCAGCCCGTCGGGGCGCCACAGCGCCGCCGCCACCAGCAGCACACCGAAGAAGGTCATGCGCCATTCCTGGATGAAGCGCAGCACCTCCGGGAGCAGCGTGACGAAGGCGGCGCCGACGATGGGGCCCAGCACCGTCGAGAATCCGCCCAGCACGACGAACAGGAACGCCTCGGCCGAGCGCAGGAAGCCGAACTGCGCCGGCTCGATGAACATCGCGTAATGCGCGTAGAACCCGCCGGCGACGCCGGCGATGAAGGCGCCGACGGCGAACGACATCAGCTTGACGTACATCAGGTGGATGCCCATGGCTTCGGCCGCGCCCTCGTCCTCGTGCACGGCGATCATGGCGCGGCCGACGCGCGAGCGGCGCAGCTGCACCGCCACTCCGATGGCGATTACGCAGGCGATGACGAGGCCGGAGAGCGTGGTCAGGGGTTTGATGCCTCTCAGGCCCGAGGGCCCGCCGGTGGGCTCGAAATTGAGGAAAAAGATGCGCACGATCTCGCCGAATCCCATGGTCAGGATGATGAGATAGATGCCGCGCACGCGCAATGCCGGGAATCCCACGGTGAGGCCGGCCAGCGCGGCCGCGACCCCGCCGGCGAGCAACGCGAGCGCAAACGCGACGCCGGATTGGGAGGCGAGCAGGGCGCAGACGTAGGCGCCGATCGCCATGAAGCCGGCATGGCCGAGCGAGATCTGCCCCGCCGCCATCGGGATGTACAGACTGATGCCCATCAGGACGTTGATGGCGAGGACGATCGCGACCGACTCGTAATAGCTCATGCGCGGCCCTCGACGTGATAGGACGAGCCGAACAGCCCCTGGGGGCGGAACAGGACGATGATGATCATCAGGCCGAAGGCGAACGCATCGCGGTAGGACGACTCGAAATAGGCCACCGAAAGCACTTCGACCGCGCCGAGCAGCAGGCCGCCGAGCATGGCGCCGTAAATGTTGCCCAGCCCGCCGATCAGCATGATTGCCATGCCCTTGATGCCCATGTCGATGCCGATGTAGGGCGAGATCGAGTTGAACGACAGGCCCAGCAGCACGCCGGCAACGCCGCCCAGCGCCGAGGCGACGGCGAAGGTGAGCAGGATCACGTTGTTCGGATTGATGCCGAGGATGGCCGCGGTGCCCGGACTCTCGGCGACCGCGCGCATGGCCATGCCGTAGCGTGTGTGCGCCACCAGCAGGTGCAGCGCGAGCATGGAGATCACCGAGGCGAGCAGAATGAAAAGCTGGACGCTGCTGACCTGCACCGCCCCGAATTGCCAGGACGTGACGGTTCCGGTTTGCGGAAAGCCGATCGGCTCCGAGCCGAACAGCTTGGTGGCAACCTCCTGGATGACGAGGGCGGCGCCGATGGTGCTCACCATCGGCGCGAGAAAATGTCCGCCCCGGGCGCGGATGGGCCGGAACGCAACCAGCTCCAGTATCATTCCCAGCACCGCGCTGCCCGCAGCCGCCGCGAGCAGCGCCACGACCGGTGACACCTTGAACCAGAGAACCGATTGCAGGCCGATGAAGGCCCCGATCATGAACACCTCGCCATGCGCGAGGTGCACCAGCTTCAGGACACCGAACACCAGCGAATAGCCGATCGCCACCAGCGCATAGGCGGCCCCGAGCATCAGCCCATTGACCAACTGCTGCTGCAGCATGCGCGGGGCGCTTGCGGATCAGCGCAGGGCGCTGAATTTCGCGTTTCGCACCACCACCACCATCACGTTGCGCACCGCTTCGCCGCTGGCGTTCATGCTGACCGCCCCGGTCAGCGGCACCGGCACGTTCTTCAGCGAGCTGACGCATTTCTGCATCTTGTCGCGATCCTGCTGCAGCTCGGACTCCTTCCCCGTGACGCGCTGCGACACGATGCACGAGCGCACGAATTCGAGCGTGTCATACATCTGCGCCCCCACGGTGGTCGGAGCTTGCTTGTTCTTTTGCACATACTCGACCACCCATTTTTTCACCGTGGCGTTGCTGACTTCCGGATCCGGGTAGAACTCGGTGGACATCACCACGCCCTCGGCGGCGGGCCCGGCCAGATCGAGGAAGTGCTGGTCGAGAACGCCAATGCCGGCTGCCACCGGCTGCCGCATGCCCTGCTTGCGCAGTTCGCGCATCAGGTTGCCGCCTTCGCTATGGAGCATGGTGATGACGATGCCATCGGGATTGCGGTTCTTGGCGCGGGTCACCGGCGCCGAGAAATCCAGGTCGCCGGTCTGGATGGATATGGTCTCGAGCACTTCGATGCCGTGCTGCTTCAGCACCTTCGGGTATTCCACCGAGCCTTCGAATTTCGATATGGCGTCCCTGGCATCCATGATGATGACGACCTTCTTGATCGGCTTTTCGGCGCCGGCGCGGCCTTTTTTTTTTTTTTCCCCCCGCTTCCTTTCTTTTGTCGGGGCGGGGGGGAAACCGCGGGGGGGGTTTGGGGCCGCGCGGGC